>Ga0208544_10000101_pt1 | contig 66797 bp, 51 predicted proteins | sample DEB08_DNA_9_FD_184526 | JGI IMG/M metagenome (GOLD analysis project Ga0208544, IMG submission 184526) | Aqueous microbial communities from the Delaware River and Bay under freshwater to marine salinity gradient to study organic matter... | ecosystem: Environmental > Aquatic > Marine > Coastal ...
TTTATGTCAATTAATGATGATATATCATGGCAAAACTGTTCTGCTTTATTTTGTAGTATTTTCACACTTTACTATAAGCAATAGTTTTGCCTATTTTTTTTGAACGTCTTTCCGTCCAAAGTCTAAATTATTTGGCGCTTGCCAATTGAAATGCCTATATCCAGCATCTCCACATACATCTATTCCTACACTATAACTCTGACTAGCCCCATCAGCAGGTAAATTCGGAATGATTATCTCTTGTGGGCTTCCGGTCGCAGGAGTCGAATAGATGGTATTAAAATCAGCGTCTTTAACCGTAATCATTGGATTATCCAAAATGGTGTAATACTCAATTGACATTTTTTGGCTATATACTCTGAACGGTCAAGTATTTTGATTTTAAATCCAAGATTTATGCTTGCAAAACGTTAGTTTTAACATTGATAATCAAATAGTTATATTTTTGTTAAGATTTTCTTAACAATTCACAAAACTTGACCGTTTCTAGTATAAGTAGCTGTTTGGTCATCACAGGTTTGTTCTAAGATTTTGTTGTCTAATAATAGAATACACATAGATCTAGTTTCCAATGTAAGCACCTCACTACTAGGTTGATAAGCCCAAACCTGAATGTAAACAGTTTGATTAGGGCTAAAAGTGTTTGGCCAGTAACCATTTCCTCCCCCTGAAATTGGTGGTGTGTTACATTGTAATAAACTAGCTTGATTGCCAGAACAATCTCTCCAAAAAGCAATACCATAAGGTTGTTGTAAATTATTAGGAGTAGACCAAGAAATTTCTAATGACCCATTCTCATCTGCGGTAGTTGCAAACCAAGTATCTACATATTCTGTACCATTGACACAAGGTGGGGTAATGCCACTATCGGTTGCTTCGCTAAGATTATGTTGAACTGCTGCACCATTAATGGTAATGTTGATAGGGGAGTTACAATCTTCACCTGTTCCAGAGGAACAACTGCCCGTACTGTTTGCACAGAAAGCAGCGAAATCACCGCCGCCAGGTAGGTTAGGGTTATTGGAGAAATCATAACTGATATTACAATAATTATTTAGCGAAGTAGGAAAACAACCAGATAGTTGATTACTATTTACATACAACCTCTGAATATTATTTAAATTTCCGAGTTCGATTGGTATTACTCCAGCTAATTGATTTGCTTGAAGCCATAAGTCCTCAAGATTATCTAGATTCTCCAATTCCGACGGAATAGAACCAGTCAATTGATTATTGCTCAAAATTAAATATTTGAGTTTATTTAAACTCCCTAGTTCAGAGGGGATGGTGCTAGTCAATTGATTATTACTTAAAGTAAGGGTATGCAGCATACTTAAATTTCCAAGTTCTACTGGTATGATGCCATTCAATTGATTTGCGGCTAGAATAAGAGATTGCAGGCTGTCTAAGTTACCTAATTCAATAGGGATTGTTCCTGTTAGCTGATTGTGGGCTAAATCTAACGAGCTGAGCTTACTTAAACTTCCGAGTTCAGCAGGGATTGAACCTGTTAAATTGGTATTATTTAGCCACAATAACTGAAGGTTATTCAAATTTCCTAGTTCTGTAGGAATTGAGCCAATCAATTGATTCGTGTATAATAATAAAGATTGGAGATTGCTTAAATTGCCGAGTTCAGCAGGAATTGAGCCAGTTAGATTTGGATTGTTTGCTAAACTAAGAATTTGTAATTGGCTTAGATTGCCTACCTCTTTTGGAATAGTACCGTCTAAATTATTATTGTTTAAAAATAATTGGAGTACACACCTATCGGAATTTAAGAAAACGCCATGCCATGAATCCATTGGTTGACTCAAATCCCAAGTACTAGTCCAATTTGCTCCATCAGTATCATTGTATAAATCTACCAAAACTAAACTGTCCAATTCGCTACAACTAGTTTGAACTGGTTGACAAGTCAAAGTAATCGTATCTACACAATAGACATACGGAGCATCTACAGGGTCTAAGGAATAATATTTTAAGGCTACTTCAACTGCTTGATTTGGTGTCGTATTATCTAAGCAGAAATTAAATAAATTAGCCGTCATTCCTTGTGGCAGTCCTGCTCTAGCAGGAATGGAATTTACGGTTAATATATTATTGTGTTGAGAAAAACCTAATCCTGAAGCAACTTGAACATTGGAGAAAATTATCCCGCTTGCTAATGGTTCTAAATCTATTTGACTAATTAAAGAAGCATTATTGGTTAAATTCATAAAGAAACAACAGCCTTCTGCTTCACTTGTTGTGCTAGGGTTTAAATCTAAACAAGAATCATCGGTGACTATATTTTGGTCACAATAGGTCTGACTGGCAATGCCTTCATCAAAGATAGTAGTTGCATAGTCAGTAGCGGTTACAGGGCTAATGCCATTTGTTGAATAATTCGTAGTAACAGAGTTAGGCATAATTGTCTCTAAAGTAGCATCTTCACAATCAAAACAATCTACGTCATTTAATAAGCCATCCATATCGGTTTTGCCAATCCAGGTATCAAATTTATTTTTTTTACCTGTTAAATCATAAATCCAAGCATCCCCAAACAAAGCAAATCCTCCGTCGTTAGTTAGAATACATTCATACAACGTAGAAAATTTGTTACTTTCATTATAAGTTCTAGACCAGATTAGGTCTCCATTATTATCCATTTTGTGCAGAAAGCCTCTTCCTGTAGGTGTGAAATCATTTTCTTGTTGATAACCAGAAAAGAAGTATTCTGTAGCATTTTTTATATCTAAATCTAAAGCAACTTCTTTTTGTCCAAGAATACTAGAACCTCCTTTTTTAGCCCAGATTACATTTCCAAAGCCTGATAAAGTACCTGTTATCTTCATAGTCACCCAATTGGAGTGAGAACCATCCCAAGTTTCTCCTGTAATTAGAAGTTCATTTGTAGCAGGAATTTGCTTAATCGCATATCCTATATCCTCATTGCTATTGGTTGTTAAATTATAGGTTTTGCTGGTAATGTCTTGTAAGTTGCTATGAATGCCTAATACTAATAGTTCATTTCCACTTTGCCCAGTAATCATATATCCAAAATTATCTAGATTAGTGACTTCTTCAATGCCTAACCCTCTTGTACTAATAGTAGGATAGTTGAAAAAATATTGACGAAGTTCTGGTGCTGTACTTGGGGTATTTTCATTCCAACGCATGACAAAAGCCATGGAGGAATTGTCGGTTGTTCTAAGCAAATCTCCTACTATTACAAAATCACCATTACTATCCTGAATAATTTGATTAGTTTTGAAACTAAGGCTTGAGAGTGGATTAACCGTCAATTTTTTAGTCCATAAGACATTACCTGACAAGTCAAATCGCAGTAACATTACCTCGTAATTCGTTGAGTTTTCTGTAAAACTAGTAGCAGCGACATATCCTTCACAATTAGCTACTTCAATTAAATCCATGTGTTCTTTTGCGAATTGGATGTTGGTATTCGTTCCATTAATTTCTAAAGGATTACTTTTTAATTGGCCATTTTGGTCTAGTTTGGCAAACAAGAAACGAGCATCTCCATTAGATGGCCCGATGGTTCTTTCTAGTGCACCTATCACTGCAAAATCACCATTACAATCCTCTACTCCGCTATAAATCCATTCATTGGTAGGGAAATCGGATACATCGGGTGTTGAAAAAGAGGTACTAAAAGTAGTAAATGATGGATTAGCTACTTCAGTTGAACCACAATTATTCGTTGCTCCACAAGAAGGCAAAGTAAGCGTATCCAGTACATTTTCAAAACAACAAGTATCGGCACTACTAAAATAAGTAAACGCCAAACGAGATTTGAATACAATCTCTGATGCATTCGGCAATGTCCCTGTCGTACTTTCAATACAAGTAGTTATGGTTTCAGACTGTCCTGAATCCAATGGATTAGTTAAAGGGAAAATGCCACCAGTTGGGATAAATTGTAAGTCAGCAGGAGAAACTATTTGTACATGGACATCTGTTGCGCTAAAAGAGATAGAAGACTGATTGGTAACGGTAAAGGTATAATTATACTTATCGTTTGCTTCATTACAAGTAATAATAGGTTCGGTGATTTCAAGACATTTAAAATCGGCATCACATTCAAAAATCAAGGTGTCTCTGCATAAGACAGTATCTATTCCTGCAGCGGATAATCCATACCAGATTAATTCTACTTCTTGTGGTATTTCTGATTGGTCAATATCATCCAAACAGAATTGAATGAGGTCGTCAAAGAAACCATTAGGAATCATCGCAGAATTGATAGGTACCCAATCTATACTACTATCACTAGAACTATAACTTGCCCAATCATCTTTACTTGGTCCACCAATAGCATGGTAGCCAAAAATAACCCCTGAGGTAATAATTTTAGTTTCAATTTTAGTAAAAACTTCATATTGACAATGATTGATGACATCCAATTTGGTACAGCATGCTTGTAAAGCGGCATCTGTTACCAAATCTTGTTGAACAATACTTATGTCATCGCAGGGGTCGCAACAAGGCACTAATTCTACGCAAACTTGCTCTTGAGCATGGCAGCAGGCACTAAAATCAGCGGATAATAAGCCTACATAAAAACAAGTTGAAGTAGGGACTAAGCTAGGATTGTCGGCAATAATTTTAACACAAATATTATTAGAGGTGTTACCTGCGGGTACTGGATTTGGGCTTAAATTAATGAGTATAGATGGAGTAGCAGCACTAGCACTACATTGACTAAAAGTATAGCCTGCACTAATATTTTGTAATACCACACTACTTGCTGCGGTATTAGAATTGTTTTTTACTTTAAAATTATAAAAATATTCTAATGGATTTTCTGGATTACATTCGATAGATGTTTCCAAAATTTCTATACAAGGTGGGAACGTATCAAGTACTATACATTCTGTCGTTAAAGTATCAACACATACTACTTCTTCACAGTTTTGCCCAATGGTTTCATACCATTTTACGACATATTTTTGGATGGGGGCATATTGATTATCTAAAGTATCTATACAGAATTCAAAGGCATTAAGTGACCATCCCGTAGGAATAGAACCGCTAGAATGAGTTACCGCAAACTTATCATTGGTTGGTGTACCGTCAAAAGAAAAGTCAAGTCCTAAGTTCTGGCTACTCATTACCCAATTAGGGTTTAATAGTTCAACTTCGACTTTGGTAATATTACTGCCAATGTCATTAAATAAACTTATTGGATAGCAACAAATATCAGTGAAGCCTAGTTGAACATTGATGGCAGCAGATAGTTTTTTACAATCTGTCTCTTTCTTTGGACAGTCCGTACATCGGAATACTTCTACGTCACCTATTTCATATTTTTGCCTAGAATCATATCGTTGGTCAAGGTCAATGAATATATCGGTACTACCATTATTGGTCGGGTCATTGCAAGGCTGTACAACCCCCTTTATACCGTAAACGCGTTGATTATTGCTAGTAGACATATAATTACCAGTGGTCCAAACAATCGAGTCACAACCTGCCAAATAATCATTGTTATTTTCTGCATAACCATAATCAACTCCTCCTGCCGAATTAGAATAATTAGAGGAACTTTGTCCTACAAAATACTCTTTATTGTATACCCAATTTCCATTAATCAAAACATATTCATAAACATGAGCATCATACCATTTGCCTCTTTCTGTTACTAACATCTTACCTTTATTGGAAAAGGCAATGTCGGTAATTATATCTTCTCCATTAGCAGGAAAGGCGGTTATTTCTTGTACCTCTGCTCCTGTATAGATACAATTTCCATTGAGTGTTCCTGTAAAATCTCCGTTAAGGTCAAGAGCTATCGACCATAATTCATTTGGTACATTAATACCAACTTGTCGAGCGAAATAGACTCTAACGATGCCATTGATTTTAAAAACGCCAACCCCCCAGAGTAATTCTCCAGTGGATTCTTTTCCTGCTAAATCAGTCCCTGTTCCAAAAGGATCATATATTCCTTTAATATTTCCAGTTAAAATATCAATTTGATAGATTCGACCATCTTCGGTATTAGTAGCAAATAACTGGTCATTATATTGATCATAAACAATATTGCCAATTCCGTTGCCCTTATCGGAAGAGGAGTTGCCAGTATTTGGTATACTATTACTTGCTATTAGATTACATGGTGTAGCAGGAATAGTGGTGGTGGAAACAAAGACAGAAGTATTATTTAAATTATTACCTCTTGTCCGATAAATACCTCCTGTTCCCGCTGGTCCTACTTGATTGCCTAAGTGATTGACTCCATCTAATCTATAAATGTCCGTAGCCGCCAAAAAAATATCACCATTGGTTTTATTGATAGCTATTCCAAATACTTGTCCGATACTATCCCCATCCCACTGCGGTGGATGATAAGATTTAATTATATTAGTACCTTGGTTGAAATTATTCCAATCTGAACCAATAGGGGCAGAAGCATTTGGGCGTACATCAAAAATGGCAGCGACTGGCCCTCCTCCTTGTCTTGGGTCAGAGAAACAAGTTGCTACTGCCATGCCACATTGAAAACTATTGAGGAGACATAGATTGTCTTCAATAACAATCGTCTGCTCCCAAACAGTATCACAAACCACATCTCCATTTAATATTTTTCTACCTTTTACACAGAAATTATACGACCCTACACCTCCAAAATTATGTATTACTACCTCGGACCAAGATTTCCCAGTTATTTCATAGGTGCCATCACAGTCCAAATCATAGTCTAGTCTATCAGGGTAAAGTCCTCCGCTTACCTTTGGGGTAATCGTCACATCTGGATTATTTCCAGCACATAAAGCAACAGTATCAAGTGAAATATTAAAATCAATTTCCGACCAAGAAATGGTTTCACAATTATATTGGTCACAAAAGTCTTGGTTCATCGCAATACCTTGAGGAGTGTAGCTTGCTGGTATTCTTTCCAAACTTTGTCTATTTCCTCCTATTTTTTCGGATGTAGTAACAGTAACAGAATTAGAGGTCACCGAAATATCTTCATAACAATCACAATTAAATAAATTACCGTTTTCACCAGTCTTTAAGGCGTAAATATCTGTATAAGTAGAATACGATCCAGGGAAATTATTAGTTGGAATATACTCTCCAATAGCTCCTACACAAAAATATCCACCATCTGCACTTAATTCAATATCAGAAAAAGAAGAGAAATCGGAATCAGGATTTATGTATTTATAAGACCAATTAACAGAAAAATCTGTTTCATTAACTTCAAGTAAATAGGCTCTTGTTGGAAAACCCGTTCCTAGGGGTGATATTGAATTTGAAAAGCCAGTACCACTTATGACATAATTACCCTCGTGATTAATAACAAAAGCATCTGCTGTTTCAATTCCACTATTATTTATATCTAAATGATTACTTCTCAGCACCTCAAAATAATCTCCTAAAATGGCATCACTTCTATAGCGTAATTCTAAAATAAATGGGGAACTATTTACTTGGCCTAGAATTGCAATATGTCCATTACTTTTTTGAATAATATCGTATCCTATACTAGTTCCTTGACTAAAAGTAAAAGGATACAAATTCCCAAATACTATATCTCCAGATTTATTGACAACTAATATAAAAACTTTTTGAGGGGTTCCTATTTTTCCTGTAATAGCATAATATTGACCGTTTCCTAAGGTGATTTCTGTAGCTGCTTCAGCATAAATGTCTGTTCCAAAATTATAAATAAAACCTATAGGAGTAGGGCTATTACAAGCATCTCCAAATGCTAAAAAAAGGTTTCTTCTGACACCATTACTAAAATCAGTAGCGGTACCTCCAATTAAATAAGCTCCATCACTAGCTTCCGTTATAAATTCACCCCTAATTGTTTGGTCTGTATTAAAAGAATAAGGAGTAGAAACTACACTATTTGATGCAATTTTTTCAAATATTAAATCTTCATTTGTAAGGTTCCCTCCACTATAACCCGTTAAAATATAACTTTTGCCTGTGTCGTCGGCACAAGTAGATTTAATTATATCTTGCGGATTATCCGTATTAGGAACCCCTGATGGATTATTTTTATTATTGACAAAATTTCTCGTTTGATCTCCTTTATAATCAAGGATAGTTATTTGAGTGTTTGGAGTGGTATTTCCACTTAATACAGGTGCAGAGGAACGACTTAGTATTACATAGTTACCATTATCATAGAGTCCTTTTATCCCATGTTCGTTATAACCATAATCTGGGCTTCCAGCATCTGTTCGAGACGTGATTATTGTACTAAAAGTTCGGATATCAGGATTTTCTCCACAGTTATCCACATCTGTTAATGGTCCAAAACCATCTTCAGTTTGATAGGCAATCTTTATAATAAGTCCTTCTGCACAACTTTGATGTACTAATCCAATATCATCTTTTCCATCCCCATTGAAGTCGCCTACTAAGTGTTCATAGTTTCCGTCGAACCCACTTGTTTTCGTTTGTACAATGGGATTGAATGTGCCATCACCATTACTTGTGGCAACATTAATAATAAACCCAAATTGTGAACTAAGATGACAAAGCCCCACATCATCTTTTCCGTCTCCATTGAAGTCACCAACTAAATTCTCATAGACTCCTCCAAATCCACTATGTAGCGTAGATTGTATGAGCGGTTGAAATCGAGCATTGCCATTATTAAGAACGACCTTCACGAAATAACCAGACGAATAATTCAAAGGTACTACCCCTAAATCATCCCCATTAACGCCATCAAAATCTCCAACAATATGCTCGTAATGTCCATCAAAACCTGGATCAAGAATTATCTTTTCCATAGTGCCAAACGTTCCATCTCCATTTCCCAAAGCAATGTTGGCAAACTGTATTATTGAATATGCAAAAACTGGTCAAAATTTGATTGGTGGTCGATACAGGTCTATATCAACACAATTCAGTATTAGCAATTCGATTCCAGATGACTCTGTAAAAAGGTGTTTAACCCCTAAAGCACCTCAAACAGGCGGGGGACAACACAAATAAATTTAATAATTTGAAATATATCTTTCTAACAAGCATATTCTTATTAGCTTTAAGCCAAAAAATACTAGGTCAGGACTTAAAGGAAATAGAAATAGCGGATTCATTATCTACTATTGGAGATTTTAAGAAAGCAAATACCCTTTACAAACAACTGCTTACAAAACAGCAAAAAAATGAAGAATGGCGAGGCTCTATAGAGGTTACCATAAAATTGGTTAACAATTACTATAATCAACGAAGGGTTAATGATGCACTTCTATTACTTAATAATACTATTGATTTTTATGCAGAAAACCTCACATTTACAGATAGCCTTATTGCAATTCTATTTCACAAAAAAGGTATTGGACTTACCTTAAAGAAAGATTTTAAATCCTCTATTCCATTTTATCAAAGAGCAATTAAAATCCGAAAGGGAATAACGAAAAAGAATTACCCAGATATTATTAAATGCTTAAATAATATAGGCATATGTTATTATGAGTTAAGCGAACCTGATTCTGCGACTTTATATTTAGAACAAGCTTTAAAGCTTCAACCAAAAGCCCCATATAGTTCAATTTCCGATACCTATACTATTTTAAGTAGGCTTAATAGAGATTTAGGAAATTTTACAAAGGCAGAAGATTATTACCTAGCAAATTTAAGCGTATCTCGAGTACTAAAAAAAGCTGATTGGGAAATTGCCAATGAATATTTAGATTTTTCCCATTTCTATATTGATTCTGAACAGTATGAAAAAACAGTTAAAATTACCCAAATGGCTATTTTCTACTATGAAAGAATTGACCAAAAATACCCAGAAGACTATGAAGGCATCGCCAATAGTTACAATAATCAAGGTTTTGCTTACAGAAAATTGGAGGACTATAATCTAGCACTAGGTAAACTAAATTTAGCATTGGAGTTTGGAAAATTGGGTTGGTTAAATCAGAAAAAAGATGCTTTTGCTGATGTCTTATTAATATAGGAATTACATTTAGAGAGAAGCATGATTTTGAGGAGGCATTTGCTAATTTCCACAAAGCATTAACCATTTATGAAGCGTTAAAGTCAAAGGACGGACTGGCTGACACCCACAACAACCTAGGCGACCTCTACTACGATCAATACAAATACAAAAAAGCCCTAAACCATTACCACCAATCCCTCCCACACCTTCTAAAAAATTTCCAAGAAAAAGACGAATATAAAAATCCAATCCTAAAAGACCATTACATCCCAGACAAACAAGCATTATTAATATTCCTAGAAGCCAAAGCCAAAACCTTCAAAGCCCTCTACGACCAAAACCACCAAGAAAAAGACCTAAAAGCAGCCCACGAAACCTATCAATTATTAGACGAATTAATAGACAAAATTCGCCTATCGTACCTAGAAGATGCTTCCAAAAGCTACCTAGTCAAACAAGCCAAACCAATCTATGAAAAGGCAATTGGGCTTTGTTTGCAGTACCATAAATATAGCAAAGACGAAAAATATTTAGTAGAAGCCTTTAAATATGCCGAAAAGAGTAAAGCAATTATTCTATTAGAACAAATCAAAGAATCTAGAGCCAATATTGCGGCAAGTATCCCCGATAGTTTACGACAAAAAGAACGGCAATTAAAAAGAGAAATTGGGCAAATTGAAAAGGAATTGGCTTTGCAAGGAGGGGAAGTAATAGTAGATAGCTTAGGCAAAGGTTTAAGAGAACAATTGATTCGAGTAAAAAATGAGTATGAAGATTTAGTGAAGACTTTAGAGAAGGACAATAAAGAATACCACCAACTAAAATATGATTTGCAAACGGTTGATATTCCAACTATTCAGCAAGAAATGTTAAAAGAGGGGCAACAGCTAGTGGAATATTTTGTAGGCGTAGATTCCATGTATTTATTTAGCATTGGCAAAGAAAAATTTGAAGTTATTGCTAGACCTTTAGATTTTGATGTAAAAGCATGGACGGATTCCTTAAGGCAAGGGATTTATTATTGCCGAATAAATAGCGAAATAACAACAACGGATTGTCAGGCATTAGATAGACAATATGAGCAATATGCCGCCAAATTATACAAAAAATTAATTGCGCCTTTAAATTTAACAAAAGAAACGAAGGAAATTATTTTTATTCCTGATGGCGTTTTAGGCTATATTCCTTTTGATGCTTTATTAACCAAAGCTATTCCTGTTAATCAACAAAGTCAATTTCATAGTTATCCTTATTTTGGTTTAGAAAAGGTGATTAGTTATGCTTTTTCAGCTACTTTTTTAAAAGAGTTACAACAAACGGTTTCTACTATTGACAATCATCAATTATTAGCTTTTGCGCCTTCTTTTAAAGTAGGTATAAAAGAAGGAGCGACTTTAAAAGTAGTGCCTTCTTTGGAAGGCAAAGACCCTATTTTTGCATTGCGGAGTAGTTTAAGTCCTTTATTATTTAATGAAAGGGAAGTGGAACAAATTGGAGCGAATTTTAGTGGCAAATCTTATGTCAATCAGCAAGCCAATAAAGTATCTTTTATTCAAGAAGCGCCCAATTACCGCTATTTACATATTGCTTCTCATGGAAAAATGAATGATGAAGATGCCGACCTTTCTTATATTGCTTTTACCCAAAATGGAGATTCTACGAACCAAGAAGAATTATTATACTTACGAGAATTATACGATATGGATATTCCCGCAGATATGGTCGTTTTAAGTGCTTGTGAAACAGGGATTGGGGAACTGCAAAATGGAGAAGGTATTATTAGTTTGGCAAGAGGTTTTTCTTATGCGGGCGCTAAAAGTATCATTACTAGTTTATGGTCGGTCAATGACCAGAAAACGACGGATTTAATGGTCGATTTTTATCAAAATTTAAAGGAAGGCGAAACCAAGGCTTATGCTTTAGCTAATGCTAAACGTGATTATATTAGCACTCAAAAATCTGCCACTTTTAGCCATCCTTTTTATTGGGCAGGATTTACCCCAATTGGGAATATGGAAAGGGTAGAGGCAGCTACCGATTGGACTTGGTTGCCCTATGCTTTAGGCGGCATGAGTTTATTAGTAGGTTTTATCTTTTGGCAATCAAAACGCACCAAGCGAAATTCTCCTCCAATTGCTGCTTAATTGCTTATTTAATTCCCTAGCTTTCTGATAATAGGCATGTTGCGGATTCGCTAGGATGGTTTTTAACTCATTCTGGAAAGTAAGCTCATCCATATTCATTGCAGCCATTAATTGATTCCATTCTATTTCTTCTTTGTCAATAGTTGCTGGAGTTGGAGTCGCCAATAATGCACCAAAATGCTGATAGGCTTCCTCATAATTACCTGTTTTAAGATGGGCATGTCCCAATAAATAACGGGCATTCAAATAAGCTGGATTTATCTTAGTGATTTTATTTAAATAATCAATGGCTACCTTATATTCTTGCTGAGAGAAAGCAACTAAGCCATTAGAAAAATCAACATTCATATCCTGATCACTTCTTACCGTTGGAATCGTGCTCTGGGCATAAAACTGAGTCGTCAAAGCTTTATTGGAATAATGTTGGGTAGACCACATTATGGTGCCTGTCAATATCAAAAAGAGGAGACTCGCAGCGATAGCTAACTGTTGCCTCCAGATAGGAATTATTTTAGTCGTAGTAGCTTGTCTTTGCGCTGCTAATTTATTCAATTTAGCACTAACCTTATCTTCAATCGCTAAACCTAATGTTTCATTTGCCAAAACATGATTGAGTACGGCTCTTTTTAAAGCAGGCTTAGCTTTTATTTCTGCTTCAAAATCAGCTTTATCTGCCGCCGAAAGCGCATTACTCAAATAAGCCTCTATTTTATCATAATATTGGTCTAGATCCATCGGTAATCGGTTAAAGCTTTTTTAATTTGGGCATCTTCCGCAATTAATTTGACTAACTTTTTTTTACATCGAGCATTATAAGTAATGGCAATTCGTTCATTGGATAGCTTCATCTGTTGGGTAATTTCCTTCATGGAATATCGTTCTGACCACAAGGTCAATAACTCCTGACATTTACCATCCAAACGCTGAATAATTTGCCTTAATAATTCTTTTAGTCCGTCACTTAAAATAAGGTCTAGAGGGCTTTGTAGGTCTGCTATATCACGGGCTGGAATTTCTAGGGTTGCTCTGAGTCCTGTAGTTTGTCGAAGGGCTTCTCTGCATTTATTGCGATAAATACCCATAAAATAAACCAAAACAGGACTATCTCCTTGATATTTCCCCATCCGAATACTTTTCACCAATTGGATAATCGTATCGTGAAAAATATCCAGCCAAGTTTTTAATTTAATGTTATCAAAGGTGGTATAAATTTTCTTTGCGCCATCTCGATAGATAGCAGTATTATAAATAAAGTCTAAGGCTTCATCTTCTGCTGTTCCACCTGCTAAAATGGCTTTTAATAAGTCTTTGTTGTTCATTGATAGGTACTCCGTTATTTGTTTAGTGACCCAAGGTAGAAAAAAGTGTACAGATTCTATTAGTTATAGAAAAATAAATTTGAAAATATAGGAGCAATTAAGCCTTACCTATTGCTATGTTTGGAATTTTTTCTCGGAACATTTAAGCCTATCCTTTGTTTAAAATCCAAAAAATAACCAATCAAAATGTATCAACTAAAGCGCATTCAAAAATTACCTATATCCGTAGCCAAAGCATGGGATTTTTTCTCTTCTCCTAAAAATCTAGCCACGATCACCCCTGATGAATTAGGGTTTAAGATTAAATCTGAATTACCAGAAAAAATGTATCCTGGGATGTTCATTCAGTATACAGTTAAGCCATTATTAGGCATCCCAATGACATGGGTGACGGAAATTACGCAAGTAAATGAGCCCCATTTCTTTATTGATGAACAAAGAGTTGGACCGTATGCTATATGGCATCATCAGCACTTTTTTAAGGAAATTCCAGGAGGGGTAGAAATGACGGATATAGTGGATTATCGATTACCTTTTGCCCCTTTTGGCAATTTTATGCAGCCACTACTCATTAAAGGAAAATTAAATCAAATCTTTGAGTATAGAAATGCTAAGATGATTGAGTTGTTTGGGGAGTATAAGGTGCCAGCATTGGTTTAAATGCAGTATTATTGACGAACTAGGAGGATGGCAAACAGATCTAAACGGATTGAACGGATCTGAACTGATTTTTTCTTCTAGTTAGATTTGTCTGTATTCATCCATGTTACGCTTCATTCGTATTAAAAAATCCGTGGTATGAAAAAAATCAACTTCAACTTCAACTTCAACCTCAATCTCAACTTCAAAAAACAAAAAATAAAATCCGTGTTACCCTTCATTCGCGGTATAAAATTCGTGGGGAAAATAAATTCGTGGGGAAATTCGAAATACTAAGATAAAAAATCCCGAATAAATCCCTTCACTACCGTTAGCCCTCTACTCATTGCGGCGTTATTATTCACCACAATATCCGCTTCATCTCGATAAGGCAAAATATATTTTTCAAAAGTAGGCATCACATGATGTTCATAACGATATAACACATCATCCAAAGGATAATTGCGTTCGACTCTATCTCGTTTGATGCGGCGAATTACTTTTAAATTTTCTTTAGCATCCAAGAAGATTTTTAAATCTAGCAGGGGTTGCATTTTTTTAAAATGAAAAACAAAAATTCCTTCTACAATAATAATAGGGGCGGATGTAAAAACTAAGGTTTTAGGTTTGACATCTTTATTATTAAAAACATATTCCAAACGATTTACTTTTTTGCCCTTCATGAGCTTTTTTACATCGTTAACGAAAGCGTTTTTATCAATAGATTTAGGTTGGTCGAAATCTTCAATGCCTTCATTATCAACAGGTTGTTTGTGGATGGGGCGATAGTAATCATCTTGCGAAATAATACATATTTTTTTTTTGCTAAAATCTTTTTTTAGCTCATTAATAAAGGTGGTTTTACCTGAGCCACTACCGCCTGTAATTCCTATAATAAAAGGTTTTTGCATAGACTGAAATTGAAAATTTTCGGCAAAACTAAAGGAATCCTATCATTTTAAAAGGGAGAACACAAAATTTTCTTACATTTGACGCGATTGTATGAAAATTTATCAACATTATAAATTTAAATGGACATAATTAGAGGTTTTTTAGGGATAGCAGTACTCTTATTTATTTGCTTTTTACTAAGTAATAATCGAAAAGCAATTAATTGGAGAACGGTAGGCATTGGCATTGGTTTGCAGTTTGTATTAGCGTTATTGATACTCAAGGTGCCATTCGTCAGAGAGTTATTTGATTATGCGGCTCAATTTTTTCAAAGTATTTTAGCTTTTTCTAATGCTGGAGCAGAATTTATTTTTGGTGATTTAGTCACAGACACTAGCACTTTCGGCTATATTTTTGCCTTTCAAGTACTCCCTACTATTGTATTCTTTTCGGCGGTCACCGCTATTCTTTATTATTTTGGCATTCTACAATGGGTAATTAAAGGAATGGCTTGGTTCATGTCCCGAACAATGCAATTGTCAGGGCCAGAAAGTCTAGCAGCAGCAGCCAATGTATTTATTGGGCAAACGGAAGCGCCTTTAGTCGTGCGACCTTACCTAGAAAACATGTCTCGTTCAGAGATGCTTTGTTTAATGACGGGCGGAATGGCAACTATTGCAGGTGGGGTTTTTGCGGCCTATATTGGCTTTTTAGGAGGTACGGACCCAGAACGACAATTATATTTTGCGAAACATTTACTGACAGCTTCCATCATTTCAGCGCCAGCAGCGATTGTGGCGGCGAAAATATTATTTCCAGAAACAGAGAAATCGGATTTAGTAAAAGAATTAAAAATGTCTGGGGACGTAGGAGATAATTTATTGGATGCCATTTCCAGAGGTATTGGTGATGGTTTGAAATTGGCAGTTAATGTTGGGGTGATGCTACTCGCATTTACCGCATTAATTGCGATGGTGGATGCTAGTTTTTTATGGTTAACTGATATAGTCAATGGAGGTGCTGCTTTAGTCGGCGGAGACAGGGTAGGGGATTGGAATGAAAATATTAAGAGTGCTACGGATAATCGTTTTAGGGGCTTTAGTTTTACTTATCTATTAGGACTTATTTTTGCCCCCTTTGCGTGGTTATTAGGAACTCCTTCTCAGGATATTGTATTAGTAGGTCAGTTATTAGGACAAAAGACTGTTTTAAATGAGTTTATCGCTTACGGAGAATTGAATAACTTCCGAGAAGCAGGGATTGCTTTGCACCCAAAATCTATGATAATTGCGACTTATGCCCTTTGTGGTTTCGCTAATTTTGCTTCTATTGGCATCCAAATTGGTGGTATCAGTTCTCTTGCACCAAGTCAAAGATTAGCTTTAACAGAATTAGGCATCAAATCTTTAATTGGTGGCACAGTGGCTTGCTTTTTGACGGCTTGTGTTGCAGGAATGCTATATTATTAAAGTGATGAATGATGAGTTATAAGTGATGAGTGGGATTATTCATCACGCATCACTTATAACTCATCACTCGAAGTTATCCTCGAATGACTGAACTTGATGCTGTTACCACAAAATTATTATAATAATTAATAAAACTTCCCATTTTCATCTTAGGCAAAATCAAATAATTTCCAGCAGTACTATCAGGAATAATTTGCTTTTTATAGGACGGGTTTAATTTTTTGATAATCGGCATTGGAATGTCCAAAGCTTGAGAAATCTGTTGAAAGGAAAGTTCATTATAAATAGTTGCTACCTTGGTGAATTGCATCAAATAATGGGTATCCGTTGCTTGTAATCCATAATCTTTATAATAATTCATAACATAAACGGCACAAGCTAAGCGATTAATATAATGCTGAGTTTGGCTAGGGAAATGCGCTTTAATGGCCCAGAAATCATTCCCTTTTCCTAAACGCATCGCTTTTTGAACACCACCACCACCACAATTATAAGCAGCAGCAGCTAAAGTCCAATCGCCTAATAATTCATGTAAAAAAGTAAGGTATTTTAAAGCAGCTTGAGTCGATTTATGTGGGTCTCTTCTTTCATCTACTTGACTATTAATAATCAATCCATAACGACGAGCGGTAGCGGGCATTAATTGCCAAAGACCAACTGCACCTACAGACGAACGAGCATTGGGGTCCAAAGCAGATTCAATAACTGTAATATATTTTAACTCATTTGGTAAATTATATGCTTGTAAATAATTTTCAATAATCGGAAAGTAAATTCGAGCACGGCCTATGATTTTTTGAGTCGTTTTTTTACCACGGATGGTATAATTTTCAATCTCATACCGCATCTCTTCTGTAAATCTAAGGTCAAAAACGCCTGCTTTTTTGAGCATTTTATTTTTGATTTCAAGAGAAGTAGGAGCAGTTGGGTTGGTAGTGAAAAGTAAGTTAGAGCTATTGGCAGAAATAGTTTGAGATAGCAGCAATAAGCCAATAGTATTTGTGAGGGTACTAAGTAATCGTATCATGGGATGAGAATATTAACTGGTGTGTTGTACTGACAACGTTTTTGTAATGATAAAAAATTTGTAATTGTAAAGGAAGAGTTGTTGAAAAGTCAGAAGTCAGACCATAATCTTCAATAATTGTTAGGAAGTCAGAAGTTGTATACTCAAAAGCTGAATATTAGCTATTTATGAGGCTTTAATATCTGACATCTGACAATAAATTTTAATTTATGGTCTGGTTTTTCAATTCTTTTTAAACGCCTCCATCTTTACGATTTAGCCTGTTTAATAAATTTAGGAATTTAATTTTGGATAATTTATTGCTAATATGATTGTACCTAAAATAGGGTATTTTTTATATTATAAATAAACATAATGTTTTTAATCAATAACCGAGCCAATTCTTATTTGTGGGTAATTTTGGCAGTTATGAGGGGATTATATGGTAAGTGCTTTTTGATTTTAATTAGCTAAAGCGTATAGCTAAATTTTAATTTTCCATGAAATAAATTAATTTAAATTTTGTCTATCTGAAAAAAATAAAAAACTACGCAAGTTTTTGATTTCATTGACTTTTAAAGAGTCTATTCTAATAAATCGAAGCTATTTTCTATCTAAAAAAATTGGCCAATATTTTTAGACATTGCTCAATTGCTATTACAATCTAAAAATTCAATCAGTTAAATAATTGGTTGATTTGATAATCATTTTTAAAGACCATTAGCTATGAAAAAGTCTGCTAGTTACCACTATTTTGTAGTTTAAATTTAATTTTAAATATATGAAATAAGTGAATTGGTTAGTTTTTGCGGTCAATTGGGATATTTTATGACTCAAGACTTAATTCGATTTTTCCCGACTAATTATTATTGTACCTTCTCCCAAAACCGAATTCCGTCTTTTTAAAACTTATTTTTAATGAACGAATTATTAAACCATCGTACAACCCCTTTTTACATCGTTTTATGTTTACTTAGTCTATTGATTATAAGTAGTTTATCAACTTTATCTGCTCAGAATACACGTCCAAGAAGAGTGAGTTCTGGAGGAGGAACTTTTATACATATTCCAAGGAGTGCCACTTCGCAAGCTAGAACTGGCGTTCGAGAAATTTACCGATTTATTGATGGCACTTGTAATAATTTGACCAATGCAGCACGAGAAGAGTGGGGGGTATCCGAGTTAATAAATTTTATTGATGAATTTATATTAATAATCAATTTGGTTTATATAATTTTATTATTCATCTTTACAAAATAAGCAACCAAAACTTTACGACAAGGAAAAATGGAATTTTTTAATAGTATTCGGCAAGGTGATTTGGCAACCATTCAACGTTTAATAACTGCGAATGCTGCACTATTACATCAAAAAGATCCTAGAGGATTTACGCCGCTAGTAATGGCAACTTATGCTTCTCAATATGAGGTGACGAAGTACCTCTTAGAAGCAGGGGCAGCCGTCAATGGACAAGATGCTGCGGGCAATACCGCTTTAATGGGCGTCTGCTATAAAGGACATGCAGCTATAGCAGAATTGTTGATTGCACATGGTGCGGATGTAAATATCAAAAGCAATAATGGAGCTACGGCTTTAAGTTTTGCCAAACAATTTGGTCATAAGGAGATGGCTGCTGTATTAGTTGCTGCGGGAGCGGTATAGTCCAAGCTACTTTATAACCAAAAATATGAATTTAAGCCAATTAGAATATATCATAGCAGTAGACAAACATCGGCATTTTGCAAAAGCTGCCAAATCCTGTTTCGTGACGCAACCTACCTTGAGTATGATGATTCAGAAATTGGAAGATGAATTAGATACTAAAATATTTGATCGGAGTAAAAAACCAGTAGTCCCAACCGAAGCAGGTATAAAAGTGATAGAGCAAGCAAGTAAGACTTTGGTAGAAAGTAGAAAAATAGCGGAAGTAGTAGCGAGTCATAAAAACGTTATAGAAGGTAAATTGCGTTTAGGCGTCATTCCTACCTTAGCGCCCTATTTATTACCGCTATTTATCAATTCATTTTTAACCAATTATCCTTTAATTCGCTTAAAAATTGCGGAATACACCACCGAAAACCTCCTTGATAAATTAGAAAAAGGAGAAATTGATGTGGGTATTTTAGTGACGCCTTTAAACCATAAAAATATTGTGGAGCGTCCATTATTCTATGAAACGTTTATGATTTATTCCTCTCACGAATATGATAAAAAATTTCTCTTACCCGAAGATTTGAATTTAAACGATCTTTGGCTATTAGAAGAAGGACATTGCTTTCGTTCTCAAATTCTCAACTTATGTGAGTTAAGGAAAAAAGAAGATTTACAACTAGAATACGCCGCTGGCAGTATAGAAACTCTTCGACAATTGGTGGAGAATCAACAAGGTGCCACCATTTTACCAGAATTATCTACTCGATATTTAACCCCCGAAAACCGAAAAAAATTAATACCCTTTCAACCACCAACACCTGCTAGAGAGGTCAGCCTTGTCAGCCATCGAGATTTTGTAAAAAAGCGATTTGTAGAAGCTTTAGAAGAGGAAATTTTGGCAGCTTTACCAACGGAGATTCGAGAAAGGAAGGAGTTTGAAAGGATTGATATTTAAAGTAGGCAGTAATACAGTAGGCAGTAAACGACATTACATTGGTACAAAAATTGACAAAGACTCATAAAAAAGTGACTTAGGAGATAAATCCCTAAGTCACTTTTCTATTGCCACTGCCAACTGTAATACTGCCAACTGCAAACTGCTTACTCCTCTATCATCGTATGAAAAACATTCTGCACATCATCATCATTTTCAATACGTTCTAGTAATTTTTCTACATCAGCGATAGCATCACCGCTTAGTGTTTTAGTCATATTAGGAATTCGTTCAAAACCAGAAGAAATAATTTCATGCCCCATTTCTTCTAAAGCGCCTTGTATCCCACCAAAACTGCTAAACTCTCCATAAATTAAGATTTTCGCTTCTTGATCTTCTGCATCTTCGTCGGGCTGTTCCACAAAAATTTCCTCTGCCCCATGGTCAATCAATTCCAATTCTAATTCTTCTGGGTCAATATCTCCTTTATTAATTTTGAAATGGCATTGGTGGTCAAACATATACCCAACCGAACCAGTCGTCCCCATACTACCATTACATTTATTAAAATAACTACGGACATTGGCAACTGTTCGTTGGTTATTATCCGTTGCGGCTTCAATAAAAATGGCAATGCCATGCGGTGCATATCCTTCAAAAGTAATTTCCTTATAATCAGAAGTATCTTTATCTTTTGCCTTTTTAATTGCTCTTTCAATCAAATCTTTCGGTACATTGGCTGCCTTGGCATTCTGCATGACTGCCCGTAGACGTGCATTTGTCTCTGGGTCTGTCCCGCCTGATTTAATAGCAATGACAATATCTTTTCCAATTCGACTAAATACTTTGGCCATTTTAGACCAACGCTTCATTTTTCTTTCTTTACGAAATTCAAACGCTCTTCCCATTATATAAAAGTTATTAGAAATTATGAATGATATTAGGAGCTATTTTTAGGATTCTGGTTGATTCCTCAACTCGTTCCTAAAAGTCTGTGGGCAAAAATAATGGAAATTGGGAGAATTGTAAAGGGGGAGGTATAATCTAAATAAATTTCCACTTCAAATGCAACTTCAATTTCAAAATTAAACAAGCTTAAGAGAACACTATGCTATTAAAAACTGTCAAAGAACCCATAAAAGGAATCTATTTCATATAATTTATAGGTAAATTAATTAGAGTAATGTGAAGTAAATTTTCAAAAAAATGAGGAAGGGAAAGAAGAACCGATAGGTCATTTTTTATTTCTTTTGAAAAAAACGACAAATTAGGTAGGGTGTAAAATAACTGACTTGTTCTATATATAGAAAAATTAGTTACACACCTAAAAAGTATATATGGCAAAATTCGACAATTAATTCACTATTCATTTTTAAATTTATGACACCTAAAAATTTATATAGGTATGTTGCCTATGCGTTGATTGTTTTGCCCCTTGCTACCGTAATTTGGAAATTTAATGCAAATCCCATTAGTTTGAGTGGGCTTTGGCCAAAAGAAATTTACACGCTTACTTATGAATTTGATTTATCGAATTTACGGGAGAATGCTTTTATTAAAGCTTTCTTACCACAATCGAATAATCGCCAAGTAGTTAGCCAGCCGATTTATACAGGCGATACCTTGGCTTTTGAAACGATTTTATCACCAACTGGTAAAATTGGCGTATGGACGAGCGAGCAAGAAAAAGAAGCGGTTTTCCAATGGGCTGTGGAGATAGAATCGAAAAAGATAGCTTATGACTTATTTCCTGATATGGGGTTTGAAACTAGTTTTTCGGAGGAGGTAATGCCCTACTTAGAGGCTTCCCAACATATCCAGTCTAAGGATTCGACAATTGATACTTTAGCACAACAATTAAAGGCAGGCGATTTTTTAACCACGATGCAAAATAATTTTTTGTTTGTTCAGCAAATTACGAATTCGAATACAGGGGTATTGACTGATGCACTAACCACTTTGCGTCGAAACCGAGCTTCTTGTAATGGAAAAAGCCGTTTGTTTGTCGCCCTTTGCCGAGCACAAGGTATTCCAGCCAAAGTGGTAGGCGGCATTATTTTAGAAAATGTGAGTAAACGTACTTCCCACCTTTGGGCGAATGTTTATTATCAGGGATATTGGATTCCTTATGATGTATTAAACCAGCATTTTGCCGAATTACCAGCCAATTATTTGGAGTTATATGCAGGCGATGAATTTTTAATCAAGCACACTAAAGATATTGAATTCGATTATCAATTTCATATTCAACGAAAATATGGAACACTCACAAAGAGTGCCTCGATTGGTCCTCAGTTATGGCCGCTGCTGAATCAAACAGGATTGCCCCTAAACCTTTTGCGTGGGTTGCTACTTTTACCTATCGTAGCGGTAGTGATCGCCCTCTTGAGAAATGTTGTTGGGCTAAAAACTTTTGGTGTTTTTCTACCTGCTTTGATTGCCTTAGGTTTAGCCAACGTCGATTTATGGTGGGGTTTATTAGCCTTTTTGACCGTTATTATAGTCGTCGCAATTCTACATTATCCGTTAGACAAATTTGGCTTGCTGCATACCCCTAAATTGGTCATTATGATGACGGCAGTAGTGATTACTCTATTAGGATTAAGTGTTGTTAGTATTCAATATCAATGGACTTCGCTTAGTAGGTCAATGCTATTACCCGTCATTGTATTGTCTATAACCGCCGAGCGATTTGCCAAAACTTTAGTAGAGGAACAACTACCCGAAGCTTTAAAAATGCTCGGTTATACTTTTCTAATTGCTGGATTATGTTATCCAATTTTTCAATCCGATTTATTGCTAGGCATTTTCCTGCATTTTCCAGAAATTTATATCCTATTATTGGGGCTGATGATATTATTGGGGCGATGGATTGGAATGCGCGTGTTAGAGTATCAACGATTTGCTTTATTGGCTACCTGATGTCGTTTTGCCTTACGAATTTATTCCCCCAATTTACTGATTATAACGGATTGCAGAGACTTGTAAAATTAACCCCTTTAGGGGTTTTATGTCGGTAGAAAATCGAGAATTATGTCGATTTTACCGTGCCTTTAGGTACGAAATGTTATACATAATGTACCTAAAGGCACATTTCGATTCTGAAACATATCATTTTCTACCGACATTTTGTCCCGCTGGGACTGCAAACGTTACAATCAGCCAATTTTCAACCCATTAAAAAAAGATGCTCCATGTTCGGATTATTCAAAAGAAAAGCATTGGCTACTAATATATTAGGCATTAATGAACGCAATGTAACGTATGTTTATGCCAAAAATCCTAAAAGACATTTCCCATTAGCGGATGATAAAGTACTATGCAAAGAAGTGTTGCATCAACATCAAATTGCCTGTGCAGAAACTTACGGCGTGATTGAGCGAGTCGGTGATATTGCTAGCGTTTGGGCAAGCGTTCAACATCATCAAGCCTTAGCCATCAAACCTGCCAATGGTTCAGGAGGAGGCGGAATTCTAATTCTAAAAAAAGAGGATAACCAATGGACTAAAAGTGGAAAACCTTTTAGCGAATACCAGATTTTTGCTCATTTAGCCCAAATTATTATGGGCATGTACGCCTTTGGTTCTTCCGACAAAGTGCTAATTGAACAATGTATCGAACCACATCCTTTTTTCCATGAAATATATCCAGTAGGCGTTCCAGATTTCAGAATTATTTTATTGAACGACCAACCAATAATGGGCATGTTAAGAGTACCTACGGATAAATCTGATGGGAAGGCAAATTTGCACCAAGGAGGATTAGGCATTGGGATGGACATGGCAACAGGTCGGCTGACTCATGCCTACGACGGTGAACAATACCACAAAACACATCCAGATAATAACAATAAAATTCTGGGCAAAAAAATCCCTTATTGGGAAACATTGTTAGCCCTATCTATACAGACTTCCAAAGCTTTTCCATTAGATTATTTGGGGATAGACATTGTGTTAGATAAAACTTTTGGTCCAATGATTATGGAAATTAATGTTCGACCTGGTCTTGGTATTCAATTGGCTAATCGGAAAGGTTTAAAAGCGATATTGGATAGTATGGAGCAAGTTTAATCTGACAACTAACGCTTAATTTAAATTAATGGCTATTCGTCTACAGTAAATACTCAATGCAGGTCAGGAGACCTGCGGATAGCGGTTTCTAGTCAGGAGACTAGAAACATCGAGTGTCGATATTCCTAGTCTCCAGACTAGGAATGCGTATCTGCTCGTCTCCAGACGAGCGTGTTTTGGAAATTTATCGTCTATCGTTGTAAATAGTTGATGATAAAAGTTGTAATTATTTAGAAATTAGGTATTTGTGCCTGACTTTACACCCGAGACCTGTAACCTTAGACCTATAGCCAATTTAATCATTAATAAAATAATAAATCATGACTTATCGCAAATCAGCAGCGCCTTACTTATTCCTACTTATCGTGTTAATTATTGGCGTACCAGTAGTCAATTATCAAGTAGCGCAAACACAAAGTATTAGCATAGAAATCAAAGAAAAATCAGTTCGGCAATCACCGACTCCCATAGCATTCAAATAAAGGGTTTTCTTATAAAATTGATCAAATAATTTATATAAGAAAATGCTTCCTTCAAAAAAAAGCCATGCGTTATATCCCGTTTATTTTCTTGTTTTTACCTTTTTTAAATTATGCCCAAACAACCTTTAAGTTATCGATGGACAGTCGAAGTGGCTATGAATACAATGCTTTTAACCAAGCTAAAACGCTAAGAAATGTAGACCCCACTTCGATATCTTCAAATGGCATTCAAAGTAGCGCCTTTCAACAATTGGGGCTGAGTAGCCAATGGAAGAAAACAATAGCCGCTCATCAATTCAGTTGGAATACCAAAGCAAGAATGGAACATTTTTGGCAATTATCGGCCGCTAATTTACAACGTTGGGAAACCGCTTTTGCTTATCGGTATCAATGGACTAAAAGCAAATCTTTTCAAACCAATGTAAAGTATTTATCCTATCAAACCAATCGAGTAGATAATGGGACAGCAGTTATTGCTGTTCCATCCGCTTATACTCGTTGGAGTAGTCATACGAGTTTTAAATGGCAACCTTTTAAGCATAATAAAAGCGCTATTAGTACACAGATGACTAGAAAAGAATATGCCGCAACGAAAGGTAAACAGCTTCGCTATTGGTCTGTTGATGGAAAAATTAGTAGCACGCAAAAATTCAAACGCAGCGGTAAAAGGGGGAGTTATTTGAATGGGGCAATCAGTTTTCAACAACGAAATTATAGCAATAGGCCAATAGCATTTTATGCAGAGCCGAATGACTTTAAGGAGGAAACTGACATAGAAGATTTTGTAGAAACAGCAGCATTAGATGAGCATATCCCCACTACTTTTAGGAAGTGGCAGTATTTTACAGGTTCGATGGATTATGCTTTTTATTTAAGAAAAACGTTAAAATGGACGACAGGATTAAGTTACCAAAAGAGAGTTGATGTCAGGGATAAAAAATTTGGTTACCAACAACTAGCCCCTTTTATACAGGTAAAATGGAAAAGCAAAAAATGGCAAGCAGCTTGGAAAGTAAGCGCTACCTTCAGACAATTTGAGCAATTATTTGCAGATAGGCAAAAGGTCTATCCTTTGCAACATTTATACCTTCGTAATAGTCTTGCCCTCACTTACGAACTGACCAAAAAATGGACTGTTTCGACACAACTTAATTTCCGAAAAAGATGGCGCAATCAGCCAATCGCTTCAACCACAAGCTATGCTCCTTATTTGACAGGATTTACTTCGATTGGCATTCAATATCGCTGGAATAAAAAGAAATTAAAATAGACCCTGTGATAGTTTTGCAAAAATATTCAACAATATGTAGAACGAAAAGAGTGCAGAGGGCTGATAATCAATACTCTGCGAACGCTGCCTTCTCTGCGTGCGACAACTAAATATAGAAGATTACAAAAATTGTCAAAGCCCCATTAAAATAAAGGTAGGGTAAAATTAACCTTGCCTGTTATACTTATATTACTACTAAAACCGAAAATCTCATTATATGAAAATTCGCTTTCTTTTTTTAAGTAGCCTTTTACTTTCTTTATCCACTTTTGCCCAAACGCATAATGATTATGTAGGTGCTGGACATCAAACGGGTATAAGTGTTACTACTAGCCATTCCCAAAGTAATTCCAATAATGGGTTCTATACGATTGATGGATTTCCGATTATGGAAAAAGCCCCATTAACAGATGCCGGACGGTTTTTATCGCAAGCCACTTTAGGCGCAGATTATGAAACCATTCAAAAAGTAGCCGCTATGGGGTATGAACCTTGGATTGACGAACAATTTAACCTTCCCAAAAGTGAATATTTACCACTAACCCAATCTATTTATCAGCATTTTATCAATGCCTGGGCTAACCAATTTGGCTTAAATAATGTCAAAGAGGACGGTGAAAATTTACCATTTGGTCATTTTTTTAGTTTAGCTTGGTGGCAAAATAACATGACCGCTACTGATTTATTACGCCATAAAATAGCCCTTGCCTTAAGTGAAATTTTAGTTGTTTCTTATAAATCGGGCAACTTGGAAGACTCTGGATTTGGCATTAGCTACTTTTATGATATTCTATACAAAAATGCTTTTGGAAATTATCGAGAGGTGCTGAGACAAGTTACGCTCGCTCCTGCTATGGGGACTTATTTAAGTCATTATAATAACCCAAAATCCGACCCCTCCATTAATCGGCATCCTGATGAAAATTATGCCAGAGAAGTGATGCAATTGTTTTCTATTGGTTTGTATGAACTGAATCAAGATGGCACGCAAAAATTGGTTAATAATCAACCAATCCCTACGTATAATAATACCGATATTAAAGAGTTTGCCAAAATATTTACGGGATTAGGGGCAGGAGAACGATGGGTGTCCATTTTAGAAGATTTCTCGGATGAACCACCAGAATGGGGAATGGATTTTTATGAATCTAATCCCACTAAATCCATGAAAATATACGAAGCATGGCACGAGCAAGGGGAAAAAAGATTACTCAATGGACAAATTGTTCCAACAGGACAAACAGGGATGCAAGATATTGAGGCAGCTATGGATAATTTATTCAATCACCCCAATATTGGTCCTTTTATTGGGCGAAGGTTAATTCAAAATTTGGTAAAATCCAATCCTTCTCCTGCTTATATTGGAAGAGTCGCTGCTGCTTTTGCCGATAATGGGGAAGGTCAAAGAGGAGATATGAAAGCAATCATTAAAGCCATTTTATTAGACCCCGAAGCCAGAGATTGTGACTATGCGACCAAAAATGATATTGGAAAATTACGTGCGCCATTGGCTAGATATGTCCATGCATTAAGGGCATTCAAAGTGAATAGTACAAGCAATACTTTTTGGGATGATGGTTATTTAACGGAAATGACCTTGCAGCAAATTCCACTTCGTGCTAATAGTGTTTTTAATTTTTATTTACCAGATTATCAACCTAATGGGGCTATTGCAGAAAGCAATCAATTTGCGCCAGAATTTCAAATTCACAATTCTACTACTTCCATCAGCTATGGCAATTTATTGTATACGATGCTGTACGAGGAGGAAAGTTTATACAACTTAAAGCCTGAACTAGAAGGCGTTGGTGTTATCGAAATAGATGCGACCAAACCGATTCAACTAGACTTTTCCGCCGAAGATGCGATGGCTAGTAATCTTAATGCCCTTTTAGACCGCTTGGATATTCTATTAACCAACGGCAATCTAAGTACGAATACCAGAAAAATCATTTTTAATGCGCTCAATCAAATGGATACGGAGGATGTCTGGGACATTCGTAATACAGCAGTTTTTTTGATTATGCTTTCGCCTGATTATGCTATTCTTAAATAGAGGAAAATAGTACGATAAACTAATCACCAGTCACCAATCACTAATCACAAAATAATGTCAAAATACCATAAATTATCTCGAAGAAAATTTTTAGGACAAGCGAGTTGTGCAGCAATCGGAACAACTGCTTTTATGTCCAGTTTTATGAATTTGGGGTTGATGAATACCGCAGCGGCGGCAAATCTACCCGTTTATCAAAATAATGATTATAAAGCATTAGTCTGTATTCTCTTAGCTGGTGGGAATGACTCCTTTAATATGCTGATACCGACGGCAACTTCTAGCTATAATAATTATGCGGCTACTCGGACTAATTTAGCCATTGCCAAAAATAGTGTCCTCGGTTTAAATGGAACTACGGGTGGGCAGACTTATGGGGTGCATCCTGCGATGCCAGAAGTACAAGCCTTATATAATTCGGGACGATTGGGTTTTATCTCCAATGTAGGTACTTTGGTTAACCCAATTAGTAAAACACAATATGAAAATCAATCGGCTAATCTACCACTTGGCCTTTTTTCCCATGCAGACCAAATTCAGCAATGGCAAACTTCTATTCCACAATCTCGAACGGCTATTGGCTGGGGAGGTCGAATGGCAGATATACTAAGCTCGATGAATAGCAATCAAAACATTTCTATGAATATTTCCCTTTCGGGAACGAATGTTTTCCAAGCAGGAAATAATATAGTAGAATACACCATTGAGCCATCTGGTACGGGTAGTATTGGTTTAGCGGGAAATGAAGAGATGGATTTTTATAGTACGTTAAGAAATGGCGCAGTTAAAAGTATGATGGAACACCAGTACCAAGATATTTTTCGCAAAACTTATGCAGGTGTCACCAAAAATGCGCAAGATAGTCACTTGCAATTTAGTTCTGCTATCAATGGTATTAACCAAGCGCCTCCATTTACCACTACATTTTCGGCTAGTAATTTATCTCAAAGTTTGCAAATGGTTGCCAAAACCATTGCCGCTAGAAATACTTTAGGCATGAGTCGCCAAACGTTTTTTATCACCTTTGGCGGTTGGGACCACCATGATGAAGTATTGAATGCGCAAAATTTAATGCTAGGAGTCGTTAGCAAAGCATTAAGTGAATTTAATGATGCTATTCAGCAAATGAATTTACAGGACAATGTGACTACTTTTAGTATCTCTGATTTTGGTAGAACCTTAACTTCTAATGGCAATGGCACCGACCATGCTTGGGGGGGAAATGTAATCGCTATGGGCGGTAGTGTAAATGGCGGTAAAATCTATGGGCAATATCCTGAATTAGGGCTAAATTCTAATTTAATGGTCGATGAAAGTGCTTTAATTCCTACGACTTCTTGTGATGAATATTTTGCAGAATTAGCCCTCTGGTTTGGTGCTTCCTCGAATCAATTGAGTAGCATTTTGCCCAATATTGGGAATTTTTATACGCCTAGTTCGGCTTCTTTGCCTATTGGGTTTATGAATGTTTAGTAATGTTCAAATATTAAATCTGTCATTTTGGTGCTAGAACACCATGATTTTCAAAATCATGGTGTTTTCAAAAGTCGATATTTCATTAAAAAATCATTTCATCATGAAATTCATTATAAAAATCGTATTAATAACAATCCTTTTTTTCATTTTTAATCATTTCTTAAACGCCCAATCATGCGATGGAGATAATTTAAATTTCACCACTATGACAAGTGGAACAAAGCACGCTAAAACAAGTGTTACTTCCTCTGTTATTATTGAAAATGGAAATACCATCATTTTTAAAGCAGGTACAACCATTACTTTAACGAATGGTTTTCATGCCAAAGCAGGGAGTCAATTTACCGCTACCATTGAAGATTGTTCAGAGGGACCAATAGTGGCAGAAGCCTGTGCAGCACCCGATGCGACGATCTGGAATAACCCCTGGTTATCTTGCCAAACAACTGCGAATCCAAATACTAGTCGAGGGGCGAGTCATTGGATACGCTACGACCTCGGAGCAGCCTATAAATTAGGAAAAATGCATATCTGGAATGTCAATAAAGTTGGAGAAAGCAATAAGGGGTTGAAAGAAGTGGTCATTGATTATTCTTTAAATGGAGCGACTTGGACGCAACTAGGGAACTTTCAATTTCCACAAGGAACGGAAGAAGCCACCTACGCAGGATTTGAAGGCGCTAATTTTAATGGCATTAGTGCTAGATATGTCGTAATAACCGCCATTTCTAATTGGGGAGCTGCTAGTTGTAGTGGTATTTCTGATGTTAAATTTAATATTGCTCCAGCCTTATTGCAAGACGTTTCGGCTATTTTGGCGAATGCTAGAAATAGGGAATTAACAGACAAGTTGGATAATAAAATGGCTAAAAAAACCAACGCTCAATTTTTAGTTTATCCGAATCCAACTAATAATAATACCAATTTGTTTTTGGAAAATAGGGTGGAGACCGCTGCGACTATTGCCATTACAGATATAACAGGACGGCTTGTTCAGTCCATTCCTGTGGAGGTTGTTGTGGGGCGCAATAATTGGACACTATCTTTAGCAGATATTCCGTCAGGGTCTTATTTTGTGAATGTACTAGCGGAGGAATTGCCCCTTTTAGACGCTCAAAAACTGGTAATTGTTAAAGAATAATTCTTTGCTTCAAAAAGTAAAGAAAACGCAAAATTAGTATCCGTGGAAGTTAAGTTTTTGAAGTCCCACGAATAAGGGGATTAATATTTGCTTGTTTTCTTCATCTCTATTTTAAAATCAACAAAAATAATTATGAAAAATACTCAATCATTGCTCTTATTAGTCGGTTTGTTATTTTGTTTAATCGCTTGCGGTAAAGAAGAAAGCGTAACCTTACCACCGACACAAGAAAATGTGGTCAACATCTTACCTTTAGGAGATTCTAGAGTTGAAGGGAGTCGGCCTGATTTTGAAAGTTATCGGTATGAATTATGGAAAAAATTAGTAGTACAAGGTTTTGCTATTGATTTTGTCGGCACTCGGTTAGATGAAAGCAATTATGCTGATTTTATGGGACAATCCTTTGATCAAGACCATCAAGGAACAGGTGGAGCACAAACTACTGATATACTTAGATTTTTAAATAATTTGGAAGAGGGTGCTTCAATACCTGATATGGTACTCTTAGGCATTGGTGGAAATGATTTAATAGATGGGCAAAAAACAGTAGCAGCCACTATCAATAATATTAACCAAATCATTGATTGGTTGCAAGAAAGAAATGACACAATTACTATTTTATTGGAACAAATTGCCCCTGGTCGTAGTGATTTTATGACGAACGAATTAACCTTATTATTTAACCAGTTTAATCAAGAGATTGAAAATGTTGGTCAAACTCAAACGACTGCTAATTCTAAAGTGGTCACCATAGACATGGCTAGTAATTGGTCGGATGCTTATATGGCGGATGAAGTGCATTATAACGAAGCGGGTTCAGCGGAAGTAGCAGGGCGATATTTTGAAGCAATGAAGCCGCTTCTTGACAAATGAAGCGATTCGATTGGTAAATAGTCGTTTGTTGAAGGAGACACCTTATTCGCAATTGATTTACCAATAAACCCGCACCGAAACCAAAGGCGTCCGCTTCAACAAACGTCGATTGACAGTTAAAATTTCGATAAAAGTCTCTTCTTCTTCCTCAAAATCATCAATAAAATAATCTCGACTAAATTGATTATTGGTATTGAGTAAATTGAGCAAAGACAAACTAATTTCTGATTGGAGGTTCGTATGCTTAAAGGTTGGTCTATAACTAATACCAATATCCAAACGACTGTAATTGCCTAGTTTGGTGGCATTAGGTTCATCGTATGCTACAGAGGAGTAAGTTTCGACTTCTTGGGTGTCGTCATCATATTCGGTAGTGGTTTCGATGCCTAAAGCTTCCGTAAAAGGTAAGCCTGTTTTAAATTGATAATTGACCGAAAAATTCCACTTTTTATATTGCCAAGTATTGACCAAACTAAACTTATGTCTTTGGTCATTACTAGCAGGAAAAGCAGTTTCAATAATCTCAGGGAATAAAAAATCCACTTTACTCAGCGAATAATTCGCCCAGATATGATAATTTCGCCAACGTTTTTTGATTAATAAATCAATGCCTTTGGCAGTAGAATTACCTTCTGAAAATTCTAGTTCATTGCCTGCGCTTGAATTGAAAGTAGGATTATAAGTAGATAAACCGATCGTTTGATTATAATACCCTTCTATATCAATTAACCAGCCTTTATACTGAAAAATAAAACCTCCTGCGACTTTTTTAGCGGATTGGATGACTTCTATTTCGTCTTCCTCTATTCGATTGATAATCCAGACTTGATTATTTAAATCTAAAGAATTTTCGCCAAATTCTTTTAGTTGACTAATATATTGCTGAAAGATACCCGCTGACCCTTTTAGTTTTAAATGTCCCGTCAAGCCATATTGGATATTCAAACGGGGAGAAAGCTTATTCTTTTGCGTTTCAATATAAAAAGTATTGCGCAAACCACCATTCACACTTAGTTTTTTTTGTTGAAAATTAAACCCTACATAAGTATTATGAAAATGCCCTTCTATTGTATTGACATCTTGTAAATCTTCTTCGTATGTAGCGGCTAGGTCAATATTATAATCGACTGACTTAATATTATAATCATAGCCTAAGGAAAAATTAAGATGAGGAGACCATTGATATTTAGCAGCGGTGAAAAGGGTTTGGTCTGTAATACTATTGGTGACTAAATTATTGTAAAAAGTAAAATCATCTGCTTGATTGGTCAAGGTGAATTGATAATCATTGCTATAATTGGAAATAGAATAGCCTAGTTTCAAAGACCAATCTGAATGGAGAACAAGATTATTAGACCAATTAAAAGCTTTGGTTTCAAATAGTACTTCATCGGTAGAGGCTAAATCTTCCTCAAGAAATATAGAGGTATAATTAAAAGCATTATAGGTGCGAAACCAACTCGCTTTTATGGTCAATTTATCAATAGGCTTGAAAATTAATTTACCATTAAGGTCATAAAAATTGAGTTGTTGTTCGGCTTCTCGGTCACCTTCCATTACTTCTTCTTGCTCTTCTTCAATTTTTGTCTCTTGAAATACTTTATTAGAATAATTGGTAATAGTCGGTGAATTATAAAGGCCATTAATTGTCTTTCGACCTGATAGAATTAGGGACAACTTATCTTTTACAATAGGGGATTTTAAATAAGCATGCGCCTCCGTCATCGTGCTGCCAAGCCCGCCTTGAAACTGATTGCGAATACTATCGCTTAAAGAAATGTCCACAATTCCGCCTAAACGATTATCATAACTTGGGTCAAAAACGCCTTTAAAAACCTGAATATCATCGACTATGTAAGGATTAATAGCAGAAATCATCCCAAATAGATGACCAGGATCATAAAGCGTAACATCTTCCCATATAATTAAATTTTGATCGGGTGTCCCTCCTCGAATTTGTAGGTTGGTCGCACTTTCATCAATGCTAGTTACCCCGGGAATTAATTGAATTGTTTTTAAAATATCTTGCTCAATAATGGTGTGTTTGTTCAATAATTTTTGATAGTCAAAGCGAACGGAATTATAGGTTTCTCCTTCCGTTATTTCTTGTAAAATATAGTCTTTGACAATGATTGCTTCGCCAAATAGGGTAGGGTCTATTGCTAGTAAAAAATCAGCACAATCCGTTTGATTAAATTCTTGAACCATCAAGGATTGTGATTGATAACCAATATAACTAATAGTAACCACTTGATGTTTTTGAGCCGTTATTTCGACTTGAAAAAAACCATTATCATCTGATTGAATCCCTTGCTTTTGGTCATCTAAATAAATATTGGCTAAAGGCAAAGTCGTGCCACTTTCTTTATCTTTTAGTGTACCACAAATTTGGTACGTTTTGGGTGGGGCAAGATAGATTAAAATATTGTCATTGCTTTGTTCAAAAGTGAAGGGCGTTTTATAAAATAATTGGGTAAGTTGAGTTAATATATTGCTATTGGGTAACTGCCCTGAAAAGGTGAATTTGGATAAGGCAGTTGGGTCATAATTAAAGGTGGAATTATTGGTGTTTTCAAGGCCTTTTAAAATTTCGACTATACTTTTGTCTTTAAAAGAAAGGGGTTTAGATTGAGCAGATAGAACCATACTCATTCCCATAAAAATACAAAAGAGAAAACAACGGTAATCAAAAAAATTAGGGATTCTAGAATTTAGAGTTTTTAGGATACTCCACAGAATAAAATGGATTGTGTCGAAGCTACGCTCCTTAGGAAAATATGTAGGAATTATCGAGTCTACAGACGGTTTCGGGGCGATGCCCCTAAGAATAACTTCCATTTCTTGTGAAATTTGTCCAAAAGAGCATCGCTCTGGAACTGTCTGTAGGAAAAAGTAGTAAAATTGGCACAAAGGAACATCGCTCCGACCCGATTTCTTTAGTATTTTATTTTGTGGTGGATCAATAGAACTTACTCTGGTAACACTTTCTTTATGATTTGTTTTAGAATAGTCACTATACATATAAGTAAATTTGCAATGCAAATATAACGCTCTTTAATCTTCTATGGTAATCACCTTTTTGTCTGCCGAAATACTATAGGTTAGATTCATTGGTTTACAGATATTGTTAAGGGCTTTTTCTAAGTCATTATGTGGAAAGCTGCCATTAAATGGGCGTTCAATTTGTGGGCTGATAACTTTCACATCGTATTGTCTCGCTAATTCTTCCAATACCCTAAAAGTAGGTTCTAGGTTAAATTTGGAAGTACCGATTGACCAAAATGGTTTTTCGTGGTTGATGCTTTGTTTATTTCCCAATATTCCTGAGATGCCATCAACAGATTCTCCCGCATTTAAAATAACTTCTTTGTTTCCATAATTGACTCGAACTCGCCCTTCATAACATTCCACATTTAAGTTCTCGTGCCAAGACCGAACATTAAAACTAGTGCCTAATACCTCGACTTTTCCAGCATTCGTATTGACAATAAAAGGCTTTCCTTTTTGTACATTAAAGATAGCTTCCCCAATCAATTTCACAGACCGTTGTATTTCCCAATCCTCTTCTTCATAGACAATACTGGAACCATCATTTAAAACGACGGTCGTTTGGTCTGAAAAAGTATGTGTCAAAGTCAATTGATTACCTGTTTCAAGTACATTAGGTCCACTATTCATTAGCCAAAAAAGACCAATTAATAGGGCAACACTAGCTGCGGCCGCAAAAGCAGGCCATAATCGACGAATAGGGCGTACTGTTGCCGTCTTTTTAGCAGGATGTTTAGTTTTAAATTTTGCATAGCCCGCTTGTGCATCATATTTAGGCAAAGCCATTTTGTCGGTTGCCTTAATAATGGCTTCTAACTCTTCTAGTTCTCCAGAGGCTTGGAGTTCCTCCGCTTCTTTGGGGTCGATTTGACCTTCCAGCCAACGGGCATATACATTTTCTTTATTAGATTCCATGATTGTAAATTTTGTTGCATGCGCTGTTTTTAGTTATCGGTTGTCGGTTTGCTTAAAAAGGCACTACTGTAAAGAGTGTGGGTATCTAAAAATAGGATACGACTCTGGAGAGTTGTGTTACTATTTCGACAAACAAGTAACACGACTCTTCAGAGTGGTATGCTTTAAAATTCTACTAGTATAACAGGCTTACTGTCATTTACCCTACACTTTTTTATGAATCTTTCGCAAAGTATTCAGCGCATGATGCATTCTTTTTTCAACTGCTTTCACACTAATGTCTAATTCCTCCGCAATTTCTCGATATTTCTTTTTGTCAATTCTATTCATTAGAAACACTATTCTTTGACCTTCAGGTAAGGCACTAATCGCCGCTTCCAATCTTTCCTTAAATTCTTGTTCTTCTAATAAAAATTGAGGGGTGATATTGGTTTGTTGACTATGTCCTTGATTTTCAAATTTTAAAACGACCTTCTGGTGAGCCATTTGATTGAGGAATAAATTATTGGCGATGGTAAACAAAAAAGACTTGGCTTTAGCGGTTATTACTTTAGCGCAGTTTTCCCATAGTTTGCCAAAAGCATCCTGCATCAAATCCTCCGCTTGTTGTAAATTACCCGTTTTGTAATACATGAAATTGCGCAACCGTTCGGCTTGTTCCATAAAAATGGACTGGAAAGTTTCTTCTTGGCAGATATTATTGGACATAAGTAGTGGTTGAAAATCAGATTAGCAAAAATAGTATATATTGCTAGCTTTTCAAAATACATAAATAGTAACAAAGGGCATGTTGAAATTTAGAATTTCTCAAAATTAAAGTAGGTTCAATCATTAGAAAAGCCCTGAATAACCAACATTATTCAGGGCTTTTTTGACCCCAATTCATCACTTATAACTCATCATTCATCACTATTTACTCCCTCGATACAACTCATAATGCGCCAATTGACATTCCAAAGCCCCATTAAATAATATCTTTTTAGAAGAAGGTTTTAATCCTAATTGTTTCATCGCTTTGATATTCGCTGTAATAATCCAAGCATCAAACCCTGTAAAATTATGTTTAAGAGCATGACCAATATCTTTATAAAAAGCATTCACATCGGCAACTCGGAGGCGTTCGTCATAAGGTGGATTCATCAGCACAATACCACTAGCAGTTTCTGGATTTAATTTTAATAAATCACCTCGCTCTACTTCAATTTTACCATCCATATTACCCGCCAGAATATTCAGTCTAGCGGCTTTAACTGCCGAAAAATCTTTATCGAAACCTAAGATTTTATAAGGAAAGTCGATAATTCTAGCATCTGCTTCTCTTTTAACTTCTTGCCAAAGTGCTCGATCAAAATCTTTATAGCGCATAAAGCCAAATTCCTTCCGATTAATTTGGGGTGGAATATTATAAGCATACATCGCCGCTTCCATTAAGAAAGTACCAGAACCACACATGGGGTCAATAAAATCACAATCTCTTTGCCAATTGGAACTTAAAACAATTCCCGCTGCTAAGACTTCATTAATCGGTGCTTCTCCCGTTGCAGTTCGATAACCTCGTCTATTTAATGTTGCCCCAGAAACATCCCAAGACAGCGTACATACATTATCATAACTTAAATGTACATTCAGTCGATGGTCTGGATTATCTCTGTCAACACTTAATCTTCGACCATCAAATTTCGTTCTAAATTGGTCAACAATCGCATCTTTGGTTTTGAGTGCCAAATATTTAGAATGGGTAATGTATTTAGAACTAGTCGTCCCATTAATGGCGAACGTATCGTCTAAATCCATGATTGCTGTCCAATCAACCTCTCTAATCTTTTTATATAAATGATTTTCGTGCTTCGTTTTAAAGGTATGAAATGGTAAGAAAATACGAAGGGCGGTTCGCAATTCATAAATACAGCGATAAATTATTTTTTTATCACCCGAAAAAGTAACGGCACGTTTGTGTATTTGGGTTTCTTGACCACCTAAAGCGGTAATCTCTTTGGCTAATATTTCTTCAAGCCCTGAAAAGGTAGTGGCAGTTATTTGCATGAAAATTTTTTCTTTGGAAAAAAATGCAAAACTAATCATTAAGGAAGGAATGAAAGGATGTAGAATAGAATATTCTATAAATTTTCAAAATTCGTTGTATTTAGTGAGCAAATATTTACCAAGAATGAATGACTTATTATAGAACAAATTGCTTAAAGTGAATAGCAATCTTCTAATTATTAGATAATTAATGCGTCAAAAAGAACAAAATAGCAAAAGCCAATACCGTCAAAGTAGTTCCGATCATAAAAATTAAATAGCAAACTCTTAATTGGGTAAATTTATTTCCTAAAGCTTTCCCTAAATAATACAAATCGCTAATAATAGAATCGTCTAATTTAGCATCATCTTCGATAATCATTCTGATGCCCGATTTGTAATCGCTAAACTTCATTTTATAAAAATTACCATAGAAGAATAAATTGGTGGTGCCACTTTGGATTTTTTCAATAGAGGTGAGTCCTTTAGTTTTAATAGGGCGAGTAGCTAAGGTGGCATAAATAATCGAAGCGACACAAGTCGTCAATAATATAAAAGTTGGAAAAATCATTTTAGCATCCTCAGAAATACTTGATGCTAGTAGTGGGAGAGAGATAGTGATGATTAAAGCATTGATACTCAGCATAATATTTGCCTTGTTATCTGCAATACTAGTTAAGTCAATATGATTTCGCAAGGCTGTTTTAAACATCATTTGCGCACTCTTATTACCATTTATAGTCTCTTCAGCGGGAGCGGCTTTTTTCTTTTTAGTTGACTTGTTCTTTTTTTTTTCTTTACCAGGAGGCGGAGGAGTTGTCTTGGCAGTAGCTGTTTCCAAAGCTTTAACTACTTTCTTCCTGTTTTTTGCTTTTCTCTCATTAAATAATTCATTGGCTTTTTCCGTAAAATAACTATGTCCATCCATGAATTTTAGATTCATTTCCATGAAAGCGGCATCTTCATATTCCAATCCAAGAAAAGTTTTCATTTCGGAACGAAGACTTGTGATTGTTTTCATGTATTTTTTTTGCCCCAAATTATTTAAGTCAGAATCTTTGATAATCCTTTGTAATAAATTTTTAGGTTCATAGACTAACTTCGTCGCATCAATTAATTCTTTTACCAAGGTAATTTGTCTTGGGGGATAATTATGTTCAGAAAGAAAGGCCTCTGCCAATTCTGCACTTACTATTTCATGTCCTGTATATGCCTTGACATATCCCGTATCATGCAAGAGGGCAGCGAGTTCCATTGCTTCCATATTTGCTGCGCCAATATCATAGTGTTCACCCAATATCAGTGAGGTTTCCCTCACAGACATAGTGTGGTCTAGGTCATGGTAATGCAAATCTGAAGGTAAGTCGTTCTCAAATATATTGAGAATATATGTCTCTGTCAATTGAATAATATTATTCCTTTCCATACTAAGTTTTCTCGAATGAAGTCCTAAATGTTATTTGGATAGTATTTTTATTAAACACAAGCCTAATAACTTGCAACATAATAATTTACTTTAAAAGTTTTTGTTCCTCTCGGAATTCTATTACTTTGTTGCTGGTTTAAAAATGGTGTTGCGCAATATGCATCAAATTTAAGCTTTTTTCTCTTTTTTTGAAGAGAATTTTACAGTAATCATTTTGAAAGGCATTTTTTACAGTAATTTTTATCTAAATACGACTAATAATAGCATGAATTTAAGCTTACCAGCAAAATTACAAGTTAAGTTATCCAAGGTTTTTTGGATTACCTTACTCTGGACCATCTTTGGCGTGCTGGAGGTTTTATATATCCACGTTTTATCTTTTGATTTTCCTCCTTTTAAAGCACAGCCTAACTATAGTTTTCAAGAATTATTAATTGCGAACTTAATAGCGGTGTTTGTTGGTGGATTAATTGCTGGATGTATTTTAATTTTTATCCTAAGAGGAAGATTTAGAGATCATTCCTTTATGATGTCCGTCTTTCTAAATACCCTTATTTTATTACTGATTTTATTGGTGGTCATTGGTGTCGGAATGGGTATCTTTAACAGTTATCAGTATAACCTATCTTTTTTTAGCCAGCAAACCTTTAACCGGGTCATCTTATCTTTTTTAAGTTATTTTTTCCTCTCCAAGTTATTGCTATGGTTGCTCATTATTTTTATTACGAACCTTTTATTAGATGTCAACGAAAAGTACGGGGCAGGAGTTTTGCGACAACTAATTATGGGAAGATATCATCATCCAAGGGAAGAAGAACGAATCTTTATGTTTTTGGATATGAAAGGATCTACGGGGATTGCAGAACGAATTGGACATATTAAATTTTTTGAGTTACTACATGATTTTTTTCGAGACATTACCGACCCGATTCTTTTTACTAGCGGTAGTGTTTACCAATATATTGGCGATGAAGTCATTATTGTTTGGAAAATACCAACAGGTATTAAAAATGCCAATTGTATTCGTTGTTTTTATAATATTAGAGAGATGATTTCTAGAAATGCCGACGAATACATGAAAAAATATGGCGTGATTCCTGACTTTAAGGCAGCCATACATTGTGGTAAAGTAACGATTGGAGAAATGGGAGTCCTAAAACGAGATATTGTTTTTTCTGGAGATGTTTTAAATACGACTGCTAGAATGCAATCCATGTGCAACGAATTTGGTGTTAAATTGTTGATTTCTAAACGATTGCTAGATAAAATAGGGTTAGCACCTAATCGAATGGAGACTCGAAAGATTGGAAATATTTCCCTAAAGGGCAAGAAGAAAAAAGTAGTGCTGTATACTATCGAGGAGGAGCAGACACGGGTTTAGTTTTCACCTTAATAGTTTTTTTAGCCAACTTTCTTTGTCCATTCTCATAAGTAATTAGGGTAGCAGTCGGGTAGCTGTCTAAGAGGCTTTCTTGTAAAAAGGTTTCCGCAATTCTTTTATCTTTAAAATCTCCTAGTAGATAACTGTGAAGCCCATTGGCTTTACGTTCTAGCACAATATTTCCATGAAGGCTGAAAATTTCGTGCGTTGCTGGTAAAGCAGATAAAGTCGTGAAAAATTCAATTTTATAGCCAGTATAATTGCTCGGAATAGTATGTGTTCTTGGATTATTTTGAGCAACGGCTACTATGGTTTCTCCAAATTTAGGCTCAGGTATAATGACTTCATCTTGGTTTTTTTGACCATAAGGAGTAGGTAAATCTTTATTGACTTTTGGCCCTGACTTTTGAGCCGAATAGTCTATTCTTACAGGCGATTGGTAATTGGTTGGCATGGGTTGCAGTTTCATCAACTCTTTATCCGCAGCGTCTACATAGTTTTCATCTACTAGCCTTGTGGCATTAGTGATTTCTGCATAAATGTCATTTTCATTGACCAAATTTACCAAAGCTACACCATCTGGATTAACTGAAGGTGTAATTTTTTTGGCATCAATACCATATTCAATTACCGCATTAATTAATTCAGGAGATGAAAGCTGTGGCGATTTATCGACTAAAAAATCTGGTTGACGAGTCATTTTTATTTTCGTAAAAATCTTTTTATACTGGTTTGCCTGATTTACGGTAACTATTGTTTGCTGAGATAAAAATAAATCTTTATAGGTTCGGATAAGGTAATTATAGCCAACAGGTAAATTAGCCGTAAAAAAGCCATCTTTATTAGTTGTGGTGTTGGTAATAAATTTATTGGTGCCTTGCTGGGTTATCGTAACTGAAACAGCATCCAAATAGCCGAGATTTCCATCTTCAAAAACATAGCCGTCTAAGGTGCAATTTTGAGCAGAAGCAAGAACAGCTGTCGTAATTGTGAAAATATTTAGCAAGAAGAATCCAAGAATTGTTTGTCTCATAGTACTTATGATGTAAATTTGCCCGATTATGCTATAGGTGATTGATAAGTTGATTAATTATTGATTGATTTTTAGCCCTTAAAAACGAAAAGTAGGAATCCGCTAATAATTAATCAATCAATTTTATCAAAAGATAGCATTTATCGAACAACTTTTTTGAGGTGAATTTTAAAAATATAGGCACAAAATGAGTGGGTGATTTTTTCTTAAACCCATAAGGTGTTGAATCAAAAATAAGGGAATCTTATTAAAAATGAAACTTTAGCTGCTAGAAAAGAGACTTCTTTGGTAGAAAGTAGTCCTAAAAATAGAAAAAACTAAGTGAACTATAAATTTTAACGACTCAATCCAAGTTGCGGAAAACTGGTAGTACAGGATTTATCCTATTCTATTACAAGATCTTTAGGCCTTGATTTTTTGAAAATAGCTACTAAATGCAATGCGCCAACCTAAAGGTCGGCGAACCAAACAGACTAAAGTTTGTGTTACCGATTAAATCGAAATCATGCACAATTTAGATTGTTTAATAAACTGAAAACAAAATATATATTTCTTATTTGTTTAGGGCAAGCAGTGAACTGTAGGTCATAAACCGTAAACCGAACAAAAATAAATGGGATTAAAAATAATCTTTCTAGGAACACCAGAATTCGCTGTTCCTTCTTTAAAAATATTAATTGAGCATGGTTATGATGTAGTTGGAGTGATTACTGCAACGGACAAATTAGGCGGTCGAGGGAAAAAGCAATTAATTCAATCGGCTGTTAAAAAATATGCAGTCGAACAAGGCTTAAAGGTTTTGCAACCTACCAATTTAAAAAATCCTGAATTTGTTGAAGAAGTACGGGCTTTAGGGGCGGATTTGCAAGTAGTCGTAGCCTTTAGGATGTTGCCAAGAGTGATTTGGGCGATGCCAAGGCTAGGCACAATGAATTTACATGGTTCTTTGTTGCCTAAATACCGAGGGGCAGCACCGATTAACTGGGCAGTTATTAAAGGAGAAAAGGAAACGGGTGTCACTACTTTTTTATTAAAACAGAAAATTGATACAGGAGATGTTTTACTGCAAAAGTCGTTAAAGATTGGGGAAAATGAAACGACAGGAGAAGTCTATAATCGAATGATGGAAATGGGCGCTGGTGTCTTGCTTGAATCCGTACAGAAATTAGAAAGTGGCAATTACCAACTTTTACCACAAAATAATGACATAGCTACAAAAGCACCTAAAATTTTTCACGAAACTTGTGAAATAGATTTTATTCAGCCAACTCAAAAAGTACATGATTTTATTAGAGGCTTAAGCCCATATCCGACAGCTTGGACAATGTTGGATGGTAAAAAATTAAAAGTTTTCCGTACTAAAAAAGAGTTAATCGACCATGATGAAGAACCTGGGAAATTCTTTTCGGATAATAAAAAATACATCAAAGTAAGCACGATTGATGGGTATGTTCATTTAGAAGAATTACAATTGGCAGGTAAAAAACGGATGGAAGTGAAAGCCTTTTTGAATGGATATAAACTAGGCGGATGAGGTAAGGAGCGGATAAGATTAAGGAGGTGGAATACAGATAAAACGGCCAATATTATCGCATTAATCTCCTTTCCGCATCAACTTATTACCCTTTTTTACAAAGTGGCGATTATTTAATAGTGCTTAACAGAGCAAATTTGATAAATTTGTTTGACTGCTTTATCTAGAATTGACACGCTAATTACAATTTTCTTTAGTACCTTTGCGCTTCTAATCATCAACATTGAACAAAGTTTACTTCCGAGTAGAAAATTGAAGCACTTGAAAAAATATATTCAAAGCTTACGTAGTTTTAGGAAATTTCACCGATATACAGGTTTACTAATAGCTGTTTTATTGCTAATCAGTGCAGTAACAGGTATTCTACTTTCCTTAAAAAAGGATATTGATATTATCCAACCACCTACTCAAAAAGGCGTCAGTAAAGATTTGGCTACTTGGAAATCTATTGACGAGCTCTCCCAATTAGCAACTGCTGCATTTTATAAAGAATATCCTACTCAAGAAGGGAATGAAATTGACCGCTTAGATGTTCGACCTTCCAAAGGTATTGCGAAAGTATTATTTGAAGAAGGTAATTGGGAAGTCCAAATTGATGGTACCTCTGGCGAAGTTAAATCTATTGCCAAACGTTATTCCGATTGGATTGAAAGCCTTCACGATGGCTCTATTATCAGCGATTTATTCAAACTCTTTTCGATGAATATTCTAGGAATAGGAGTCTTGTTTTTGATAAGTTCAGGCGTTTGGTTGTGGTATGGGCCTAAGGTGGTGCGGGAGATGAAGCGTCGATAGGCTGTATGAGTTGATGAGGTTATAAGTCAATAAGGTCTCTTCCATTCGGAATTAAATCCTCCCTCCAAGTTTACCTCATAAATCTCATTATCTCATAACCTCCTTACCCAACTTTTTCTTTTATTGTATTTTTTTTCTAGTTATTCCAACCTTCCAATTTCTCCTAGGTCTTTACTATAAAAGCACCCGAATTGAGAAAAACCTTTTACATAGCAGAAGACCAAACATTGGTCGAACAATGCCTGAATGGGCAACAGCAAGCCCAACAGGATTTGTACCAAAGGTATGTACAAGCCATGTATAATGTAGTGGTGCGGATGGTCAATCATTCAGCAGATGCAGAAGATATCATACAAGAGGTCTTTGTGAAAGTCTTTAGAAATTTACATACGTTTCAGGGAGAATCTACTTTAGGTGCTTGGATTAAAAGAATTACGGTCAATACGACCTTAAATTTTATAAGAAAAGAGAAAAGAAATAATGAAGTAGTTTTAGCAGAAGGAATAGATATACCAGAAATAATTGAAGAATTAGATACCGCCAAATACAGTATGGCGCAAATACATCATGCGATTAAACAATTGCCAGAACGATGTAGAGTCGTCCTTTCTTTATACTTAATAGAAGGCTATCAACATCAAGAAATTGCAGAAATTTTAGGCGTTACCGTTTCTACTTCTAAAACACAATATCGACGAGGACGGCAATTATTGCAGGAAATTTTAGTGAGGAGGTAACAAGGTTAAGAGGTGACAAGGAAATTTACCTCATAACCTCATAACCTCGTAACCTTTACCAAAAATGGACAACTTAAAAAAACATATCGAGCAGCATCGAGCTGAATTAGACCAGATTGAAGCGCCTAATATGGACAAGATATGGGCAGGCATTCAAGTAGAACTAGGACAACAAACGACTGATTTGGAAGGGGAATTGAATGCTGAAAAAAGGAAATTAAAAGTGGTTGCGACTAAAGCCAATAGACGATTTACCTTATGGGCAATGGCAACAGCGGCTTCTTTAGCCTTATTAATTGGTGTAGGAATAGGGCATTTAATGACGCCGAAAACGGAAGCAATAAATGAATTTAACTTAGCCAATTATGCGCCTGCTGCTGCGGAACAAGCGAATAATTATCAAAAAATGGTGACCGCCAAAATGGAAGAAATCAATTTTGAAAGCATTGATACCCTTGCTTTTACGGAGGTGCTGCAAGAATTAAAATCCTTAGATGGAGAATATGCGCATTGGACGAAAGAAGTCCCGCAATATGTGCGAGAACAAGAATTATTAGAATTTCTCCAAAGGCATTACGAACAAAAAATCCGGATTTTAGAAATATTATCAAAAGAAATCGAAAAAAAAATACATTATGAAGAAAGAGAAATTAGGCTGTGAAGCCAGTTGCCAGTTGCTAGTTGCCAGTTGTACATTATGGCTAAGTCGTATGAAAAAATTTGCGTCTTTGCGTCTTTGCGTGCTACTACTTTTTGCTACTACGATAGCAGTATCTGCCCAAACAGAAAAATCTAAAAGCATAGAAAAAACCTTTGAATTATCCAAAGATGGTATCGTAAAAGTAGACCATCGTTATGGATTATTAAAGGTAACTCAATCTACGGATGGTAAAGTGCATTTGAATGTGAGAATGCGAGTAGAAGGTAATGATGAGGAAGAAATTCAAAAAGCCTTATCCCAATTTGAGGTAGATATTAATGAGTTCGGGAATCAAGTGACGATAGAAACAGATTTGAATATTAAAAACTGGAATGGTAGAAATGGTAAAATTTACCTAACCTTCAAAAATGGAGCAAAGATAAAAGGGTTAAAGAAATTTACGGTAGAAATGCTGTTAGCCGTGCCTGATTTAAAATCGCTTGCCTTGAAGAATAAATATGAAGACATTATTATTGACCACGATTTTAAAGGAGATTTGGAAGTGGAAATTTATGATGGCGATTTAAAGGCTAAAAATGTAGCAGGGGAAGTTGAATTGAATGTTAAATATGGAAAGGCTATTTTGGAGGATATTGGAGATGCTGACCTTACACTATATGATTCAGAAATGGAAATGGAATCAGGAAAGGCTTTAAAATTGTCCAGCAAATATTCTGAATATACGATTGGCGATACAGAGTCCCTAAGAATTAAGGCTTATGATGATAAATTTGAGTTGGGGAATGTGAAAGGGCGATTAGAAATTAGCGATAAATATTCTGAAATGAGCGTTGGTAATTTTGGAGAAGCAATGTTGGATATTCACGATGGTGATTTTGATGCAAAAAAGGGCGGAAATTTGACGATTACCGATACTAAATATTCCAAATACAGAATAAATGAAGTTGGAAATTTAATGATTGAAGGGTCGCATGATGATAAATTTATTATTAAAAAAGTAGCCGATTTTGAAGTAGATGTTACAAAGTATACTGAATTTGAAATTGCAGACCTTTCTGGTAAATTTAAAGTACGAAGTTCCCACGACGATAAATTTATCATTGGTTCCTTAGGTGATTTATTGGTGAATCAATCCAAATATACCGAATTTGAAATCACCAACCTTTCAGGACAAGTTAGCTTATTAGATTCGCATGATGATAAACTGGATGTAAGCGAAGTAGCGACTTCTTTTAAAGGGTTGAAACTGAATGGGAAATATACGAAAGTAAATATGGATATTCCTTCATCGGTTAAATATGAAATAGATGCAGAGATGAAATATGGCGGGATTGAATATCCAGAGTCAGCTTTTGAAAGCCAATATTATAAGGAAAAAGATAGTATTTTATCTGTTCGAGGAAAGATAAAAGGGGCTGGGGCCGATGCACCTAAAATTGAGGTGCGTGGGCATGATTGTAAGGTGAATCTGAAATAGAAAATCTTAGAGATGAATAAAATAAAAAAGAACTCCATCCTTTCAATGGAATTGTTGAAAGGATGGAGTGATTTTTTATGTGTTATTAAACATTGACATTGGATGATTCAAAATTATAAAGCTCATTCCAAGGACCAAGAATACCAGAAACTTGATTACCATTCCAGATAACGGTTGCTTGACTATGCCCACTTCTAAAATAAGGACAGTCTTGACCAACATTTAATTTGGTTCTATCAGCAGTCTTAGTTAATGTCCAAGATACACCAGCTCGATTTTGCCATCTTACCCTATTTTCATCAATTTCACTAAGGGTTACAAAATGCCAGTTATTTTTGCCCCTATTATCATAAAGATGATTTTCATAAACGCCTAGAATTGGTGTATCTGTCAAATCTTCTGGAATTGTATCATAAGAATAGTCTAAAGCTTGATAGTTTAAACATTTTCTAGGGGTTAAATGTTCTGGAGCATTTCTCCAAGGTAAGAAGGAAGTAGCTTCATTATTTGTAATTGCCCTAGATCCATCCCAAGGCCATAATATGCTGTCCACATTATGTCTATTCGGAGGAGTGGGCCATGTATTATTACGATTAGTGCCTAACCAGGAATAATCTTGAGCAAGCTCTTCATCGGTAAAAGGAATTCCAGCATTGGAGTTTTGCCAATTAGATTTTTTTTCATGTTGCCATTCTGCCCAGAGTCTATCCACGTTGCAGTGTAATAGAAAAAAGAATGGATCATTTACAGCAGTAGCAAAAGAACTTTGGTCATTTCCTCTGTCTGTTCCTAAAAATACATGTGCCATGCCATGAGGCCCACGTTCTAAATTGGGACTGAAATCTCGAAAACTATTGAGGTCAAGGCTACTATTTATTCTAGTTTGCAATACAGGAATACCATTTAAATTAAAATTATCCCTTTTAACTACCCACGTTTTAGTAGTCTTATCTGCTTCTCTTATTCCTTCAGCTCCTACCTTTTGTTTCCATTGAAGGGTAACGTGCCCATTCTTTCCTAAAAAGTCGTCTTTCCAAATTTTGGACACATTATTTGATACATTACGGCTTGAAAAATCCCAATAGGGTAAAGTGACATTTGGGTTAATTTCTTGTAGCTCTTGCTCAAATTTTAATAAAAAAAACCTATGCCAAGGTAAAAAAGCAGGACCAGAATGACCTAAATTGGAAACAAATCCATGCATAGTGACATATTTATCATAGTTTCCTTGTTCTTTAAGCGTGAAAACGGCATCTCTAAAAGCGTTTAGTTCACGAATAGATAAATTAGCTACGTTTTTTCTAACTTTTGAGGTATTCATAATTTTTAGTTTTTAAATTAGGGGTTTGGAGAATAATTTATTAACTTCCATCTACCATTGACTAGTTCGATAGTATTGCTCTAGACAATGATTTGATGTCTTCAAATACACCATAAGCCAATGGTGTTTTAAATAGTCCATCTTCTTTATAGACTTTAATCTTTTTATCATTAATTTTTAGAAGACACTTTGTTTTTAGTTCTTTAAATTCAATGAGATTTCCCCTTAAAGAAAAAGTGACTTTTTCTTTTTTAGAATACTTTTTAGCTTTTGACATAGTTATTTAATTGATTAAGTGATTCCGTTCTGATAGAGAGTACTGATGCTGCATAGGTATGACTAGCTTAATTCAGTAGAATTAAAAGGACGGTAGAGTTAAAAAAATATTTCTAGTATTAATTTATTTTATGAGGCAAAATTATAGACAATAATGCTTTTTTGTAATAGGTAAAGGGTAAGTGGAGAAGAATATAGGGTAAGATGGTGTTTTTTGCCAGTAAGTGGTATGTCGAAGAGTTTAAACTATATTGAATTTGAGAACGCTTAATTATTTCTATTCAACTTTAACTGAATTAATCTTTTGCAAAATCTGGCTCCGTTAGTATTAAAAAAGCCATTCGCAACTGTTAACAAATAAGCTAACTTCTTTTTGTACCAATTCAGTAGCCATTTTTCCAGTAGGAGACAAAGGCTCGAAAGCATGTGTTAAATCCACATGTACAAAACACTATCCAAGTATATAGATAGCTGCCAAACAAACCAAAAAATACCCCACTAAACCACCTGCGCCTTCATAATCTTTCGCCAACCGTTGTCCAAAAAATAGTGATAAAATAGACACCGCCGATAATTGAGCACCAATTAAACCAATTTGTGTACTGCCGCTTAATAAAATCTGAATAGCCCCTATAGCAGAGAGTACACCTGCTGCTACTTCCAAAATCGTAATTACAGGCATTAATAAACCGACAGTATTTTTGAGTGGACTTTTGGCAAAATGCCCTGTTAACCATGCTTTATTGCCTTTATAATCAAAGACTTTGTCTAAGCCAGATTGAAGAAAAAGAATAGCTAAAAAGGCTAGGCTTAATAATTGGAAAGAAGTCGTCGCGGTTAGGAGATGTTCCATGATGTAGGTTGGTTTTACTTATTTAAAAAACAAATCTAAGGAAAACCCTCCTACTTTAATAATGTAACAACCTGTTCTAATAATTGCTTTTTATCTAAACTACTAACGCTAGGTTCGCTCAAATTTTTGATTAATACATAAATTACACGAAATAATATTCTGTATTAAAAGTATTTTTATCTTTAAAACAGTATTTTGTTTGTATTTATTTTTATTAAATAAATATAATTAAAATATTATTTTTAACCCTAAAATAATAACCTGAAAAGAGTTTATTTAAAATAAATAAAATTCTGCATTTTAAACATAAATAAAAATATTATTTTGATAATATTTTATTTTATTAACTAATTTTGGGCGAACCTAGCGTACTAATATTGACCAAAAAGTAGCCACTAGGACTTTTCAATCCTTCCAATCGCCATTGCCATTCTTCGATAGTAGTATTTTCTAAATTATCATACCACCAAGCGGTATGAAATTGTTCGTCTTGATGCTTTAAAATAGCCGTATAAATTTCAGCAGTACCGATTTTTTCTACTTGAATATTTTGGAAAGTATAGCCGCTGCCTTGCCAACAGACTCTAGGGTCATGGCTGCCTTGAAAGAAAGATACAGGTGGTTTGATATAAACTAAAGTACTATCATTTTCCAATTTTAACATCCCATTTTCAGTGGTGGATTGTGTGAAATTGGTAAATTTTTCAATAGGGTAGGGTTGTGCAAAAAAGGGAATCGGTTGTTTCGATTGGATGCCTTGATAGAGAAATAAACTGCTTAATAAAACGATGGCGGGAAATCTGACATTTTCAAAATGTCTGATTCGTAAGATGGTTTGAGTTTTACGTATCAGATACTTTGGAAGTATCAGATACGAGGCGCTGAAAGTGCTTCCAGAACTTGAAGTTCTGGAAGCACTCGACCTCCTTGATAAAAATTGAACTCCTAAATAAAAAGGCAATAAAGCATAAACCATCAAACTGACCAATCCTATCATATCATGCAAAGGATTGTCTGGCATAATTTTAAAAATAATCAAAGCCAATAGTCGGATGAAATTCGCTAGAATAGTTAAAGTGATGATGCTTAATAATCCCAAAGTGATAGTAGAGAAGCTAAAAACCAATTTATTCTTCCGTTCAAAATAAGCAAAAATAACCAAGGCCAAAAGCTGTGCTGTTACCATCATTTTTAAGCCCATGCAAGCAGGGTCAACGGAAAATGGTTGCCCATCTAGATAAATCAAATTGCCAGTAACGGTTATTGGATACCCTAAGAAACCAATGGCTTTTCCTGCTAAAGCACTCAATTGTAACCGAATGGGGAAACTCCAGTTATTCAGTATTTGTTGGACTAAAAAAGATAGGACCACGAATAAAAATAGCGGTAAATTATTCAAACGCCCTTGCCGACTTTCCCAAATATAAAGTAGTAAGCAAACCCCAAAACCGTAGTATAAACTATTCGTTTTGATGAAAAACAGACTAACTCCAAAGAACAAAGTAGGCAGTAAAAATCGACTTGTTACTTGATTATCAATAGGTCTAATAATAAAAGGGGTGAAAAGGATGCCTAGAAATAAAGCAAAATTTCTGGGTAAATAATGAGGTTGAAAATAGAAAAATATCAAAATTGATAATAGGAGTAGAGTGATTGTTCCTATTAAATGTAGTGATATTTTAGAGAAATTATTAGGCATATTTTGATTAAAAATGATTTTTTAAAAGATTCTGAAAATCTAGCAAATCGGGTGTTTTAACTAAGCTGTTTAGTTTCAATTCTCAACTTCCAATAAAAATAACTCATCACCAACAAACTCAAAATAATCAGTAACCATTCATGCGGTTCTGGTACTGCGCCCGCATTTTTGATACTTGCATTTTTTAACCCATCTTTACTAGCCTTAATATCAAATCGGTCATAATCTGCTTGAGTTTCTAGCACAATTAAACTGGAAACAGGCGTGACGACATGCGCTTGTTCTGCTTGTGCAATTAACTGATTCCCTAGTTTTTTAGTATTAAAATAATCCTTGCCAATTTTCCGCATCAAGTTATTATAAGTAAATAAACGCATGAGATGGTCAGGGGCAGTTGAAGTATTGGCTGATTGTGCTACTTTTTGAATTTGTATGCCCATATTCGCTAAAGTCACTAGATTATCCGTTTCACTAGATTGAATAAAAAGGTTATCCCCTAAAAATTGCTGTAGGTTATCAAAGTCGCCTTGATGATAATTTAACTGCCGTAATTCTTTTAGACTTTTGATATATAAACTGGGTGAAGTTCCTAAATCAAAAACAGCGACAGGCGCATTATTTTGATTAAAAAAAGTATTGAGTTGGTTCGCAAATGTTGTTCCTTTTAAGTCACTTAAAACAGGCGTTAACGCTTCATTATGTGTAATGACTAAAGCAGTTGCTGGATTTTCAATGGCATAATAAGGAAATAATCGGTAGCGATATTGATTTAATTCCCGAAACAATCGGTCTTTATTTTGGGCTGTTAAACGAACCATTTTATCCGTATAAACAAAAACTGGTTGATACTGAATGGCTTTCCAAACAGCATTAAATTGTCGTTTACTCCAAGATTGGTTGACCTCTAAATAAATAGATTCTGGTATAAAAGAAGTTGTTATTGGCGCATAAGGCTGCATTTGAAAATGTTGATTCCCAAAAGAAAAAGTACCCGCTGCTAATTCAGGCGCATCAATTTTTAATTGCCAATCAGAATGATATAAACCTTCATAAATCCAGTCTTCTTCAGATTGACTAAAAGTGAGTTTTGATAAAAAATCTAATTTATTCGTAGCCCCTAAAATTCGAATCGTTTCGGTAGCATTTTCTGTATAAGGGCCATCAAAATCGGGATTTTGATAAATAAGTTGCCCATTCTTTTCTACTAAGGGACTCGTAATACCAATTTTAAATTGTCGATTTTCGGTAGGCAATACTGGGAAAATGCGACCCGTAACTCGGTTTCCTTCTTGCCAATGTAAAAGCAAAGGGTCTCTAGACTCCACGCCAACAATCGTAGTATAAGCACTATCCGCTTTATTGCGAGTGGTTAAAAAAGAAGGCCGTTCTTCTCCTGCTACCCAAAGCGAGGCAGACGTAACAACCGAACCTTCTGGCAGATAAAAAGAGTATAAAGCTTCTTGTTGATTTCTTCGCCAGCCACCACGTTTATTATTTTGAATCTCGATAGCTTTTTCTGTATAAGCCAATCTAAATTCTGGAAAAAATTGGATAGCCGTTTCTACCTTTTTTGTACTTAAATCTTGTCCTGACCAAAGCTTTCTTTCTGTGAGATGTCTACGATTAAAAACTGCATTAAGTAATTGGCGACGCTCCTTATCGTCTAATTGTAAAGGTTCTGAAAATAAGGAGGCGATGACCACAAAAGGGTCATGTTTTACTCGTTCATCAAATCTATTTCTGGTACTAGGAAATAAATTATTAAAACTGGGATTGGCAATGGAATAGAGACTACCACTTTGTAGAATTTTTTCGGTTTGCCAGTCATTCTCTAAGACTTGACTGAGTGCAACCCAAGATGGGAGGGAATTTTGCGCCATAGTTTGTTGGCGAATTTCAGTCAAATTTTCATTAATAGTGTACCAGTTGGCGGTATAACCAATAATAATAGCCATTGGAATACTTAATCCGATAATGACACTATTGAAATATATCTTACCTTTTTTAGTATAATTCAAAGTTATCTTTCCTAGTAAAATAGCCCACCATAATGGAATGAAAATATGTAGAGAAACCAGAAAAAACCAAAAGATAGCTAAGGAAATCGGATAATAAGGCGCAACGTAAATAGTCTCGTAGACATTGAACAAAAAACCACTGGCAAAAATGGCAGGCAGAGAATATTCGACCCATTTTGGTAAAACATTTCTAAAACAATACAACAGCATCGCAGTATTTAAAACAACTAAATAACTCGCTAACCAATTAGTCGAAACATCAAAAACAGGAATGATTTGATTCAAAGAATAAGCGCTAGTATTACCTATCAGTAGCAATAAAATAGTTTGCGGCCTATTGGGGAAATGAAAGCGCTTTCTCTCAACAAAAAAAAAGAAAATCAGAAAACAAAAGGCATTTACGAAGAAGGGAACAGGGTTCTCCTTTGAACTAAAGCCAGCACCTAACGATTCTGGATAAAGTATAGGAAGGGCAAAAACAAAAAAGCCTAAGGCAAATAATATTAAACCAATCTTAAAAGTAGGGTCTTGAATCGGGTTTTTCATAAGGTGAATTATTTTAATTAAAAGTACTTTGAAATACAAAGTTAATTGTAAAACGGGATTAATGCAAGTTTATTAAGCCTTTAGTTGTGGGGCATTCCATGAGCGGGTAATTATTTATTTATTTACCATATTAAAAAATTGACAACCAAAATTTAGAATTGCCTCTATTTATGATTAGATTTGTTCGGAAAAATAATAAATCCACAATACAATATAAAAATAGCAGTATGTCAGAATTTAAATATGATTATAATTATAATATTGACGCTAAGAAGAATATGACCTATGATGCTATCGTCATTGGTTCGGGGATGAGTGGTGGTTGGGCGGCTAAGGAACTTTGTGAAGCAGGGATGAAGGTCTTGGTGTTAGAACGAGGTAGAATCATTCAGCACATCAAAGATTATCCCAATATGAATAAAGAGGCTTGGGATTGGGAGTTACGAGGAAGTATTACTCCCGAAGAAAGAAAAAAGCATTACAAAGCCGTTCGAACGAATTGGATAGGGGAGGGGAATAAGGATTTATACGCCAATGATGCCGAAAATCCCTATACGGAAGTTAAACCTTTTATGTGGTTACGAGCACATCAAATGGGCGGACGCTCGCAATTATGGGGCAAGCAGACCTATCGCTGGAGCGAATTGGATTTTGAAGCCAATGCTAAAGATGGGCATGGTGTGGATTGGCCTATTCGTTACAAAGACATAGCGCCATGGTATACTTATGTGGAGAAATATGTAGGTATTAGCGGCCAAGCATTAGGCTTGCCACAATTGCCCGATAGTCACTTTTTGCCGCCAATGGAACTAAATTGTGTGGAAAAGGATATCCGACAACGGATTGAAGGAGCATTTCCCAGTAGGAATATGACCATCGGTAGAGTAGCACATTTGACGGAACCATTAAATGGTCGAGGGAAATGCCAAACTCGAAATAAATGCAGTATGGGTTGTCCATATAGTGCCTTTTTTAGTAGTGTTTCTGTTACTTTGCCCGCTGCAAATGCTACTGGAAATATGACGGTTCGCCCTTTTTCCATTGCCCATTCTATTATTTACGATGAACAAAAAGAGAAAGCAACTGGTGTAAAAGTGATTGATGCAGAAACAGGAGAAATGATAGAATACCATGCACGCATCATTTTCTGCAATGCTTCTACCTTAAGTTCGACCCGTATTCTTTTAAATTCTACTTCTAATCGATTTCCCAACGGTTTAGGGAATGATAGTGGAGAATTAGGCCATAATTTAATGGATCATACCTATCGGGTTGGTGCATTGGGTACTTTTGAAGGACACGAAGACAAATATTACAAAGGCCGTCGACCTAATGGCATCTATATTCCTCGTTATTGGAATATTGACGAAGCATCTAAATCGGATAAATTTGTAAGAGGTTTTGGTTACCAAGGTGGCGCTTCCCGAAAAGGTTGGGGAGGAGGTGCTAATGTTCAAGATTTTGGCGCTAATTTTAAAGATTCCTTATTGAAAGACCCTGGACCATGGGAGTTTTTTATTACTGGTTTTGCGGAATGTCTGCCTTATCATGAAAATAAAGTAACCTTAGATAAAAACAACCTAGATAAATGGGGGCAACCCACTTTGGCAATTGACTGCGAATGGAAGGAGAATGAATTAGCCTTGAATAAACAAATACAAGAAGATGCGGTGGAAATGTTAGAAAAGGCAGGATTGAAAGATATTGTTGGATTTGATAAAAAGCATGAACCAGGTTTTGGTATTCACGAAATGGGAACGGCTCGGATGGGACGAGATCCTAAAACTTCGGTTTTGAATGCAACCAACCAAATACATGCTTGTAAAAATGTGTTCGTTACAGATGGCGCTTGCATGACTTCCAATTCTTGTGTGAATCCATCTTTGACCTATATGGCGCTTACTGCTCGGGCAGCAAATCATGCTATTTCGGAACTTAAAAAATTAAATTTGTAAGCTATGAAAAGAAGAGAAGCTTTAAAAAATACGGCTATTTTAGGAGGAACTGCTGCTTTTTCAGTCTCTTTACTAACCTTATTCCAAGCCTGTAAAGCCCAACCTAGATTGACTTGGGAACCTCAATTTTTAAATGTAGAGCAGGCACAATTGGTTTCGGCCTTAGTAGATACTATTATACCAAAAACAGATACTCCAGGTGGATTGGATGTAAAAGTGGATATATTGATTGATTTGTTATATGACAAAACGTATGACGAGCAGGCACAGCAGAACATAGTGGCAGAAATGGATGGTTTTAATGATAAATGCAATGCCAAGTTTGGAAAAGTATTTTACCAACTAGCTGCTGACCAAAAGAAAGCCATCCTGCAAGCAGAAGAAGTCAATAGCCCAAAATTTAATAGTGGCGTGTGGGGTTGTTCCGTAGGAGAACAAAAGCCAGTAGGTTTTTATCGGTCTTTTAAATCTCTAGCCGTTTGGGGCTATTGTTCGTCGGAAGCAATCGGAAGAGATGTATTAAAATACGACCCAGTACCAGGGGACTATCAAGGCTGTATTCCACTTTCAGAGGTAGGAGGGGTTTGGAGTTTATAGAAGATAATTTGTCGTTCCTAAAATTGAATACAAACATTCTTAGGTTCGGTAAAAAAGCGAAGTGCCTCCAATCCACCTTCTCGACCTACGCCAGAATTTTTGACGCCACCAAAAGGGGTTCTTAAATCTCGCAGTAACCAAGTGTTGACCCAAACGATTCCAGCCTGAATGGATTTAGCCATTCGATTAACTCGGCTAATATTTTCAGACCAAATGGTACAAGATAAACCGTAATTGGTGCTATTGGCGTATTCCAATACTTCTGTTTCAGTTTCAAAAGGCATAATCGTTACAACAGGCCCAAAAATTTCTTCTTGATTGGTTCGACAATGATTATCCAATCCTTCAATAATCGTTGGTTCAATATACCAACCATTTTCGTATCCTTTAGGAAATACCGCTTTTCCTCCTGTTAAAATAGTACCACCTTCTTCCTTCGCTAAGGAGATACGAGACAGAATTTTATCATAATGTGGTTTAGAAACAATTGCACCTAAATTGGTATCGGTATTGGATGGATGCCCTACTTTCAATGCTTGAGTTCGTTTTATAAAATCTGCTTTGAATTGCTCGTACAAAGGTTTTTCGACATAAATTCTTGAACCACATAAACAGATTTGCCCTTGATTGGCAAAAGAAGAACGAATGGTTGTATCCAACATTTTTTCATAATTGCAATCAGCAAAAATGATATTTGGATTTTTTCCACCCATTTCTAGGGAAATTTTTTTAAACATTGGCGCTGCTACTTTCGCTATTTCCTTTCCAACTCTTGTACTACCTGTAAAAGAAATCGCTTTAATCTTTGGATGTTTGGTTAACGCTGCACCCACTTTTATGCCGTCTCCATGCACGATATTTAATACTCCTTTTGGTAAACCTGCGGCAATGCAAATTTCTGATAATAAATAAGCAGTCATAGGAGTTACCTCAGAGGGTTTGGCAATTACGGTATTACCTGCGGCTAATGCTGGTGCAATTTTCCAAGTAAATAAATACAAAGGTAAATTCCAAGGAGAAATAGTTCCTACTACACCAAGTGACTGTCGCAAAGTATAATTAATAGCATCGGTCATTTCGTGTGCTTGCGACGAAAATTGAGTAATAGCCTGCGCAAAAAATCTAAAATTATCAGAAGCACGAGGAATATCCACTTGTTTAGCTAACCAGATTGGTTTTCCATTATCTAATGATTCAGCTTGTGCGAGTTGGTCTAAATTTTCTGCTATTAAATCTGCAATTTTAGTCATCACACGACTTCGTTCACCTACCGACCTAGCTGCCCAAACAGGAAAAGCTTCCGAGGCTGCAATAACTGCCTTTTCTATATCTGAACTATCAGAATCAGGTACTTTAGCATAAACTGCCCCAGTTGACGGGTCGAATAAATCTAAATAGTTTTCACTATTAGGTTTGGTTAATTCGCCGTTGATATAATTTTTGATAGCTTTCATATTTTTATTTTTTCCTCAGGCAGATAAGCAATCGCCTTCATCTCAATTAATAAATTTGGATGCGGCAATTGGTGTACCGCTACGGTTGTTCTGGTAGGTCCTGTATGGTCGAAGAAAGTGCTATATACTTCATTATATCCTTGGAAATCTTTCATATCTACCAAAAAAGTAGTTAGGTCTACCAAGTGAGATAAATCGGCGCCTATACTTGCTAGTAATTCACCAATATTCTCAATAACCGCTTTGGTTTGTGCACGAATATCTAACTGCCAATGACCGCTCTCCTCCTGTTTAGCGCCAATATGCGTATTATCAGGTCGTCTACTGCTCGTTCCAGATACATAGATGAAATCACCCACTCGCTTGACATGCGGATAATTGCCTAATGGTTGGGCTTTATGTTTTAGTACTTTACTTTCCATAGTTTATTTTTTTTAGGATAGAGCGGTGAGATAGGTTTCGTCTAAATTTAACGAAATATAGCTCTATTCTCGCTTCTTTGCTCGATGTTTGAAGTTTTCAACGATAGCCGTCAGGTTAAGAAAATTATTACTGATAGTCAACAATTTAAGCAGGTGCCGATGTTTGAATATTTTATCTTCAAACCAATATTCTTTAGGTTTTTAACCTAATTAGCTTTAAAAAACACCTAAATTAAATCGTTAACCTGACGGCTATGGTTTTCAACTTCAAACCAATATTTCATGCCGATTGCTATCGGCATCAACTTTTCTTAAGAATGACTGCAAATGTGTGGCAAAATTCACAGAGTTGTGTTAGTTAGTTTATATAATACAGGTTTGCTCATTATGGATTAATTGAATATTCATCATGTCTAAGGTTCTTTAAATATTGATAATAAGTTTCTAAAGGCACATCATCATAATTCTCTCTAGTACAAAGGGTTAATAAGAGTTGGTCTTGTTTTCTGCCTAATTGTTTTGCTTGTTTATAAGGTATATCTGCGTTGAAAGTGACCAAAGAATACTTGGAATAATAATCTGGATATTGTTCCTCTAAATGCATTTCAATCTCTCGTTTTCTCATAAAAGCAGGATTGATGACCTTATCTGTCATCTCATAGAAATTATCAATAGCTAAATCGGCAATAGCATCTGTATTCTCCTTTCTTTCATCTTGAAAAAGGGTAAATACCTTTTCCCAATCTGTACCATGTATTTCTAGTAGATTGTCAAAAATTCTAACGTCTTCTAGAGACGCATTCATGCCCTGCCCGTAAAAAGGAACAATGGCGTGCGAAGCATCTCCCATGACTAAACCTTTCCCGAAAGCTTGCCAAGGATAACATTTAATCGTTCCTAGCGTGCCAACTGGATTTTTAGCATATTCCTTTTGATAATTGGGAATATAAGGGAGTAAACTAGGATAATAACTTTCAAAAAAATCAGCTACTTTTTCTTTGGTATCTAAGCTATTAAATCCTACTTCTGTACCAAAAGGGTGGAACATCGTCAAGGTAAAACTGCCATCTAAATTAGGTAAAGCGATAATCATAAATTTACCTCTTGCCCATATATGTAACGCTTCTTTTTCTATTTGCCAACCACCACTTTCACTTGGTAAAATGCTTAATTCTTTATAGCCATGTCTCAAAAAATCTTGCGAATAATTAAACAGCAATTCCGTCGTATGACCCATCATACTTTTTCTGATAACTGACCCCGCACCATCTGTACCGATTACTATTTCCCCTTCATCATACTGGATATTACCTGTTGCATCTTTATATTTAATTTTTGCTGCTTTCAAATCAACTGCTAAAACAGGCGCGTTAAATTTTATGTCAATTTGGTCATATTTATCCGCTTCATCCAATAAAGTCATATTTAAACCAGGTCGAGAAACAGCGTTAATATAATCATCTGGGCGTCCACTATAAGGAGATAAAAAAGGTTTTCCTCCTAATGGATGAATCAAACGTCCCCTCATTGGAATACAATTTTTTAAGACGGTTTCTTTTAATTTCGCTTGTTCTAAAGCCAATAAGCCTCTACTAGATAAGGCCAAATTAATAGACCGACCTGCAGCTGCCTCCGCCTTTCGCATATCCGAACGCTTTTCATAGAGCGACACCTTAAAGTCTCTTTGAGCCAATCGAATGGCTAATAATGTCCCACATAGACCCGCTCCTACAATGATTATTTTTTTATGTTGCTTCATATTGTAGTTTTAAATGGACTTTGAGTCCTTTAATCTGAATTTTAGAGAACTCATTGCTAATTATTCCGAAGTACAGCTCACAGAGTTGTGTTACTTTTTTTTAAGTGCATTTTTTAAAATAGCATAAAAATGATAAACATCTTCATAAGAATTATACATTGGTACAGGCGCAACGCGTATCACATCTGGTTCTCTCCAATCGGCAATCACCCCATCTGCTGTAATTTGATTAAACAAATTTTTATTGGCGTTTTTAACTTGAATAGACAATTGAGTCCCTCTCTGTTTAGGGTCAGCAGGGGTGATAATATGCACCACTTCTTCTCCTAAAGATTTAACTAATTCTTCTAAATAACCCGTTAAGGAAATGGCCTTTTTTCGTAGATTTTCTATTCCTACCTCATCGAACATTTTCAAAGAAGCCCAAACTGCTACCATTGACAAAATAGGCGGATTACTCAATTGCCAAGCCTCCACAGTTGGAGTCGGGTCAAAAGCATCTCTCATTTTAAATCTAGTCGCTTTATCATGCCCCCACCAACCTTCTAATCTTGGAATAGTGGGGTCATTGAAATGTCGCTCATTCACAAAAGCACCACCCAAACTACCAGGGCCTGCATTGAGGTATTTATAATTACACCATACCGCAAAATCGCAACCAGAATCGTGTAAATTTAAGGGTAGATTTCCTGCACCGTGTGCACAATCAAAACCTACTTTGCAACCTTTCGCATGCCCCCATTCCGTGATAGCTTTCATATCAAAAAACTGTCCTGTGTAATAATTGGTATTCCCAAAAAGGACAAGCGCAATTTGTTCACCTTCCCTATCTATGACCGATTGAATATCCTCCATTCTTAAACAAGTCTCGCCTTTTCTAGCTTTCAATTCTATCAAGCATTCTTTGGGGTCAAGTCCATGAAATCGAATTTGAGATTCTACCGCATATTTATCAGAAGGGAAAGCATCTGCCTCTATTAAAATTTTATTTCTTTTGCCTTTAGGCTGATAAAAAGAGACCATCATTAAATGGAGATTGACTGTCAAGGTATTCATCACTACAACCTCCTGTGGTTTTGCGCCGACAACTCTAGCCATTGCCTCCGTCAAGAATTCGTGATAAGGCATCCAAGGATTTTTAGCATGGAAATGCCCTTCTACACCTAAATTTTGCCAATCTAATAATTCTTGTTGCAGCGCTGCTTTTGTTGATTTAGGTTGTAAGCCAAGAGAGTTACCACAGAGATATACAAACGGTTCTCCATTAACTTGCTTGGGTATATGGAATTGATTCCGATATTTGTGTAAAACATCTTTTTCATCTTGTGCTCTTGCGTAAGCTAGGGTGTTTTTCTTTATATCTGTTACCATCGTTCCTTTTTTAGAAATGTGCTTAATTCAATAGTCTGTACAGTTTTTTTTCACGCAGAGAACGCAAAGCTCGGAGAGTATAGGTAATCAATTTGTCAAATCCTCTGCGGACTCTGTGTCCTCTACGTGAGGTAATTTTATAACGCTTTGATAACTAAAAACTATCCTAGATTTGCGCAAACTATTATTAATTCCTAATTCTATTTAAAAAAGCTTTGGAGTCATCTCCACAAAGCCATTTTATAACATTTTTAAACCAGATTTCTTCCTGCTGCTTTGTAGTGATAATTCCTTCTTCAACTGCCAAATCCAAGATTTTTCCTGGGTAAGAAGACTGTCGTTCGTCTTCCATTTCTCCCAAAGGATATGGGTCGTCCAAGCCCATAATAATCTGGTCTGTTCCTTTTTGTCGCTTAATCATCAATTCCAAAGAAAGGGTATCATGCACCAAGGTGTCGAAGAAAATATTGGGATGCCCAACTGCCTTTTTAGGTGCTATTTTTCCTTTGAATAAATCTGGTCTACCATCAAATCCTTGTACTCGCCTGCCAAAATTAATTTGATTCAATTGACCACCATGGGCAAAGCAAACTCGGATATTCGGATACTTTTCGTAATAGCCATTTAAAGTATAAAAATGATAAGCATCTGCACATTGTGCTAACATCCAAACCAAATGAAATCGCCAAGCAGTATTTTCTAAAGCAATGAATTTTTCTCCATCATAAGGATGAATTTCAATGGCTAGACCATAGTCATTAGCGAGTTCGAAAATAGGTTCGGTTTCTTCATTGATAATCCCCCTCCAATTACCAGCAGAATCCATATAATGGGTAGGCAAGCAAAGTAATTGCATACCTAATTCTTTCACACATCTTGTTATTTCCCACAAAGCCCCTTGTACAAAACCTGCATGCACCACAAATCCACAAGTAAATTTAGTAGGATAATCTCGCTGTACGCCCGCATTAAAATCATTTTGAAAACGCAATGCACCCTTTAATTTATCTAACGTCAATTGATTGCCGTATAACTGCGATAAATTCAAGATGACCGCATGGTCAATCTTATTTTTGTCCATCCATTCTAGTTTCTCGGTTAAGAAAAAACTAGGGGCGGTAATTGGTCGTTGCCAATTCTTTTGCCGCATGAATTTTCGGTCATTGTCTATCCAAAAGATTTCTTGCTCTTTCATAAAAGCAGGAATCTGTTCTGGATACGGCAATAGATGTGCATGACCATTGATACGAAATGGAGGCATTATAAATGATTGTTAGATGGTCAGATAGTTAAATTGTTAGATGGTCAACGACAAGTAAACAATCAAACAATTTAACCATCAAACAATCTTTTTAAATTAAACAGGTTTTTCCATCTTCGTTCCACAACCGTCACAAGTTCGCAATGCCTCATTGGAGTAAAAGCGGTCAAAAATGACGGGCATATCTTTTTCGATATTTACCAAAGTAAAAGGCTCTTCGTATAATTTTTGATTACAGCTTTCGCAAAACCAAGCCAAGCCATCTTCCATTCCTTCAGGCCGTCTTTGTTCGATGACCAATCCTATGGTATTAGGGCCACGTTGCGGCGAATGAGGAATATTAGGGGGCAAGTAAAATACCTCTCCTTCATTGATGTGAATATCTCTTGGTTCGCCATTTTCGATAACTTTCAAGATAATATTTCCTTCTATTTGATGAAAGAATTCAGGTGTTTGATTCAAATGATAATCCTTTCTAGCATTAGGACCGCCAACAACCATGACGATATAATCATCATTATAAATGGCTTTATTTCCTACTGGTGGTTTTAATAAATGTCGATTATCATCAATCCATTTTTTGAAGTTAATAGCAGGTGGTAATTTTGACATGATTTATTAATTTTTGTTGTTGTGATGTTGTGATGTTGCCTTGTTGCGTTGTTCTATACCAACATCACAACAAGGCAACATCGCAACCCTAAATTTTATCCTTATGTGCGACGTTTCTATTTCTAACATCTTTTAAAAATACCAAAGGACTTGTCCCACCCGTTCCTGTAGTCGCACTTTGTGTTTTTCGAGCAGGTCGGACAATATATTGGCTCACCATTTTTAAATGTTCATTTCTAAAGTCAATTAAAAATTGGACAATTTCTTTGCATTTATTATTCAATGCTTCGTTCTTCTTTTTAACTGCTTTAAAATTGTATTCGTGTTCTATAAAATTTAAAAAAGTCCTATGTGGATAGGGCATAAAATTCCGCATTTCTACTAAAAAAGCCCTAGATGGATTATTCCCATAGTCTATGCCTAGTGCCATATCAAAAAACTGTAATAAACTACTTTGCGCTGCACTTCCTCCAGCATAGGAACGAATTTCAGGCGTAGTGCCTGCGTATCGAACATTTACAAAAGAGTCAAAAAATGGACGTAGTTCATTAAAAAATATAGTTGGGTCACAACCTTCATACATTTTTCTTAAAGCGGCCAATAAGTCTTTACAAATGGGTAACACTTTTGCTAATAATTTGATAGCTTGTTCGTATTTCCCATTATTAGCTAAATGAATACTTTCTAATAATAAAGGAATGGCGCTTGCTCCTATTTTTTCAATATTCGTAGTGGCATTAAAAAACCAAGTTTCTGTTGGCGTACCTGTAAAACTAATTTGGGTGGTTAAATTATCCAGACTAATTGGTTGATTTTTATCTTTCAATCGCCAATTTTGTAAGGATAAATTAGAATGAGTGATAATCGGTAATCGGTTTAGTCTTTCCGCTATAGTTACCCACGGAATGCTTATCTGCGCAGGAATCGTATTATGTTCACTTTCTTTCACATAAGCATGCGCAAAGCCAGCTAATAAAAGCATAGCTCTATCCATTTCAGGTTTACTTAATTTCCCTACTTCTAGGATTGGTAATTCGGCTACCTGCTGGCAAAAACTTTTATCTTTTATAGCTTTTGATAACTGCTTATTCAAATTATCCCATACCTCATAACCTGGAGGTAAAGCATCTAATGGATTTTCTTTTGGCAAGAAACCATTATGGAGGTCTACCTCATATTTTTCTAAAATTGAATGCGTATTTTGGGAATAATTCATATATCTAACCATCTTTTTCATTAAAATAAAAACTCAATTGTTTCTTTATACTTTTAGGCAATTCTGGTAATTCAGAACGAGGAATCAAAAGCGTTGAGATATTATGAAAATCTGTGAAAATAGCATGCTTTTCAGCGGTCTTTGATAAGTAGTCGTGCCCAGAAGACCCGCCTGTTCCTACTTTTCTGCCCACCATCCGCAATACCATTTGTGCATGCCGATAGCGCCAAGTCGTCAAGGCATTATCAATATCAACCAAACAAGTCAACAGCTTAAAAGGAGCATGTAAAATAGGTTCATCTCGATAGAGGCTGATAAAAAGGGCTGCTAAAGTTGCTTTATAGGATAATCTTACAGCCCCTTGACCTCTTAAATCATTATGCTTCTCTTTATTCAAAACCAATTCAAAGTAAGTGTTCGTGCTACCAAGCATAGTCGCACGCATTTCCTTTTCTTTATCCGATAAATAAGCGGATGCCTGAATAGCTTCCTGCTCTTTTTTAAGCATTTTCTTAACAGCTTTTTCGTAATGCTTTAAAAAATCAAAGTTTTTAAATTTTAAGAAAGGCATTCTTTCCAACCAACTTTGGACAAAATCAAATAAAGTCCCTCTTTTGTAAATATTGTCTAGTAAATCTTGTGTTTCTTTAGGGAAAACGGAATGGTACTTTTGACCGTGATAAGTTATCCGTTGCGATTCTGGAAGCCCCAATAGACATTCAATGGATCTAAATTGAAAGCTTTGAAAGCCAGATGCTGGAAATAAATAGTTTCTAAAATCGAGGAAATCTAGTGGCGTCATGGTCTCCATAATTCCGATTTGCTCCACTAATAATTTCAGAATGGCCTCGACTCGATTTAGTCTACCTACTGCTACGCCAATCTTCCTTTCAGCTATTTGCTTGTCTTGAAATAAGGTCACTACAGATTCAAGCTCATGGATAATTTGCTTAAACCATAATTCATAAGCCTGATGGGTAATAATAAAGAGCATTTCTTCGTGTGCGGGGTCTTTTACGGCAACACTTCTTAATTGCTGGGCACTTAATAATTTATCTAGTTCTAAATATTGGTGATAATGGATGGTTGAATATTTATTATCTGTAGCTGCCATTTTATAATTTTTAAATTTTCATGTTGTGTTTTTGAACGAGATGCAGCACCACTCAGAGCGTTGTAATACTGTAAACCTCAAGGCTTAAAATAATCTATTCTTTGCCTAATAGCGGTCGCTCCTTTTTGTAAAGTAGTGACATAATTGACTACATTTTCTTCTTTGAATCTATTTGAAGGTCCAGAGGCACTAAGACTAGCTACTACCTCATTATGTTGGTTGAAAATTGGAATGCCTACACAGATAAGCCCCATTTCGGATTCTTCTCTATCTAGCGCATAGCCTTTTTCTTTTATTTTTATTAGTTCTTTCTGCAAAGTTTGCCGATTCGTTATCGTATATTCTGTGAAGGCTATTGGGCTTTGTTCGGTCATAATTACTTGAAGCGCTTGTTCCTGTTCTGCCGTTGGCAAAAATGCTAGCAGCACCTTTCCTAAAGCGGTGGAATAGGCTGGACCAGAACTACCAATACGACTACTCAATTTCAGCCCTTGAGGACTTTCTACCTTGTCTATATGAAAAATTTGGTAGTTTTTAAAAACAGCAATATGTACTGTTTCTGTAATGCTTTTTGCAACTTCAATCAGTTCAGGATGTGTTTTGTCTACGAAAGCAGATTTTAATTGCACCCTATTCCCCAATTCGAATAACTTTAATCCAAGACTATATTTTTCGGTTTCTGGATGCTTATACAAAACACCTAATTTCGTTAAATCAGCTAGAAAACGATAGACGGTACTTTTATTTGACCCGATTGCTTTTGCCAATTCTGTGACTCCCCATTCTGGTTTTTGAGTCGTAAAATATTCTAGTATCTTAAAGGTTTTTTGAACCGAACTTTTTAATTCCTTCATTTCAAACTACATTTAGTTTAACATTCCCTAAATTTTCAAAAATCCCTTCTATTGTATCTCGGGAATGAATGTGAACCGCAGAAGTGGCAGCGCCCGCCAAGATGACCATACCTGGCTCAATAGTTATTCCTTGTGCTGATAGAATCCGAGCAATTTCAACTAAGGATTCCAACGGATTCCCAAGAATTGCTTTAGAATTACCCGTTTGACTTTCTTTGCCATTTATACGTAAGGTGATGGATAAATCATTAACCGCAGTATTGGGTGCTAACCAATTGCCTATAATATAAGCTGCGGAAGAACAGTTATCAGCAATCACATCTTCCAGAGAAAATTTAAAATTTTCATACCTTGAATCTATTACTTCCAATGCGCCTGCAACACCTGCTAAATAATCAGTAGATTCGGCCAAAGTAATGGCACGGTCAATGCGTTTGCCTATTAAAAAAGCAATTTCTGGCTCTACTCTAGGATGAATAAAGGCTACTCTAGACAATGCTTGGTCTTGCTTGATTGCCATTTTATCGGTTAGGCGTCCCCAAATAATGTCATGTACGCCCATCTGTTCCATCTTAGCTTTACTGGTAAAACCTAGTTTATAGCCAGTTAATTTCTCTCCTCTTTTGTAGCGATTTTCTAAAGAGGTTGCTTGAATTTCATAAGCCTCTGTCAAACTAATAGTTTGGTTTGAGCTTATCTGTTGAGTTGATTTAGCTAAAAATGCCGCTTGGTCAAGTGTATAAGCTATATTTTTAAGATGATGTTTCATATATTAAAACGATGTTTTATTTATTAATCAAATGTATTACTTTTTTTGTTAAAAAAAAATTCTTTTGAAAGAAAGCCTAAGAAAAGAGGAAATAGCAGATAGTAAAAATTTACAAATGTTTGGATGAAGGTAATTTTCTTAAATACCATGGTCGTGTTAATACAACAAATATGAAAAAGTAACTATATTAGCAACTGCTCTATTACAATAGTCCGTGCAGTTTTAAGGGTTTTTTATCCTTAAAACGCGATTGTTGAGAAATATTTGATTAGCCAATTTTAGTAAAACTGGCTAATCAAGCGGATTTTTTATAAAGAACCTGCCCTAGATTA
>Ga0208544_10000102_pt1 | contig 66771 bp, 49 predicted proteins | sample DEB08_DNA_9_FD_184526 | JGI IMG/M metagenome (GOLD analysis project Ga0208544, IMG submission 184526) | Aqueous microbial communities from the Delaware River and Bay under freshwater to marine salinity gradient to study organic matter... | ecosystem: Environmental > Aquatic > Marine > Coastal ...
TTTATGTCAATTAATGATGATATATCATGGCAAAACTGTTCTGCTTTATTTTGTAGTATTTTCACACTTTACTATAAGCAATAGTTTTGCCTATTTTTTTTGAACGTCTTTCCGTCCAAAGTCTAAAATATTTACAGGGTCAAGAATAGGCCAAACATTAAAACTTTTGGTTTCCGGATAGTATTTCATTTGTCCACCATAAATCTGCAAATTCCCTTCATCTGTTGCTATCCTATCTTCTGCTCTAACTAAAAACCTAGGTGCTAGTTTTTTTTCGTGTACCGCATTTCTCATCATTGGCAGATATTTTAGGCGTACTTCTATACTCGAATGTTGAAGAACATTACAGATTGTCAAATTACCTTCCTCTCCAATCATTTCTTTCGTCGGCCAGCCATATTTATTAAGTAGGTCTTTTACCTTTTTCTCATTAACAATATGGTTCTGCTCGTATATTGCTTGCTGTTTATTAAACCCTTCTGTATCTGGGCCATGAATTCTCATTAAAGAATCTCTCAATCTTAGCGGTTCTTGTTCTGCAGTCCATATAGTATCCAGCATAGCAATTAAGTCTATAGGAGTTTGTTCAGCTACTGTTTCATTGCGCTCCTGCTTCTTTGAACAAGCGATGGCTAAAAGTAAAGTGAATAGGAGTATTAATCTCATTTTTAATATTAAATTCAAGTTGCGGACAATTGTTGTATTGCTATATAGTTTTATTGTTACTGCGCTGGATAATCCTTAAATCGAGATTTTTTTAGTTCCACTAAAAATATAACCATTTTGAAACATTTCAGCTTTCTCCGAAACTTGGGTTATTAAATTAATAGGTTTCTTTTAAATACTATACTAGATGCTTTTCTCGCAACCTATATCCAAGTTCTGTGTTCTAAGATTGCTTCTCTAGTAAATATACGTCAGAATAAGACAAATGAAGCACATTTTTTCAGATGAATACTAGAGCATTTAAATAACAATACGATTATTCAATATAATAAACATATATATTGTTTATGCTTTAAAGATGTAGTAATAATTTATGGAAAATAAGAGATGACGTAGTAAAGAAGTAGTAAAAATATAGATTTTTTTATATTTGTAGTATTAGAGATGTAATAATTTTTTATTATAAAGGAAAGCATAACCCTAATTTTGTTTCTTAATTTAAGGCATTGCAAAAGAAAATTTTATATTTGATTAAATTCAAAATTATTTCGTAAATCCTATTTTAAATATTTTCTTTTAACATGTAGTATTTCTAATTACTTCTAAAAAATAATAAAACCACTCAGTTATGAAAAGAAACTTACAATTACTTATTATGAAAAGAATTTCCTTTTCACTCTTACTATTATTTACAGTCACTACTGTTTTTGCTCAAGTAGCAGGAACATGGAAATTAGCGCCTACTGCAGGAGCTTTAGCAGTTGGCCCAACTCAAGGAGATTTTTCTTGGTGGTCCAATAGTGCTGGAGATGTAAGCACAAGAGCCTGCTTATTTGATGATAAATTTGTTTTTGGGGAAGACGGTACTTTTACCAACGTACAAGATGGAGAAACTTGGTTGGAAGCATGGCAAGGGACAGATCCAGAAGGTTGTGGTACATCAGTTGCCCCACATGATGGTTCTAACGCTGCCACTTGGGCGTATGACGAAGCTGCAGGGACAATTACGTTGACTGGAGTTGGCGCACATTTAGGATTAGCAAAAGTAAATAATGCAGGAGAATTAACTTCTCCAGCAGCTGCACCAGGATCTATTACCTATCCTGTAGTTATTGAAGGTAATACAATGACAGTTGATATTGATTTCGGTGGAGGATTCTGGCATTTTGTTTTTGAGAAACAAGCTGAAACGGAACCAGAACCTGAAACTTCTCCATTAGCAGGAGCATGGAAATTGGCGCCTACTGCAGGAGCTTTAGCTGTTGGTCCAACGCAAGGAGATTTTTCTTGGTGGTCAAATAGCGCTGGCGATGTAGCGACAAGAGCCTGTTTATTTGATGATAAATTTGTTTTTGGAGCGGATGGTACATTTAGTAATGTACAAGATGGAGAAACTTGGTTAGAAGCATGGCAAGGAATGGACCCAGAAGGTTGTGGTGCATCAGTTGCGCCTCACGATGGATCAAATGCGGCCACTTGGGCGTATGATGAAGCGGCAGGGACAATTACATTGACTGGAGTTGGCGCACATTTAGGATTAGCCAAAGTAAATAATGCAGGAGAATTGACTTCTCCAGCAGCTGCACCAGCGTCTATTACCTACCCAGTAGTAATTGATGGTGATGCGATGACGGTTGATATTGATTTCGGTGGAGGATTCTGGCATTTTGCTTTTGTAAAAGATACTGGAGTAGTAGATCCAGAACCAGAACCTGAAACATCAGATGTAACTTTCGGTGTAGATATGAGTGGATATGGAGCAGCATTTACTCAAGTGTATGTTAGTGGTTCTTTAAATGGTTGGGCTGGAGATGCGAACCCTTTAGCAGATGAAGATGGTGATGGCGTTTGGACAGGAGTAATTGCACTTGCTGCGGGTGATTATGATTATAAATTTACTTTAGATAATTGGGCGATACAAGAAGAATTTGTAGCAGGTGCACCATGTACAGCTACTTTTGGCGACAATAACGAATTTGTCAATAGAGTCATAACTGTAGGTGGTGACATGGAAGTTTGTTTTAATTGGAACTCATGTGATGCATGTGGAACAACTGTAGAGCCAGAACCAGAACCTGAAACAGGCGTAGCAGGAACGTGGAAATTAGCTCCTATAGCACAAGCTTTAGCAGTTGGCCCAACGCAAGGAGATTTTTCTTGGTGGTCAAATAGCGCTGGCGATGTAGCGACAAGAGCTTGTTTATTTGATGATAAATTTGTTTTCGGAGCGGATGGTACATTTAGTAATGTACAAGATGGAGAAACTTGGTTGGAAGCATGGCAAGGAGTAGCTGCAGAAAGTTGTGGTGCACCAGTTGCCCCGCATGATGGGTCTAATGCTGCTACTTGGGCTTTCGATGAAGCTGCAGGAACAGTTACATTGACTGGAGTTGGCGCACATTTAGGCTTAGCTAAAGTAAATAATGCAGGAGAATTGACTTCTCCAGCAGGAGCACCAGCGTCTATTACTTATCCAGTAGTGGTTGATGGTAATACGATGACGGTTGATATAGATTTTGGTGGAGGATTCTGGCATTTTGTCTTTGAGAGAGAAGTTACAAGCAGTACAAGTTTTGAAGTGGTACAGGAAGACTTATTTAGCTTTTCCCCGAATCCTGCAAGTGGTCAAATTCAAATCAAATCTGACGAAGTAATTGATGAATTAATGATTCACGATATTACTGGTAAAATCTTAGTGATGAAAAATAAGCCATCATCTAATGAAACAGTAGATGTTTCTGGTCTAACAAGTGGTTTGTATATCATACAAATCCGTGTTGGTCATAAAATATCCGTAGAAAAGTTGTCAATTAAATAGACAAAAATGAAGTACCTATTATTAAATAATCGCCGTTTCTAATGAGCCTATTGTTTGATAGTAGGTACTTCCACCTAAAATATTTGAAAACATCATTTGAAAATTTGCATTTAACAAAAAAATTAGGCTTTCATAGATAGTTGGAGGGGGTATTTTATTGATACCCCCTTCCATTATCTTTTATCTAAAAAATATAATTCACTAGGTTTTTGAATTGGACATTTGGTTTGTTTTTTAATAGGAACATTATTCGATTCTCCAATCTTTTTTTTATTTAAAAAGGTAAGGTTTAAAAAGCTGATTGAATTTGGGGATTACTTGCTGGAATTATAAAAATTTAGACTTCATAAGTCTGCTATTAAATTTGACTCAAAGTGTATGAAAAATAAATTAATAATTTTTACCCTTTTCTGGCTACTAGGTAGCTTTAGCACATTTGCTCAAAACCAAATTAGCGGACTCATTACAGATAGTACAGGAGAACCCTTAATTGGTGCGTCTATTCTGATTAAAGGCACAAATTCTGGAACAATTACTGATTATGATGGGAAATATGAATTGACGCTTGAATCAGATCAAAAAATCTTACAAGTATCCTATACGGGCTATGAAGAACAAGAAATTACGGTAGGAAATAGAACAGTTGTTAATATTACATTGGCTGAAAGTATTTCTCTAATTGATGAGGTAGTTGTAGTAGGCTATGGTACCCAAAAACGTAGTAAAATTAGTGGCGCAGTTTCGACGGTTACTTCAGACGAAATCACTGAAGCGCCTGTATTAAGAGCAGAACAAGCTTTGCAAGGAAGAATTGCAGGGGTGCAAGTCTCTCAAAATTCAGGCTCACCAGGAAGTGCATTAACCGTAAGAGTTAGAGGTGTTGGTACTATTAATAATAGTGACCCTCTATATATTGTAGATGGTATTCCTGTTGAAGGTATTGATTTTTTAAATCCAAATGATATTGAATCTATCAATGTCCTAAAAGATGCAGCATCTTCTGCCATCTATGGAGCTAGAGGTGCAAATGGAGTTGTTTTAATCACCACCAAAGGAGGAAAAACAAACCAAGCAGGCAAGGTAAGTTATGATGCTTATTATGGCGTACAAAGCCCTTGGAAAAAAATGAATTTATTAAACGCTAGAGAATATGCGATTCTTTCTAATGAAGCAAATATTAATTCTGGAAATATCCCTTTACAAGAATTCGCCAATCCTGACCAATTAGGAGAAGGAACTGATTGGCAATCCGCCATTTTTCAAGACGCACCTATATATAGTCATCAATTAAGTTTTTCAGGAGGAAGTGAGCGTTCTAGCTACACGGCCTCTGGAAACTATTTTGTTCAAGATGGAATTATTGGTGGTCGAAAAGCTGGCTTTGAACGATATACCGTTCGCCTCAACTCAAGAAATCAATTAAAAGACTGGTTAACTATTGGTAATACCTTAGGTTTTACCTACTTGACTAGAAACGCTGTACCTGAAAATAATGAATTTGCAACGCCTTTGGTTCGTGCTTTAAATATGGATCCAGTGACACCAGTTCGTAAACCTGATGGCACTTTTGCTTATTCTTATTATTCAGATACAGATATTACTAACCCTATAAATGCCATTCAACAAATTAATGATAAGTGGACCACTCACAGAATTGTAGGTTCTGTTTATGGAGAAGCGGAGATAACCCAAAAAATCAAATTTAGGTCTGTTTACAGTGTAGATGCAACTTTTGCTACTAGAGATATATTCCGACCTAGTTTTGATTTAAGTATTAATCCGCTTTTAAGTGATGCACCAGCAGGAGAGAAAAACTTCATTAATGGAGTCTCTAAAGAAAATAACACTTGGCGAAATTGGCAATGGGAAAATGTAGTTACTTATAACGATGTTTATGCAGATAGACATAATGTCGGGCTTACTTTAGGAACGACTGTTTTAAACAATCGTTTTGACTATGCTGGAGGAAGCAATACTAATCTACCAAGCAACGACCCTAAGGATGCCTACATTTCTAATACCATTGACCCCATTGCATCCCAAGGTGCTTATGCAGGTGCAACAGAGTCTGCTTTATTATCCTTCTTCGGTAAGGTGAATTATGACCTCGATGACAAATATCTATTTTCTGCTACTTTTAGAGCAGATGGATCTTCTCGATTTGGTCGAAATAATAGATACGGTTATTTTCCATCTTTCTCTTTAGGTTGGGTAATTAATCGAGAAGATTTTTGGTCAATGGATAACGTTAGTTTATTTAAATTAAGAGCAAGTTGGGGACAAAATGGAAATGATAAAATCGGAGATTATAGTTTTTCTACTATTGTAAATGCTGGACAAAATTATACTTTCGGAGATGGAGAAATTATTACTAACGGAAATGTACCATTAGTGTCTGCCAATCCTGATTTAAAATGGGAAACCAGTACACAAACGGATATCGGATTAGATGTAGAAATGTATGATGGTAAAATCAATTTTGTAGCAGATTACTACATCAAGACTACTTCGGATATGTTATACGCAGCCCCGATTCCTTTTGTGGCAGGTACACAAGCACCTGTAAGGAACATTGGAGAAGTAGAAAATAAGGGCTTAGAATTGTCTCTAAGTTACAGGAATAGAGATAATGCGTTTAAGTATAGTGTTAGTGCAAATGTTGCTTTTGTTTCTACAGATGTACTTAGTTTAGGAGAAGGCGGAGACCCTATTACAACAGGTAATGTATTTTCAGCAGGTGCAGCGGCAAGAACAGAAGTTGGCCACCCAATTGCTTCTTTTTATGGATATGTAACAGATGGCTTATTCCAAAACCGACAAGAAATAGAAAGACATGCTTTTCAGAATGAAAATACGGCTCCAGGAGATATTCGATTTAAAGATTTGAATGAAGATGGGATTATTAATAACTTCGATAGAGATTATATAGGCAATCCAACCCCAGATTTTACTTATGGAATTAACGCCGATTTTGAATACAAAGGTTTTGATGTTAGCTTATTTCTTCAAGGAGTTCAAGGCAACGATATTTTTAATGGTATTGTTCGCTATGATTTTTCTTATACCAACCGACCACAATCTGTCTTAAATCGCTGGACAGGGGAGGGCACTTCTAACTTTGAACCAAGAGTGACTGTTAACGATCCCAATTTCAATGCTAGAGTTTCTGACCGATTTGTCGAAGATGGGTCGTATATAAGATTAAAGAATGTACAGATTGGTTATAGCTTGCCAAAATCGTTAATTAGTAAATTAAAAATTGATAAATTTCGATTATATCTAAGTGCTCAGAATTTATTAACTATTACCGATTATTCTGGTTTAGACCCTGAAATCGGTGCGACACAAGGGGCTTTAGATTTAGGAATTGACCGTGGTTTTTATCCTCAATCTCGCACCTTTTTAGGTGGGGTGAATATTACGTTTTAAGAAAAAGTAGCTTGGGCTTCTAGCCCGAGTAGGAGACATATTATTAAAAGTGGCTTAGACATTTTGCCTGAGAAGTTATTACCTAAACTTCTCGGGCTAGAAGCCCAAGCTACCTAAAAAATAAGAAATGAAAAATTTAAAATATTTGAGTTTCGTACTAGTATTCCTCTTTGCCTGTCAAAAGGATTTGTTAGAAAAGAGTCCGATTATTGGCGTAACTGAAGATAATTTCTATAAAACGGAAGCAGATGCTATCTCCGCCGTAAATGGAGCTTATGCTGCTTTACAGTTTGAGTTAACCCCAGCAGGGCATTTTCGTTGGTTTTGGGGAGACATCATGTCTGATGATACTGAAAAAGGAGGTTCTGGGGCAAATGATGCACCTAATCTAGCGGCATTAGAAAATTTTCAAGGACCAACAAATACTGATTTTTTAGAAGCAGAATGGGCAGCAAATTATGAAGGAATTTATCGAGCAAATGTAGTTTTAGAAAGAGTGCCACCGATTGAAATGGACGAAACAAAGAAAGCACAAATTTTAGGCGAAGCGAGAACGATTCGAGCTTGGTTTAATTTCTTACAGGTAACTTACTTTGGAGATGTTCCTTTAGTAGATCAAGTATTAGCGCCTAGTGAGTATACGATTGGTAAAAACCCAGCAGCAGAAGTTTGGGCATTCATTGAACAGGATTTAATCCAAGCAATTGGGGATTTACCAAAAAGAAGTGAGTATCCTATCGCAGATTTAGGTAGAATTACCAAAGGAGCAGCACAAGGCTTATTGGTGAAAACTTATTTATTTCAATCTAAATGGGCAGAAGCAAAAGCAATTGCAGAAGATTTAATCAATTCAGGGGAATATAATTTGGTTGGAAACTATAATCAGATATTTACGGAAAGTGGAGAAAACAATGCAGAATCTGTTTTTGAAATCCAATACATGAACGCTTCTGGTGGAAACTGGGGCAGAAATAACGCCAATGAAGGTAGTTTCTCCAATGTTTTTCAAAGAGCAAGAGGGCAATTTGAGGGTTATGGTTTTAATTTACCTACTCAAAATTTTGTGGATGAATTTTTTAAAGAAGGCGTCGAAGACCCTAGACTAAAGGCAACCGTTTTTAGAGAAGGTGACCTAATGGGAGATAGAGGCTTTTTTACAAAAGAATCCACTGGATTTCCTCACGATTATTACCCCAAAAAATATTTTAATAACAAAAGTGAGGAAGCACCTTTTGGTGACCCTAATCCAAATGGCGGTACGAATGACCGAGTTATTCGCTACGCCGACATTCTATTAATGCACGCCGAAGCTGCTTTTCATACGGGAGATGAAACAGGAGCAAAGACTTCTTTAAATCAAGTAAGAAGAAGAGTTAATATGCGAGAAATAACGGATAGTGGTAATGCTTTATTAGAAGCCATTTATCATGAAAGAAGAGTAGAATTAGGTCTAGAAGGACATCGTTTTTTCGATTTAGTTAGAACAGGTAGAGCTGCTGCTGCCTTAGGATCATTGGGATATAGAGAGGAGGTACATAAAGTATTACCTATTCCTGATTCCCAAATACAAGCATCTAATGGTACTTTAACTCAGAACTCGGGGTATTAATTATTTTATAGAGAGAATAGAGCAGAGCACTTTTTATATCATCAGATAGCATTGGGTATCTTAGAAAGGATTCCTATTTAGGGCTCTTTTCTCTAATCTCTGCTCTCTATTCTGATTAGTAATCAATAATTTAATAATCAACGATGAATTATACCAAAAAAAAATATTTTCCATACTTCCTTTTTTTAGGATTACTAGCATTTTCTGCTTGTGACCCATCTATAGATGCCGATATCGCTATTCCTGCATTGCCAGAATCCCCTATGATGTCCCTTGAAGCGGATGTAGACAATCCCAATAGAATTATCGTAAAAGATTTGTCCAATAACAGCTTTTCTAGAGTTTGGGATTTGCCAGGAGGGACACCCAATAAATCTACCTTAGCTATTGATACCATTCTTTATACAAAAGCTGGTAATTATGCCATTACTTTACATGCTGCGGCAGAAGGAGGAGGAGGCACCTCATTTGCGGCCAAAAATATTTCGATTGAGGCAGATGCTATTGTAGATTGCTCAGAAGAAATAGTTTTTTTAACAGGAGGATGTGATAATCCTTCAGGGAAATGTTGGACTTTTTCACAAGTCGCTGGCGCTGTTTCAGTTGGGCCTGAACCGGGTAGTACGGAATGGTTTACTTCTTTAGAAGGAGGTTTAGTTCCTGAGCAATATGATGATTCATTTTGTTTCACTTTTGATGGTTCAGGATTTCAATATCTAAATAATGGGCAAACGATTGATCCGTTTAATGGTTACGCTCCTGTTGATATTGATCCACCAACTGATTTAACTTATTTTTTAGCATTGAATGCTGGCGAAAATGGAGAGACTAGAATTGTTTTACCAGAGGGCGCTTTTATAGGGGTTATGGATTCTGGCCCCTTATATGATATTATCCTTTTGACGGAGGATGAATTGGTTGTTCGGAGTCAAATTCTAAATGCAGATGGTTGGTTTGATTTATATTTTGTGGCTCGATAATTAAGATACATTTTGATTGTATATAAGCTGTACATAATCATTCGATCACACAATTTTTTAAATTGTTAACATAGTGCTGTTAGGTCTACTTATTTGATTAAAAAATTAACATGAATTATATTAAATATTATACGGTATTTATTTTAGTTGCCTTTTTATCTCTGACTGCTTGTGAGATAGAAAATGAATTACCCGTTAATGAAATTAGGCAAGCGCCTAAAATTTCTATTTCAGCAGCAAGTGTATTAGAATCGGATGAAAACAATGTAATTGAATTTGAAGTAGCACTGTCTTGGGGCTATACCCAAGAAGTGAAAGTAGATTATACAACGATAGCAGAAACTGCTGAAGATGCGCTCGACTTTGAGCCTTCAAGTGGAACCATAACATTTGCAGTAGGGGAGGCGGCGAAAACTATTAGCATTCCTGTATTTGGCGAAAATATATTTGAGAACGATGAGACCTTTAAGGTAGAGTTAGCGAACCCCGTCAACGCTAGTATCCTTGTAGGGGGAGCCATAGGAACGATTAAAAACGATGATGATATCAATGAATTAGTAATTCCTGCAACGGGATATACAACACCCGAAGCCTATGCTGGCATGGAACTAGTTTGGGCGGATGAATTTACAGGAACCTCCTTAAATACCGATGATTGGGTCTATGAAATAGGCAGAGGTAATAATGGCTGGGGAAATAATGAATTACAGTTTTATCAAGAAGAGAATACGTCGATAGAAAGTGGTCATTTAGTCATTGAAGCGAGAAAGGAGTCCTTTGGAGGAGCAGAGTATACTTCCTCTAGATTGATTACCCAAGGCAAACAAAGTTTTCGTTTTGGTAGAATTGATATTCGGGCAGTTTTACCCGAAGGTAAGGGTTTATGGCCTGCTTTGTGGATGCTGGGAACTAAGATTGATGCAGTAGGTTGGCCTGCTTGCGGAGAGATAGATATTATGGAATTAGTGGGTAATCAACCAAGTAAAGTGCTTGGAACGGTACATTATGGGGCTAATTTTGCTAATTGGAAATTTACAGGACGTTCTGCTATCTTACCAAACGGTGATAAATTTTCAGAAGAATTTCACGTTTTTTCATTAGTTTGGGCAGAAAATAAACTAGAGTGGTATGTAGACGATGAATTATTCTTTGAATTTGATCAAAGTGGAGTAGGGGCACAACCTTATCCTTTTAATGATAATTTCTTCTTTATATTTAATGTGGCTGTAGGTGGAAATTTACCAGGTTCTCCTGATGGAACGACTAATTTTCCTCAGCGGATGGTTGTGGATTATGTGCGGGTGTTTAAGTAAATTCTAGGGGTCAACCTATTTCAGGACAATACATTTTTCCTTTTCCATAATTTGGTTCAGAATAATTAGGGGATTCAAAATACTTGTAGTACCATTTTCTCCATTTGTCTAACAAGATACGATTTATTTGGAATTTTTTCCAAATTTGCTCCTCATTATACATGCCCAAAAGATAGTATTCAACCGTTCTTTTTTTGAAATCTAGGCTGTATTGTTTTCCAGTTTTTGGGTTGACCGTCCCATTACATTTCTTGTTGATTTTCATAACTTTACGCTGGGTTGTGACAACCTATTTCAGGACAATGCATTTTTTCCCATAATTTATGTTATGTTAATTAGGACTGCTCTTTTAAATGTCTTATCGTAAAAAAGGGTGACCACTAATAGTGTTTTTTATGAAACAAGGACAAAAACGCCCTTATTACGGGAAGTGCACAAAACGACAAGTAATTGATGCGTATTTTAAAAGATGAATTTAAATTAGTCTACTTTTCTGCAATAAGACACACTACCCTACTATAAAAAATTCAATAATTTATCCAACACAGGATAATACCTATCTTTTTTCCAAGCGATTGATAAAATAGCTCTTTGAGGAATATTCACCAATTCAATAATTTCAATATCAATCGCTAAACTAGCGCCTAAAGTTAGAGATAAAGGGACAATAGCCACGCCTAATCCACTTTCTACCAAACGAAAAATAGTGTTGGCATGAATAGATTTATGAGAAACTTTTGGCGTAAAGCCAGCATCCGTAAAAATGCTCATGATATTATTATAATAATTAGAACTATAATCACTAGAGAAAAGAATAAAGGATGCTTCTTCAAATTGCTGAAGGTTTTTAAAATTATCGGTTTGAATAGCATTTCCTTTTGGTACAACTAAAGCAAAATGTTCTTGCTGAATAGGTTGTAAAGCTATATCTACGGGTACACTATTCAACCTAACAAACCCTAAATCAATCTCATACCTTTGAATCGCAGCTATTTGTGCTTGATTGGACATTTCGTCTAAACTAAAATGAATGTCAGGATAGGCGGCATTACATTTCTTAATCAATTTAGGAATAACTTCCTGCATCGCTGACCCTACAAAACCTAGCTTTATCTCCCCTTCCAGACCAGCATCTATATTTTTTAAATGATTGAATGTTTGGTTTAAAAAGCCTTCCAAAAAAAAGACTTGTTCCTTTAAATAAATGCCACTTTTGGTGAGTCTTACATTCCTTCGGTCTCGTTCCAATAAAACCACCCCTAATTGGTTTTCTAATTGCTGAATCTGTTTACTTAGCCCCGATTGAGACATAAATAGCTTTTCTGCTGCTTTACGAAAGTGCAATTCTTTAGCTAAAACTAAAAAGGACTGTAAGTGCCTTAATTCTATCTGATTACTCATAGCTATCAATTGATGTAAAAATGGACTTTGAAGGAATCAAAAGTACTAATAAATTTGTAAAAAAATAATATTAGGACAATGGGTACTTTTAAATACGGAACAGAACAATTGACAGCAGGAAAAGCCTTGCAAATTGCTAGAGGTGAATTGCGTGGTAAGCTAGGAAGGATTTGTCGACAAAAAGTGCGTAAAAGCCGCTCGATTGTAAAACGATTAGCTAATGGCACAGAAGCCGTCTATGGAATTAATACAGGTTTTGGCCCATTATGTGATACGATGATTTCTGCGGAAGATACCAGTAAGTTACAGTATAATATTCTAAAAAGTCATAGTGTAGGCGTAGGTAATCCAATTCCAAAAGAAATAGCCAAACTGATGCTAATTCTTAAAATGCAATCTTTGGCGCAAGGTTTCTCTGGTATTGCTTTGACTACACTTGAACGCATTCAATGGCATATTGAGAACGATATTATTCCGATTGTGCCAGAAAAAGGCTCGGTAGGTGCATCAGGTGATTTAGCACCTTTAGCCCATTTATTTCTGCCTTTAATTGGTCTAGGAAAAGTATGGTATAAAGGAAAAATTGTACCGACCAAAAAAGTTTTCAGAAAGGAGGGTTTACAAAGTATTACTTTAGGTGCTAAAGAAGGACTCGCTTTAATTAATGGAACTCAATTTATTACCGCCTTTGCCGTCAAAGTTGTAGATAAATTGCATAGTTGTCTAAGCCAAGCAGATATTATTGGTGCAATGATGCTAGAAGGTTTGTTGGGTTCTCCCAGCCCTTTTTTATCAGAATTACATCAATTAAGACCTTATCCTGGTAATCAGCACGTTGCTCAAAGAATTCAATATTTTTTAAAGGGTTCTGAAATTGTTAATTCTCATTTGGATTGCGATCGAGTACAAGACCCCTACTCTCTTCGGTGTATGCCACAGGTGCATGGAAGTTCTCGAACTAGCTGGTTGCATTTAAAACAGTTATTAGAAATTGAATTAAACGCTGTTACTGATAATCCCGTTATTATCAACGAAAATTTGACCATCAGTGGCGGTAATTTTCATGGACAACCATTGGCGATTCCTCTGGATTATGCCTGTATCGCCGCTTCTGAATTAGGTAATATTTCTGACAGGCGAGTTTATTTATCGCTAATGGGTGTTCCTAAAAGTGTTCCTAAATTATTGATGAAAAAGGCTGGTTTAAACTCCGCTTTTATGATGTTGCAATATACCACTGCTGCTTTGGCAAGTGAAAATAAAGGGCTTTGTTTCCCCGCTAGTGCAGATAGTATTCCTACTTCTCTGGGGCAAGAAGACCATGTGAGTATGGGATCTATTAGCGGACGAAAGGCTTTGCAGGTCATTGAAAATATAGAAAAGATATTGGCGATAGAATTGATTTGTGCAGCTCAATCTTTTGATTATCATAAACCGCTAAAATCAAGCCCCTCCTTAGAGGCGGTACATACTTTTATCCGAACAAAAATTAGTCATGCGGAAGAAGATAGAGTTTTTGCCAAGGATATTGAAAGAGCAATAACTATTATAGAAAAGCGGTCTATTCTTAAAATTGCTTCCAAAAAACAGGCTACTTTTAAGACTGATTTTGAAAACCTTTTTGAAACTTATTAACTCAAAAGAATGGAATCTTTATTTAGAATTATTGCTGCCGAGAGCGCAAAAGTTCCTATCATCGTGAGTATTCCTCATTGTGGTAGGTCTTTTCCAAAAGAATTAGCAGGTCACTATAAACAGGAATTAGCGTCGAATCCAGACGACACCGATTTTTTTGTCAATGATTTATACGATTTCCTGCCTATAATAGGTATTACGACGATTTATGCGCATTACAGTAGATGGGTGATAGATTTAAATCGTTCTCCTGAAAATACCGCTTTATATGATGATGGTAGAATTATTACGAATCTAACGCCAACAACTAATTTTTTGGGCAATCCTATTTATGCTAATCCAGTATTTGAGCCAAAGCGCAAAGAAGTTGAGCGTAGAAAAAAATATTATTTCCAGCCTTATTATGACGAAATTACGAAGCTATTAAATGCCACAAAAGAAAAATTTGGACAGGCTATTTTATGGGATGCGCATTCTATTCGACGATCTGTTCCCACTATTCAGCAAGCACCTTTTCCAGATTTAATTTTAGGAACGAATGATGGGCAAACTGCTGACAATCGACTTATTCAAATAGTAAAGGATAGTTTAGTTAATAGTCCCTACGAATTAAGTTATAATCATCCATTTAAAGGCGGAAATATTACTCGACATTTTGGAAATCCAACGGAAAACATCCATGCTTTTCAATTAGAAATGACGAAGGATTTATATATGGATGATACGGAAACACAGTATCATTCGGAACGAGCAGCTAAAGTTAAGGAGACCTTAATTTCCACTTTTGAAGCTTTAATAGCAGCTCTTAATTATTAGACTATAGAATTGATTAGCACTATTAGAATTCGATATTTGAAATTTGCAACCATAGAAGTCAGGCTAACAAATTAGTTTGATTGCTTTTTTAAGTAAATTAGGTTAAAAACCTAAAAGATATTGATTTTAAGATGCAATCTTAAAATATCGACACCATCGTAAATCGTTGATTATCAGTAATTATTTTCTAGCCTGACGACTACGGTTGCAAACTTCAAATATTGGCGAAGAAAACTTACTTTCAATTTAAATTTTTTCAAATCAAAGGCTAACCTATTTTGAAAATTGAAAATTAAAAAATGACCACCTATCGTTTCAAAGGTTTATTACAAAAAGAAGGCTGGATGCGTCCTGCTTATGTCCGTTTAGATGGATTAGGTAAAGTGATAGCGATTCAGCAAAAAGCAGAGATTGATATAAAATATACGAATATTAATGGATATGCCATTCCAGGCTTGCAAAACGCGCATTCTCATGCGTTTCAATATGCTATGGTTGGGTTGACGGAAAGGCATTTAAGTAGCCAGCAAGATGATTTTTGGGGCTGGCGCAAAGCGATGTATCAATTAGCCTTATCTGTTAATCCTGACGACGTAGAAGCCATTGCAGCAATGTTGTATATGGAAATGCTGCGACATGGCTATACCGAAGTGGCGGAATTTCATTATGTCCATCATAGTATTTCAGGCGAACCTTATAATAATCGAGCAGAATTAGGAGAACGATTAATAGCTGCGGCAAAAAAAGTAGGCATTAAAATCACCTTAATTCCTATTTTCTATCAAAAAGGAGGTTTTGGTAAAAAAGCAGAAGCGCATCAACAACGATTTATTTCTAAAGATATAGCGGATTATTTAAAGCTTTTATCGGCAAGTGGTCAAGCCGTTAAGACTTATGAAGATGCTAGATTAGCTAATGGCGTACATTCTTTACGTGCGGTTGAACCTACTGAAATTAAGGCGTTATTGCCCTTGTTAGATTCCGAAATGCCTTTTCATTTACACATAGCAGAACAGTTAAAAGAGGTCGAAGAAAGTAAAGTGTATTTAGGAAAACGGCCTGTAGAATGGCTCACGGAAAATATTGAATTAAATGAAAATTTTCATTTAGTTCATGCGACGCACTTGACATCCGCAGAAGTGGAAGCTATTGCAAAAAGTAAAGCAAACGTAGTCCTCTGTCCTAGTACAGAAGGAAATTTAGGCGATGGTATTTTTGCTTTAAAAGATTTCCAAAAAGTAGGTGGAAATTGGAGTATTGGAACAGATAGTCATATTGGACTAAATCCTTTTGAAGAATTGCGGATTTTGGATTATGGGCAGCGATTAATTAGCCATCAAAGAAATACTTTTACGGATGAAGAACAGGGAGATAGTGGCTTGTATGCGCTTGACAAATTTATTACCAATGGTCGGCAAGCAATGGGGCATTCTCAAAAATCCTACTTTGAAAAAGGGCAAGCTTTTGATGCATTGATAATGGATGCAAAACATCCAATTTTAGCGGTTTGTAGTCCAGAAAATTTAGCGACAACAATGGTTTATGCTGCTGATGTAAGTATGCACTTAGGAACGATAGTGAATGGGCAATGGCGGATTCTAAAAGGTCGGCATAAAGAGGGGCAAGAAGTAAGAAGGCGCTTCAAAAAAGCATTGAAAGAATTGAATAATCGTTAAGTGAACGATGAATTTGAAGGACTAATCGTTAAAATTCATAGCCTTTTATAGTACTGCCAAGTAGCTTAAATTTAAAATCATACTGTAAAATAGTTTTAATTATTAATTTTATTAAATTTATTGTGTTATTAAAAATATTAAATATTATTTCATTTATAAAGCGAGTATCTTTAACAACTTTAAAATTTTTGTAAAATAATTTAAAGGCTAAAAAAATAGTTAATTGAATACAGTCCGTACTTTACCCCTACTAATTTTGCTTAAAACACTAAAAAAGTACAACAAATGAATAAAACAACTAATTATTTGTTTTAATATTTTATATTTAGTTTAAAATGTTTTCTTATTGATTGTTTTTATAATTTAAACCTTGCTGTTTTGCTTTAAAAATTATGGAATCTACTTAAGGATAAACTATAATTTTGCACTTAGTTAATCAGAAAACCTAGATAAATAAATACGAATAGGTCTCAAAAATAGCAATACTTAAAACAAAAATATTAATTGTTATTACTTAGCTCCTATTTTTCACCTTTTATTATTATAAAATGTATCAAATCATTGGCCCTTTTACTCAATTATTGCCACTAACAGGACATGCTAATAAGGGCGCTATCAAAGATGAGGATTTACTCGTATTAAACCACGCAGGAATATTAATAAAAGATAGCAAAATTATAGCAATTGGTGATTTTGATAAGCTTCTCAAATCAAGTAAAAATTTAATCGTAAAGGTAACCGAACTAACAGGCGAGCAAATAGGCATGCCTGCAATGGTGGATTGTCATACGCATATCTGTTTTGGTGGAAGTCGAGCAAAGGATTATGCCCTACGGAATGGCGGAAAAACCTATTTAGAAATAGCAAAATCAGGAGGTGGTATTTGGGACACGGTACAACAAACTCGAAAACAATCTTTAGCTGATTTAACCAAAGGTATTTTAAAGAGAGTTAATCGGCATTTAGCGAATGGTATTACAACTATTGAAGTAAAAAGTGGCTATGGTTTATCTGTTGCCGAAGAATTAAAAATGCTCCGAGCGATTCAAGCAGCGAATGAACAAAGTGTGGCGGATTTAATTCCAACTTGCTTAGCGGCGCATATATTTCCAAAGGATTATGGTCGTTCGATTGAAGCCTATTTATTAGAAATGAGCAGCGATTTATTTCCGATTTTAAAGCAAGAAAATTTAGCCAATCGGATAGATGCCTTTATTGAAGAAGAAGCCTTTTCCAATCAAATAATTAGTCCCTATCTAGCCAAAGCGAAAGCAATGGGTTTTGATATTACGATACATGCGGACCAATTTCATCCAAGTGGCAGTGAAGTCGCTGTAAAATACAAAGCCGTAAGTGCCGACCATTTGGAAGCTAGTACTGCACACGAAATTGCTTTATTAGCAAAAAGTGACGTCATGCCAGTTGCCTTACCTGGAGCTTCTATTGGCATTGGTTGCCCTTTTACGCCCGCCAGAAAATTACTAGATGCAGGTACAGGATTAGCGATTGCGAGCGATTGGAATCCAGGTTCTGCACCCATGGGGCATTTATTAACCCAAGCAGCTATTTTAGGCACTTTTGAAAAATTAAGTACTGCGGAAGTTTTGGCAGGGATTACTTTTCGGGCTGCCGCTGCCCTGAATTTAAGTGATAGAGGACAATTAAAAGCTAACGCTGTCGCAGATATAATTGCTTTTCCTACGAATGACTATAGAGAAATCTTATATCAACAAGGGCAATTAGGTCCTAATATGGTTTGGAAAAATGGGCTGTCCATTATAAAATAAGCCGAAATAATATTTTAATAGACGCTTGGAGGTCTTGAAGATGCTCCAAGGTCTACGCACAAAAACCTTGGAGCATCTTCAAGACCTCCAAGCGTTTTCTAAAATAAAGAAAATGTCAACAACTTTAAAAACAAATTTCAAAGAAGCAATCCTTCAAGGTATTCCAAAAGCATTACCGAATCTAAAGCCCTACCCTGCTAATGCGAACCAAGCACCGAAAAGAAAAGATATTTTATCATTGGAGGAAAAGAAATTGGCCATCAGAAATGCCCTAAGGTATTTTCCCACAAAATGGCATGCACAATTAGCTAAAGAATTTTGGGAAGAATTGAAAACTTATGGGAGAATATATATGTATCGTTTTCAGCCAACTTATGAGATGTATGCTCGACCAATAGGCGAATATCCTGCTAAAACGGTACAAGCGGCTAGTATTATGCTAATGATACAAAATAACCTAAATCCAGCCGTAGCACAGCATCCAAATGAATTGATTACTTATGGCGGAAATGGCAGTGTTTTTCAAAATTGGGCGCAGTATCTATTGACGATGCAATATCTCGCAATGATGACGGAAGAACAAACCTTGCATATTTATTCAGGTCACCCAATGGGTTTATTTCCTTCTTCTAAGGATGCACCAAGAGTGGTGGTTACTAATGGGATGATGATTCCAAATTATTCCAAATCGGATGATTGGGAAAAATACAATGCTTTAGGCGTTACCCAATACGGGCAAATGACAGCTGGTTCTTATATGTATATTGGGCCTCAAGGAATTGTGCATGGAACGACAATTACCGTCTTAAATGCTTTCCGTAAACAATTAAGTCGTGGAGAATCAATTGCAGGAAAAATATTTTTAACCGCAGGCTTAGGTGGCATGAGTGGCGCACAGCCCAAAGCTGGAAATATTGCAGGCTGTATCACCGTCTGTGCAGAGGTGAATCCTAATGCAGCTCGAAAAAGATGGGAACAAGGTTGGGTAGACCAATTAGTAGATAATCTCGATGAATTAGTTACGATTGTAAAAGAAGCAGTTTCCCAAAAAGCGATTATTTCTATTGCCTATATTGGAAACATTGTAGAAGTCTGGGAGCGATTTGATGAAGCAAATATATTTATTCACTTAGGCTCCGACCAGACTTCTTTGCATAACCCTTGGTCTGGAGGCTACTACCCTGTTGGTTTAAGTTTTGAAGAATCGAACGAATTAATGAGCCAAAATCCAGCTGCTTTTAAAGAGAACGTTCAAGCCTCTTTGAGAAGACATGCTGCAGCAATTAATAAGCATACGGCAAAAGGGACTTATTTCTTTGACTATGGCAATGCTTTTTTATTAGAAGCATCGCGCGCTGGTGCGGATGTACTACAAGAGAATGGAGTTGATTTTAAATATCCTTCTTATGTGCAGGATATTATGGGCCCAATGTGCTTTGATTACGGATTTGGTCCTTTTAGATGGGTTTGTACTTCTGGTAATCCAGCAGATTTAGATAAAACGGATGCTATTGCTTTGGCGGTCATGTCAGAAATTAAAGCAACAGCGCCCGAAGAAATTCAACAGCAATTAGCAGATAATATAAAATGGATTCGAGAAGCGAAGGAGAACAAGCTAGTCGTCGGTTCACAAGCAAGAATCTTGTATGCAGATACAGAAGGTCGAATGAAAATTGCGACTGCTTTTAATGACGCCATTAAAAATGGAGATATTACCGCTCCTATTGTTTTAGGCAGAGACCACCACGATGTAAGCGGTACAGATTCTCCTTATCGAGAAACGAGTAATATCTATGATGGCAGCAAATTTACTGCTGATATGGCGATTCATAATGTTTTAGGTGATAGTTTCCGAGGGGCAACTTGGGTGTCTATTCATAATGGTGGCGGTGTTGGTTGGGGCGAAGTTGTAAATGGTGGTTTTGGCTTAGTTTTAGACGGTTCAGAGGCGGCTGCCAAAAAATTAGCAAACATGCTTTTTTATGATGTAAATAATGGGATCGCTCGTAGAAGTTGGGCTAGAAATAAAGGAGCTATTGCTACCTTAAAAAGAGAAATGGATAGAAGTCCAAATTTAAGCGTGACGCTGCCTAATTTGGTAGATGATGAATTATTAAAAACCCTAGATAAATAAAAAATTTAATTTTTATTTAATAAGAAAATTACAAATGAGTAAAAATAATTTCAGTTAAATTACATAAAATTATTCGGATTTAAAAAAATAGTGTTATTGGGTATATCTTAGGAAGGTAGGTAACATATCTGACGCTAAAAAGAAAGCACAAAGTATATATAAGTAGGATTCAAAAGGACAAAAAAAAAGTGCTTGTCCACCTTTGTGGACAAGCGACTGATTAAGTTTATTGTTGTTCAATCTAAAACCTTCCTAGCATTTGTACGACTTGAAAGCCGCCAAATGGTAACATTTTATAGGCTGTTCCTCTGTAGATGACATATTTGTCACCTCTATACCAAATCATCTCTCCGCCTAAAGGTAATGCATCTATACAAATTCCTGTTGGTGCATCTACCGCATAATATCGACCAAATCGTTTTTTGAACCAAATTCCATCGTATAACCAATATCTTTCTCCAAAAAATCTAAATTTTTGCGACTGTAACCCATTCCTTAATGGAAAGCGGTTATAAGTCAAATCATAATAATTCGGTGTATAATGAATACTTGTCCAAAAATTACGATTCCAGTTATTTAAACCGCTGTAATAATTATTACAATAATCATTCCGTTCATTCGTGCGATAAGTATAATTAGAACGAGTATTTCGCGCTACTCTTTCCTTAGTATATCTATCATTATTTACTCGACTACCTCGGTTTTTTGTCGTTATCCTTCTATTAGCCGTGGTGGCTCGATTGTTAGCGGTTGCAGTTGAACGAGTTTTTCTTACATAATCCCGTTTTGCAGTAGCTCTGTTTGTACTTCGAGTAGGTGTAGTTGTTCTAGTTCTTTCTCGATAATCCCGTTTTGCGACACTTCTATTCGCTGTGCTTCTCGTTGCTGTTGCTTTTCTAGTACTATTAGTATAAGTTCTCTTTGCTGTATTTCTATTATTTGCTTGCTGATAAACATCATCCCCTCCACGCTTTGTAATCTGACGGCTTTGTGCGAAAGAATCTGTTGGAACTAATAAAAAGGCTAGTAAGCCACTAAAAGCCAAGGTCCAAAAATTCTTTTTAATTGCTTCTTTTGTCATTGCTAAAAATTTTAAAGCTTAATAAATCATTCTTTATGTAGCGAAAATTCGCTAAAAGAATTCGGTATTATGACGTAAAAGAGGCTTTATGTACACATAAAATGGCTATTATTTAACAGATGTTTAAGAATTTCAACAAAAAATAAGATATAATTAAGAATTAGCGCAAGGTAATAAAATGATTTTAAAAATTATAGTATTTCTTTTACATTGAAAAAAAATCAATCCACCCAACCATTTAATAATTAACTACCGTCTAATAAAAAAGAAAAAGAGGGATTGAAAAAGAAGTTTATTTTCATTTAAATTTTCCTAAAACATGAAGCTAACTTTTATTAAAAATTGGCTAATAATAGGCATACTACTATTCAGTTGTCAATTATTGGGGCAAAATGAACCCGAATTTCGTAGAACAGATGTGGTCTATTTAAAAAGTGGTAGCATTTTTAGAGGTCAAATTGAAGCTTATGAAATAGGAGGAGATTTAAAACTGCGGATGGATGCCCATAAAGTAATGACGATTCCAGCTATGGCTATAAAAAAAATAGTACAAGAACTGACCGAAACAGAAAAGTCAACCCAAGTCGAAACAACCGTTTATGCCTTTCGGGAAAATGGGCTTCACTTCGTCACAACTATTGGATATATTGGCGGAAATGACCAATTTGGGAATTATAAAGATGGGTTCAATGCTCATTTTCAAGGCATTTACCATTTCAATAGATTAATTGGAACTGGTATTGGTGTCGGCATTGACTTTTACAATGTAAACTTGGGAAGTATAGTACCCATATATGCTACAATGAGAGGATATTTAAAAGCCAAAAACGTAAGCCCTTATTATCAATTAGCCGCAGGATATGGAATACCAAGTATAAATGACGAAACTAGTGGTTTCACTAGTAGTAAAGGAGGCTACTATTTAGCACCAGAACTGGGGTTGAGATTTGGAGGTTCAGCAGATACTAATTTTACGATGGGCTTAGGCTTACAATGGCAAAAAGCAAGGTATACCTTAGATTTTGGGGATACGATTAGTAATAATATAGATAGTTATACTTTTAGACGGTTTAATTTCAAAATAGGTATTTTATTTTAGGCAAGCAAAAAACATATCAGGAAAAAGATTTGGTAAATGGTTGCATTGAAAATGACCGTACTTACCAAGAAGCCTTATATCGGAGATTCTATCCCGTTATGATAGGGATGTGTATGCGTTATACACAAGATAGAAATTTAGCAATGGAGATTGTAAATTCTGGATTCTTACGAGTTTTTAAAAAATTACACACTTTCCAATTTACTGGGTCTTTAGAGGGTTGGATTAGAAAAATCGTCTACCATTGTTTGGCAGATCACTTCAAGAAAAAATCAAGTAATATATATTTTTTAGAAATTGAACATGGAGAAAAACCAAAAGATAATTATGTCTTAGAAGGTTTATACGCAGAAGATATTTTAAAATTGATTGATAAATTACCAAATGCCACGCGTCGGGTATTTATCTTATATGCAATCGAAGGATACAAACATCATGAAATTGCTGAAGCAGTAAATATCAGTATTGGCACTTCCAAATGGCATTTATCAGAAGCACGAAAAAAACTAAAAACCTTCCTTTACGAAGAAGGACTTATTGCAAAAAATGGATAAAGATAATACACATATAGATTCCGAATTTATAGACCATAGTTGGCGTGAAATGTCCAATTTATTGGAGCAGGAAATGCCTGTCAAGAAACGTAAAAAACGAATACTTTGGATTTGTTTTTTTGGGTTGGGTCTATTAGGTTTAATAGGGTTGGCTTATTTCACTGAGCACCAACCTACAAAATTAAAATCCCTTCCGATTCAGCAAGAAGCTAAAATAGTCACCACTAAGATAGCTCAAAATAGCAATAGTCATTCATCAATCACCCCAAAAAAAGTGCCCAAAAAGCAAACACCTACGAAATCATCCGACGATACTCGTATAATTAGTACCATCAAGAAAACCACTAAAATTCGCCCCACGGTAGAAACACCATCTACTGTGGGTGCTGGTGTTTCTGAACAAGACATTTCTAAAGAGCCATCCATCATTCAAAAGACAGAGATAAAGAATCAATTATTAAATAAAAGCAAGGTCAATATATCCAAAAGTTTAATCACAGAACCAGCTCCTATTTCAGGGCTTACCCTACCTTTATTAATATGCGAAAACAACCAAAAACAAACATTTATTATTCCTATTCCTAAAAAGAATCAACAAAAATGGCGGTTTGGGCTATATGCTGGTGCATTAACGCCTAAACTTGGCAGTTTTAGAACTGGATTTCATGCCAATTTCGCCTTGAATAAAAAATGGGCTATCCATTTTGGATTAGGCTATGCCAAGCGCATTTCAACTTCAGCCCTAAATGATGGCAACGATGGATTAAACAATTCTGTCGCAGAAGCCGATATGAGTACCACTGCAGGCGCTCCCGCTCCTAGTGGGACTGGAACGGGTTTTTCTAATGAAATGGAAGCAATGACTAATTCCAGCATCACTTATGGCGATTTTCATTATTTTGAAGCGCCCATTTTACTTCAATATACCATTCGGCCAAAGTTCGCTATTGAAATTGGTGGCAATTTTAGTTATTTATACGGTTATAGCTACCAGCAAAATAATATTTCTTTCTTTACAAAAGACGCTAGTATTAAGCCTTCTCCAGACAATAGAACAGCTAATTTATCACTTGCCAATGCTGCTACTATCCGAAATATTAATTTAAGTTTTATTGGTGGAGCGAATTATCAAATAACTAGCCGACTTAATACTTATGTCAATTATCATTTTAGTAATTATTATTTGACGGGTACAACTATTTCTACTTTCCCTGAAAAAAGATGGCAACAAATTGAGGTTGGGATTCGGTATTACTTTAAATAAAGCCTATTTTGCTGTTATAATTAACAATATGCAGCTAAAAATACATCCATTAAAACTTTACTTAAAAAAACCATTTACCATTGCATACGGTACTTTTTATTATAGAGAAGCAATTATCGTAGAATTAAAAGATGGTTTCTATTCTGGTTTTGGAGAAGCTACGGTCATTACTTATTATGGCAAAAGTTTAGCTCAATTTATGGATGTCTTAAAGAAACATCAAGCTTTTATCGAAGCCCTTCCTTTAGATAATCCTACCACCTTTTGGCAACAGCTCTACCCTATTTTCAAAAATCATCCTTTTATTTTATGTGCCTTAGACGTAGCTGCCCATGATCTTTGGGCTAAAAAACAGCAGCTATCTCTTCACCAAGCCTGGCAATTAAATCTGTGTAATTTACCTATAACGAATTATACGATTTCTATTGGTTCTATTGAAAATATGATTGCTCAAATGAAGGCTTATCCGACGCCAATTTATAAAATTAAGTTGGGCACCAAAGAAGATATTGCCATCATAAAGGCACTTAGAGCAACCTCCGATGCTATTTTTCGAGTAGATGCTAATTGTGCGTGGACAGTTGAAGAAACGCTTAAAAATGCAATAGCCTTAAAAGAATTAGGCGTTGAATTTATCGAGCAGCCATTGGCTAGAGAAAATTGGGAAGGTATGAAAATCCTTTTCGAAGAAAGTGTTTTACCCATTATTGCGGATGAAAGTTGTCAGACCGCAACAGATGTCCAAAAATGTCATCAACATTTTCATGGGATTAATATTAAATTGATGAAATGCGGTGGTTTTACGCCTGCATTAAAAATGATTCAAGAAGCGAAGTCTTTGGATATGAAAGTAATGTGTGGTTGTATGACAGAAACAAGTATTGGTATTTCTGCCATTGCTCAATTATTACCCTTGCTAGATTATGTAGATATGGATGGCGCTTTATTGATAAAAGATGATCCAGCGAAAGGCGTAAAGATAGTGGATGGGCAGGTTATATTTGGGGTGGAATATGGAATTGGGGCTTATCTTAAGGAATAGATTAAGAGGTTACAACTATTTTTGGGCATATCCAAATCACAGTTCATAAATCTTAAATCATAAACCCGCCAGACTGGAACGGGCTGGTCTGTCATGTAAAAACTAGATAGATTTGTGATTTGTGATGTATGATTTAAGATTTATGATTTCCAAACAGCCTAGCTTAGACTCCAAGGTCAATCTTCCCCCATACATTAAGAAATCTTCTTGGTAATAGGACGTTTATCTCGAATCAACTGCCGTTCTTTGAATGATTCATATAAAGCGGTTTGTTCCATCTCTGTCATTGGAAGCTTATCGGTATACATTCCCGCAGCTTCTCTTTGACGAAGCGCTTCATAAATACTTACGGCACAAGCTACAGAGATGTTGAGACTTTGTACCATTCCCATTTGCGGAATAATAAAATTACCATCAGAATAAGCTAAACTCATTTCACTCAATCCATCCTTTTCATTACCAAACATTAAGGCAACAGATTGAGTTAAATCTAATTCATATAAAGAAGTGGGTTGTTCTTCTAAATGAGTAGAATATATTTTATCGTAATTTTTTCTTACATGCGCAAAACAGGCTTCCACATCTGCATATAAGTGAACATCCACCCATCGTCTAGCCCCAGAAGAAGTGCGCTTATTTAATTTAATCTGATTCCTATTGGAGAGCGAAGGATCGGTGTATAATACAAAAATCTCTTTAATCCCAACAGAATCACAGCTCCTTAAAACCGCCCCTAAATTATGTGGATCGTGTACATTTTCAAGGATAACCGTTAGATTAGCTTGTCTCCTTTGTGCAGCTATTTTAAATTTATGTAGTCTTTCTTCTGTCACTTCGTATTATTTTTTCGCAAAGATAGGTGTTTTTAAAGTTTCCTTGTAGCTGAGTAACGGAGAGAGAAAAAAAGAAGTCATATCATTTGCGTCAAAACTAAACTATAATCAATAAAAACTCGTTCTAAATTTACCCCTTGTATAAAATAAAGTATTAATCTTTAAAAAAAGTTGGTTAAACTAATATAAATTTGTATTTTTAAAATAAATTGTTTTATGAATTTATAAAAATAAAATATTAATGCTTTGTTTTGTTTTTCTAGTATTACCACTAACAAGAAAACAAAACCGAATTTCAGTATAATAACGAACTAAGATTTAGCCAAAATTGAGAAATATGAAGACTTTTTGGATTGCACTAATTGCTTCAATGTTGAGCGCTATTTTTGCTGTTGGCCTCTACAGAATGATAGATACACCAAAAGAAGTAATTATTAAAGAAACCATTCCTGCAAGGTATACAAATTATACGGATGAGCTTTTATCTGGTAAAAGTCCCCGAAGATATATTTCTTCTTCGCCTACTAATTTTATTGCCGCTGCTAGCAATGCAACACCCGCTGTCGTTAATATAAAATCATCCAAAGGGGGCGATTATTTCTGGGAAAGTTTAAGTGCTTCCACAGGTTCAGGGGTCATTATCTCTCCTAATGGTTATATCGTCACCAATAATCATGTCATAGAAGAAGGTAAAGTTTTTCGAGTAACGCTGCATGACAAACGAGAATTTAATGCCAAATTAGTAGGCACCGACCCGTCCACAGATTTAGCCTTATTAAAAATAAATAGTGCCGAGCTTCCATTTTTACCTTTTGGCAATTCTGATTCTCTACAAACAGGGGAATGGGTCTTAGCAGTTGGTAATCCATTTAATTTAGAATCAACCGTAACCGCAGGCATTGTTAGTGCAAAAGGACGAAATATCTCCATTCTAGAAGATGCTTATTCTATAGAATCTTTTATCCAAACAGATGCAGCCGTCAATCCAGGTAATAGTGGAGGCGCATTAGTAAATACCAACGGAGAATTGATTGGTATTAATACTGCCATTATTACTCGGTCTGGGAAGTATGAAGGATATTCTTTTGCCATTCCAGCAGATTTAGTTAAAAAAGTTATTCGAGATATACGCGATTTCGGAGTCGTTCAAAGAGGTATTTTAGGGGTGAGTATTGCTGCTGTTACAGATAATACTGCCAAAAAATTAAACCTCAAAAATGTAGAAGGCGTATTAATTACAAAGGTTACGGAAAGCGGTGGGGCAGCTGATGCAGGCATGAAAGAGGATGATGTCGTCATTTCTATCAATAATGTATCAACGAGTACAATGCCTGAATTACAGGAACAAGTAGCTCGTTATCGACCTGGCAATAAAATAAAAGTAGGATTCATAAGAAGTGGCGTCAAAAAAACAACAACCATTGTTTTAAAAAATAGAGGAAACACCACAGAATTAGTCAATGCTAGAAAAGGAAAGGTATTAGAAGATTTAGGTTTTGAATTAAGAAATCTAACTAAAGCAGAACAAAAACGACTACAAACTACAGGTGTTTATGTAAAAAGCATCTACAAAAATAGCCTTATTGAAGAAACCAACATGGAATTAGGTTTTATTATCACCTCTATTAACGAACGTCAAGTCGAAAGTATCGATGAAGTATTAGCAGCTATCGGTAATAAAAATGGCTTAGTAATGCTTGGCGGGGTTTATGAAGAATATGATGGGGAATATTATTATGAGTTTAGGAGATAGGGAGTCGATTTGCTAAATTTCCAAAATTTAGTAAATCTCAATTAGACTTTATTCTAAAAACCTAAGAGCTTCCAGAACTTGGAGTTCTGGAAGCTCTTCCCATACGATTTATTTTAGCATAAACACGATTAATCTTCAATTCTCTCCTTCTCAAACCTGCTTAACTGCATCAATTTTCTTTAGGGTTCGCCTAATTTGTCGAGTATGCCGATCTACGTGTTTATTAAAAAAGGACAACATGCTCGATAAAGTCATTTTGCCAGATAAAGGATGTTTGTATAAATCTTTTGTGAAATAAGCTGCTGGTAAACTTTCTAAGTACATTTCTAATTCATTCCGCTGTATTTTCCATTGCTTCGCCACTTCCCAAAAGGTAAGATTTGTCAATAATGCTTCGTCGCTTATTTGAGTAGGTGCTTTGATTTTGATAGGACTGGTCAATGCTATATTTAAGAACAAAGATCTAAAACTAGACATTACATTGGCGTCAACTAACGCTGGTTCGTAACTCAATTTCTTTTTTACGTAACTAACTGCACCAGATTCTGCTTTCATTAAATGTTGCATAATTTGTAAAACAGACCATTCTGAAGGGTTTGGTTGTTCATTTAATTTAGCATCACTATAAGTCTTTAAATCCCTTAATAACAAAGTAAGTTTCTGATCTAAATTCTTTAAATGAGTTTTTGATTTCTTATCCATTGAATCTCGGTTCTTTAATAAGAGCTTGTAGTTGGTTAAAGTTCTACATCAAGCATAGCTGTAAATAAAATATATTTTTAACTGAAAGCCAAATATTTATTACTCAAAAATAATTATATATTAATAAACAGGAGTAGTATTAGTGTTATAAAACAAAAAAGCCCATTGATCCGCTTGCTCTTCAATAATTTTTGAAGTCGGTTTCCCTGCACCATGTCCAGCATCTGTAGCTATCCGAATTAAAACTGGATTTTCCCCAACATGACAACGTTGTAACATCGCAGCAAACTTAAAGGAATGGGCTGGTACTACCCTATCATCGTGATCACCAGTCGTTATCATAGTAGATGGGTAGGTAACTCCTTCTTTCAAATTATGCAGTGGAGAATAACTTAAAAGATTAGCGAAATGCTCGGCTTCCTCACTAGAGCCATATTCCACCGCCCAAGCATAACCAATTGTAAATTTATGATAACGCAGCATATCTAAAACGCCAACTGCTGGAAAAGCTACTCTAAATAACTCAGGTCGCTGCGTCATACAAGCACCTACCAACAAACCACCATTTGAACCTCCTGCAATAGCTAGTTTTTCAGAATTCGTATAATTTTCCTCAATTAGATATTCCGCTGCGGCTATAAAATCATCAAAGACATTTTGTTTTTGATGAAGCATGCCCGCTTTATGCCATGCTTCCCCATATTCTCCTCCGCCACGTAAGTTAGGCATTGCATAAACCCCTCCATTTTCTAATAAGATAAATCTTGAGGCACTAAAACTGGGGGTTAAGTTGACATTAAATCCTCCATATCCATATAAAAAAGTAGGATGCTGTCCATTTAAAACCAAGTCTTTTTTATGCACCAAAAACATGGATACTTTGGTCCCATCTTTACTGGTATAAAAAACTTGCTTTTCTTCGTATTCAGTAGGGTCAAACTTCAAATCCATTTCAAAAAACGGTGTAGAAATACCTTTATCCACATCATAAATAAAAATAGTACCAGGATAGACAAATGAAGTAAAGGCGTAAAATAGTTCTTTCACACCTTCTTTATCAGAAAAACCGACAACAGAACCTAAACCGGGTAATTGAATCGCCTGTTCAAAATTTCCACGATAATCTAGTTGATGGATTCTACTCGTAGCGTTTTGCAGATATTCCGCAAATAATTTCCCTCCTCCCTTGCTCACCGTTTGTAGCAAGTCTTCTTTTTCTGGAATAATTTCTTTCCAATTTTCGGGTGCAGGATTGTTTAAATCAATTTCAACCAAGCGATACTTCGGGGCATTAACATCTGTATGTACTAAAAATTTACCTTTCTCATGCCTAACTACATTATTTTTATGCTGATACCCTTCAAATAATTTAATAAATGTTGCCGTAGGATTTTCCAAATCTTTATATAATAATTCAAATCCATCCGTTCCCAAAGCAGCATACATCACTAAGTATTTATCATCTTCTGTAACTGTACAATAATGATTAGGTTCTGGTTTTTCTTCATCTTTAAAAACAAGTGTGTCTGCTTCTTGACTCGTTCCTAATTCATGGTAATAGACAGAATGATATACATTTTTTTCACTTAATTCTCCACCATCTTTAGCAGGTGGAAAACGACTGTAAAAAAAACCATTTTTATACCAAGCAGCACCAGAAAATTTTACCCATTGAATGACATCCTGAAGCTTTTTACCAGTAGCAACTTCCATCACATGAATCTCTTGCCAATCCGAACCAGCTTGGGATTGTGCATAAGCTAAATAAGCATTATCTTTAGAACATCCTAAAACTGTAATAGAAACCGTTCCATTCTCAGATAATTGATTTGGGTCAAGAAAGACTACGGGTGTACCCTTTATACCTTTTTGTCTGTAAATAACGGCTTGGTTTTGTAAGCCTTCATTTTTATAATAAAAAAAGTAATCGCCTGCCTGAATGGGGCTATACATTTTTGGAAAATCAAATAATGCTTTATATCTAGTAGCAATTGAATCTCGATAAGGAATCTTATTTAAATAATCAAAAGTCACGTTATTCTGTGCTTTCGCCCAATCTTCCACTTCTGTTGCCCGATCGTCTTCCAACCACCTATAAGGATCTTCAACTAAAGTTCCATGATAATTATCAACCTGATTAGACTGTAGGGAGAGGGGGTAATCAATTACCTTATTTTTATTTTTTATCACTATTGAGTTAATTAAATTAATAAACATTCTATACTTAAAAGAAAAATATGCAAATATATCAATAATTTGCTTAAATAAAGTTTGTAATCAAAGAAGATAGTACTAACTTTACATCTTATCCAAAAACACACCCACTTCTTTACAACCTATTCACCATTTACTGAGGGGCTCTACAAAAAGTTTATTTTCTTATTCAATTTGAAAATAGCCACCTTATTTAATATTGCAGTACAACCCGTTAAAGATAATCATGTGTTTAGGTTAAAAGTGAAGAAGGAGCGACTATGCAGCACCCTCCTTGCATAGTCGCATTTATTTTTACCTGACTATCTATTAAGCCTTTTGAGATTGAAGTTGAAGTTCTCATTGATCAGGCAGAGACATCAAACGGTCCATAGTTACAAAAATAGCACCAGCCTTTTCCATTTCTCTCCGAGCTTTCTTTATCCCTTTTTCTTCCCAACCTCCAGTAGCATCTTGAATAACTACCACTTTATAATCTAGGGCTAAGGCGTCTAATACGGTATGTTTTACGCCTTCTTCAAAACCTAATCCTGCCACAAAAATTTGTTTAATTCCTAAGGGTATTAAATAAGCTTCCAGTCCTGTATTTCTTCGTTTATCTGCATCGTAAAAGGCACTATAATTATCTATATTTGTTACTGTCCCTAACTCAATCGTGTGCGTAATTTTTTCCTTTTGTAAAGCAGGATATAGATGTGCGCCAAAAGAATCCTTCACACAATGAAAAGGCGTTAATTTTTGGTCCAATCCATCAATACTCATCGTCTGTCCAATTTTTCGCCAAAGATGATTCCCTGCAAAACTTATATGATTTGCAGGATGCCAGTCAATCACTGAAATTACAGCATCAAATTTATCCATTAATTCATTGACTTTAGCAATGATTAAATCTCCATCTGGGACTTCTACCGCACCACCCGGACAATAGTCTATTTGTAAATTTTGTAGAATTAAAGCGCTATTTTTTAACATATTTTTTAGGTATGGGTAAATTCATTCGATGGGTACAAATAAATAAAAAGCTTAAAAATGACCTCAGAGAGGTCAAAAATCTTTAGAAGATGTTAGAAAAGGCAACTCTTACGACCTCAGAGAGGTCGCATGTAATAAATTTCTTCGCTCATTTTTTAACATTCGACCTCTCTGAGGTCGTGAATACTCATTTTTGTAGCTGATTTTCTAAAAACCTGCGACCTCTCTGAGGTCAGAAATAGCACAAAATTGAAATGTTCATTCATATTCATTCATATACTACTAATTTTATCTATTCAGGTCGAATTCATTCACAGGTACAGAAGAAACTAAAACCACCCCTTCAATTGCACCCTAGCCAACCCTTCCGAAAAATCTCGAACATCTAAATAATCGGGCGCAATAACTAAATTTCCTTTAGTATCAATAAATCCAATCCCTTCTCTAAAAGCAGCCCTAGACATGCCTTCTCTAAAATTCCAAATGAGTCCAAAATGAGCTGGGGTTAATTCTTCGCCATCTGCTTTTAAAAAGCCATATAAATACCCCACTCGATAGCCTGCAATTCCTTCTGAAAACGTATCTATTTGGTCATAAGTTCGCTTAGTTATTTGTTTTCCTTTACTATCAATTAAACTAAATTTTCCTGCTTCCTCCGCAATCCACAAATCGTTATTGGCAGCAAATAATTGATTAAACCTTGGTTCGACAACAAAAATCCCTTTTCGATTAATTAAACCATATTTGCCCTTAATTTTTGTTGCGGCAAATCCATTCACAAAATCAGTACAATTTTCATAATTACCTTTAAGGATAGTTGTCCCTTGTTCATCTAAATAAACATATCGGTCTTTTAGTTTAGCCCGTATCAATCCTTCTGTTAAATCACCAATTCTCCTAAATTGAATAGGAATAATAATTTTCCCTTCCTTATTAATTAATCCATATCTATTGTCCTTCTTTACTTTAGCTAAACCATTTTTAAATCCATAAGCTTTTTGGTAAGTAGCTTTTATTTTTTCCTTTCCTAATTCATCAATAAAACCGTAGTTAATACCAGCTCGATAAACCGTCAATCCTTCCGAAAACTCCTCTAATTCATCAAATTTAGGTGTTATTACCCATTTTCCTTTGGTATCAATAAAGCCCATTTTATTGTCAAAAGTCTGCACTCTTGCCCTGTCTGCCTGAAATGCCCATGCCGATTTGAAAGTTAAGGGGATGTCCACTTCGCCAAGTTGATTAATATACCCCCATTGCTTTCCTTTCCTCACCGCCGCCAATCCTTCATGAAAATTTCGATTATCATCAAACTGAGGTTTAATGACCGTTTCTCCTGCTTGATTAATATAGCCCCATTTTATTTCCGTTGGAAAATAATCATTCGCAACCTCTATTTTAGGAGTACGCTGTTCTACCCCATTTTCCTTGCAAGAAATGAATAAATGAATAATCAATAAAAAAAATAGCGCAATTCGGCAATTCATAGCGGCTAAATTAAGTTTAAATTTCGATTTTTACCACCAAAGATATTATATTTGGTCTTTTTTAAAATTACACAGATAATTATATCCTTTTTCTTCATTCGTAGTAATTTATACATGTGCAAAAAAATGACCATATTATCAAATGTTTATCCGATTTAAATCTGACTTCTGACAGTTTATATAATAAACGGTCTGACTTCTGACCTCTCTTATTCAAATTTTCAACCGTTTAAAAAATCATTTTATAAAAAATCAAGCAAAATATGTTAAATCTTTCTTGTATTTTAGAAAATAGTGCCCGTCAATATCCAACCAAAGCGGCTTTTACGTTTATGGATAAGACGTTGAATTTTGCGCAAGTCAACGGTGCCGCCAACCAAGTAGCCAATGGATTAAGAGCGAAGGGGATTCAACCTGGAGACAAAGTGGCTTTAAGTTGTTTTAACTTACCTTATTTTCCAATTGTCTATTTTGGTATTCTAAAGGCAGGGGCAACCGTTGTTCCACTAAGTGTCTTATTGAAAAAAGATGAAGTGGCTTATCATTTATCGGATAGTGATGCCAAAGCTTATTTCTGTTTTGTAGGAAATGCCGATTTGCCAATGGGTACAATGGGGCATGCAGGGTTTCAAGAAGCCACCGATTGTGAGCATTTCTTTATGATTATGCCTACGCCAGAAATGCCTTCTTCTATTGCAGGAACGGAAACCTTAGGTTCTTTAATGGCAGGTCAATCTCCTGTAGCAGAATCTGCACAGACTGATCCTAATGATACGGCAGTTATTATTTATACTTCTGGTACTACTGGCAGACCAAAGGGAGCAGAATTATCGCACTCTAATTTAATGTTGAATACTATTTTATCAGCAGATTTAGGGAAGGTAACCAAAGAAGATAATGTCTTAATTGTATTGCCCCTCTTCCATATTTTTGCGATGACTTGCTGTATGAATGCAGGGATTTATAAAGCGGCACATTCTGTATTATTACCTAGATTTGATGCAGAAGCCGTATTTGGATTAATGCAAAAACACAGCATTAATATCTTTGCCGGTGTACCTACTATGTACTGGGGCTTAGTTAATTACAAAGAAGCTAAATTTGATTATGATTTAATTTCTAAGAATCTAAGGGTCTGTATGGCAGGCGGTGCTTCTTTACCAGTCCAAGTATTACACGACTTTGAGCATAGATTCAAAGTAGACATTTTGGAAGGTTATGGGATGTCTGAAGGTTCTCCAATTGTGACCTTCAATCATTTAGGAGACGAAAAAGTACCAGGAAGTATCGGACGACCAGTTTGGGGTGTAGAAGTTAAATTGGTAAATGATGATGGCGAGGAAGTGCCAACAGGCGAAAAAGGAGAATTATGGTATAGAGGACATAATGTAATGAAAGGCTATTATAAGCGTCCAGAAGCAAATGCTAAGACCATTACAGATGGCTGGTTACACTCTGGAGATGTAGCGGTCAAGGATGACAAAGGTCGATATTATATTGTGGACAGAACGAAGGATATGATTATCCGAGGTGGTTTAAATGTTTACCCTAGAGAAGTAGAAGAGGTAATGATTAAGCATGAAGCGGTTTCCTTAGTGGCGGTCACTGGGATTCCTGACCCAAAAATGGGCGAAGATATCAAAGCTTATGTAGTGTTAGCAGAGGGCGCATCAGCTACTCCAGCAGAATTAATTGCCTATACAAAGGCTAATTTAGCGGCCTATAAATATCCTCGTCATGTGGAAATTATTGACGCGCTTCCAATGAGTGCAACTGGTAAGATTTTAAAGAAAGAGTTGCGAAAGATGGAAGCAGCAAAATCAAAAGAACCAGAAGATTTAACAAAAATTGAAGGTATTGGGCCCAAAATTGCCGAAGTGTTAAATGCGGCTGGTATTAAAAACTATGGTCAATTGGCAGGGACAGATAAAGCTAGAGTGAAAGAAATTTTATCCGATGCGGGGGCTAAATTTGCTTCACATGACCCAACTACTTGGGGCGACCAAGCACAATTGGCTGCAGAAGGAAAATGGGAGCAATTGCAGAAGTGGCAGGATATTTTGGATGGTGGGAAGCCTGTTGCTTAATTGCACTTTATAAAATAATATTTTAAATTGAACAGCCACTTGTGTTTTTATATGCAAGTGGCTGTTCTGTTTTCTCAAGGTTGGGTTTATTCACTTTTCGCATGCTATTTCATGTTTGGTGGATGTATACCAATTGCTAATAAGGCAAATCGTAAATTAAGCCTTCTCTATTCAGTTTTAAAACATCAATAGTTATCGAACCAGTTGGTGTTAAGAGGACTATTTTCAAGAAATCATCTGTCCATTTAAAATGGTCTGACCAAGTTTGCTGACGAGGATTAAATAACGGGACAAAAGTTTCTGTTTCTTGAATAATCGCTCCTGTTTTATTGCCTTTATACCAGTTACAGCCATTACAGGCAAATGCCATATTTTCTAAATCATCTACTCCTCCCTTGCTTGATGGTTGAATGTGTTCACTAGGAAAAGGCGAAGGTGAATAATTAGCAGGCGTCTGACAATATTCGCAACGTCCAGCCGCTCTTTGATTAATTTTTATTTTTTGTTTTTTAGAAAATTTAGCCATTAGTTATTGATTGAAATCCAAATTCTTTCGATATTTTTTCTACCGATGTTCCACGAAGTTGTGCTAACATACCAATAGCTACAATTCGCTGCGTGTGTAATTGCTCAATTTTATGAACAAAAGCAGCCATTTCTTGATTTTCCGTTTCATCTAAAGTCGAATTATACTGTTTTTGCTCTAGTTTTTTTAGACGTTCTAATTCATTTTTAGATAATTGTTTCTGAATCTGCTGGATTAATTGAATTTCTTTTTTGGATTTTTCAGCATTAGCCTTAACCTCTTGAATTTTTTGAATAAATCGTTCAAAATCTGTAGGTGGCAATTGTAAAACACCATTAATTAATTCTTCAAAAGTTATGTTAGAAGTTACTTGAACAGTCTAAGCACAAGTCTGTTTTTATTAGAATAGAACCCAGTTCTAAACAGTAATTTTATTTCCTTTTTTGTCAAATTTTATAAACCACCTGCGTAAGGTCAGTTATTAAATTTGAAGATAGTAGAACGGAGTTATATAGGAACTTATGTTGATTATATTTTAGGAGAAATGAGTGATGATGATTCTTTTTTTCTACAAAAAGCAAAATTAGAAGTATCTGGTATCGGAAAGGAAACACCAACTAATACCGTCAATCAAAGAATTAGAGTAAAATTAAATCAAGTACAAAAATCAGCGGATAAGGAACTTCCTTCGTATATTATTGTTGTTGAATTTGGAAGTCCTAAAGCAAAAATAGTAAAAGATGAAACCACCATATAAAGTATTACATGATAAGGCAATGGAATTCGTTGATGAATCTAAATTAGCGAAAATGGAAGGGAATGCCTCTGCAGCAAAATCTTTCTTGGAAAAAGCTTTTTTTCTAGAAAAAGAGGCTGCTCTTACAACCCCAACGAACGAAAATAACGCTTTTGCTAAATATCTGTATTTAAGAAGTGCTGCATATCTAGCCTACGAGTCAGGATATTTATTAGATGCTTTACAATTCACTTTATTAGGTTTGTCAGGAAAACCTCCTAATTACGTTAAAAAACAATTAGAATCATTACAACAAAAATTGCATTCAAAAAATGCATCTTTCCAGTTAATTGGTCTTTTTACACAAGCTAATGCTAAAAATAATATCATCACAGTAGAAGATGAGGCCTCACAGCAAATTTATCTAATTCAGGTACCTACTGAACAAATTCAAGAGATTGTTAAAAATTTTTGGTCTGCTAAAGTTGCTATTGATGCCAAAGTATCTAACGCAGGAGTTGTTTTATTAGAGAATATACGAGCAGCGGCATAGTTTGGATTTTGTATGGGGTCATTATTAAATGCGTGAATTAGGATGTTGGTATCGACATCACTTTCATAGTTTCCAGTTTCTGTCCCAAGACTCGATGAAAAATTCGGTGCGTATAAATTAAGAATTATTTCAAATTTTGTTGGTAAGTTCCTTATTCTTTTTAAACCTCCCTAAACAAATCTTCCAAAGTCAATGACCTAGAAACGATACCGCTACTATATTGATTTTCCGTCAAGCCAAAAGTGGTAATAAAGACCAGAAATATTTGCTTTCTAGTTTTGGTGGTCATTTTAAAAATAGTCACTTTATCACTTAGGTTTTCAAAGTAGGCTTTCGAGATGCTAAAAAGTTGATGGCTAAATTTAATTTCAAACAGATTAATTACTTGGTCGTTTCTATCTAATAACAGGTCAATTTGAGTTCCTTTCTCTGTCTTAGTTCCTTTTTTCAGAAAAGAGGAAGACACACTTTGGATGCCAGCTATTCCCAATGCTTTTTTTATTTGAGGCAGATGCTTGAGGCAAAGACTTTCATAAGCATAACCACTCCAAGCTTTGATAGCAGGTGTTTGCCCTAGTAGATTCCAAGTATCTGCGCCTTCAAATTCATTGGCTTCTATAAATTTTAGATAGAATAAAGAATATTCATCAATCAACCGATATAGTTTCTCCTTCTTTTTCTTTTTGTAAGGCCGATAGACGGCAATGAAACCTGATTGTTCTAATTCCTGTAAGACTCGTTGGATACTTCCTCCTTCGGGTACTTTTCCTATTTCAATAATTTGCTGTCTAGTCAACCCTTGTTTTTTATTAGCTAATGCTCGGATAACCGCAATGTGGTTATCGGCATTGGCAAAAAGAGAGGGATAAAGGTTCAAAAATTCATCTCTTAATAAACCACCTTTTGAAAAACAGATTTGATTGATATTTTCGGTTGCTCCTTTTCCTTTAGCAATTTCTTTCAGATAATGAGGAATGCCACCCATTGCCATATATAGCTGCACTATATGGTATTTTTCAAAATGCAGATTGCGGCTTTTAAGGTATTGTTCCGTTTCCGATAAATTAAATGGTTCAAGGAAAATACGCTGAGTGATTCTATTATAAAGCCCCCCTCGATGATGCACCACTTTTTGAATCATCCAAGAAGCAGCAGAACCACATATAACGATGACTATATTTTGTCGAACGGCCCAATTATTCCAAAAGAAACTAAAGCTTCTCAAAAAGCCAGACCTAGGCGTCGCTAACCAAGGCAATTCATCAAAAAAGACGACTGGCTTCTTTTTTGATTTGGCTGTTTTTTCTTTGAGGTAAGTAATTAATATTTGAAATGCCTCTTGCCAAGAAGTTGGTCTTTTGTAGGGTGTTTTAGCGGTAGCATACTCGTTTAATAAATAGGAAAAATTGCCTAATTGTTCTTTTAGCCGCGTGTTTTGTGTACCAGAAATGGAAAAAACGATATGCTTTTCATAGATTTGATTAATAAGGAAAGTTTTGCCAACTCTACGCCGACCAATGACGGAAATCATTTCTGCATTCGTGCTTTTTAAGGCTCTTTTTAAAACGGTTATTTCTTCTTTTCGCCCAATTAATTGTTCCATCATCTATTTTATATTTGGAGAAATCTATGTAATAATAAATAGATTTCTCCAAATATAAAAGCGTGTAAATGGAATTTTCCACAAAAATGGTATATTTGTAGCAAACAAAATACAATCAATGAAAGAACTACCAATCAGCATACAGACTTTTGAAAATATCATTGAGAGAAAAATGATATATGTGGATAAGACTAGCTTTATCCATAAACTAGTCCAGGAGGGTAAGTATTATTTTTTGGCTCGCCCACGTCGCTTTGGAAAATCCTTATTATTGACAACCTTGAAGTCTTTCTTTTTAGGCAAAAAAGAATTATTTAAAGATTTATATATTTACGAAAAAGAGAAAGATTGGTCATTTTATCCTGTCATTCATATTGATTATTCTAAAGTAAATTATAGAGACACTAAAGAAATATTTAGGTCCAGTATGGTCTTTCATTTGCAAGCTATAGCTAATGAATATCAGGTAACTTTGGTCTCCCAAGATACTTCAACTGCATTTAATGAGTTGGTACTAAAACTTTATGAAAAATATCAACAAAAGGTAGTCGTATTGGTAGATGAATATGACAAACCTTTGGTGGATAGTTTGACCAAACCTGCTGAATTTGAAAGAAATAGATTGATATTGAGTAGTCTTTATGGTTCGATGAAAGGGCATGATAGCTATTTGCGCTTTGTGATGCTAACAGGCGTCAGTCGCTTCTCTAAAGTGAGCGTTTTTTCAGGCATGAATAACTTAATCGACATCTCTCAAAATGAAGCCTTTAGCACCCTAGTAGGATTTACGCAAGCGGAACTTGATGGCTATTTTTCAGACCGATTAGCGCTATTAGCTACCAAATTTTCAGTCAGTACTGAATTGATTCAATCAAAAGTCAAAGAATGGTATAACGGTTTTTCCTTTGACGGTCACCACCGCTTATACAATCCATTTTCTATATTAAGTCTTTTTACCGAATGGACTTTTAGAAATTATTGGTTTTCTACTGGCACCCCTACTTTTTTAATGGAATTAATCAAAGCTCAAAAGCAACTACCCGAAACTTTTGAGCATCGGAAAGTCAATGATTTGGTAGGTAGTTCTATGCAGGTTAAAAATCTACCATTAATCCCATTACTTTACCAAACGGGTTATTTAACGATTGAAAAAACGGAGCTAGACGATTTTAGACCTATTTATTATTTAAATTATCCCAATGAAGAAGTTCGGCATTCTTTTTTAACGTATATCACCGCCGCCTTTCTAAATAAAGATGAATTTGACATACAACCAGAAGGTTTAGCCCTACGAGATGCCTTAATAGCAAAAGATATCCCTTTATTCGTGCAAAAATTACAAAGTTTTTTGTCTGATATACCGAGTCGTTTACATATTCCATTGGAAGCTTATTATCACTCTTTAGTTTATTTAATGCTTAGATTAGTCGGTTGTAAATTATTACTAGAAAAAGAAACCGATAAAGGTAGAATTGATGCAGTGTTAGAACTAGTGGATAAAATTTATATCATCGAATTTAAGTTTGCTAAAAACACAAAAGTGAAACAAGCTACTACCCTATCTCGACGTGCTTTAAAGCAGATTAAGGATAAAAAGTATTATGAGCCTTATTTGGGGATGGGCAAGCCTGTTTTTTTATTGGGTATAGGCTTTTTGGAAAAGGTGTTGCATGGGCGTGTGGAGGAGATTACTTAGCATATAAGCCAATTTTCTACAACTTCAATCCTCTTTCCATTCCATTAAAAAACGGATACCAACGACTTCTTTTGTTTTAAATCCCAATCGCTCATATAATTTCAAAGCAGGATTCGTTTTTTCCACATGGAGGCTAACGGTTTTATTAGCGACTTTGCCTTCCTCCAATAAATTCTTTACTAAAAAAGTACCAATGCTTCGATTTTGATATTCGGGCAGTAAAGCTATATCCATCAATCGGATGTCTTCTTTTTGTCGATGCACATAGAAGCGACCAATTGCTTGTCTTTTTAATAAAATAATATCAAAATTCGCCGCCTTATAATGGGTCTGATAGTGACTATGTTGAGCAAAGAATTGCTGATGGAGAAAAGCCTCTTTTTGTACTTTTGTCAAATTCCTATTATTGTGAACATCGGTTCTAGTACTGGCATAGACGGTTTGTAAAAAAGGAAGGTCTGCCAGTTGGATAGGGCGAAAATGAAGATTCTTTTTTAAATATTTTCTTGTCATAATTCTTTAGTGCGACCAATAAATTGCTTCATCGAATAGTTTTAGTTCTTAAAAGCTAAATGTATAATTTAAAAGTGTATTTCGCAAAAAAAAGCTAAATAATATTAGTTTATTGAATAATCCGAAATTGACTGTTCTTTTAAAACGCTTAGTGGCAATTTTACTTTTTTTAGTAATCAAAGGTGTGGAAGAAATGGTTTAAAATAGTATTCATTCCACCTGTTTCTCGAACATTTCTAAGTAAAGTCCATTCTTTGCCACTAAGGCTTTATGTGAACCTTCCTCTACTACCCTACCCTGTTTTAAAACGACAATTTTATCCGCCATTTTCAAATTATACAAACGATGAGTCACTAAAATCAAGATTTTATCCTTGGCAAGTACCCGAAAATGTTCAAAAATAGCCGCTTCCGCCAATGGATCAATCGCACTACTAGGTTCATCTAAAATGATAATTTCTGCCTCCTTATAAAAAGCTCTAGCGAGTGCCATTTTTTGCCATTGTCCACCACTTAATTCTGTCCCATCTCTAAAGCGACGGCCTAATTTTTGGTCATATTTTTTGGGTAAAGCTTCAATAAATTCACCTGCATCAGATTGCATGGCGGCTAATTCAATTTGCTCCTTATTTAGCGGCCGTTCCCAGTCCGCTATTTGAATATTTTCCTTAATCGTCAAAAAATACTTCGCAAAATCTTGATAAATGACCGTTATTTTTTTGCGTAAATCGGCTAGTTTAAAATTTTGGATAGGCGCTTCGTCCCAATAAATATCCCCTTTGCTGGGGTCATATAATCGGCAAAGCAATTTCACTAAAGTTGTTTTTCCTGAACCATTTTCGCCAACTAAAGCAACGACTTCTCCTTTCTTAAAAGTTAAATTGATATCTTCTAATACCTTTCTTTTCGTATCAGGATAGGTGAAACTTACTGCTTTAAGTTTTATGCCTTCCGATAATTCTTTGGCAATGGGTTTAGGATGCTCCGTCGATTTGAGTAAGGAGGTAACATTCAGCAATTCAAACAAATGGGATAAGAATAGTCTATTATTATATAAACTAACTAAAGCGGTTAAGGACTGTTGGATGGCTGCTTGTCCTCTTTGAAACGCTTGAAAATACATCACTAAATCACCAATCGTAATAGTGCCACTAAAAGTCCGCCAGGCAATAAATCCATAAGTACCCGTCATGGCTATAATTTCCGCACTACGGGCTAATAGTCCTGCTCTTGCCTTTTGGCTTCCAATTTTTAGTTTTTCGCCAAAAAGGGTGGCTCTAACTTTAATAAATTGCGCTTTTAAAGGCGGGCCAAGATTAAAAAGACGTACTTCTTTGGCGTATTCTTCGGTTGTTAAAATCTGATTTAAATAATGTGCTTCTCTTTCTAAACTTGTTCGTCTGCGTTCCCATTCAAATACTTTTTTAGAATAGTACCATTTTACGCCCGCTATCGGTAAGGCAAACACGCATAGAATAAGTGCTATTCCCCAATGCAAATAGAATAATAAGCCCGCTAAGGATAATAAGAGTAAACCACTTCGCAATAAATCGGTTAAACTCCGCAAGATTTGCACAGGGCGAAACATTGCTTGGCGTTGTGCTTGATGGAAAGTATCATTGTATTTAGGATTTTCATAATAACTTAAATCAATGCTCGTCGTCTTATCAATAATCATCGCAGACATATAATCTGTCACTAGCTGCTGTTGCGTCTCGCTAATTAATTGTTGATAATTTTGGATAAAAGCTAATAGGAGTTGAATACCACCAAAAACAAGGACATAATAAAAAATGGGTTCAAAGTCATTCGTTGTCCCAATTTCAGTTAGCGCATCGACTATTAACTTGGTCAAGTATAATAACGCCAATGGTAAAATTGCTTGTAAAACTTGAGCTATGACTAATAGGATTGTCCATTTCTTGCTACTTTTCCAGACGAATTGGAGGGATTGAAGGATGTAATGTTGACTCATTTATATGTTTATCAAAAAAGTTGGGAGCAGATAATTTTTAAATCAAATAGACATCCCATATATTCGATAATTCAGCTTATTTGTTTCATTTTGAAAACTCGCAACTATCCTTGTTCTTTCATTCATCTGTGGTAGTGATTTTATACCTCGGATTAATGAAGGAACACGGATAATAAACGTTATAAAATTATTAAATCCTGTTAAATCCTAATAGACTTTATTCCAAAGAGCTTAGTGCTTCCAGAACTTCAAGTTCTGGAAGCACTTCTCCTACGATTTATTTTAGAATAAACACTAATCAGCCTGATAATTCACAGCAATTGCCGCTAATCTTTGGTCAATAGTCTTTTTAGACAACCACTCCTTCCCTACCATGACACCAGCAATTTTACTAGCATTCCCTAAATTCTCTAATGGATTCGCATCTAATAAAACTAAATCTGAAACAGCGCCATTTTCAATCGTTCCATAAGTACCTTTTGCATCAAAGAAAATAGCAGGATTGACCGTACCAGCTTGCAATATTTTGAAATTAGCAATACCAGCATCCGCCATTGCTTTTAGTTCATGATGCAAAGAAAAACCAGGCACATTAAAGACTTGTGGCGCATCAGAACCTAAAAGGAAAGTAACACCAGCAGCATCCATTTTTTGTAGTATTTTGGTACGAATAGCAATATAACGTTCCCATTTTTCGACGTCATAAGTAGCTCCATTAATTAGTTGGGTTTTACTTTGTCGCCAAGTAAAAAGAGTTTTAGGAGACATATATTGCATTTCTGGGGCTTGCAATAATTCTTCGGGTGGAGTTGGGGAAAACCAGCGAGTAAATAACGTTTGAGTCGTTACAACACCGACTTTATTATCCAGTGTTTTAGTGACCAAAGCATCAATCAAAGATTCATCAACTAAATCCGTAAAATCATAGCCAAAAAATCCATTTTTACTAGGGTCAACATTAGCAGCCGCTGGCACTAAGCCTTCTAAATAGCCATCTAAATGGTCAACGGTCTTATATTTGGCTGCTAATGCTCGGTTAATACCTACTTCAACAGGAACATGTCCCGCATAAGGAATACCTACTTCATTGGCCGTTTTTTCTACTTCGTCCCAAACTTCCAATTTGATGCCTGGATGAATTTTTAGAAAATCATAGCCGTCTTTTTGATATTGGGTAATTTTAGTTCTAGCTTCTTCGGGAGTCGGAATAGTATTGCCATTTAAAGAGGGGCTAGAAGTATAAATTCTTGGGCCTAAAATATCGCCTTTTGCTACGGCTTTTTTTAAGTCTAAATGATATGGATTGCCCAACATTCCTCGAATATTCGTGATGCCTTGAGACAAGTAAAGAAATAGCGTTTCAGTTACCAAAGAATCATTGCCTTCCGTAGCAACAGGAATATGTGCATGCATTTCGGTTAATCCAGGCATCAGATATTTGCCAGTTCCGTCTATCACTTGCTTTGCATTATAAGTACTGCTGGTATTAATGCTTTTAATTTTCCCATTTTCAATTAACACCGTTTGATTTGGTAATAATTGTTCACTGTTCATTGGCAAAACAGAGACATTAGTTATGGCATAATCTGCCTCAATAGCAATTGTTTTCGTTTCTTGATTTGCTGTTTTGCAGCCAATCAAGATAGCAATTGAACAGATTAAATAAACCGCATATTGGGTAACAATACTTTTATTTGTCATTTTTATTAATTTAAATTATTCTTTATCAGTCACTTTTAAAACACAATAAATAATATTTGAATTATTGTGTTTTAATGGCATTAATTTTGACTTTCTTTTACTATCCTTCACAACCAAAATTCGCAGCCATGAAAGAGTCTCAAGAAAATATTTTAAAACTATTGATTCTTTGTTTAATCTATTTGTTTACTGCTTTATGATTTTTATGAATTAAAATAGGTTAACCTCGACGGCTTATAAATTTCTTCACTAAAACTTCTTGGTCTAGCCTAATTCTGACAAAATAGATCCCCCCCTCTATTTTCTTTAAATTAATCGGTATTATCGAACCATTCGTGTAATTCCTTCGATTTTCTTTATAAATTTTCCGCCCTACTCCATCAAAAATTTCAATTTGTACAAATTGAGTAGCATCCGCATTAATCGTCATATTAAATATTCCACTATTTGGGTTTGGGTATAGTTTGATTTCATAAACTGGATCATAAAAAACCGTAGGAATATTGGTTACCATCTCCTCATCCAAAGGAACATCAAATCTAAAATTAGCAGCTTTATCAAAACACAAGTCTGAAATATTATTCGGGTCAATGTTCTGGTTTGAATTAGAAGCAAGTGTTCCGCCGTTTCCTAAAATAGTCAAGTCTGCAGCGGTCAAATTTTTATACAAAACAAAATGAACATGGGCCGCACTAGAACTTCCTTCATTCCCTACTCTAGCTAAAAAATCTCCCGCCTTTATCTCCTTCCCAACTTCAATGTCTGCATTTAGTTCGCTAAAATGACAAGCCCGATAAGCAAAAGTAGGGTCTTCCGTAGATTGCACCACCACGTAATTTCCACAGCCACTCGTACAAGTTGGATTATTACAATTAAAATTTAAACAGGTCTGTTTTTTAAAGAGCACTTTTCCTGCCATCGGAGAGAAAAAATACATCCGACAGTCAGAATTTCCACCATTGATAAAATTCCAATCCTGCGCAAAACAATTATCTCCAGAATGGTGCCATCTACCACTATTTTGCCAGTAATGGTCATTAAAAAAAAACCAAGTATTGACCACATCATCTTTCGTAATTAAAATACCATCTTCTTGATTTTGCCACTGGCTAGGTACATGAAAATCACTTACAGGAAATAGCGCTGGATTATAAAAAGGCCAGTATAAATGGGTTAATTCTTGGCTCAATTGAAAAGTAGGATTCGGGTTGGTTGAAATCGAAAAGGGCTGCTCGTTTACCGCTTCAAAAGCTTCTCCAGATTGAAAAACGATGGCTTTTATTAGGCATTTTTCGGCATTAATGGAAGGGACTACCCAATCATACCTAAAAATTGGATTAGGGCTAGACGATTGCCAAATAAGCGCCCAATTCATTCCATTATCAGTTGATAAATATAATTCCTTCCCTGCAATAACACCTGTGACCTCCGCTGTTATCGGTACGATACTACCTGCTTCAAAAATTTCTCCTCCTTTTGGATTAGTTAATTGAATTTCAGGTGGGTTCTCAGGTTCAAAGCCAGACACACATATATCTAAGGTCCAAGTACTTGGCTTAATTCCAGCTCCTGTAAAGTCATATACTCTAATAAAATAAGTCGTGCCAATTTCCAAGTTGGATAATGCTAAATTTTCTACTGCCCCATCTCCGCCTCCTTCATCAATACAAGCAACAAATTGACCATTACAACTATTTCCCTTACGTACTTCCACCACTGCATCAATTCCACTTGATGGACTAACGGAGACTTGGTGAAAAGTAGAGTCTGCAATAAAAGAAAACCAAATATCCTGAACCAAAGCACTATTACAGTTGGCTGCTGCTAAAGATTGGGTTGCATTCACCATACTCGCATTAAAAAAGCAGCCGCCATTGACCGTATTTAGCCCAATGGCCCTATCACATTCATCATTATCAGGTTGAGCCATTAGGTTTAATGGCCCAATCAAACAAAAAATGAACATAAAGAATAAACGCATAGAATTAAGTATTTAATGACTAAATGTAAAAGGGAATAAGTAATTTAATAAAATAGATTTCACACCAACAATTAGGTTTTAATAGTGGGTGTGAATACAATACATACACAATCTCACAATTTTTTGGAGCTATTTAAAGGAGTAAATGTAGGGAAACTTGACCATATACTGTCAGTTTTTAGGGCTTCCCTTTATATTCATTAATTTCTGATTTTACAAGGAATCAACAGTTACTTTGCTTATTCACACCCAAAACTAGATAAAAGCACAAATAATTTATATATTTTTAATCAATTAGTCGAAAGTTAGTAGTTTTTAATACCGTTTGTCAGCTAACTTATAATTTTTGGAGCAATAATTGATTTTTTAAAGTCATTAAAACATTACATTTGTTTTCACGAACAAATATCAAACAAATATTCAACACTATGAAATTTAAACAAACAGTCAATTTTTGTCCAACTTACCTTTTTTCTAATTTTTACGTTATTTAAATCGTCGGCAATTAGTGTCCTAAAAACTAAAAAATGTCTAGCACTAGACTACTATTATTAATTACTAATGGTTAGCTGATATGCGAACCCCGAATTATAGACATAATTGAAGAACTGGAAATTGACTAATGCATAGATTTACTATCTTTTTATTGCTTATATGGAGTTTAACCGCTAGAGGTCAGGAGTATCGGATGGATGCCAATCTATTCACGGTAAATGACTGCGGAGGCTTCTTCACAGACAGTGGAGGAAGCACTGGTGATTATCAGAATAATGAGCGACTTTCTACGATTATATGCAAAGACCCGCAGGAAGGGACGCATATTAAATTAACGTTCGCTGAAATAGACCTAGCCCCTGGAGATAAGTTATGTTTTTACGACGGTATAAGTACAACTGCCGACTCCTTAATTTGTATTGAGGACTTTTTCAATGGTATTCCTATTATTGTGCAGGCAACTGCGGCGAATCCAACAGGTTGCCTTTTGGTTACCTTCAACAGTAGTAATAATGGAGCAGTTCAGAGTGGTTGGCAAGCAGGTATTAACTGTATCCCATCTTGCCAATCTATTCAAGCAGTCATAGAGAGTACGAGTCCAAAAGCAGTGCCATTAGAGCGAGGGTTTATAGATATATGTAAAGGGGAACGGATATTTCTCAATGGAAATGCTCGTTATCCTCAGAATAATTTAGTTTACGAACACGATAATACGACTAGTAGTTTTGAGTGGGATTTTGGAGATGGAAGCTTTGGAGTAGGTAGTAACGTCAGTCATGTATACGAACAAGCAGGCGGCTATCAAGTAAGTTTAAAAATTACGGATCAATTCGGTTGTACCAATGGAAATTTTGCTTTTCAAAGCGTTCGAGTCGCTACAAAACCTGAATTTAAAATTGGAGAAATACCATCGGAGGTTTGTATTGGTGATTCTATCTTTTTGAGTGGAGGAATTGGCGAGACCAATAATCCAGCTACGGTTGCGGTTTGTAATCAGGAAGGTAATTTTTTATTCAATGGCGCTCGTTCCGACTCCTTAGCTCTACCTGATGGCAATGGCGCTTCTTATAAAACGAGTATTCGATTTACTGATTTTGCAGCAGGTCAGGTATTAACAGATATAAAAGACTTACAGGCTATATGTGTCAATATGGAACATTCTTGGTTGCATGATATGGAAATCAGTATTACTTGTCCAAGTGGTAATACCGTTCTTTTGCAAAGTCAAGAAGTTATTAATAAAGAAGTTTATTTAGGTATTCCTGTAGATAATGATGGAATTACCCCTCAATCAGGGCGTGGTTTAGATTATTGTTGGACCTCAACTTCTAAAAATGGTACTTTGACCGAGTTTGCCAATAGCAATGACGACTCTAGTCCAAATGAAACGTATAATTTACCCGCAGGAGATTTTAATTCATTCGAAGATTTAGAAGCCCTTTTAGGTTGCCCACTCAACGGAGATTGGGTGATTACAGTTACGGATTTATGGGAACAAGATAATGGTTGGATTTTTTCTTGGAGCATTGATATTAATCCAGCGTTATATCCAGAGTTAGAAACCTTTGAACCACAAATCACCAATTTTCAATGGCAAAATAGCCCAGATTTCACGAGTGTTACATCAGCATTAGTTATTGCTCAACCTACGAGTGCGGGCGATGTGAAATATATTTTTGAAGCTATGGACGATTTTGGTTGTAGTCACGATACTTCGGTACAAATTACCGTTTTACCAAATAATCATCCTAATTGCCTTAATTGTGAAGACCACTTATTGCAACAAAAAGAGGCGACCATTTGCCCTGGAACAACACTTAACTTAGAAGCATTTATTGACGCTAAGGCTTTAGGAGTCGTTGATTTTAAATCTTTTCCTGAGTATGAATTTTCAAAATCAACCCATCCTCCACAAAATCCTTATGAAACACCAATCCAAGTAAGCAATGTACCTAGCTTAGAAATAAAACCAGATGGTAGTAATCTAATTGCTGTGTGTATTGATTTAACTTCGGAATTTAATTCTGATTTAACCATTACATTAATCTCTCCCAATGGGGTTCATCTAAATCTATCCTCGGAAAATGGAGGCAGAAATGATGGCTATTTGAATACTTGCTTTACTGCTACTGCAACTAGGGCTATTACCGATGCTACTGATGTTCCTTTTATGGGAAACTATTTACCAGAAGAACCTTTCAGTAATTTGGCAGGCACGGATGTTAACGGCATTTGGAAACTTCAGTTATCTGATGATGCAGGTGCGGCAATAACTGATGTCAATGTTTTAAAAAGTTGGTCTTTAACCTTTTTATCTCCCTCGGGTGCTACTTTCACTTGGACTCCTAGTGAGACATTAAGCTGTTCCGATTGTACCAATCCTACTGCTTCCCCAACTACCTCAACGACTTATATCTTAGAGAAAAATTTTGAGGGCTGTCAAGTTTTCGATTCATTGAAAGTAACCGTCTTAGGAGAAGATAAACCTTCAGATATTAAAGAAGTAAGTTTGGCCGATGGTAATTTATTGGTTAATTGGACAAGTGTACCAGGTGTTGCTGCTTATGAAATAAGTACAAATAGTCAGGATTGGATATTAGCAAACAATGGATTGACTAGTCATATTTTTGAAGGACTTCAGCAAAATGAAACGTTTAATGTCTATCTTCGAGGGGTGTATACTGATTTCCCTTGTCCAACTAAACTTATCAGTCGGGCGGTACGATATCGTTTTTGTGATTTAGAAGCTAATTTAGGTAGTAGGAATTTAGTCGTCAATTGTACGAATTCAGCGGATGCTTTTGTGGTTATTACAGCCAGCGGCGGGTCAGGTGGCTACACTTTTACCCTTAATAACTCCCTAACTCAATTTAATAATAGATTTGAACAATTAACCAGAGGAGATCATAAAGTATTGATAGAAGATACTCAATCTTGTGCAGATACGCTTAATTTCACAGTAACCGCCCCACCTCCATTAAATTTAAGTTTTGACAAAGAAGATTTAGGCTGTTTTGGAGATGATAATGGTGTCGTAACCGTTTTTCCTTCTGGTGGCGTGGGAGATTATGAAGTGATTCAATGGTCACATACAGGTAGTAAAAATTTAGCCCTTGGTAACCTTTCGAAAGGACAATATTGGGTAGAAATTGCTGATGCTAATAATTGCACCATTCGAGATACCTTTGACATCAACGAACCAACTGAATTACAAGCATTGGCTACTGCTAGTCCAATTAGTTGCTTTGGCGCAGCTGATGGTGGTGCAAGTGTAAAAGTAACAGATGGCACTCCTCCTTATAATTTTGATTGGAATAATGGACAAACAGGTGTTTCCGCTTTGGGATTAGCTGTTGGAGATTATACGGTTACGATAGAAGATGCCAATAATTGTAAAACTGAAAGAACCATAAGAGTATCAGAACCAGCAGCAATAATCATCAATTTTGAAGCAATAACTATTTCTTGCCTCAATGAAGCTGATGGTGCTTTATTAGGTAGGGTTGAAGGCGGAATTCCACCTTATGATTATAGATGGAATACAGGTCAAACCAATCAGTTTAATTTTGGTTTAGCCGCTGACCAATATTTATTAACCGTAACAGATAGTAAGGGTTGTGAAAAAGTAGCTACAACTCGTTTAGACGCACCAAACGCTTTAACCTTAGCGACCTCTTTTGTTGCACCAAGTTGTGAAAATAATACCGATGGTTCCGCAACAGTTAGTGTCATTGGGGGTACTGGAGCGTATACTTTTTTATGGAATGATGCCTTGGCTCAAACTACCCAAACAGCGATTAATTTAGCGCCAGACACTTATGAAGTTACCGTTATAGATAATAATGGGTGTATGGCTAGTCAGGCAATCACAGTTAATCCTGCTACTGCTATTAACACTACTTTCTCAACCGCTCCTGCAAGTTGTTTCAATAGAGCAGATGGAAGTGCTGCTGTGATAGTGGAAAATGGAAGTGGGAATTATAGTTTTCTTTGGGAAAATGGTAATACAACCGACACTAATACTGAATTATTACCAGGAAAATACACCGTTACTATTCAAGATGGAAATGCTTGTGCTATTATAGACACGGTAGAAATAACCAGCCCTGATGCTTTAGTACTTGATAGCATTCGTCAAATAATGCCAAATTGTAATGGAGAAGCATCTGGGTCCTTAAATGCCTTTGTCTCTGGAGGAACTAGCCCTTATAATTATAATTGGGATAATAATCAAGCTACAGCTAACCCCTATATAGGTGTATCTGCAGGAGAACACACTGTAAGCATAGTCGATGCAAATGGGTGTATTATCCTCCCACAAACTATTACTTTACCTGAGCCGTCACCAATCAATTTAAATATCAGTCAAAGAAATGTGCTTTGTTTTGATGGAAACGATGGGGAAGCGACCGTAAGCGCAGTTGGAGGAATTGCGCCTTATACTTTTTTATGGAATGATAATAATACACAAACTGGAACTACAGCTATTGATTTAAGTGCTGCCAATTATAATGTATTGGTAATGGACGGAAATGGTTGTAATAATCGAATAGGTGTAACTATTACAGAACCAGCAACACCAATTACTATTCAATCCTTGCAAACGGATACAACCTGTTTTAAACAAAATCAAAATAGTGCGACCGTTATTCCATCGGGAGGAACAGGAACAAATTATCGTTTTGAATGGAATACAGGAATTAGTACTTCAACTGCTTCCAATTTAGCAGCAGGTGCTTATGAAGTAAGTATTTACGATGAAAATGATTGTCAACACATAGAAACTATTGATATTGTAGAATTAGATTCTATTACTTTTTCCATTATTGAAGTAAAACCAAGTTGCTCGAATTCAGCAGATGGTCGTTTAGCTATTTCTCCAATAACTGGTGGAGGTGGCAATGGGCAACTAGGTAATTATCGGATTAATTGGAATACAGCACCTTCAGTCAATCAAGAAGTGCTTGTCAATTTACAAGGAAATAAAGATTACCAAGTAACCGTTACCGACCAACGTGGTTGCACGCAATCTATCAACCGTTTCTTAGAGGCGCCTGAACCAATTGAAATTACTTTAGACAAAAAAGATATTAGCTGTTTTGCCGCCAATGATGGACAATTGAGTCTCCTTTCCATATCTGGAAGTGCTGACATTGATAGCTATGATTGGGGTAATAATATTCCCAACGGTACAACAGAAGTTGCTACCAATCTTGCAGCAGGTGAATATACTTTATCCATTATAGACAAGGACGGTTGCAAGGCAAATACTACCGCAATTATCACAGAACCTCCACCAATTCGTATAGAGGAGGTACAAATCGCTCCAAATATTTGTAGTGATGCTAGTCTAGGCAAAATTTCATTAACTGCCTCTGGAGGAATCGGTGAATTCACCTATGAATGGTCAAATGGAAGCAAAGAACAAAATTTAGTTAATGTGTCTTCTGGTCAATATAAAGTAAGCATAAAAGATAGTAATAATTGTACTTTAATTGACTCTTTTGACCTTACTGACCCTGACGCTTTAAATGGCAATATTGAAATAAGTCCTGTATCTTGTTTTGAAGACACGGATGGTCGCATAAATATTGAACCCACTGGCGGAGTTCCTCCTTATACTTATAGTTTAAACGGAAATGACTTTAATGGCATTAATAATGTAATAGGTTTAGCAGCAGGAAATTACACCATTGCTATTAAAGACAATAATGATTGTATTTGGAAAAGCAATCCGATTAATTTGGCAAATCCTTTACCGTTTGAAGTAGAAATAAACAGTGAAAAAACCATTATTGAATTTGGCGATTCACTCGACTTAACCGCTAATTTCTTTAATAATACTGGCAATATACAATATAGTTGGACTGCCAATACCCCCAATACCTTTGATTGTCCAATTCAATTATGCAATCCTATTTCAGCAGAACCCATTGCAAATACAACTTATGAAATTTATGCTATTGATGCCAATGGCTGCGAAGCAACTGATGTAATTAATATTTTAGTAGCTAAAAATAAGAAAATATTTGTCCCAACTGGTTTTACACCAAATGGAGATGGAAATAATGATTTTTTAATCGTCCATGGATCACCAGACATTTCCATTCAGTCTTTTAAGTTATTTGATAGATGGGGAGAAACCATTTTTGAGTCCAATGAGTTAACTACAAATAATTCCAAAAACACCTGGGATGGTACTTTTAAAGGACAGCCCCTAAATACGGGTGTTTATGTTTGGGTTTTGGAAGTCGGTTTTCCAGATGGCACAATAGAGGTTTTCAAAGGAAGTACTAGTTTAATTCGGTAAGTAAATGGAACTAAAACGATTGCTTAATTCCATTAATATTTCCATATATTGTCATTTATGATAATGTTGTCTATATTTACTTTTACAAATTGCCCCATAATAACCATTTAGCAATTTAACCATTAAACAATACACTTCATCGTTTTCTTATCTCCCAAAACTAATCTAAAATTAAGCGCTATTCTTAACTATTTATGTTAATACGGATTTATGACGAATCAATTAGGTCTACTAAAATTGGTAATTATAGTAACTATTTTTCTGAGCTTTTCGACAACAGTTGAAGCACAAGACCCTCGTTTCGCCCAATTCTATGCCGCTCCTGACCAACTAAATCCTGCCTTAAATGTAGTCTATGATGGACAAATGCGCTTTATTATCAATTATAGAGACCAATGGTCTTCTGTCTTAAATGAAGTCCCCTTTCGAACCCTTGCCGTTCATTATGATTATAGGATGAACATCGGGCAAAATGATTATTTATCTGTCGGTTTTAGTGGTTTACAAGATGAGGCAGGTATTTCGCGTTTGAAACGCACTAAGGGGCAAGCCAATTTAGCCTTTATGAAATATTTAGGCGGGAATAGGCAAAGAGATTTTTATTTAGTCGCAGGTGCACAAGCAGGCGTCGGCCAACATTCTTTGGATTGGAGCGATTTATGGTTTTCAGGGCAATTTGATGCGGGGAATGTGGCTATTGATTTTGATTTACCTTCTGGAGAAGTAGAAAGTCGTACAGGAAGGATATATCCAGATTTTAGTGCAGGCCTATTATGGTATATGGTAAGTGGCGATTTTTCTTTTTACTTTGGTGGTGCTTTATATCATTTAAACACCCCTAACATTTCTATTTTTGAAGCTGGGGCAGACCGATTGAATCGTAGATATGTAGGTCATTTAGGAGGAGAAGTAGCCCTATCAGAATTCCTAAGTATATTACCCGCTGCTTCTGTTAATTTTCAAGGTCCTGCAACAGATATTAATATTGGAACTAACTTTAGGTATACTTCAGGGGAAAAAAATGATTTGGCACTGCGCATTGGCGGTTGGGCACATATTGCAGGCACCGAACAAAATGGTGTTGCTTTTGAAGCATTTACAGTTACGAGTATGTTGGAAATGAATACTTGGATGCTCGGTATCAGCTACGATATTAATACGTCTCAACTAACTCCAGCTTCGAATGCACGTGGGGCTTTTGAAGCTTCCTTTATTTATATTATTCCAGAAAGTGGCAAACGACGAACTAAAGTTATTTGTCCTAAGTTTTGATTTTAAATAGTCAGCCAAATTTAAGTTAATCACTAAACAATGATTAATTGCTGGTTAGGGCTTTTGGTCCTAAACCACTATTCTTCTTGCTTCTGGCAAGTGTTTTTAGTTGAAATATCAAAAAAAAGATGCACTAAACTCGCCAGAGGCGAGTGAATAAAGGTATCGGACTAAAAGTCCTAACCAGTAGTTTTTTCAATAAAAAAGATGTTCGTTTTACTTTTGTTAGCGTTCTTTTAGACTTAATTAGGTACTTAACAAAGCTTTAATATAATCGGTTAAAACGCTAAAACAAAACAAGCATTACCTTTGTTATTTATTCATAATTTATGTCCTATACTATAAGAAAATTACTATAAACAATTAATAATGAGTCACACTCCACCATTATTCAAAGATTATTCTCCTGCTTTAACTGCCATTCTTCCAATGCTTTATGCCGCTTGGTCGGATATGGTTTTAACACCTACAGAAGTTAGTTTTTTATCCAAAAAAATAGATACCTTACAGTTTTTAAAAGAAGAAGAACAATATTTGGTAAAATCATGGATGAATCCAAGAACGCCACCTACTCGGCAGTTATATCTTCATTGGGAAAATATCCTTAGAAGAGGTGCGACAAAACTACCCAAATCTTCTAGAAAATCTTTAGTCGATTTAGGCTTAGCCATGGCTAAAAAAAGTGCTCGAATCAATCAGGTAGTAGATTGGAATGATAAAGAAGCGAGAAAAGAATTAGAAATCTTAGAAGAAAAGTTAAATCTAGTTACTTGGGATACTTATCAACGAATTTTTCCAACAGCAGGGCCAGAATCTTTGGAAAGTCACGCTTTTGACATTCCTAAAATGACGGCTTTTTTGGATGGAAATACGCATGAATTACGAAATAAAGTTAAACGATTTTTTTTAGACCCAGTTTTTCATTATCGACCATTAAGAACAAAAGAAAGATATAGAAAACAAGTCACCGAATGGTGTCAGATGATGGCGGACCAAGGATATGGAAGTATTGCTTTCCCTAAAGAATATGGTGGTAAAGATAGCATGAAGGCTTACATTGCTATTTTTGAAACTGCTTCCTATTTTGATTTAAGTTTGGTCATTAAATTTGGGGTACATTTTGGACTTTTTGGTGGAAGTGTCTATTGGTTAGGTACTAAAAAACACCACGATAAATACATCAAGGATATTGGAACGATGGCATTACCAGGTTGTTTTGCGATGACAGAAACAGGACATGGTTCGAATGTACGAGGACTAGAAGTAACCGCCACTTATGACCCTACTTCCGATGAAATCATTGTTCATTCTCCTAATGTACAATCGGGTAAAGAATATATTGGCAATGCTTTGGATAGTAAAATGGCTTCTGTATTTGCGCAATTAATTGTGGATGGAGAAAATCATGGCGTCCATGCTGTTTTAGTTCGACTAAGAGATGACAATCACAAATTATTGCCAGGTATTAAAGTTAAAGACAATGGCTATAAAGTAGGCTTAAATGGAGTTGATAATGGGCGAATTTGGTTTGACCAAGTTCGAGTGCCAAGAGAGAATTTATTGGACAGATATGGCGCTATTAATGATAACGGGGAATATGAAAGTCCTATCGCCAATCCATCTAGGCGATTCTTTACCATGCTTGGTACATTAGTTGGAGGTCGGGTCTCTGTTCCTAAAGCAGGTTTAAGTGCCGCTAAATCAGGCTTAACTATTGCGATTAAACATGCCTTAAAAAGGAGGCAATTTGGTCAAAACACTACTACGCCAGAAACTTTATTATTAGATTATCCAAGTCATCAACGCCGCCTAATGCCTTTATTAGCCAAAAGTTATGCTTTGACTTTTGCCTTAGAATATGTGGCGGAGCGGTATATAAATCGAACAGAAGACGATATTCGAGAAATAGAAACATTGGCTGCTGGCATGAAATCTTATGCTACTTGGTTTACGACGGAAACTTTACAGGAATGTAGAGAAGCTTGTGGAGGAAAGGGTTATTTGGCAGAAAATCGTTTTGCAGATTTAAAAGCAGATTCTGATATTTTTACCACTTTTGAAGGTGATAATACCGTTTTGATGCAATTGGTTGCAAAAGGTGTTTTAACAACTTTTAAAGAATCTTTTCATAATGAAGGAATGATTGGCGTACTACGTTTTGCAGGACAACGATTTGGTACGTCTATCTCTGAAAAAAACCCATTAGCTATTCGGAATACGGATAAAGGTCATCTACTAGACACTGAATTTCAATTAGCTGCTTTTCGATATAGAGAAAGTCATTTAACTTATTCTGTAGGACAGCGATTACGTGGATTAATTAAAGGAGGCATGCCTTCCTATGATGCTTTCTTAAGGTGTCAATCTCATTTACTGGCTCTAGCAAATGCTTTTGTGGAAGTAAAGGTTTTAGAAAAATTCACGGAAGCTATTGACCAGCAGGAAGATAAAAAATTAAAAAAGGCACTTCAAAAATTATGCAATTTATATGCTCTACATACGATTGAATCTCATAAGGGTTGGTTCTTGGAAGTGGATTATATGACGGGGGCTAAAACGAAAGCTATTCGCCGATTAGTGGATGATTTATGTGGAGAAGTTAGGATTGATGCGCATTGTTTAGTGACCGCTTTCGGGATTCCTGAGGATTTATTGGCTGCGCCTATTGCGGTTAAATAAATTCGAGTAGTACCAAGCTCCGCTTGGTATTTTAACACAAATGAAAAATAACACGGAGGTTTTTCGTAGCTTAGGCATGCTTACCTGAGTATTCCTCCAAGAATGTTCTTATCTCGGATAATAGATAATAGATTCTACGGATGCAAAACAACTGGGATTTTTTAACTAGAATAGGCAATTTTATAGATTCTCAATCTCTAATTCAAGTCCATCATACGCTAACTGCACATTTTTAGGAAGAATCGCATTCACTTTTTCAGTTAACCCCATGCGATGGCTAATATGGATTAAATAGGCTTGTTCTGGTTGAAGTAATTCTATTAAGGCTAGGGCTTCTTCCAGATTAAAATGAGCATGGTGTTTGGAATGATGTAAAGCGTCTAAAACTAAAATTTTAGTTCCTTCTATTTTTGCCAATTCCTCTTCCTCAATTTTATTCACATCCGTTAAATAAGTAAAATCACCAAATCTAAAACCGAAGACTGGCAACTTACCGTGCCAAGCCCTAATTGGTTGAATGGATAAATTATCAATAACGATGTTTTCACCATCTTTAATTTCTTCTAAAGTCAACCGAGGTGCACCAGGATATGGATTTTCTGCAAAAATATAAGCAAAACGTTCTTTTAATTCTTTTTGCACTCGTTTTTCTGCATAAACAGGCATAGATTTTCGATGTTTAAAATTTAGCGGGCGCACATCATCCATGCCAATGATATGGTCATTATGCTCGTGCGTCATTAAAATCGCTGCTACATCGAAGACCTTAGCTCGTAATAATTGTTGTCGAAAGTCGGGTCCTACATCAATGACAATAGTCTTTCCCTTCCACTCAATCATAGCAGAAGTTCGCAGACGTTGGTCTCTAGTATCGGAAGATTGGCACACTTCGCATTCACAGCCTATTACTGGAACGCCTTGGGAAGTTCCTGTACCAAGGAGGGTTATTTTCATAAATTTATTTATTCCTTATTTTTTTCTTCAACGACTTCTTCTTCCTCTTTCCCATGTTTAGCCACTTGTTTATACGTTTTTACGCCTTTTTCGCTCAACCCTTCTTGGTCAACTTCGATATTAGATAAAATTTCCAATAGGACTCCTACTCTACCTTCTGTATCAAAAAATTTATTAATTACCGCTACATTTTGATTTTCGACCATGCAATAACCAGAGTTAAAACTCCCTTTTGCGTAACGGATAGTATAGCCTATCTCTTCAAAAAGTTCTTCTATTTTTTTTAATAAATGCTTGGTAAACTTCAGTTTTGCCATTATTTTGTTTTAATTTTTTTCTTTCAATTGTAGACTAACAAGAAACCATTTAGATTTACACCTCAAATTTGTCTGAGTTAATTCAAATTTAGCTAGATTTTTGCTACTCATTAGTAAAACCACCACAAAGATAAGTCGCTCAATATGAAAAGACAATTATTAGAAACGGAACAAAAGGCTTTAGAGATTAATTTGAACGATAAAATTTATGGTTCTTTTGCAGAGATTGGTGCTGGACAAGAGGTAGCAAGGCATTTTTTCCAAGTAGGTGCAGCCGCAGGAACAATTGCCAAAACTATTTCTGCTTATGACAAAGTGATGTCTGACAAAATATATGGGATAGAGAATACTGGTCGATATGTTTGTGAAGCAAGGGTTTATAAAATGCTAGACCACGAATATGATTTGATGGAATCTAGATTAGATAATGAGCGACCAGAAACTTGCTTTTTTTCTTTCGCAGATTCTGTCGCCGCTATTAATTTTAGTCGCACAATTAAAGGTAATGGATGGTTGGGCATTCGCTTTCAATTACGACCTGACGCTCCACCGAATGATTTGGTGATTCATGTAAAAATGTTGGATAAGAATAATCAATTACAGCAGCAAGCTATTGGTGTTTTAGGCGTCAATATGCTCTATGCCTGTTATAATTTTCATGATAAACCAGAAGTTTTACTAGAATCCTTAATAGATAGTTTAAGAGGAAGAATTAAGATTGATATGGTTCGTTTGACAGGTCCAGATTTTGAAGAGGTCGATAATCGGCATTTAAGTTTAATGCTAGTCAAACATAAATTAACAGAAGTGGCAATGTTCGATGAAAAAGGGCAAAATGTGCATCCTTCTGAATTTTTATACCGAAAAAATTTAATGGTGGTTCGAGGTAGTTTCCGTCCTGCTACTTTGGTGAACATGGATATGATTAAAACGGCTTATAAACAGTTTAGAGAAGATGCTGGAACTGAATCGAATAAATGTTTTCTACTAACAGAAATTACGATGGATAATTTATTATCTGATGGGAATTTAGATGCAAAAGACTTCTTAGACCGAGCCGATTTATTATGTGAACTAGGACAAACCGTCGTTATTTCAGATTGCTCTAAACAGCAAAAATTAATTGATTATTTTAAGGATTATAAATGCCCAAAATTAGGCTTGGTAACAGGAGTTCGGGAATTATTAGAAATGATTAATAATACTTTTTACCAAAATCAAGATGGGGCTTTATTGTCTGCATTTGGCGAATTATTTACAAGAAATGTAAAATTTTATGTATATCCTGCTTTACAAGAAGGTAGTGGAGAAGTAATTAATTGTCAGAACTTACCTGTGCCAGAAGGAATTAAATTTGTTTATCAACACCTTTTAGGCAGTAGTCAAATCCATGATATACAAGGATATAAGGAAGAAGTCCTACATATTTTCTCTAAGCAAGTTTTACAGATGATTAAAGATGATGAGAAAGGTTGGGAACAATTGGTGCCTTCTAAAGTGGCTAATTTGATTAAGGAGAAGTGTTTATTTGGTTTTCCTTATGAACAGATGGAGTTTGAGTATTAGCATCAAATGTCAAATTTAAAGTTCAAACCATCTTCAGCAGACATTTTGAACTTTAAATTTGACATTTGTACTTAAAATATCGAATCTTTGACAATTTTTGCAGAATGTGGCTTAGACCTCTGGTTTGAGTAGCATTAATGCAGACCTACTCAGACCAGAGGTCTAAGCTACGTTTGTTTTAAAACTACCGTATGAACCTATTTATACTGCATCAGGGTGAAAAATAGACTTTCTGTTGAAGATTGTTTTATTGTTGAATTGTTACATTGCTTAATAATTGCAGCTTAAAATAGGGATAAAACCCTACTCAACAATATAACCATTTGGGTTATAACTTGAGCTGCTCAACCTTTTGAAAATGTTCAAATCTTAACCTGTTAAAGTATAAACGTCAGTCTAAACATCACAAGTCATTACTCCATGCTTTAAAGCCGCCATTTTATCATCCCATGTAGGAATAAATTCTTGTCCTAAAAATCCTTTATAACCAGTATCTACGATGGCTTTAATGATTGCAGGATAATATAATTCTTGGGTTTCATCAATTTCATTTCGTCCAGGTACTCCCCCAGTGTGGTAATGACAAATATAATCTTGGTATTTTTTAATAGTCGCAATTACGTCTCCTTCCATAATTTGCATGTGGTAAATATCATATAATAATTTAAAGTTAGGAGAGCTTATTTTTTCTACCAATTTTACACCCCAAGGTGTTTTATCGCACTGATAATCCTTATGATTGACTTTACTATTGAGTAATTCCATTGCAATCATCACATTATGCTTCTCCGCATGTTTGACGATTTTATCCAACCCAACTGCGCAGTTTTCAAGCCCAACTTCATCATCCAAACCATTTCGGTTACCAGAAAAACAGATGATATTTTTGATGCCCATGTCAGACGCCTTTTCAATCAATTTAAAATAAGGTTGTAAAACCTTTTCATGGTTTTTAGGATTATTTATCCCATCCGTCAAGCTAATAAAATCAGCCGTTCCCATACCAACAGTTAAACCCTTTTTTATAATCACATCCCACTCATCAGGTTTAGTGATTTCAATCGATTTTATCCCCATATCCTTAGAAGCATCAATTAATTCCTCTAAGGGCATTTTGGAATAGCACCAGCGGCAAACAGAATGATTAACATTACCTTTTAAAGTTGAAGTTTCGATAAGTTTACTTTTTTCAGCAGTATCAGAAGGGGAAGCGCAGGACTGATTCATTAAGGTAGTCATCGCTCCTGCTCCCACTGCTAAGTTACGAATTGCGGTTCTTCGTTTCATTTTTTGTTGATTATTTAGTTGATTAAATTATTGGTTAACTAATTTAATCAACCAACAATTAATTGGCTAATAATTAAGTTGCCCAAGAGCCATTCACTTCTGAAAACGGAATACATCCATCATAGTTCCCTGGCACAGATTCATATTTTAAGACTTCTGTCGCTCCCACTTCAGAGGTAAAATAGCCTCGATAAATTAGTTCTTTTAATCCACCAAACAAGGTAGGGTCTTCCGATTTCAATGCTGTCTTTTCTTGTGCTTGTAAAAAAGCCAATTGTTCCGCATCAGAACATTTTAAAAATCCTTTGCCATTGGCAGCCTGACAAGCTTCTTCAAAGGCTTTAAAACCAGCCTGCACAGCAGTTTGGTCTTCGGCTGTCAATCGTAATTTTACTACTCTATCGACAAACTGAGGGATTAAAGTCTCTACTGCTCCCGCAGTATCTGTTGAAGGAATTAATATATCGGCAATCTTAGTGACCAATTTTCCTTGGTCAACGCTAAAAAAATCTGGCGTCCAGACTTCACCTGCTGCTGGCGCTACGCAACTATCAAAAATAGTCGCTATAGCAGAAGCAGATAAAATGCCTCCCATAAAAAAGGCAGTATTTTTTATTGCTGTTCTCCTTTTCATTTATTTTTATTTTATAACGTATCGGCGAATTCGTTCGCCGTCGTAATTTAGTTCCTGATTTAATGCTTTAATACCATTTTGTATAAAGCCGAACAAATTCACGGCTACAAATTCCGCTTATTCAATTCTTCTACCGCATGATTAGCTGCTCTAGCGGTTAATGCCATATAAGTCAACGAAGGATTCTGACAACCAGCAGAAGTCATTGCTGCTCCATCTGTCACAAACACATTTTCGGCATCCCACACCTGATTCCATTTATTGAGCACGGAAGTTTTAGGATCACGGCCCATTCTAGCAGTTCCCATTTCGTGAATACCTAGACCAGGGTAACTTCCTGCATTATACGTTTTCACATCCTTGAAACCTGACGCTTCTAATATTTCCGCAGCAGAGGTCATCATATCTTCCCGCATTTTATGCTCATTCTCTTTCCATTCTGCATCGAAAGTAATAGTAGGCATGCCATCAATATCTAGAACGTCTCTATTAAGCGTCATTTTATTTTCGTGATAAGGCAAACACTCGCCGAATGCTGTCATGCCCATTGTCCACGGGCCAGGTTCTTGTACTAATTCTTTAATTGGTTTCCCTACCGTCATTTCTTTAATAAATCGAGTCCAATCCGTTCTACTCGCTCCACCTTGGTAACCATATCCTCGGATAAAGTCTTTTTTGGTATCGGGTTGTCCAGGTAAGTTTCTAAATCTAGGAATGTAGATACCATTTGCTCTTCGCCCCTTGTAATACATATCATTGAACCCATCATATCGTCCTCTAGCACCTAACTTAAAATGATGATCCATAATATTATGCCCTAGTTCTCCACTCGCACTACCTAAACCACCTTCCCAAATATCATTGGCGGATTGCATCAAAATTTGAGTCGTAGGGATACAAGAAGCATTTAAGAAAACTATTTTGGAGAAGAACTCCATCGTTTCCTTCGTCTGGCTATCCTTAATTCTAACCCCTTTTGCCTTCTTAGTATCTTTATCATAAATAATTTCTGATACAATAGAAAAAGGTCGAATCGTTAAATTACCAGTTGCCTGTGCAGCGGGTAAAGTAGAGGCGTTGCTACTAAAATAACCGCCGTAAGGACAACCTCTCATACATAAATTACGGAATTGGCATTTCCCTCTTCCTTTATGCGGAGCTGTTAAATTAGCATTTCTTCCGATAGTTAAAATTCTATCATTGAATTTTTCTGCCACTCTTTTTCTGACATGCTTTTCTACACAATTTAATTCCATCGGCGGTAGAAATTTACCATCTGGTAATTGTTCTAAACCCTCCTTTTGACCACTGATACCTGCAAACTCTTCCACATAATCATACCAAGGCGCCATATCTTTGTATCGAATCGGCCAATCAACGGCAACTCCTTCTTTTTTATTCGCTGCAAAATCCATTTCACTTAACCGATAACTCTGTCGACCCCATAATAACGAACGTCCACCAACATGATAGCCTCTTATCCAATCAAATCGCTTCGTTTCTCCATAAGGGTGTTCCGTATCTTTTACCCACCAATGTTTAGTAGATTCTCGAATCGTGTAGCCCGTTCGCATTTGCTTTTCGTAATCTTTAGCTTCACTAACGGGCACTCTATCTCCATGAGGAAAGTCCCAAGGGTTCATATTCATGGTTGGATAATCCTTTACATGTTCGATATTACGTCCACGTTCTAGCACCAAAGTTTTTAAACCTTTTTCGGTTAATTCTTTAGCAGCCCAACCTCCACTTATACCTGACCCGACAACAATCGCATCATAAGTATTTTGCTCGTTAGCTCTTATATTTAAATTCATTTAAATGTATTTTACTAGGTAATTCCTATATTAATTATCAAAAATTTGTTGAGGTAATATACCTCTTTTAATTACTTTCTTAAAACTAAAATGCTAAAAAAAATGTGTCTGCCCAAATATGTTTTTTCTAAAGGTATCAACCATTTCAAAAGAACAACCTAGCCAGACACAAAAGTTACTGTTTCAATCAACAATAAAAAATTGTCTAAATGTTTTTCGTTTTATCAGAATACTTATAGTTTTTTCGTTTTGGTAGCGTAAGTTTAAGGAAGTGTGTTTGTTAGCTTAAAATAATTGAGGCAATAAAGCATTAATTATTTTATCAATATTAAAGTTTACAGATAGGTTAGTTTGGAGTTCTTTACTTAAGAAGGTCAAATAAAGGTAAAATTTTTCATAAGAAAAAATATTCTATGTAAAATTTTATTTTTTTTGCAGGCTATAAATAAAAATATTCAACTCATTTAAAAAATATGCGATTACAAGATTTAATTATTGGTAAAGTAAAACTGCTTTGTATAACAAAATTTAGTGTAAAATCATCTTTTTACATCTTTTTTTTAAAAAAAACCAAATTATTTATAACATAATTTGGTTTTTACATTAAAAAGATGTATATACCTGTCGATTAGGCAAAAGGCATTGGATTTTATAAAAATTATTCCAAATTTATAAGATTTTTTTTATACATCTATACCTAGGTTAAAAAACAATTTATCAAAATTGTTATTCAAAGGAATTAAGGTTTAGGGAACAGTATTTTTAGCTATATATATACCTGTTAATACCCTACTTAATTATTATTCATTAAAATTGTTATTTATATGGCGAAGTCGAAGCATTACAAGATGGGCGTAGGAATTTACTACTTTAACATCAAATCTGGAATCCAAAATATTGTAATTTCTAGAGCTGCAAAAATTGATGCAATCAATACTTTTCTAATGTATAAAAAAGTTGGAAAAGATGCAGAATGGCTAGGATGTTGGGATGGAAAAAGATTCCAAGAATCTACCGCTCCTAATTTGAAGGACTATTGATTTAATTAACAATAAAAATCTAAAAATCATTATACAAAAAAGGCGCTAAACATAAATTTAGCGCCTTTTTTAATGCAACAAATTCATTATATTATTCTGTTGCTCCTTTTTTTTCTTCATTCATCTCCGTAGCTATTGGTAAAGGTTCAGGAAAAGGGATTGCCCCCAATTCTGCTACTACTTTGTCTCTAATCGGAAAATAAGTTGGTTTCTCTTTTTCCGGCATTGGTTCGGGATTTGGTAATTTTAGTCTTAAATGATTAACTTGGCGACCGTTTTTCCAAAATCGATAACAGACGTGAGGACCAGTTGCCAAACCTGTAGACCCTACATAGCCAATAGTTTGCCCTTGCTTTACCTGTACCCCACTTCTAATTCCCTTTCCAAATTTACTCATATGTAAATACTGGGTTGCATAAGTTTTATCGTGCTTTATTTTCACAAAATTCCCATTGCCTTTGCCATAACCCGCTCTGGTTACTACACCATTAGCAACTGCTACAATTGGTGTTCCTCTAGCCGCTGCATAATCTGTTCCATAATGTGGTCGTACTCTCTTTAACACTGGATGAAATCTCCTTGGATTAAAGCTAGAAGAAATTCTTGAACCATATTTAACTGGTGATTTCAAAAATGGACTTTTCATAGGTCGCCCCTCTTCGTCATAATACCCTTTCAATTTTCCATTTTCATAATAAATACCATAATATTCATTATCATAATTTTTGAAATAGGCTCCTAGTACTTTTCCAATTCCAGCATATTTTCCGTCAATGCTACGCTCTTCATAAATCAATTTAAACTGATCGCCATTTTGAATATGATAAAAATCCAAAGACCATTGCAATACCCCTTCCATTTTATCAATTAAATCTATCGGAAATCCATTAGATTGCATCGTGACCCATAAAGAAGAATTAATCGTACCAGCTGCTTCCTTTATCGTCGTTTCCATAGGTCGATAAATGACCGTCGCATCTAATTTATCCTTTAAATCATAAACGACATAAGAATACACATCAGGTTCATAGATAAAATAATCAGCTCCTTCAGCCGTATCTCTGGTCAAAATGGTATATTCTTTATTCGCTCTCAATTTTGTCACAGCAAAGGTATCCTGCACATTTCTGGCTAATTGGTCAATCTTTTGATATTCCACTTTATGTGGTAATAATAATTCTGCTAGAAATTGATTATTTCGAATCGTATCAATGGTAACATGAAAAGTATCTAAAGCGAAACCAAATTTTATTTCTGGAATTTTAATTGGAAAGGCACTCAATCCTTTCGATGTCTTTAAGCCACCAATCAAAGAAGCTTGTTGCACTTGTTGAAGGTCTTTACTTAAAAAACTATTAAAAATAAAACTACCCATTAGGAGTACTATTAATACGCCTAGTGTTTGTAGTTTATTTTTTATGCGCTTAGGTAACAAAGTAGTTTTAACTTTCAATTTCTCGTTAGGTTAATCAAAAAATAAGTTGTAGTATCACAAATATACACTACCCGAAAGGGAACTCCGAAAAAATATAGTTAAATTTTTAAATTATGCCGCTTATTAGCAGTAGGCAATTAGAAAAATAGAGAAAAACTAGTTTCCAAAACAAGCTTCTTAATTAGAACGATGGTCTTTTATTGAATAACGTGAGTTTTGGATAAGGATCGGTCAAATATGAGTAATCAGAGCGGTTTCAAAATCATGTTGCCCCATTTTTTGAACATAAGCTGGAATACAAGGAGTCTTATCCAAAAAAGTATAAGCAATTAG
>Ga0208544_10000103_pt1 | contig 66395 bp, 44 predicted proteins | sample DEB08_DNA_9_FD_184526 | JGI IMG/M metagenome (GOLD analysis project Ga0208544, IMG submission 184526) | Aqueous microbial communities from the Delaware River and Bay under freshwater to marine salinity gradient to study organic matter... | ecosystem: Environmental > Aquatic > Marine > Coastal ...
GAGGTTACCCCTATTCAGCATTTGCCGTTGGACGTAGTAATGCAAGAAAATTTGAAATATTATTTGGAGGCGGATGAGAAGATTCATTTGATGATATAGGGAGGGCAAGAGATGGAGGATATTCAACTTCAATCTCAACTTCAATCTCAATCTCAATCTCAATCTCAATCTCAATCTCAATCTCAATCTCAATCTCAATCTCAATCTCAATCTCAATCTCAATCTCAATCTCAATCTCAATCTCAATCTCAAAAAAGGGAAGCAAATTTGAAGAGAAGATGTTTCCTTTCTACCCGATATTCCTAGTCTCCAGACTCCAGACTAGGAGTCAGTATCTAGTCGTCTGACGACTCATGCGATGAGAACCTACAAATCTCACTTTTTTCTACCTCAAAATACTCACATCTCCCTGCAATAAAGTCGTTTCTCCATTTTCAAGCAATAAAATAATTTGATACCAAAAAACGGCAGGATTTAATAATTTTCCTTGAAAAGCCCCATCCCATTTAGGCATTGCATTATTGCTAGTATAAACTAAATTACCCCAACGGTCAATTATTTGGACTTTATTAATCTGTTGAATACTGGTTGGATTAGGTAAGGAAATTTCGAAAAAATCATTGATCCCATCGCCATTCGGAGAGAAAGCATTCGGAATATATACAGCCGTATTTTCGCAAATTGGTAATGAAATAGTAGGACTTGGTAAGTTAATGATGGTAGATAAACGACAGTTCTGGGCATCGGAAATAGTTAATTCATAATCTCCAACTTTTAGATTTGTTGGCGCTAATAGATTATCAACTATTGTAGACCAACTAATATCATAAGGCATTTCCCCGCCAGTTATCATTAATGAAATATTGCCGTCTTCACTTTCAGGACAAGTTGGAGCAATAACCTCATAAGTGAGTTCCATGCCAATATCTGTAACTAAACCCATACCTAATGCCTGACCCTGACATGCCGCATCTGTAAATTCAATTAACTCATACCTTCCAGCTTGATTAACAGGCAATCTAAAATCGGTATCAAAAACATTATCTACTAAAATAGCCGAATCACCATCAATTATATAAGTAAATGACCAAGGAGGCGAGCCCGTAAAAGTTAACGGCAAAGTTATGTCTGCTTGCCCTTCACAATAATCAACATCACCAGAAAGTGTGGCGGTTGGGATTGCTTGAATATTGACCAGAATACTATCCGAAATACTATTTTGACAAAAATCAGTAAGGGTTAGCGTATAATTAGTTGGAACTTGAATTAGTTCAGTTAGACTAGATTCGGTAGAACCGTCACTCCATTGATAATTAAACGGAGGAACGCCATCGTTTATTTGTGGTTGAATAGTGAAAATTTGGTCAGCACAGGCATTTAGTATGGGGAAAGAAATTGCGGGTGGACGAGCATCTGCTAAGCGTAAAGTTGCCTGACTACCACCTTCACATTTGCAAACTTGTTTTAGGTCTAAAGTAATGGTTTCTATATTTTCTATTTCATCATCGAGTAATGATTCGATGGGTAAAACGACATTATTCTGACCAGCGGGAATAATAATAGTGCGTTCAATGGCTTGAAAATCTATACCTTCTAAGGCAGAAGAAGTATTGTCAATTATAAAATCAATTGGTAAAGCTTCATTTCTATTACTACCTGTTGGCCGAGTAAAAACAAATTGCCCATCTGCACAATTTTCATAAGCAATCGTATCTGTGCGATTAGGAACAATTGCTTTGACCTTGGCTAATTCTCCTAAATCAAAACTTTTAGACCGCAAAAAAACAGCCGAATCTAATTTGTCATCCCCCACATCTCCAACCACTAATCGGATATGATAAGTCTCGCAAGGCGTCACCTCAAACCGAGCAGTTAAAGGCACCGTAAATCCATCATATTCGATGGTGTTTACATGGTTTGGACTAAAAGGAGTTTGACAACTATTCGCATCTCCTTCTAATTCATTTTTTACATAACTATCATTATTAAGGATATGATTGACGGTATTAATAGATACAAATTCTTCGGAATCAGGCAGTCGAGCTACGTTAATAGCCCCATCTTTAAACTCGCCATTAATGCCAGGACCACTCACAAAAAAACCAAAAACATCGTTGAAAATAGTACCTACAAATTCACAATATTCTTCGGAGGCAAACACGTATTGAAAAGAAACACGGTTGGATAAAGGGACAAAATCAAATTCAATAACGGTTACATCAAATAATTGATTGGTGGCTATTTTTGATAAATCTTCATCCATTGAGTTATTGGCAAAAGAAGCGGTTGTTTCTACAGATTCATTAGGCCCTTCTGCCAACTTTACATCTCCTGTAGATAGTATAATGCCATCAGGAAATCCAATGACATTACCCGCATTTTCGAATTCTCCAAAACTAACTGGTTCTCCTGATACTTGAATATTACTTACATTCTTACAATCTCCTTTGATGAAAGTTTCTTTGATTAAAGCTATAGCATTACTGTTTTGGATAGTCTGTAAACTTCCACCATTGGATTGAGCGGAGGAGTAACTAAGACTAAAATGGAGTAAAAAGAAGGACAGTAAATGTTTTTTCATTAGACGCTATTCAGATGAGAACTACTATTTCTTCCATAAACCCAAAACTTTTTCATCATTGTTTCCAATAATAATTAGTTCCCCTTTAGGAGTTGCTACGGGTAACATTTGTTTGACATCATAGGGTAAACTAATCCCACTTTCTAAAGGTGCAACTGGTTTAAAATCGCCTTTGCCATTACCATATAACAATAAACCAATGCCCCCATCATTTCTCGGCGTTTCGATTTCTGCGGGATATAGATTACCTGCAATTAGCAAATCTAAATGACCATCTTCATTATAATCATTAGATAGGATACTATTGACAGAAGAAACTTGCGCTGCTTGTGGTAAGGCTTTTAGGGAAAAAATACCATTGCCTTTATTTTCAATATAAACACTTGCAAATGTTTTAGCGGAATAATGCAAAGCTTTTTCTAAAGCATTTGGTGTATAGATGGTGGATAAATTAGAAGATGCAAAAATATTATACGAACCAAATTTTTCTTTTATTTCAGGAATTTGTTCTGCCGAACAAGAGCGACCACGTAAAGGATATTGTTCCCCAAAATTATAATAACTTAAGACTATATCTTTTTTGCCATTATTATCAAAATCATCATAATGTACTTCAAAAGGTGCTATTTGACTGGCTTTATATTTTGCGTTTAAACCTAGATTTCCTACTACATAATCGTCATCGCCATCGCCATCAAAATCATTGGCATGCAAACTATACCACCAACCTGTGTGGTCTATTGGTTGGTCATCCGAAGCGTTGATAATAGATTGTTCCGTCTTGGTTAAGTTGCCATTTTTATTTTCTAAAAAAGTAATAGACATCCATTCGCCTACAAGGATTAAATCTGTTTGTCCATCTTCGTTAAAATCCGTCCATGTAGCATCCGTCACCATGCCGCTATAAATCAAATCTTTTGCTTTCTTATTAGTAATATCTGTAAAAACACCATCATTATTTTGTAGCAATCGACTGATGGCAGGGGAAGGATAAGCCCAGGGGATATGCCGCCCACCAACGAATAGATCTAAATCGCCATCATTATCATAATCAAAAGGTTTGACACAAGCACCACTATCTCTAAATTTAGGCAATTGAGTAGTTGTTTTTTTGATACTGCCATGACCATCATTAAGGTATAAACGGTCTTGGTACATTTTTGATTGAGGCACAAATTCATTTCCTCCGCTAACGATATATAAATCTAAATCTCCATCATTATCCGCATCAAAAAAAGTAGCAGCTACATCTTCATACGCTGCATCAGCCTGTAAACTAGGGTCAGGTAAACCAACAAATTGCCCATTAGTAGTTTGGATAAAAAATTGCCCAGCTTGACCTACCGCACCACCAACAAACACATCTTCCAAACCATCCCCATTTAAATCGCCTTTAGCTAATGCAGGGCCGAACTGTGATTGTTTATGAGGTAATAAAACTTGTTTAGCATAATCATTAAAATCATTTTCCCGATGCTGAAAGTTAATCGGATTGGCGCTAGTAAAAAGCGGTTTTTTAATAGTTTCTTTTGGAACGGTTAAATTGTATTTTGTTCGAGCTACTTTTAAGGTTTGGTTGGCGGTTATATTTGGATAAAAAAATTGTTCTCCATTTGGCCATTCAACCATAACATTGGTTGTTTGTTGTTGCCCCAAACCAAAATGAGCAATATTTTCGCTAGTCGAATACATCCCTCGAACATTGGCTAATTCTATCATTTGCCAAGTATCGCCAAATTGTACTTTGATTTTTACACCAAAAGTCGGTTGGTCTTTATTGTGTATTTCAACCCTCAAATAATTATTATCTGAGGTGTTATTGCTATTGTTTTGGTAAATATGCGCTACTTCATTGATGTTATTCACGACTAAGTCCAAATCGCCGTCATTGTCTAAATCCCCATAAGCGGCTCCATTAGAAAAGGTTTTTGCGTCTAATCCCCACTCCTTAGCCGTTTTACTAAAGGTCAAATCCCCATTATTTTTAAAAGCATAATTAGCTAATGGGGTAGAAGGGATTAATGCCAAGGCTTTATCGAGGTCTAGTATATCAAAAATACCAACCGTCCCAGCATTGGGATTGGCTTTAATGAAATCATCAATCGTTTTTTGCACATATTTAGGAAATTCTTTGGCGGCATCGCTATTCCGAATGTCTCGCAAAAGACCGTTAGTGACATAAATATCCTTATACCCGTCATTATCAAAATCTGCAATCAAATTCGCCCAAGACCAATCCGTACTCGACACACCCGCCATTTGTGCAATGTCACTAAAAGTACCATTTGTAGTCATCGTATTGCCATTATTCAAATGCAAGGCATTAAACATGTACTGATAATGTCCACCTTGATTGACCAGTTTCCAGAATGCCTCAGGGTACATGCCGCCCATATTGGCTTTGAGTCGAAAATTATCTTCTGCCACCATATCCAAAGTCATAATATCCAGCCAGCCATCATTATTAATATCAGCAGCATCGACGCCCATGGAATAATAGGAAATATGACGTAATTGGTCTTTCAATACATCTGTAAAAGTGCCATCTCCATTATTTAAATATAACCAATCTGGTGCTTCGTAATCATTCGTTACATATAAATCTGTCCAGCCATCTTTATTAATATCCGCAGCTATGACGCTATTGGTATAGCCTGCTTGTAATAAACCTGCGGTTTTGGTCACATCTTCAAATTGGCCTTTACCCGTATTTTTATACAATCTTGGCATCCATTTTTCTTGTTTTAAATTACTTCCAAATAAAGGGGAGTAATTGCCTGGATTAGGTGGTTGATTCAATAAAAAAAGATCTAAAAAGCCATCTTGATTATAATCTAAAAAAGTAGCGTGGCGAGTTCTTTCTGAGTTGTTAATACCATATTCGGCGGCGGATTCTACAAAGCTGAGTTGATTACTTTTGGTCGCTGTCGTATTAATGTAGAGCGCATTTTTTCGCAATTCAGGTTGGTCATCATATAATTCTCTAGTTACATAAATATCCAACTTACCATCATTATTCACATCTGCCAAAACGACGCCTGAAGACCAGCCACCATTATTGATAATACCTGCTTTTTTTGTCTTATTTTCAAATTGTAAATTCCCTTTATTGAGGTATAATTGGTCACCCACTTGATTGCCCGCAAAAAATAAATCCGCTAATCCATCTTGATTGAAATCACCAATACCTACGCCACCGCCGCCATAATAATTACTATAAATTAGAATATTATGTGCTTTTTCATCCGTGATGGTATTTTGAAAAGTAACCCCTGTTTGAGTGGCAGACAAATTAGTGAACAGAGATTGTCCAGATAAGGAGTAGTAGGATAAAATAAAATATAAAACAGCTAATCTTCTCATGTATTATTGCTTACAAAAAATCGTAGAATTTGGTCTATTTATATTAACTAATACCGCCAAGATAGGTAATAAAATTTAGTCAATTCTAATTTTAACCATAATAATTTGGTCAAGAAACAGACAAGTAAAAGGTCTTCTGCTCTAAATCTGATAAAAAAGTTTACCTTTTCCTAAAATAAGCTTCATGACTCGATTTAATAGCGCTCTTCATTTTTTAGCCATTTTTCTGTTATTGCTCTCTTGTGATAAAGGTACACCTGCTTTTGTAGATAACCCAGATGTTTGGTTTATTCCCAAATTAGAAGTCTATGAAGGCGCAGGTCGAGATGGTATTGCTTCCGTGAATGAACCTAAATTTACCACCACAGAAGCGACCCAATTTATGGACGAGGAAGATTTAGTAACCGTCTTACAAATAGGCGATGACATCAAAGCTTATCCGCATCCTATTTTAGACTACCACGAAATTATTAATGATGAAGTTGGTGGACTACCAGTAGCCATTAATTACTGTCCTTTTACAGGGACAGGCATGGCTTGGGAGCGCACTTTTAATGGAGATACAACGACTTTTGGCGTAAGCGGTTTGCTCTACAATTCCAACTTAATGCCCTTTGACCGAGCAACAGAAACGATTTGGTCGCAATTAGCTTTAAAAGGAGTTAATGGTGAATTTTTAGGAAAATCAGCGATTGTGCATTCTATGACAGAAATGCCTTGGAGTACTTGGAAAATACTCTTCCCCACAAGTAAAGTTTTGTCAAAAGATACAGGCTTTGATTTAATTTATGGAGATTACCCCTACCTTGATTTTAGAACCAATAATGAATTTTTTGTTTTTCCTGTTAATAATACAGACAACAGGTTGCCTAATAAAGAAAGGGTGTTAGGAGTAATTGGAGCAAATGAAACTAGAGTTTTTCGCTTTAGTTCCTTTACTGAAAAAAATGAAATTCAAGTGATTCACAATTCTTTTATGGGTAGGTCAATAGCTGTTTTCGGTAGTGCCGCTCAAGGAATTATCGGTGTAGTTTCCGCTAGTTTAAAAGATGGAACAACTATAGAATTTTTACCTACAGTCAATGACTCTAATTTATTAGTAGACACCAATGGCAATGAATGGACGATTTTAGGAAAAGCAGTAAGTGGGGATTTAATAGGCACCCAATTAGATATTCCCAAATCCTTTATGGGCTATTGGTTTTCTTTTGCTATTTTTTATCCGAATTTGGATATTTATGAATGAGTCGATTTCTTTTGAATCCCTTGTTTTTAATGAGATTTATTAGTGTTTGTTCTAAAATAAATCGTCGAAGAAGAATTTCCATCCCGATAGCTATAATCTTTTAAAATAAGGTTTGCTATACTAATTCTATTGACCGTAACTATACCCCAAATTCAAAAAAATAAGAAATATAAATGTGTCCGTACACGAAATTAATTAAATAAAAACTTTTTATATACATTTATTTAAATGTAAGTTGGATGTTTAGTTTCTGTTTTATTTTAAGAAAGAAATCAAAATAGACAAATATTTATTTTGGCATTATAAAAAAATTATGCTTTATATTTTAGTTAATTAATACTTTTTAGTTAAAAGTGTTAATTATAAAGAAAATACATTCACAAGCCCTAATTTGGAAACGTTCTATAAAAAAATATGTGTTCGCACACAATTATTTAATATTTTTTACTACATTTATGCGTTAATTACATAATCCCAACTGAACATCTTTTTCATTCTATTTTTAATAATAAAATTATTTGCTTATGATTCAGAGAAACCTATTTCTTTTACTCCTATTTCTTTGTACCAGTACCTCAATGGTCGTAGCGCAAAGAACTGTTTCTGGTACGGTTACCGATACCGACGGAGAGTCCTTGATAGGCGTAAATATTTTGGAAGCAGGTACATCCAATGGAACAGTTACGGACTTCGACGGAAATTACTCCATGCCCGTCTCCGATGGAGCTACCTTAATTTTTAGTTATACTGGTTATGCCGACCAATCTATTCTTGTTGGTGCACAAACAATTCTTGATGTAACTTTAGAAGAGGGCGTTGCGCTCGATGAAATCGTTGTTACCGCTTTAGGGATTTCTAGAGAAAAGAAATCTTTATCTTACTCTGCTCAGAATGTCGAAACGGAGGATATATCCAAGGCTAGAGCATTAAATGTTGTCAATTCTCTTTCTGGAAAGGTATCAGGAATTTCTGTGAGCCCTTCTGGTTCTGGAGTAGGGGGTGCTTCTAGGGTTATTTTACGAGGTAATCGTTCGATTGCTGGAAGTAGTGAACCTTTATATGTAATAGATGGTGTTCCTATTTTAGGAGACCCTTCTGATGTGAATCCTGATGATATTGCTTCTATTTCTGTATTGAAAGGACCTAACGCTGCAGCTCTTTATGGAAACAGGGCCAATAATGGTGCTATTATTATTACAACTAAACAAGGAACAGAAGGAGGCTTCAAAGTTAGTTTAAATACTACTTATACGGGTAGTTCTCCAATTTTATTGAACAATTTTCAAAATGAATTCGCTCAAGGAAATAGTGGACAATATAGTGGATCTTCTGAAGATTCATGGGGTCCAAGAATATCTGGACAATCGGTAGATCATTGGTCTAACGATCCTAACTTCTCTGGTGGAGGCACCTATTCTTTAGCTGCACAGCCAGATAATGTTTCTGATTTTTACCAAACAGGTACTAATGTTGCGACTAATCTAGCCATTAGTGGGGGTACTGAAAAATCACAGACTTATTTTTCTTACACCTTTACAGACGCAGAAGGTGTAGTTCCTGGAAATGCCTTGAAACGTCATAATATCCATTTAAGAATTACCAATAAACTAATGGATAGATTGACCTTAGATGCAAAAGTAAATTATATAAAAGAAGATATAGCAAACTCCATCCCTGGTGGAGAAAATTATGCCAATGCCAATCGACACATTTTAAGATTACCTAGGACGATTAGAACACAAGATGTTAGTATTCACGAGTTTACGGATCCTTCTGGCTTAAATAGACAACATTATTGGAATCCAGGTTCTAATGGTGGCGCAAATCCTTATTGGACTATAAATAGAAATATTAATGAGCGAGACCTTGACCGTATTGTGGCTTTTGCCTCACTTCGATATGAATTAATGGACGGGCTGTCTATTCAGGTTCGTTCGGCTTTTGATAGAGTTAATAGACAAAATGATTCTAGGAATGCTAACGATAGTTATATTATTGCAGATAATGGAACTTTTGATTTAACAAAAAGTGACCAATATGAATGGAATAATGATGTCTTAGCTACTTATAGTAAAAAAGTAAATGAAGATTTAAGTATAAGTTTGAATGTTGGTGCGAATACAAGACGAGAGCGTGGTTCAACTTTAAGAGGTTTTGTTGAAAGAGGTACGGGGTTAATTGTACCTAACTTTTTTGCATTAAGTAATACCAATGACGGGTTTACTGCTAATGATTTTGGGACAACTGGTACCAGTTATCCTAGAGATGTAAATTCTGTTTATGGGTTTGCGAATATTGGCTATAAAGATGCTATCTTTTTAGATATTACTGGTCGAAATGACTGGAGTTCTACTTTACCACGATCTAATTGGTCCTTTTTCTACCCATCTGTTGGTTTAACAGCCGTATTATCAGATTTGACGACGATGCCTGATTTTATCACTTTTGCTAAGTTAAGAGCTTCTTGGGCAGAAGTAGGGAATGATACCAATCCATTCCAAACACTTAGAACAGCTAGTTTAGCAGCAGGTGGAGCGAATGGGTTTTTAAATATTAGTGGTACAATTCCAAACGCTGATTTATTACCTGAAAAGACAAAATCAATAGAAGTAGGGGCCGATTTACGATTTATGCGAAATAGAATTGGATTGGATGTAACTTATTATAAGACGAATTCCGAAAACCAATTATTCTCTGTTGCTTTACCAGTAGGTTCTGGTGCTTCTCAATTTTTTACGAATGGTGGTGATGTTGAAAATAAAGGAATTGAAGCATTGCTTAGCATTTCTCCTGTAAAAACTAAAGATTTTGCATGGGATTTAACTTTCAATTTTACCAAGAATAATAGTACGGTTGTTAAAATTAATGATGAACGACCTAGAATTCAGGTGGCTTCAGATTTTCTTAGAGCCTATTTTATCGAACAAGGAGAACCATTTGGTAATGTATTCTCAAGAGGTTTTGTTAGACAAGTAGAAGGCGATCAAAATAGCCCAATCGTAGTAGATGCAGATGGTATTCCATTAGTAACGGGTGGGCGTACCGTATTGGCAGCTAATTATAATCCAGATTGGTTAGGTGGTATATCAAATACCTTGAATTATAAAAATGCTTACTTGAGTTTCTTAATTGATATGAGAATTGGAGGAAGTGTTACTTCTATGACCAATGCTATTGTATATGGTGGTGGCCATACTGAAGAAACTTTATTTGGTAGAGAAGGAGCAGTTTTTGGAGAAGGAGAATGGGCTAAATGGGGTACTACTGTTAATGAAGATGGTTCGCCAAATAATAAAACCATTACTGCTGAACAATACTGGAACAGAGTGGGGGGTAGAAACGCACCTGTAGGAGAAGCCTTTGCTGTAGATGCTACCAATATTAGATTACGGGAACTAGTATTAGGCTATACCTTACCGATTAAGAATGATCATATTTCTGCAGTAAGAGTTTCTGTTGTTGGACGTAATTTGTTCTTTTTCTCTAATAAAGCAGGAGATTTTGATCCTGAGGTTATTACTACAACAGCAAAACAAGGAGAAGGCTTTCAATCATTTGCTCCTCCGACTATGAGAACATTTGGGGTGAATCTTGGTATTGATTTCAAATAAGTCTTTAAACCGACATTTTATTGACAACAATTTGACCCTTAATTTGGTCTTAATGTTTAACCATCAATATTTTTATAAAAAATTAAATTCATTGAATATGAATAAATTAAAATATTTTTTCATCGTACTGCTGGTTGTTTGTTTCAACCCTTCTTGTACAGATGATTTTGAAGAATTGAATACGAACCCTACCGCTCTGACTGCAGCTAATGTAGATGTTACCTTATTGGGACAGAGTTTTGCCAGAGCTCAATATTTTGCTATGCATGGTTTGCATTGGCGATACCAAATCTCTGCTAACTTATTTGCAGATTTATACAGTCAATATTTTGCTACCACCGCTGCTAACTTTGACTCCGATCGTTATGTGGAAGTTGGTCGGTGGATTGACTTATGTTGGGGTTCTTTTTACGGACAGGCAGCACCAGATTTAAAATTTGTGGAAGACTTTGCTGCTGAAAATGGTTTAGCAGGAGAAGCTGCATTAGCGAAAATATGGAAAGTTCAAGGGTATCATAGAGTTACAGATTATTGGGGCCCTGCGATTTATTCCCAATTCGGAAATGGAGAAACTTCTGTTGCTTATGACAGGCAAGAAGATATTTATCGTAGTTTCTTCCCATTATTAGATGAAGCTATTGCTACTTTGAATGGTATGAGAGGTAGTAATGTGTTTGGTTCTAATGACCAGATTTATGGCGGTGATGTTGACCAATGGATTACTTATGCAAATTCCCTTCGCCTTCGTTTAGCAATGCGAATTAAATATGCAGATCCTGCATTAGCTAAGGCAGAAGCAGAAAAGGCAGTAGCTGCTGGTGTAATGGTTAGTAATGCAGATAATGCTTATATCGCTACTACAGGTAATTCTCTAAACCCATTTTCTACTATAACGAACTGGGGAGAATTTAGAATGAGCGCCTTAATGGAAAGTGTCTTAAAGGGCTATGAGGATCCGCGATTGGCTGCTTACTTCAACCCTGCAGCAAGTGGTGACACAGACGGTGATGGTATTCCCTATGAAGGATTGAGAAATGGTCAACCTAAAGTTGATAAAACACCTGCCTTAAATTCGGATAATTCGGATATGAATACTAAATGGTTACCAGTAGGAAGAGGCGGTGCTAATCCTCCTCATAAAGTAATGACCGCTTGCGAAATGTATTTCCTTAGAGCAGAAGGTGCTTTGGAGGGTTGGAATATGGGTGGCGATGCTCAAGGTTTATATGAGCAAGGTATCACTACTTCTATAGAGGAAGAAACAGGTTCTACTCCTGATGGCTCTTATGTAACTAGTTCAGCTACACCTGCAGCTGCGGATGCTAATTCCCCTCCAACAACCGATATTCCAGTTGCTTTTGAGGCATCAGCTGATAAAGAAAGACAATTGGAGCAAATCATTACCCAGAAATGGATTGGTTTATATCCTGATGGTTGGGAAGCGTTTGCAGAAGTTCGTAGAACAGGTTATCCTAAATTATATCCATTGATTGCAGTAGAAAATGCAAACCTTGGCGTCAATGATATTTTCCGAAGAATGACTTTTGTAGAAAGTGAGTACAGTAATAATGCAGCAGCTACTCAGGCAGCTGAAGGTCTACTGAATGGTGCAAATAATAATGCTACTAAAGTTTGGTGGGACAAAAAGTAATAAGCTGATTTTTAATTCATACGTTATAGTGCCAACTCCCTTTTGGGAGTTGGTACTTTTTATTTTAGTTGTAGATTAAATTCCACAGAACTCTTATGCTCAAGAGAACACTATATCTTTTTTTACCTTGCTTATTAATCGGCTGCCAAGAAGCACCACCTACCACTCTGTTTTCTTCCCTTTCTCCTAAAAAAACAAGCATAAATTTCAAAAACACTCTTGGCGAATCCGAAGCCTTTAACGTCCTAAATTACGGTTATTTTTATAATGGCGGTGGTGTTGCGATAGGTGACATAAATAACGACGGTTTACCCGATATTTATTTTACAGGAAATATGAAAGCCAGTCATTTATACCTTAATAAAGGCAACTTTGAATTTGAAGAAATTGCCCGAAACGCAGGAGTAGATGCACCAGGATTATGGAATACAGGCGTCACCATGGCGGATGTGAATAATGATGGTTGGTTGGATATTTATGTCTGTCGTTCAGCAGCGGCTTTACCTCAAAGAAGAGAGAATTTATTATTTATCAATAATCGAAATAATACCTTTTCTGAAATGGGAAAAGAATATGGGATAGCGGATACGGGATATTCAACTCAAGCTGCTTTTTTTGATTATGATAAGGATGGTGATTTAGATATGTACTTAATAAATCATTCTATCCAAGAATATGCTGGATTTAATCGTTTTTTAAAAAGTTATAAAACTCGTTCCAATCCCGATTATGGGGATAAATTATACGAAAACAATTTGATTGCTGCAGAGAAAGAATCTTTCGGCTTGTTCAGGGATGTTACTCGAAAAGTAGGTATAAAAAATAACGTCTTGGGTTTTGGCTTAGGCGTGGCGGTAGAAGATTTGACGAATGATGGCTGGCCAGATATTTATGTGAGCAATGATTATAATGAAGAAGATTATTTTTATGTCAATCAAAAAGATGGCACTTTTAAAGAGTTGATTCGAGACCATTTTGACCATACTTCGCTCTTTTCAATGGGGTCTGATGTAGCAGATATTAATAATGATGGCTTAGCCGAAGTTTTTACTTTAGATATGTTACCCGAAGGCAATTTTCGACAAAAAATGACTTCTGGTTCGGATAATTATGCTAAAAAAGAAGCTTTATACCAATCAGGCTTTCATTATCAAAGCATGCGAAATATGCTGCATTTGAATAATGGAGATGGCAGTTTTAGTGAAATTGGTCAATTAGCAGGTGTCTCGAATACCGATTGGAGTTGGGCAGCTTTGTTTGCCGATTTTGATAATGATGGTTGGAAAGATTTATTTGTCAGTAATGGCTATAAATCCGATTATACCAACATGGATTTTATGTCCTTCGCTGCTGACGAACAAGTGAAGCAACAGCAAAGTGGACAAGAACCTGCCGTAGCGGATTTATTGTCCAAAATTCCTTCTATAGAAGTAGCCAATTATATTTTTAAAAATAAAGGTGATCTCACTTTTGATAATAAATCCAAAGAATGGGGTTTGGATAAAGCGCAATTATCGCACGGTTCTGCTTATGCTGATTTGGATAATGATGGTGATTTGGATTTAGTGATTAATAATGTCAATGAAGTAGCTACGATTTATAGGAATAATTCCGACCAATTTAACCAAAATAATTACCTAAAAATCCAATTAAAAGAATGCCCTTTAAATCGCGGCTGTTATGGTACAAAAGTAACTATCAAAATTGATGATAAAATTCAAACGCAGACTTTGCAACCGACTAGAGGATTCCAATCATCCGTAGAACCTGTGTTGAATTTTGGTTTGGGAACAGATAGTGTCATTCAACAAATAAATATAAAGTGGCCAGATGGAACGACAAAATTACTTCAAAATACCCCTGCTAATCAAAAAATAACTATCGAATACGACCAAAAAATAAATGAGAACGTATCGCCAGCTATCGCAAATAATGGATTACTGTTCCAAACAATTGCTAATAAAAATGGCCTAAATTTTAAACACCAAGAAAATAATTTTAACGACTTTAAAAGAGAACCCTTATTACCAAATATGTTGTCTACCCAAGGTCCTGCTTTATCCATTGGAGATATTAATAATGATGGTTTAGCAGATGTTTTTATTGGTGGTGCAAAAGGACAAGCAGGACAGCTTTTTATCCAAAACCGACAAGGAGAATTTACAATAACCAATCAACCCATTTTTGAAAATAGTAAAAATAGCGAAGATATAGCGGCTTTATTTTTTGATGCTGATGGCGATAAAGATTTGGATTTATACGTTTGTAGTGGAGGCAATGAAGCCCCACAAAATACAATGGAATACCAAGACCGATTATACCTAAATAATGGAACAGGTCAATTCACAAAAGCAGCTAATTTACCTGTAATGTTAGTCAGCACTGCGGGTGTAAAAGCAGCCGATTATGATAAAGATGGAGATGAAGATTTATTTATTGGCGGGCGATTAGTTCCTGGCCAATACCCGCTAAGTCCACCTAGTTTCATTTTAGAAAATGATGGCAAAGGCAATTTCACCGATGCAACTGAAAAGATTGCTCCAGAATTAAAAAATATAGGCATGGCCACTGATGCTCTGTGGACAGATTATGATAATGACGAAGACTTAGATTTAATGCTAGTAGGAGAGTGGATGCCCATAACAATTCTAGAAAATACGAATGGCCAGCTTACTCATCACTCATCACTCATCACTCATCACTCATCGGGTTGGTGGAATACTCTCGCTGCTGCTGATATGGATGGCGACGGAGATATGGATTACATCGCAGGTAATTTTGGACATAATACCCAAATAAAAGTAAGTAAAAATGAACCTGTTAGTATTATCGTAAAAGACTTTGACAATAACGGTACCATAGATCCTATTACCTCTTATTTTATTAATGGAAAAAGTTGGCCAATGCCACCGAAAGATGATTTAGTAGGACAATTGCCATCTTTAAAAAAGGATTTTCTATTTTATAAAGATTATGCCAATGCGAGCATTGAAAATCTTTTTACTCCCGAAGATTTAGCCGACGCCCAAAAATTAGAAGCACACACTTTTTCAACTAGTTATATTGAAAACAAAGGCAATGGAGATTTTGATATAAAAGCCTTGCCAATAGAAGCTCAATTTTCTCCAACCTATAGTATCTTAACCAGAGATTTTAATGGGGACGGGCATTTAGATATTTTGCTGGGGGGCAATTTAATGGAGACTAGAGTGCAATTTGGTCGCTATGATGCGAGTAAAGGTACCTTACTTTTTGGGGACGGAAAGGGCAATTTTGAAGCAGCTAAAAATTCTGAAATAAGGTTGAAGATTAAAGGGGCAGTTCGGGATATGCAAACTATTAAAATACAGCAGGAAAATTATATTTTAGTCGCTAAGAATAATGATGCCTTACAGTTACTAAAATCAAATTAGGGAATTGGAATTAAATAATATATCAACACGAGTCATCCCGAATTTTTAGTTTCAAGACCTCTCTGAGGTCTTGAATATCATGAAATTCAGGATGACTCGTGTTACCTTGTTAAAAACTGGTAGGTTATTATTTTCCAAGACCCTCAATAAATATTAAAATGCGGTTCATTCAATCTATTTTTATTTTAATTTTTAGTCTTTCTTGTTCCATTAATCTACTCGGTCAATATAAAGTGGATTCTTCCAGAATAGTAAGAATTCTTTCTTTTAACATCCTACACGGAGCGACGGTGAATAATGACTTTGATTTGGACGTAATTGCGAATGCGATAAAGGCAACAAAGCCCGATTTGGTCGCTTTACAAGAAGTAGATTTTATGACCAATCGAGCCAAAAAAATGGATTTAGTGACGGAATTAGCCACCCGTACCAAATTAGTGCCTCTTTTTGGTAGAGCAATGGAGTATGATGATGGAGAATACGGAGAAGGTATCTTATCCCGATATTCTTTTTTAAGCACCCAAGTTCACCCTTTACGATACGAGGAAGGCTATGAACCAAGAACCGCTTTAGCAGCAGCCGTCATCCTAAAAAGCGGAGATACCATACAATTTATTGGGACACATTTAGACCATATTAAGGACGAACGAGTTCGGATGCAACAAGCGGAAGATTTAGTGACGATATTTAAAAATACCAATTATCCAGCAATTTTAGCAGGGGATTTAAATGCGTTGCCCAATAGCAACCCAATGAAAGAAATATATAAAATTTGGACGAAAGGAGACCCGACAAATCAACCTACTTATCCCTCGGATGACCCGACAAAAAAGATTGATTATGTGTTATATCAACCAGCAAATAGATGGCGAGTTTTAGAAACTAAAGTCATTGATGAAAAAATTGCTTCAGACCATTGTCCTTTATTAACGGTACTAGAATTGTTGCCAGGAAGGTAATAACAGTAACAGCCTATCTAATTTATTGGGTAGTGGCTCAATTCATAAATGATTGGCAATTTAATATTTAGGGTTGCGATGTTGCCTTGTTGTCATGTTCTATTCATAACAAGGCAACAGGGCAACAAGGCAACATCGCAACAGGGCAACATCATAACATCGTAAATTAAATTATCAAAGACTGATAAATACAATCCATGCAAAACGACGACCAACTCTTCCAACTAATGAAAACCCAATTATTTTCTGCCGTGATAGGAGATGTCATGGACAAACTGGGTTTTTTAAATCAATTCCTCTCGCCAAAAATTCAGCCTTTAAGAGAAAATATGCTAATTGCTGGACGAGCCATGCCTGTCCTAGAAGCAGATGTATTTGCAGAACAATCTACCTCTGGTCAATCGCCCTTAATGGCTAAACCTTTCGGATTGATGTTAGAAGCTTTAGATGATTTAAAAAAGAATGAAGTATATATCTGTGCAGGTGCTTCGCCCACTTATGCTTTATGGGGCGAATTGATGAGTACTAGAGCGATGAAATTAGGCGCAGCAGGAGCGGTGATGGATGGGTATCACCGAGACACCAAAGGCATTTTAAAATTAGGGTTTCCTACTTTTTCTTACGGTAATTATGCCCAAGACCAAGGCCCAAGAGGTAAGGTCTTAGATTTTCGATGTACTATCGAAATGAATGGGGTCAAAATCCGACCAGGAGATATTGTTTTTGGAGACATAGATGGGGTGTGTATTATTCCACAAGAAGCAGAAGAAGAGATTGTCAGATTAGCCATAGAAAAAGCCAACGGAGAAAAATTAGTAGAAAAAGCCATTCAAAATGGAATGAGTGCTTGTGAGGCGTTCGCCAAGTTTGGGATTATGTAAAAATAGGTATAAAGGCACAAAGGTAAAGAGGTGCAAGGGTTAACCCTCCTCTTTACCTTTGTACCTCTTTACCTTTGAACCTTTTTAATATGGATTTAAGTCATTTAAAAGTATTGGTAACAGGAGGCGGAGGCATCGGTGTAGGAGCGGGTGTCTGTGAGGCACTTGATAACTTTGGTGCAACTTTAATTATCAATGAACTAACTAAAAAGAAGGCCGTCAAAGCGGCCAAAAAATATAAAAATGCCATTCCTGTAAAAGCAGACCTCCGCGATGGAAAAGCCGTCGAGAAGATGTTTAAAAAAATCCGAAAGAAAGTAGGTGTCATTAATGGCTTGGTGAATAATGCAGGGGTTGGCTTAAGCAAAGAAGTGCAGGAGATAGAAGAGGCTGAATTTGATAAGGTATATGGGGTAAATGTCCGAGGTGCATGGTTGGTTACTAAATATTTTGTCCAACAACTATTGGATAACAAAACAGTAGGGAATATCGTTAATATTTCTTCTGTTCATGGTTTTGCGAGCCAACCAAAATATTCTACCTATGCCAGCACAAAATCGGCGATAGAAGGATTTACCAGAGCTATTGCTTACGAATTAGGCAAGCATAATATCCGTTGTAATTGTATCGGACCAGGCATGGTGCATGCTGAACAGAACTATGATTTAATCAAAACATGGACACCAGACCCCCACAAATGGGTGCAAGATTTTGTAGATAACCAGCAAGTATTGCATCACTTTATTGAACCTGTTGATTGTGGCAATATGGCTGCTTTTTTATTATCTGATTTAAGTCGTTCCGTAACAGGGCAAACTATCTATGTAGATGCTGGTAAAACCATCATGTTGTTTAATCGGGATTATGTGAATGGTTAATAATCCACCTCATAAATCCACTTCCCATAGCCCATTTCACCAGCTTCACTTTGCACGACTATTTCAATCTGAAAAGTTCCTAAATCATCCGATTGAAAGAAGGAGAAATCTGTCTTTCCAGTACTATCTGTTTCCAATGCTGGTTGCCAATAAATCTGCGGCCGCAGTGTCGGTTGAGCCGTTGTAGTATTGGGGTCAAATATTGGGAAGTTCACGACTCTTTGATAACCAGAAATATCAAAAATATTACGTTCTTCTCTTTCGGATAATTGAGTATTTCCTTGTTTGGTCTGAATAATAGCGGTTCCATATTGACCTATAGGTCCAAATTGTTTACGCAATTTTTTTAGGTCGCTAAATACATCCAAGTATTCTATTTTAGAAAGCGCTATTCGAGCCACAAAATCAGCATTTCTAGTTAATTTACCATCTATGATAAAAAGAGGCGGGCGAGGATTTTTTTCGTAATCCCCATATCTTTTTACCTGAAAATTGGCTTTATAAGTAGCTTCTTCGGTTAATTGGAATTTAAGCGCCGATTGTACTTCTGTACAAAAAGTAGGTAAATCTTTAAAGGCATTATAAGTTTGTATGGCTATTCTTCTATAATCAGTCCATTCTTTAGGCGTAAAATCTTCTAGGAGTTGCTCTATCGAGCATTCTTGCGTGTCATAATATTGATAGGCTTTTTTCCGTAATTGGCTTAATCGAAGATAATTAGCTATGGTTTTATTATAAGGTAATGGATTGGTTTTACCCACTTCAAATTGTTCTTGAAAAATGATTTGCCTATCCATTGATTCATAAGCAATAAATTGAATGGGTTTACGTCCATAAAACTCGGCCAAATCTATTAAAAAATACCCTTGTTCATCCGTCCGATTATATTGTAATAGTTGCTCTTTGGAAGAATAATAGCCTAATAAATTTGATTTTACTGGTTCGCCTGTGCTAGTATTTAAAAAACCTTTAATGGCTAGTTTTTGCTTTAAAGCAGTCGGCGGAATAGCCCTTATAGGCGTAACTATCAAATTAGGTAAAGCGGACGTTCCTGTTAACAACACATCTTTAACAGAAATAGAAATGGTCGCTTTTACAGGTTTACCTAATGCATCTTTTACCGATATTTGTCCCGCTACTTTTTCTCTTTTATGCACCTTTTCTGGATAGGTTAAAATAACTTGTAATTCACTTAAATTGGGTGCTTTTTGTGCGGTGATGACTTCTGTAACTTCTGTATTTTCACTAATTGAATTTTCCTCTAAATCATTATAAATAGGAATGGTAACCTCGGCTAGTCTTACCAACTTTTTAGTTTCCTTTGCTGTTCCAAAAAGTAATAAATGGTAGTATCCAGATGGAACAGTAAAAGGTAGTTTATAATGCCCATGGAGATAGGTCTGTCCTTCATTTTTTAAGCAAATATCATTGATTAACAGCCCTTCTTCATTGACAAACTTTATGTCAAAACTAACGTCCTGTTGTCGGAAAATTTCAGGCAAATATATTTTATACCAAATTATTTCACCGCTTACATAAAAGGATTTGTTCAGGTGAATAATGCAATTATCAGTTGGACTGTTTGCAGCATTTACCTGAAAGGGTAGCATCAAAACTAATAGGATATATAGGAAATGAGTTGGTTTCATTTTATAATTTATTCAATGTTTCTGATTGTAACGGATTGCGGAGATTTCAAATATTAACCCCTTTAGGGGTTTTATGTCGGTAGAAAATGGAGGTTCACCCTGATTTCATCGTGCCTTTAGATACGGAATGTGACACAATGTAAAGGCACACCTTCAACATAATCATCAATTAATCCAAAAGTCTGGTTTATTTACAGTACTTCCTGCCTTTAATAGGCAATTTCTACATAGATTGGGTTGTGAATTAAAGGTTTCTCTATCAGCTACTTCTCGGCACATAGGCGTGGGAAACTCTGCTTCGTCTTGGCTGATAAATATCCTGATAGAATCTTCCATCGTTGTATAAAAATAACCAAAAACGATTTCAGCTGGATTTTCCAATTGCTTAAAATTGCCCCTAACTATAGCAGGTAAGGTTTCAAAAAAACTACCATCTCGGTCGATGATAGTATTTAATTCTTTCCAATATTTAAACGCCCCTTCACTTAGGGATTGTTGAACAATTTTAAGGTAAAAACCCCGATAAAATCGAAAATCTAAAGGTTCTTCTAACAGGAAATGATTGTTTAAAATCGGTTGGGCAGCCTGATTTCCATCGAAAACGACTACTTTATCTAAATTTAAAGGATCAAAATTATAGCATACATTGACTGGTTTAAGTGGTTCTGTAGCAATAGCAGATTCAGGAAACCTATAAGTCCCTTCAAATTCCCATTTTAAGAAAGAACGATTGGGATTATTCGGTAATTCCAGCGGCGTATCGAGAGTGATTTCTAAGAATAACCTAGATTCAATATTTTCTAAATCATCCAAAACAGGTCGCTCTATCACATTTTTGTGTACCGCCTTAATGGCAGGAACCCCTATCAGCGGCTCTAAAGTAGACTCATAATTCCGGTTATTAGGAAGCTGAACAGTCACCTGATAAGACTGTCCAATTTCAATGGGCATAGTTGGATGATTGGACGGTATTGCCAATTCATAAGAACCGATTGTCGTCATCGGTATTGCGACTGCTTCGCCATTTGCAGATTTTAGCAAGACGATTGCGTCCACAATAGGAACAGGAGAATCTGATGGGGAAAAATCGGATAAATCAGAAATAGCTAGACTAACCATCGAAGGCGTACCATAACTCAATTTTCCTCGAATCATAATGCGGTCTAAGGTATTCTCAGAATTAGCCAAAGGAATTTCATCCAAACAAGCAAAATAGCCTAATGCTAAGATGCAAACTAGGAGTATTTTTTTGTATACTATTTTAAAATTCATATAGGATTTTCTTTCAAGACCTCAGAGAGGTCTAATGTCTTTAGGAATGGTAAGGATTTTGACATTTCCCGACCTCAGAGAGGTCGCATGTAAAAGATAGAACATATGACCTCTCTGAGGTCATGAAATTGGAAAATAGCCTATTCTCTAAAAATATATGACCTTTCCGAGGTCAAAAGCGTAAAACCTTCCAATATTTGTATATATTCGGGATGACTCCTATTTAAATCCCTTTTCTTGATTTGAACTTCATATCGATTCAAAATTAAAAGTAATAGCAGGAAAAGCATTTCCCAAAATAGATAATCTATTAGCCTTTGGACTTTTAAATGGTTTTTGACTATAGAACACCGAAAAAGCATTGCGTCGACCATAAACATTATAAATAGAAAAAGTCCAACTGGTTTTAAATTTTTTACCCTTTTTATACCCTTTTCCTCTGGTATAGGCAAAATCTAGTCGATGGTAATCGGGAATACGAAATTGATTTCTTGTCGAATAAATAGGCACGACTACCCCGTTATTTTCCTGATAGCTGGCAATAGGAACAGTAGTCGGTCGGCCACTTGCATAATTGAAATTGAAGGTAAAGGTATTCCGTTGATTGGGTTGCAAATTAACTAGCAAAGAAATATCATGTGGTTTATCCAAATTGCTCAAATACCATTGCCCCTCGTTAATACCTGCCACTTTCTGGTCAGAACGGGAAAAGGTATAACTAAGCGCACCATGAATGTTACCTGTTGTCTTTTTGATACTCATTTCTAAACCATAAGACCGTCCAATCCCTGATACTAATTGAGTTTCAATTTGTTCATTTACCGTTAAATTTGCAAAATCTATATAATCAAATAAGGGGTCGATACTCCGAAAGTAAGTCTCCATAGAGGTTTCCCAAATATTGTTGTCAAAATTCCTAAAATAGCCTATGGAAAAATTATGGGCTCGTAATGGTTTAATGTAAGCATTGCTTAATTGCCATTGGCTACTTGGGGTAGCTGTATTGGTATTGAAAATCTGATTTAAATATTGTGCGGTTCGACTATATCCTGCTTTAATAGAGGTGCTGGCATTCAATCGGTATCGAAGGGAAAAACGAGGTTCTAATTGAGTATAAGTGGCAATCGACTTTCCTTTTTCAAAACGTTGATTCCCTATCGTTGACTCAAGTGTTGGAGCGGTTTCATCTACATATTGAAAAACGGTCTTGGGACCAATATTTTGATAATGACTTAGCCGTAGCCCAGCAGAAACTAACCAAGCAGGCGAAATTGCCCAATCTGCATTGGCAAATACAGCTGATTCTAAACTTTGTTCAAATTCTAGACTTTTTGGGATTATTTGAGAAATAGTACCTCGTGGTCGAATAGCCCCAGGTTCCACCCGATACCAAATACTAGAAAATCCACCATGGATACTTAATTTTTTAGTAGGTAGAAAAGTCACGAGTTCTTTTAGTTTATAATAATTCAGATTAATATCCAATTCAGAAGCATTGGTGCCGCCTAGTTCTAATTGAGTACTTTCGTAACGACTTGTGCCCACAGATAATTTGGAAAAAAGTTTTTCTGAAAAGGTCTTTTTATAAATTAATTGGGCATTTTTAGTTCCATAATCAAATCCAAAATCCTGATTAAAACCGAAATTATCATGACTTGCATAAGCCGAGAATATCAAGGTATTCTTTTCATTAAACCGATGCGTAAAATTTAAATTGGCGTCGTAAAAAAAAACGGTACTTTGTTGAATTTCTGGCACTTTTATCAAATTTAGTACCCAATCGGAATAGGTTGACCGAAATCCTGCAATAAAGGAACTTTTACCTTTTATAATAGGCCCTTCCAAACTCACCCGACCTGAGACTGGGCCAATACCTGCCTTTACCTTGACTCCTTGAAAATCTCCATCTCGCATTTCTACGTCCAAAACTGAAGCTAATCGACCACCATATTGAGCGGGCATACTCCCTTTATAGAGCGTTATTTTTTTAATTAAATCGGCATTAAAAGTGCTAAAAAAACCGAGGGCATGCGAAGAATTAAATATAATACCTTCATTTTGTATCACTAAATTTTGGTCTACCGCACCTCCTCTTACATTAAAACCAATCGCCCCCTCTCCTAAGGTACTAACACCTGGTTGTAATAATAGCCCCTTTATAATATCCGTTTCTCCTAAAAAAGTAGGTAATTTTTTAATAGCTGCCACATCAATATTCGTCAATCCTATTTGGGCATTATCGACATTAAAATCCGCCGTTTTTGCGGTAATAATTACCTCGTCTAAATCGACTGCGCCTTGACTTAAGGTTAAAGCAATAGCGCCATTATTATACACCTTAATCAGTTGATTTAAATCTTCATGTCCAAGGTATTGGATTTGTAATTCATGTTCTCCTAAAGGCACTTCCAACCTAAAATGCCCTTTTTCATCTGTAGATACCCCTTGATTTAAATCCGTGATAAAAACAGTTGCGCCAATAATTGCTTCAAGCGTACTTTCTGCTTGTACAGTTCCTTCAATAATAGCTTTTCCACTTGGATTTAAATTATCAATGGCGCCAATATTAATCGTGTTTTTATTTGCTAGTTCCTCTTTGGTGCTAACTGCTTCCAAAGTTTGATAATATTCAGCGGTATATCCCTCTTCAATAATTTTAGCAGGTAGAATCAATATCCCATAAGAACGGTAGGCTAAGAAACCTAACTCTGTTTCCTTCAATAGTTCGGGTAATACAATAGAGAGCGGTTTTAAATCAAAAGCAATATTGATAGGTTGAGTTGGAAGTGCGGATGCTTTGTAAAAAATCGAAATTTGATTGGTTTGCCCTATTTTTTCAAGAATAGAGGAGATGGGTTGATTTTGAAAATTTTCCGTAATTTTAGTATCCAAAATAGATTGCCCTTCTGCCAAAAAAGGAATTAAGCATATCAGCAAAATTAGGATAGAAAGCGGATTTTTTGAAGCCATATAAGATTGGTCAAAATAGCATTAAACTTGTCCAAATATAATACTATTTATAGACAAGTTCGCCAAATCATCAACAATTCTTTTGAGTAAGTTCACTAGATTTTTTACCATAAATACTATATTAGCGATGGATAATTGTGTACGTACACATAATTTTACTAAATTTGACTGATTTCTGCCAGTATGCTTTTGAAATATTTAATACAATCCTATCAATTAATTGAATTATGATTATAAAATCATTCACTTGTTACGAAGTTATTGTTCCCGCTCATGAAGGCGTCATCGAAAGCAAAGGCATCAATAAGCCCTTGCATAAATTGCCTAAAGGCGCAAAATCGGGTTGGTCACTCCAATTTGATGAACTGCCCAAATTGGTGCTAAAAATGGAATTGAGCAATGGCATCATTGGCTGGGGTGAATGTTATCGAGACCATAATTGGCAAGTTGTCAGCGACATTATTAATGTGTTACTGGGTACAGATATCAGAACATTAACGCTACAAAAACTCCCTTTTAATTTTTGTAGAGAATACGATGGTTTTGAATGTGCGATTTATGATGCTTATGCCAAAGCACATAATATGCGGGTGGTCGATTTATTGGGAGGCCCTGTGCAAGATAAAGTTAGAGTTGGTGCCTGGTCTAGTCATCGAAGGTTGGAAGAAATAGGAGATTTAGCTAAGAATTTTGCCGACCAAGGTTATGATTGTATCAAATTCAAAACAGACTTAGAAGATGATGTGAAAGGTTGGTGTGAAAGTATCAAAGCATCAGCGCCTAATATGGAAGTTATTTTAGATCCAAATGAGCGGTGGTTATATCCTGGAGAAGTCCGAAAAAGAGCAGATGCACTAGCAGAAGTAGGCAATGTTTTATGCTTAGAAGACCCACTTCCACGTTGGATGTTATCCGAATATGCACTATTACGACAGTACAGTTCTGTGCCTATCGTATTGCACGTTTCTCTGCCTTATATTTTGCACGGTCAACGTGTGAAAGATGCCATTCAAGCCATTCAAGCAAAAGCAGTAGACGGCTATAATTTTAATGGAGGATTGGCTAATTTTCAACGCTTAGATTATATCGCAACTGCGGCAGGCTTGCCCTGTTGGCATGGTTCAGAAATAGATTTGGGTATCTTGGAAGCGATGTATTTACATTCTGCCGCTGCAGCCGCTTCCTGTATTTGGCCAAGTGATATTTTTGGTCGGATGATTCGAACACATGATTTACTAAAAATACCATTACATTTTAAACCGCCTTATGCTTATTTACCAGAAGGCTTAGGCTTGGGAATAGAAGTGGACGAGGATGCTATTGCGCATTTTCAGGTTGCTAAAAAAGAATTTTCTTAAGCTGTCTGTCAACTGTAATACAACTCTCTGAGTTGTGCAACGCTAAATATACAATTATGGATAAATCAAATTATAAAAACCCTTTCCCAAAAGACAAAGACCGTCAGCAAATTTGGGAAATGTTAGTAGAAAGAGACATTATTGCTTTTTGTAAAGAAGATTGGGAGATGGTCAGTAATGATTTTATAGAGCGTAATTTTATGGGCGTAGATGCTCGAAATTTACACAATCCCGATTCTTGGCGCATGAATTTTTCTGACCTAGAAGAATACAAAACCGTTTGGTTAGAACAAGCTGCCTTGTTTGTGCAAACCGAATGGGCGGATGACCCCGAACAAGCACTTTATGAAGCGACTACTTTAAGAGATATAGATATTAAAGGTAAGAGTGCTTTGGTGCATAAAAAATTTGATGGCTATATTACCAAAAAAGATGGCACAAAAGATAGGTTAAATTGGCAAACTTTATACTGCTGTCGAAAGGTAGGAAGTCGTTGGAAAATAGCAGGCTTTACAGGCTATATGCCACATCCAATGGGTTTCGGTGCAGAGACAAATACCCCTGGGAAACAGATTCCAGAAGGTGCTTCTCAACATGTAACGGCAGGTCCTTATTCTCCTGTTTTGCAAGTAACACCAGGGCAAATAGTGGTCATTTCTGGTCAAGCAGCGATTGATAATAGTGGAAAAGTAATCGGCGATACCATCGAAGAACAAGCACATTTGACCCTTCAAAATTGTCAAAAACAATTGCAAACGGGAGGAGTAGATTTAAATGATGTCTTTAAAGTCAATGTTTATCTAACAGATTTGGATAACTGGCCAAGGTTTAATGAAGTCTATAAAACTTATTTTAAAGACCCAAAACCTGTTAGAACAGCCGTTCAGACACCACTTTTGTTCACACTTTTAGTGGAAATTGAAATGTGGGCGGTAAAAAAATAGCATTGAGTTGTTGCCGTGTTGCCTTGTTACGGTGTTGAAAATGCAACATGGTAACACCACAACAAGGCAACACGGCAACATCACAACCTCAAAAATATGTACTGGGACCAACTAACATCACCTCAAATAGCGGAACTGGATAAAAACATTCCAGTCATTTTACCCATTGCGGCAATCGAACAACATGGCGCACATTTACCCTTGGCTACAGACCGCATGATTGGGGAACATCATTGCCAGCAATTAAATAAAAAAATCGGCGACAAAGTGTTGATTCTGCCAACTATAAGTGTCGGTTGTTCAGAGCATCATACTGATTTTGCAGGAAGCTTATCTGTCCAACATTCCACCTTTTTAAACCAAATGACAGACATCGCTAATTGTGTAGTGAAATATGGGTTTAAAAATTTTATGGTTTTAAATAGTCATGGTGGAAATTTAGCCATAGCAGGTACGTTCTTAGAAATTTTCGGTTATCGAAATCCACAATGTAATGTAGTGGTAGCAACTTGGTGGAAAATTGCCTTAGAAAAACTAAAAAAATTGAACAAATCTGGACAAGGAGGTGCAGGTCATGCAGGAGAATTTGAGACCTCCTTGATGTTGTTAATTGCACCTAAATTAGTCCAAAAAGATAAGATTGGCAAAAAAACAAATGTGCCTACTTTTGACTGGGCGGAAGGAGATATGTTGGCAGGCGGAAAAGCAGGTTTATACCGAACGATGAAGGCGATGACGCCCTCTGGTGTATACGGAGATGCTAATTATGGTACGAAGAAACAGGGCAAACAGATTACTAAAATAGTGGGGAAGGCTTTGCAAAAAATAGTTTTGGATTTATATGGGAAATAGTTGATGCTTGTCTCATTGAATTAAACTAGCAATCCAACTAAAATTATTGACCGCAAAAGATAGTAGTTTATATCTTAGACTATAACGGAGCGATGCTCCTTAGAGAAAAGCTAAAAAATGAATAAGTCTACAGACAGTTTCGGAGCGATGCTCCTTAGTTTTGCCAAAAGAGCATCGCTCTGACTCTGTCTGTAGCAGAATGTGCTAAAGGATTTCCAAAGGAGCGTAGCTTCGACCCGAATAAAATAGTTGACTTCGACTGGTCGCTATTTTTTTGTGGTTAATAACTGAAACTTAATAACCAGTTCATAATCAATATTATGCGACCAAACTTATATCTTTTAGTACTCTTTTTATTATCCTCCTCATGCAACTCAAACATGAAATCCTACACCGTAAAAAAAATAAAACAAACCATAGAAATAACAGGCAAAGGAACAGATAATACATGGCAAAAAGCCAATGAATTAACGGATTTTTCCTATCCTTGGCGCAAAGAAACCGCTCCACAAACGAGTTTTAAAGCCTTATATAATGAGACCCATCTCTATTTTTTATACCGAGCAACAGACCCCGATATTATCACCAAAGAAAGAGGTTTAGGAGAAAGAGATGCCGTAGATTCTGACCGAGTAGAAATCTTTTTTAAAGCCAATGACGAAATGAATCCTTATTATGCTTTAGAAATGGATGCTTTAGGAAGGGTGCTAGATACAGAGGCTAGATTTCACCGAAATATAGACTATGACTGGGATTGGCCAGAAGGACAGCTACTACTAAAAGCCTCAACGGATTCAAAAGGCTATTGGGTAGAAGGCAGTATTTCTTTCCAGTCCTTGCGCCAATTAGGGATGTATAAAGACGATAATATTTTAAAAGCAGGGCTTTACCGAGGGGAATATGTGACTTTACCAAATGGCAAGGTTGATACTAAATGGATTAGCTGGGTGATGCCAGATTCAGAAGAACCTGATTTTCATATTCCCTCTTCTTTTGGTATCTTAAAATTAGCAAAGTAACTGTAGATGGATTGTCTAGCAATCAAACAATCTTAACAATCAAACAATTTTTCAATCTTTTAGATGACTAACTTTAATTGGTACATAGACGGCAGCATCGTTATAATTTATCTTATCGCCATCATTGCGGTAGGTTTATGGATGCGCCGTTTTGTGCATAATGTATCGGATTATTTAGTGGCTGGCCGAAAAGTAGATTTATATTTAGGAATCGCCTCTTTAGCTGCGACCGAATTTGGCATTGTGACTTGTATGGCGAATGCACAGTTGGGTTATAAATATGGATTTTCGGGCATCACGCCAGGCATCGCTTTAGCCTTAGCGGTGTTTATAGTGGGCTGGACAGGCTTTTGTATCAAACCGCTGCGAGAACAATCGGTCATTACCTTACCGGAATTATTTGATAAAAAATTTGGACAAAAAGTTAGATGGGCAAGTGGCGTCGTCATCGTTTTAGGTGGATTGTTGAATATGGGCGTTTTCCTTAGAATGGCAGGTGATTTTTTGACCGAAGTTACAGGTATTGATACCCAATACTTAGAAATATTAATGACAGGCTTATTGATAATAGTTGCCATTTATACCATTTTAGGTGGGATGTTGTCGGTTTTAGTCACGGATTATTTTCAGTTTATCCTTTTGAGTATTGGACTATTAGCCGTTACCGCTATTTGTTTTTATGAATTTGGTTGGAATGAATTGACCTTACATTTAGAAACAGCTTATGGAGAAAAAGCTTTCAATCCATTCTACCAAGGAACGTATGGTCTGGATAGAATTGCCTTAGATTTACTAGTCGCTTTTGCATCTGTACTAACTTGGCAAACCATGCTTAGTCGAGTATTATCTGCAAAAGATGTTACTACAGGACAAAGAATATATATGGGAACAGCTCCCTTCTTTTTAGTGCGTTTTGCACTTCCCGCTTTCTTAGGGATAGCGGCCTTTTACTATTTTTCCCAAACAGGCAATGCCCCTGAAAGAGAAATCATGGCATTGCCAACCTTCATTGGAGCGATAGTACCTGTCGGTTTAATAGGCCTTTTGATTGCAGGAATGTTAGCAGCAGATATGTCCACCAATTCTTCCTATTTACTCGCTTGGAGTTCGGTGATTTATAATGACGTTTTAGCACCCGTACACAAACACCAATGGTCTACTAAAAAAGCTTTGTTGGTCAACCGATTTTTAGTGGCTGGCATCGGAATTTTTTTACTACTTTATGGTTTATGGTATCCGTTAAAAGGAGATTTATGGGTATATTTACAGGTAACGGGCACGATTTATCTAGCAAGTATGTCCGTCATTTTAATAGCCGTTTGCTACTGGGAAAAAGCTAATGATTGGGGCGCAATGGCAGCAATTATTGTGGGAAGTGCCATTCCTATTACCTTTTTAATATTCCAGGAATTGGACAGTACCAAGGAATTAGCAGCTAGTATTGGCCCTTATAAATCAGGGGTCGCTACCTATTTTTTGACGGCTTTGGCAATGATTATAGGATCATTTGCAAAGCGGATGCTTAAGCCGTAAGTAGAAAATTTAGTGAATTAAGAATCTGTTTTAAGACAGGACTAAAATTTATAAAACTTTAATGTTTTATAAATGTGATTAAAAATAATGGCAGGCGAGTTTACTCAATCTTGTCCAATCGTTTAATTCCGCCAACTATTAACCTTAATGATTATGATAACTAGATTTTTAAACCAAATTGCCATCGTAACTGGTGGTGCAAGAGGCATTGGCAAAGGTATTGCGGAAAGACTGGCAAAAGAAGGCGCAATAGTTTATATTTTTGATATTCGAGCAAAAGAGTTGAAGAAAACAGTCGCCAAATTTAAGTCCCAAAAATTAACAATTAAGGGTCAAATAATAGACATTACTAAAGAAAAACAAATCAAAAAAGGAATCCAAAAAATCACCAAAAAACATCAGCGATTGGACATTATGGTCAATTGCGCAGGAATTGTTGGTGGAACAGGTAATAAAATAGTGGATTATATCACGAAAACCTTTGAAAAAACAATTGCTATTAATTTAACAGGTGCATTTTTATTGACTAAATACTGTATTCCCTCGATGTTGAAAAATAACTATGGACGCATCATTCACCTAACGTCAATTGGAGGCAAAGATGGTAACCCTAATATGGTTGGCTATGCTGCCAGTAAAGCAGGTTTATTCGGTTTGATAAAGGGCGTTGGGAAAGAATATGCAGCAACAGGAATTACCGTCAATGGTATTGCCCCTGCCGTAATAGCAACCGACTTGAATGAAAATACAGACCCTAAAGTATTACAATACATGATAGATAAAATCCCGATGAAAAGATTGGGAACGGTTAAAGAAGTAGCTGCCTTATGCTGCTGGATAGCCTCCGAAGAAGCTAGTTTTAATACTGGATTTGTCTTTGATTTATCAGGAGGGAGAGCGACTTATTAAGGATTGAAGGTATTAATTAGCCAATTTTTTTTCACCTAAAATAAAAAGCATTATGCCCCATACTAATCGTCGTAATTTTTTAAAACTGTCCGCTTTTACTAGCGCATTTTTAGGCTTGCCTTTAGCGGATACTTATGCTAGAGCGACTATCGAAGAAAAACTAGCAAGCATTCGAGCAACTAAATTGGCTCAAGGCAATTCTGTCATGGGACTTAAAGTTGCTCCAATTGAACAAGTAAAAGTAGCAATTATCGGTTTGGGTAATCGAGGGCCTGGACATTTGAACCATTTACTATCCATGCCCTCCAAAGCAAAAGTTACGGCTATTTGTGATATTAGAAAAGAACGGACGGACAAAGCCATGGAAATCTTAAAAAAGCACAATCAGCAACCAGCAGTTTATTCGGGAACAGTAGATGCGTGGAAAGAAATGGTGCAAAGAGCGGATATAGATTTAGTCATTATTGCGACTCCTTGGGAAGAACATGTGAGAATGGGCGTTTACGCTATGCAGCAAGGCAAACATGTTGCTATTGAAGTGCCGATTGCCACCACTTTAGCAGGTTGTTGGCAATTGGTGGATACTGCCGAGGCGACACAGCGGAATTGCATGATGATGGAAAATACCTGTTATGGTGATGAAGAATTGTGGATTTTGAACATGGTGGAAAAAGGTATTTTTGGAACATTAACCTATGCCGAAGGTGCGTACATCCACGATTTAAAAGAATCCATGTTCAGCAAAACCCGCTACTATAATCAATTTAGAATTCGACACCATATTCGACAAGATGGTAACCTTTATCCAACGCATGGCTTAGGACCAGTTGCCCAATATTTAGGCATCGAAAGAGGCGACCGATTTAATAAAATGGTGTCTATGAGTTCTTTACAAGCAGGTTTAACCGAACATAGTTTAACAGTAGAAGGAGATAGTGAATTTTATAATCAAACCGATTTTGTGCATGGAGACATGAATAATTCCTTGATAAAAACGGAAATGGGGAGGACTATTTTGGTTCAACACGATGTTGTCACGCCCCGACCTTATAGCCGAATCAATGCTTTAGCTGGTACAAAAGCTTATCACGAAGGCTATCCCAGTCGCTTATCGTTAAATTCGGTTGGTGGTGGTCATCATTGGTTGGAAGAAAAAGACTATGAAGCGATGCGAACTAAATATCGACATCCAATCTGGGCTAAACTAAAAAAAGAAATCGAACAAAATGGCGGTCATGGAGGAATGGATTTTGTGCAAATGTATCGCCTCATTGATTGTCTGAATCGAGGATTACCTTTGGATATGGATGTGTATGATGGCGTAGATTGGTCGGTTGTCATGCCCCTTTCAAAAGTATCAACAGAGTTAGGCAGTATTCCAATAGATTTTCCTGATTTTACCAGAGGAAAATGGAAAGGTAAACGACCTCATGGGATTATGGCTAATCTGTAGTTGATGCAGCTTAATTTTATCAATAATCCTCAATGAATTGTAACTATTTAGCTTAGGGCAAGAGGCGTAGGGCAAAGGGTTAACCTACTAATAATAGAAAGATTTTTTGGACCTAAATCTTGAAAATTTTCATTTGTATGCTGTCGTATTTCCCTCCGCCCCTTGCTCTATGCTCTTTGCTCTTTGCTGAATAAATTTATCAGTACTGCGTTTTCATGCTTTAAAATTTTGATAATTGCTTATGAAAAGACGAACCTTTATCCATAAAAGCAGCCTTGCTGGAACAGGAGTTTGTTTAGCTCTTTCCCTAATTACCCGACAACAGGAATCACCTATAAAGGTGGGAGTTATTGGATTGGATACGTCCCATTCTGTAGCTTTTACGAAAGTTATAAATGCTGAATCAACTGGTTTTAAAGTAAGCCACGCTTATCCTAATGGAAGTAAGGATATTGAGTCAAGTGTTAGTCGAATTCCAAAATATACGCAAGAAATGAAGGCTTTAGGCGTAACTATTGCGCCTTCCATCGATGCCCTTTTGGCAGAAGTAGAAGTCGTTTTATTAGAAACGAATGATGGGCGACTACACTTGGAACAAGCGAAAGCCATCATTGCCGCCAAGAAACCCTTATTTATTGATAAACCAATGGCGGCTAGTTTAAAAGATGTCGTGACTATTTTCGACTTAGCGAAAAAGCATCAGGTACCTATTTTTTCATCCTCTTCTCTGCGCTTTTCTCCTTCTATGCAAGCCATTAAAGCGGGTAAAGTTGGCGAAGTGATAGGCGCAGCTACCTTTTCTCCAGCGACCATCGAAAAGACACATCCTGATTTATTTTGGTATGGCATTCACGGTATAGAAGCGCTGTTTACCTTGATGGGAACGGGTTGTAAAAGTGTTCGACGGACTTTTTCTAAAGGTACAGATATAGTCGTCGGTGAATGGAGAGATGGTAGAATTGGAACTTTTAGAGGCTTGCGCAATGGAAAAACGAGCTATGGCGGTAGGGTATTTGGGACAGAAGGTATTAGCGAAGCGGGTATTTATGAAGGGTATGAACATTTAGTTAAGGAAATTATGCAGTTTTTTAAGACGGGTATTCCACCTGTAACGGCTGCCGAGACTATCGAAATTTTTGCTTTTATGGAAGCCGCAGAACTTAGTAAAAAACGAAAAGGGAAAGTGGTCAGTTTAGCAAGAGTCTTGAAGAAAGTTTAATCAGGTGTCAGGAGGGCAGCAAAATCATAAATCTTAAATCATAAATCCACCTAGTTCTTACGTGACAGACCTGCCAGTTCCATTCAGGCGGGTTTATGATTTGCAAAACCCAATCTACTTAAATTATACAATTATGAAAAACACCATATCTCGTAGAAAATTCATTCAAGTCAATTCCATAGCAGGCGTAAGTTTAGCGGCAAGTCCCGTCCCCTTTTTTACCAATGGAATGCCGTCTAAAAAAATTACGGTAGCCGTGATGGGCATACGAGGCAGAGGGAATGCTTTAGCTAAGGTTTTTGCGAATCAACCCGATTGCGAAGTGGCTTATTTATGTGAGGTAGACGAACGCTATTATGAAAAAACGCTAAAAGAATTAGCGCCTTTTCAAAAGAAAAAACCTAAATTAGAAAAGGACATTCGGAAAGTATTAGCAGATAAATCGTTAGATGCTATCGTTATTGCTGCACCTGACCATTGGCATGCCCCAGCGGCTATTATGGCCTGTCAAGCAGGAAAGCATGTGTATGTGGAAAAACCCTGTAGTCACAATCCACGGGAAGGGGAATTACTGGTACAAGCTGCCAGAAAGTATAATAAAGTAGTGCAAATGGGTAACCAAAGACGTAGTTGGCCCAATGTACGAGCTTGTATTAAAGATTTACATGCAGGAATTATCGGTAATGTCTATTATGCTACGGCTTGGTATACTAATACAAGGGAGTCTATAGGATATGGAAAAACAACGACTGCCCCCGATTATTTAGACTTTGATTTATGGCAAGGGCCAGCGCCTCGCCGCCCTTATCAAGATAATTTACATCCTTATAATTGGCATTGGTTTTGGCATTGGGGAACGGGAGAAGCCTTGAATAATGGAACTCATTTTGTGGATTTGATGCGTTGGGGAATGCAGGTGGACTATCCCAAAAGAGTCGTTTCTATGGGTGGACGGTATCATTACCAAGACGATTGGCAAACCCCTGATACCCAAACGATTAATATTGAATTTGAAGCGAATAAAAGTATGAGTTGGGAAAGCAGAAGTTGTAATAGTTTACCAAAACATGGTTTTACAGCAGGTATTGTTTTTCATGGAGATGGAGGAAGTGTCCTTTTAGGAAGTGGCAATGCTTATACGGTGTATGATAATGACCGTCAACCTAAAATTATTAAAGAAGTAACAGCAGAAAGTAAGACTGCGGACCAACCCAATCAACGCAATACCCTTGGACCAGGCGCTTGGTTTGATGCGCCTCATGCGAATAACTTTTTACAAGCTATCCGAGAAGGCGAAACACTAAGGAGTGAAATTGAAGGTGGCCATAAAAGCACCTTGCTTTGTCAATTAGGGAATATTGCTTATCGGACGGGTCGCTCTTTAAATATTGACCAACGTAATGGACATATTATTGGCGATATGGAAGCTATGAAACTATGGACTCGAGAGTATGAGCCAGGCTGGGAAATTGTGGTTTAAGAACGTGAAATAAATAATTTGACCACTCACTTAGCAGTGGTTTTACTTCAAAAAATAAAATTATGGAACATTGGTTTTGGTTCGGGTTACTAGGCGTTACTATATTGTGGTACATCATTGTGACAATAGTAGTGGCTATTCGAGGAGGAAAAGATATTAAAGAAATGATAAGGCAATTAAAAAAATGAGTCGTGTATTAAAAGAGTTGATGTTTGTAAGAAAAAATAATGTTGTATTAACCTCTGCGGACTCTGCCTCCTCTGCGTGCAAAATGTAAATTAACCACTTTAAGACACTACCAAAAAATGATACTATGGCAAAAATATACTACGTAGGAGATTGGGCAATTCTAACAGGTCCAGTATTTGCAGAAAGCCCCTTTCAATTTGCGCCCAAAGGACTAGAAATTTTCAACTATGGCGTCTGGTTAAAAGATGCTTTAGAATCTTCAGGAGAACATACCGTTACTTCCGTTCCTTCTTGGGATTTTTATAAACTCGGTCCAGGGGAATTTGAACAAATTATTGAGGATTATGACGTTTTGATTTTTAGTGATTTTGAAGGAAAATTATTACAATTAGCGCCCGATTTTTTTGATAGAAAAGAATTTGGAAAAGGCATTCTAACTTTTCCCGATAGAGCCAGATTAATTGTAGAAGCAGTCAAAAAAGGCAAACGCTGTATGTTTTTGGGTGGCTGGTATTCCTTTACAGGAGAGATTGGAAAAGGCGGTTGGGGAAGAACCTTATTAAGAGACATCTTACCTGTCAAATGTTTGCCGACGGAAGATTTAGTAGAAAGTACCGAAGGGTATTTCCCAAAATTGACTAAAAAAGGGAAAAAAGCTTTAAAGAACCTTGATTTAACAGACATTCCACCCATTTTAGGCTATAATGAAACAATTCCTATTCCAGAAGGAAAAGTATTAATGACTTATAAAGAAACAGGGCATCCAATGTTAGTGACCAGAAAAGTGGGGAAAGGAAAAACTTTGGCTTATACTTCTGACCCTGCGCCGCATTGGGCAGCGAATTTTGTATATTGGAAAGGCTATAATAATTTTTGGTTGGCTTGTTTGGATATATTGTTAAAATAAAAATTTATACCATCTATTTTTTAGCAAATAATACCTTCAATTGAGCAACTGCGGATGCGGCCAATTTCTCACCAGCGCCTTTATCATAAATGGTCGTTCCAGGAGTGGTCTCATACCCTTTGATCATAGGCTTAAAACCTTCGGGTCCTTGACTAAATGAAATTTCAGTTGGAAAATATTTATAATGGCCATTCGCTGTACCGATTACCAGCGTATTTTTATAGGGGGAATTTTCTTTGATATAGACACCAAATTCGTAGAACATTTCTCCGGGGAGACCAACAATAGCCACTTCACCGATTTGAATGACCATTACTTCGAGTTGATCGATTTCATTTTGAACATCATACATATCGACCCACCATTGCGCATATAATTCTTCCGGAATGCCGTCGGGTTGTAATTCGGGCATCCCTTCTTTTTCTACTCTTTTCATTACCTTTTTTGCCCATTCATATTGTTCGTCGGTAATGGTGATTTTTTTAAGGGGCACCTCTTCCCTAGAAATTTGAATACTTCCATTTCCAGAAGCTGGTTCACTATTATTCATTGCAGCTAAGGCAGCCACGCCCAATAGGTAGCCTACCCGTTGGCATTCTTGGTAGGTATCTAAAAAACCTACTTTGTGATCCACTTGTGTAATATTTCCTGAGGGTGCATTTAGAAAAAGTACGCCGAAATCTTCTCCTTTTGCTTTTTGAACGGATTCTGTTAAATAAGAAGGGTAATCAGCTGAATACAGCCAATTATTTCCAGTAAGGGTGGTAGGGTGGCATCCGAAATTAACCAAGGTGTTGGTAGTCTCTCCATTTTGTTCTATGCTTACGGTAATCAATTCGGGATCTTTTCCACCTAATGCTTTTTCTATAAAACCAGGTTCAAATTTTTCCCAGACCATGTGAGTGGTGCCGTCTACTGCTTTTAATCTTCTGTTATGAGAAACTCGATCTTCGATAGTACGCCCAACCATCAGTTCGGCAGGTTCGAGATTTTTATTGGCTTCAAGAATGGCACTTGCCGCTTTTTGAAGATACCCTTTTGCTTCTGGGGCATCCAAATTTGACTTTGGCCCACTATGGGTATGGGTCGCATGGATGAAAATGTTTTCGGCTTTGATATCTGAAGTGGATGCCACATATTCGCGCATCATATCTATTGCATCTACTGTAATAAGGCAAATATCCACGGAAAGAATGGCGGTTTTTTCGCCGCTATTGTCCTCCGCAACTATTGCTTTCCCAAATAAGGAATCGTGAACGCCACGGGAGGCATAATCATCACCACGATAATTGCCTACCAGATCGAGACCTACCCTAGGGGTATAATCTACTTCCGCATAACCAATCTTAAGTCCAGAATTTGGGGTATCCGTTTTTGAAGTTGTTTGTTTGCAGGAGGGAATGATGAATGCAACTATCGCAAACAGCAATACTGCTTTACAAAATTTTATTGTCCTTTTCGTTGTTTTATTTTTCATGTTAAAACGCAGTTTAAAGTTCGTATCCAATTACCTGAAAATATATTATCTATGTCTTTTTGTTGGTATCCTCTATTGCTAAGTATGTCACCAAATTTCTGAAGATCGGCGATGGTATTCATATCGTAGGGGGTCTGTTCCAAACCAAAGAGGCCATCTAAATCACTTCCAAACCCGATGTGTTCACTATTCCCAGCCATTTGACAGATATGGTCAAAATGATCTACCAAATGTTCCAAACGGATCCCCAATTCTTTGGGGTCATCTATTGCCAATTGGAAATCGGGGTACATCATCCAAGTATCCAAAGCGCCCCCTATCATTCCATTTCGCTCTATAATACAGCTTATCTGCTCATCGGAAAACTGACGTTCCCCCGGTACAATGCTTCTGCAATTTTGGTGGCTGGCGATGACTGGACCATGAAAAATATCTAATGCCTCGAAAAAGCCCTTATCGGTGAGATGCGTTAAATCCAATTGAAGGTCTAGTTGATTCATTTCCATTAACAGCTCTTTTCCTAAAGCGGTCAATCCACTACCGTCAGAATGAGTACCTGCGGCATATCTGCCAGGACCGAAATGGGAGATTCCGATGGACCGTAATCCCATTTCATGATACATGTGTAAATAATCTAAATTGACGATGGAATCTGCCCCTTCAAGGGCAAGTATATAGCCAACAGGCTTTTTTTCTGTAGCTGAGGTATTTTTTAACCAGCTATTCAAATGTGTGGATAATCCGTTTTTTGTGTTAATCTGAATCATTTCTCCCAAGGTTTCCATTTCACGATACCATGCCAATTGACATTGAGCGTAAGCGTAGGCTTGTTGTGGGGAATGCCACCCTGGTAGCGCCATCGTCTGCAATGGATTTCCCTTTTCTGAATAACGGGAAATTATAGTCGTTATTACGAGGCCAACATTTCCTTCACGTAGTTCGGGCAATGCCACCGTTCCTTTGCCACGGTCTTGATAATCTGTCCATCCTAACAGCCGCTCCTTTTCCCGAATCTCGGCTACGGTTTTGGTTAAATCACGGTTCAACGTCATGGCATTGGTCGCCAAATCTAAATGACCGTCAATTATAAAGGGTAGGGTGGAGGTATTACTCATGCCTGATTTTTTTTGGAAGGTATATCGGATATTCTCTTGGCATAATCAGTAGATAAGCGATTCATGTCAAAGGAGAATCTTTCAAATGTTTCTTTCCATTTTTTTGCTTCTTCAGGTGTATAGTCATAAAAGCCTTTCCCATTAGAAACCCCGTTACCATCTGCTTTCGCAATATCGTCGATCAATTTTGGTACCGTGGTCTGATTACTCAATTCTGGAAACAGGTCTTTCATTACTGCATGGTATGCCTTGAGTCCTGTTAAATCCATATAGCGAAAAAGACCGCAGAAGGACATCCATCGGCCGCCATCGTTCTTGCAGGCTCGGTCGACATCGGCAATCGTAGCATACCCATTTTCCACAAGGTTAAAAGCTTCCCGATACATGGCATACATGATTCGATTAGTGATGAAGCCCCTAATATCTTTACGTACTAATGTTGGTTCTTTACCCCATTGAGTAGCAATGGCATGTAATTGTTCCCCAACTTCAATCGGACTTTTTTCCTCGCATACGATTTCCAAAAAAGGGGAAGTGTAGGAAGGTTCGTCCCAATGCATGCCAAAAAAGCGTTCGGGGACCTTACAATGGTTCTGTAACATACTTATAGGCATTGCCGAGGTGTTTGAGGTAATAATTACTTCGTCAGAAATGCATGCTTCTATTTTTTCATAAACCCCTTTCTTTATTGCAAGGTTTTCGGAAACGCATTCCATGACCAACCAACACTTTTTTAGGTCGGCGTAATCGGAGGTATAGCTAATGTTTTTCAAAAATTCATCTGGCGTTTTTTTGGTTAAACCCTCTTGGAGACATACCTCCAAAGAATGCCTGATACGATCAGGAGCGGTTTTGTCTAAATAGGAGACTATCGGTGATACCGCCACGACTTTTTGACCGTTCAACAATAGCGCAGTAGCAATGCTGGCCCCCATTAGCCCAAGACCAACTATTCCAATGGTTGAGTTATTTTTTAGTTCCATAGTCCACGATTTTGTTGAGATGTATTATTTGCATGCGTTGGATTTTCTATTTCAATTCCAATAGTGTTTCCTTTGCCATTTCTATGGCATGATCAATATGTTTTGCTTCATGAACGGCACTAATATACCATAGACCTCTCCCAATAATTCGAACACCCCGTTGTTGCATGCCTTGAATGAACATTTTCGATTTGGGTTGTTCATAGGCACTTACGTCCCGGTATTCCTTTACTTTAGATACGTTTGCAAAACCTGTATGAAACATAGGACCCAATCCTTGGACTAAAAGATTCTGCCCTGTTTCTTTAGCTACTCTTTGTAATCCTTCCATCAATCGATGGCCAAGGGCGTAAATCCGCTCATGCGTGCCTGCTTGTTCCAACACTTCAATGGTTCCTAATGCAGCGGCAATAAGTGCGCAGGCGGAGTTCATCGTACCTGCATGAATGACTTTTCCTTCTGCTACTAGCTGCATCCATTCTTTTTTACCTACAACCGCCGAAATGGGATACCCACTTGCCAATGCTTTTGCAAAAATGGAAAGGTCAGGCGTAATGCCATAGTGTTTTTGAGCACCTCCCAATCCTGTTCTAAAACCAGTAATGACTTCATCGAAAATTAGAGCAGCATTGTATCGGGTACAAACTTCACGCAAACCTTGCAGAAATCCTTCGGCTGGTAAAATACACCCACTATTGCACATTATGGGTTCGGTAATAATAGCCGCAATCTCGGTATGGTTTTCTGCCATGGTTTTTTTGACCAGTTCTAAATCGTTCCAAGGAAGTAAGATAAATTCGTTGTTCGCATCATCGGCGATTCCTGAAGTCCAGGGCAAGGGAGTGGGGTTTTCTCTTGTACCCATTTGCTCCTTATCCAAAGTCAATCCCCAGGAAACATTGTCTAACCAACCGTGGTAATGGCCTTCGAAGCGTATAAATTTATTACGACCGGTCTTTGCCCGTGCCACTCGAAGTGCGGTCTGTATAGCGGTAGATCCATCTAGGCAAAATCGCATCAACTCCGCTGATGGAATGTGCTTGTTTAATTTTTCTGCCAACTCTATCTCTAAAAGATGCTGTCCTGCAAAGAGTTGCCCTTTTTCGGAATAATCTCGAATCCTTTTTAGCACATGTGGATGGGTATGACCAGCAATCATTGGGCCTTGGCTAAGGGTGAAATCTAGGTATTTATTTCCATCGACATCATAGATATACACGCCCTCCGCACGCTCATAGAATAAGGCATGGGGATGGTTGAATTTTCGAAACTCCGAGGAAACCCCACCTGCCAAAACTTTTTTGGACCGTTCGAGCAATGCTGCGGATTTTTCATGCTTGAGCTGTATCTTTATTTCCTTCATTTTTAAATATTGATAAAAAAATAACTTCTGCATTTAGTTTTTCTATTAATTCTTTTTTCCATAGGTTTTCAGCCCATTGAAAAAAGGAATTATTTGAAAAACGCAGAACTTATTTTTTCATCGTTTCTAAATAGTTATTTTACGGTTTCGCGCCAAGACTTCCCATGTACCTGTGATCGCCCCGTTTTCTATAATCGTAAGTGCTTCATACAGGTTGACGGTGGGGCAGATGTGGTAGGGTATCGCCAAAAAAGGTTCTCCTATTTGGTATTGGGAGGTATCTGAAACGGATACCACCAAATGTTCTTCGAATTGGTCGACGATCGTGCCATTCTCCAAACCCAAAATCTCCACTCGTGGCTGGGGTGGGTCTGTTGCCGTAGCTTTTGTACCCAAATCGAGACACATTATTTGATCATCGATAATAGAAATAATTCGGGTCAGTATCGTCGCTGCAGGGGTAAAAGGCAATTCAGGGAAAGAAGAACCGTAGCCCGCATCCCAGAAAAAAATGGTACCAGGACTGCATTCAACCCCTTGTTTCTTCGCATAAAATGGAAAGGAAGGGGAACCGCCTATGATAACAATCAATTTTTTCTTTAAAAGATCTTCGGCTTTTTTCCAAAGCGCAGCAATTTCGGAAAAAATGGTTTCAGTTTGCTCTTTTCTGATTGCTACTTCGGGTGCATGGACGTGGCCGTCGTACACATGTAAACCTTTTAGACTCAATCCCTCAAAATCTTTTAGGTAACGGAGGAATTCAAACACTTCCTCCGTCTTTATTCCTGTACGATCCATCCCCACATTGACATCGATGAAGACTGCTAGCCCTTGCTTTTGAAAAAAATTGGAGAGCATAACTGCCGACGCCTTATTGTCCACTAAGGCGGAAAAGAGTGTTTTTGGATATTTTTCCCGTAGCGCTGCAAAACGTTTCGCCTTCGTTGCTGAAAGCTGGTAGCATAACAACACATCTTTTGCACCCGCCATTCCTAAAAGTTCTGCTTCGGCAATCGTACTGCATTTGAAACGGTCGATACCTTTCTCCATGGCCAATTGGATTACTTCTTGACATTTTACCGTTTTTACATGCGGTCGAAGGCAAGTAGTTTGCAAATCGACAATCATTTTTAGGGCATTATCGATATTCCCTCCAACTACCTCTGGAAATACCAAAAGAGCAGGCGAATCGATTGCGGAAACGTCCTCAATATGATAAGGTGTCTTATTTGGAAGCATCAGCATTGGGTAGTTTGAAAACGATGTCTATTTCTACTTTTATATTTTCGCCGAGTACCGACTGAACCGTGGTACGTGCGGGTTTTATTCCTGTAAAATAAGTGGCGTATACCGCATTGAACTTGCCAAAGTCGGCAATATCTTTAAGATGAACCGTACTTTTTAGCGCATCATTCATCGTACCGCCTGCGGCTTCCACGATGGCTTTAATATTGTCCAATGTTTTTTTGGTCTCTTCTTCAATGGTCCCTAGCATGAATGTACTCGTGGCGAAATCAATGCATGCCTGGCCACTTAAAAAAAGCATGCCGTTATACGCCACACCATCTGAATAGGCGCCGCTATCAAAATTAGGGTTGCGTTGGGGATGTGTAATCTTTATTTTTTCCATAGGGCTAATTTAAAAAAAAAAATGAAGTTCTATGTTTTTATGAAAATGCCCTTCATAAATCTATTAAGAGGAAAGCTTGTTTTTTAAAATTACCTGTATCAAATTGTTAGATTTTTTTAATAAGCTCTAGCAGGTTATGTTTAATTTCCTCCTCGGCCGTTCTATCTAAAAAACTACTTCGAGCCCGCCAGGTTTCATATCCTCCCTTGTCCAACTCATGTGCAGGGGGTACATATCCGTCATAGGTATTGGCTAAACAAATGGTAAAATAGTTTTGCCCTTCCAATTCTTTTTTCAACCATAGACCAGTTTCCGAAAATATTTCACCACCAAGCGCACCGATTATTTGATTGCCAATTTTTATAGCTTGTATGGCTGCGGTGTGTGTGTCGGGGTATTCATTCAATAACAATTGTTCCCTGGCGTAGACCATTGAGATTCCATGTTCGTCTAATTGAAGGTTGTCAAATTTGTTTGCGGCTAATTTTTCGGCCGCCTGTTGTAATTGAGCAGCATCAGGCTTTCTTATTTTGAGTGCCAATTCATCGTAAGTAATCTGCAATTTTGCATTTTCGACCCAATGGAGCCTAGATACTTTATCATAAATTACCTTAGCAAGGTCTCTACCCATCATTTCCGTTTTGGAAAATTCTTTTTTCGGAAATTTATCTGGATGCTGGAAGTCCCAAGTATTTACATCCGCTCCAGTACCATAGCTCATGATACCAACAAAATCTTCGTTCGCTCCTAGGTTTTCGGTCAAATGTTTGGCAAATGTTCCATAAAAATCAGCCGTGATGGTATCCACGTCCCAATCACCTGCATAGTGTGAGCTGTAGTTGCCCAATATGGATATCCAGCTATCGTCCAGTCCTTTTACCGCCAAAAAACAAACTTCTGAATCTACTGGTGCCGTTGAATCAACGATTAAATCTTCTGCATCGAAAGGATTGGTCTTGACTACATCCAACGCTTGTGTTACAGGATTCCTAGCTTCAAACCCCTCTTCCATCAAATATCTTCTGCATACTTGATATCCCGTCAAATTGCTGCTGCCTGAGGCAATTTTTGCTGGTTTTACTTTTTTTAGCGCAGCTACAACCGATGAAACGATCAAATCTGGCAATCTATTTCTGTAGGCAATGTCTACCGCTCCTCCGAGCAATCCTGCAACGTTTCCTGCACCATGTGTATGCGTGCAAGCCAATGTTATATGTTCCTTTTTTATACCTGTGGCGCTTTCGATTTTGTCTTTTACGATTCCTAGAAAGTCTGATGGCATAATACAGATGTCCACCATAACCAATGTAAATGTAGTTTGCCCCTGTTTGAGGATAAGTGTTTTCGAGAACAAAGGATCATGGATAAATCGGGCATAGTGCGCAAAGAAATCCACTCCTGTTATGGTTCCTTTTGGTGGAGTGATATCCCTTTGTGCCGCTCCAGCATATAAAACCGTTGAATTAGAAATTGCATTTTTCATTTTATCCGATTGTCGGTTAATTCAGCAATAGGCTAGTGTTTTGTCAAAGTTAATCGACAATCTTAGCTTGACAAATTTTTAGTCGATTTTTCTCTAATAATTCATCCGATAACCTTTAAGCGAATAAAGGAACTAATATAGGAAAATAATAAGTGAATTAAAAAAATCAGGTTCTTTTTGTTTGGGTTTCGCTGGTATATGGCTAAAGTATAAATTGTCCCTATATTACAAGCCCTTTTTAGTGTAATATTCTTGCATGATTTTCTTTGTGTATCTCTGTGTTTTTCTCTGCGAAACTCTGTGTAATAACTCCTTTATTTTAGTTATTTCACAGAGTTACTCGGAGCTTTCACAGAGTTCCACAGAGATAAAATTACATGTATTTTTTACATTAAAAAGAATTGTTATGTTAATAAGAGAGTCTCCCCAATTGTGGACGACTGCTAAAACGAAAAACTAAAAAATATTTACCGAGAATGTTCTTTATAATGCTTACCTTTAATCCTTATTAACTGTTTTACAGTTGTTCTTAAAATAAATGGAAAATGAAGCGAATTATAGGCTTATTATTGCTTTTAACTATTGTGAATATTGCTTTTACACAGCAAGAACAAACCATAAAATGGTGGAATCCTACCAATAATGCAATACCCGTAATTTCAGGCCAAGCATGGCCAAACGAAGTGGCATCTATTTACCATCGGCTTCCAGCAAGGGTAGAAAAAGCCGTTAGAGTACCCGTTTGGAATTTATCCAAGCAATCGGCAGGACTATCCATAAGATTCTGGACGAATGCAAAAAATATTTCAGTTAAGTACAAAGTAAAAGGAAACCTTGCTTTACCACACATGCCTGCTACGGGCGTTAGTGGGGTGGATTTGTACAGCAAATCTTATCATGGAGAATGGGCTCGATGTTGGGGGACTTATTCCATCAAAAAAGCATCCAATTATGAGTTTATTATTGATGACAATACGGCTGCTTATAATAAATATGGTAGAGAGTATCAACTGTTTTTACCGCTTTATAATGAAGTCGATTCTTTAGAAATAGGGGTTGCCGAGGAATCCTTTTTTACAGTACAATCCCTTAGAAAAGAAAAACCAATTGTTGCTTACGGAACTTCTATTTGCCAGGGTGCTTGTGCCTCTAGACCGGGTATGGCTTGGACGAATATTTTAGAAAGGAAATTAGAAAGACCCGTTATTAATCTTGGTTTTTCCGGCAATGGTAGATTAGAGCCTAAATTGATTGAGTTAATGACGGAAATTGATGCTAAACTATATATTTTAGATTGTTTACCTAATATAAGACCAGGTAAAGATGATGTCTATCAATTAACGTTGGATGCCGTAAAAACATTAAAAGAAAAAAGACCGACTGTTCCCATTATTTTAACCGCACATATAGGCTATGCTAATAACTCAACCAATCAAAAAAGTAAAACGGAATACCTTCCATATAATAAGGCATTAATTCGTGCTTTTCATGCTTTAAAAGTAGCAGGATATACCGATATTTTCCTTTTACAAGAAGCAGATTTAGGGCTTGATTTTGATTCGTATGTAGATTATATCCATCCAAATGATGTCGGAATGGTAGAATATGCGGATGCTTATGAGGCACTAATAAGAAAAGTATTAAAAGAAAATGTTGGCAGCATCTCCACCACTATTCCCAAAACGCAGAGTAGAGACATCAATGTTTATAAATGGGAAGACCGACATCAGGAAATCCTCGAATTAAATAGAACAGCTGCGCCTAAAATTTGCCTATTTGGCAATTCGATTACTCATTTTTGGGGAGGAGCGCCTAAAGCGAGTATTGCTAGAGGACAAGATTCTTGGGAAGATGTTATGAAACCAATGGGGATTCGAAATTTCGGATACGGCTGGGATAGAATAGAAAACGTACTTTGGAGAGTCTATCATGATGAGTTAGCAGGATTTGAAGCGGAAAAGATTGTTTTTATGATTGGCACGAATAATCTACATCTTAACACAGATAAGGAAATTATTGAAGGCTTAGAGGAATTGATAAATGCAGTTAGCATTCGTCAACCCAAAGCTGATATTTTGTTCATTGGGATATTACCAAGAATAGAAAAAGAAGAACGAGTTAAGCGGATTAATCTTAAAATATCGGAACTGGCAGATATAGCAAATATTGAGTATGCCGATATTGGCGAACCTTTGTTATTAGCAGATGGAAAGATAGATGCCTCGTTATTTACGGATGGTTTGCACCCTAATAAGGAAGGATATCGAATGCTTGCAGGGCAATTTCAACAGATACTTCAACAAAATAAAAAAGAATAAGGAGAGGCTAATATTTTCGTTTATTCCCTTTGGGGTAGCCTATTTTATAAGAGAAGTCAGCACTTCTGATCTCTTTTCTATAGTACGCTACTCTTAATGCTAAAATCATTATCAATGAAAAACTATCCCAGTATATTTAATGATGTAGTTGGTCCCGTCATGCGTGGCCCTTCAAGTTCGCATTGTGCAGCTTCTTTAAGAATTGGCAGATTATGTCGAGACTTAATGGATGGACAAATCAGCGATATTTTAATTGAATTTGACCCGCAAGGTTCACTTGCAACGACTCATAAAAGTCAAGGTTCTGATATGGGCTTATTTGGAGGATTTCTAGGTTGGGAAGCTTATGATGAAAGATTACAATTTTCCGAAGAATATATCGAAAAAGAAAAGATAAATATTGACATTATTATTAACCCGTTGAGTATCAGCAAACACCCGAATACTTATCAGTTGACCTTAACTTCGCCAAGGGAGTGTAGGAGATTGGTGGCAATCTCTACGGGTGGAGGGATGATTGAAGTGATTTCCATTGATGGGGCGAGGGTTTCTATGGCGGGAGATTATTATGAAACCTTGATTTATTGCGATTCCCCTGAAATGGTAAAGGAATATTTAGCAAAAGTTTTTGAAGCGGACTCTATTGAATGGCATGCGGGAGAACATTCCTTTATTGAAATCAAAGCACAACAATTTTTACCAGAAGCATTTTGTGAAGAATTACTGAGATTTTCAGAAGTAAAGCAAATTAAAAAATTAGCGCCTGTATTACCCATTATGGCGAGAAAAAATATCAACGTGCCTTTTATTACTTGTGCAGAAATGCTGGAATATAATGAAGGGAAAAATCTTTCGCTATGGGAATTAGCTATGGCTTATGAAAGTGAACGTGGTAAAATTACAAAGGATGAAGTATTTGAAAAAATGCGAGGCATTTTGCAGATTATGGAAAATGCGATTCAGTTGGGTTTAAAAGGCACCGAATATAAGGATAGAATTTTAGGTAGTCAGTCTTTACAATTTAAAGCACAATTAGTACAAAAGCGATTACCAGGAGGAGCTGCCAATAACCTCGTCATTATGTATGTTTCTGCCATGATGGAAGTGAAAAGTTCGATGGGTGTTATTGTAGCTGCACCAACCGCAGGTTCTTGTGGCGCATTGCCTGGCGCAATTATTGGCATGGGAGAATCCATGAATTTAACAGAAGATGAAAAAGTAAAAGGCTTACTAGCGGCAGGTTTAATTGGTGCGTTTATCGCAGCGCATGCGACTTTTGCTGCTGAAGTAGGCGGTTGCATGGCAGAAACTGGAAGTGGTGGAGGTATGGCAGCGGCTGGTATTGTTGTTATGGCAAATGGTACGCTAAATCAATCGCTTGCTGCGGCATCTTTAGCTTTACAAAATTCATTGGGCTTAATTTGTGACCCTATCGGAAACAGAGTAGAAGCGCCTTGTTTGGGACGGAATGTGATGGCAGCCACGAATGCGGTCGCTTGTGCAAATATGGCCTTGTCAAATTACCAACATTTAATTCCATTAGATGAAGTCATTGAGACCATGAAAAAAGTGGGCGATGAAATTCATCATACTTTGAGGTGTACCAATTTAGGGGGATTATCCATCACAAAAGCGGCTAAGGAAATAGAAGCAAAATTGGAGGAGAGTTCACCTGTTTTCTATAAAATTTGTTGATTTTAAGATTTTATCCATGGAGGCTATCTGTGGGGAACTAAAGTACGCTTGTCCCCACGGATGACTTTCTAGTTGTCCACTTCATTTATCATTCATTACTAAGAGGCTTACTTCTGGCAAAACGTATTTAGGACACAGAGTTCAAAGAAAGCACAAAGTTCACAGAGAATAATTTATTTACTTTCAGTACTTTGTGTTTTCTGTGTTTCCTCTATGCTCTCTGTGTCCTGAAAAATGTCCAGTAGTGGGACTAAGAAAAATAAAATATGATTACAATAATCTGGGTTTCGCTCATTATTTTGGGTATCTTATTTACCACACTCTTAGTCCGAGATGTGCTTAAAAATAAGCATCATCTAGAACGGGTAAGTGTCTGGAAAAATGCATTGATTGGATTTGTAGTTAATTTCTTTGATGTTTTTGGCATTGGGGCTTTTGCGCCTCAAACAGCCCTGCTAAAATTCACCAAACAGACAGATGACAGCGTACTGCCAGGCACTTTAAATGTCACGAATACTATACCTGTATTAATTCAAGCGATTATATTTATTCAAATCATAGAAGTGGATGTCTTAACGCTGGTATTGATGCTGGTTGCTGCCTCCATAGGTGCGATTATAGGCGCTGATTTCATTTCTTCCTTACCCGTAAAATCTATACGGTTAACGATGGGTTTTGCATTATTGGTTACCGCTTTTTTTATGTTTGCCACCCAAATGGAATGGATCCAAGGCGGAGGAACTGCAATAGGACTTAGTGGTTATAAATTAGGGATAGCCGTTGTTGTGAACTTCATTTTGGGTGCATTAATGACCGCAGGAATTGGCTTGTATGCGCCATGTATGGCATTGGTTTTTGCTTTGGGAATGTCGCCAAAAGTAGCTTTTCCAATTATGATGGGGTCTTGTGCTTTTTTGATGCCCTTTGCGTCTGCTAAATTTATTCAAAAAGGCGCTTATAATAGAAAAGCAACGATTTCAATGGCAATACCAGGAGCAATAGCGGTACTATTTGCTGTTTATTTTATTAAATCTTTGCCTATTGAGCAACTAAAAACCATTGTGATAGTGGTTATTTTATATACAAGTGCTATTATGTTTAAGGATGCTTTTAAAGAAGCACCACTTGTTTCCGTTGAGAATTAATTGAGGAAAATTGAAGAAAAAGTACGTGAATTTTTGAAATATAATGCTTGGAAGTCAATATTGTACAAATTTATAATTCATCTAGAGTGTCAGATAAAAAATGATAAACATCCGTGTTCCTTTATTAATCTGTGTTAGTGATTTTATACCACGGATTAATAAAACACCACGGATATTAGACAAAACTGTAATTTTATTTTATCAATTTTCTAACTATGAAAAACCCTCGTTCCGTACTTTTCAATAGCGCTTCGATAGCCCAAATACTCTTTTTTTTATTACTACTTACCTGCTTCTTGATAGGCTGCAAAACAAAACTAGCTTCTGTTCCTATTGCCCCACCTTATGTACCTAAAATTAAACTCGGCTCAAAAGGGTTACATGGATATATAGCTTATGATGCGCCAAAGTCACCAGCAGGATACGGGCTTGGTGTGTCGTTTTATACAGCGGCGTGGGCATTAATTGACCAACCAATTGCTAATTTTCAAATAGGCTTACCAGGCACTTGGATTATCCCTGATAATTTAGATAATGAAACGATTCCTTTATGCCCAATTGGCACTTTGGCTAGAGATAATTGGGACGAAAGAGGACCAACTTATAGAGATGTATTTCAAACTTTAGAAGGTGGCTTAGGGTATTGGGCAGGGAATAAATATAGGTATGGTGCACCAAAATTTAGTATGAATGCGACGGCTAATTGCTATGATTTTGAAATTGCTAGCCCTGGTTGGTCTTTCTTTTATGATGATAATACTTTGCCTACAGAGCGATTGGGCATAGCACAATTACACAATAGGCTATTAATTCCACCAGATGCGCTGACTTTTGATGGAACCCCCCAAGGAGAATTTATGGGCTATTCTTATATGGCTCTACCTTTTACGGATGCTGTAGAAGGAACAACACCGACAGGAAATCAAAGCTGGACATGTTTTATCAATACGGAAAATTTTAAAGGCCCTATAGCTTATTATTTACCAGAAACGTGGAGCAAAATTTCTATAGATTATCCGGTTATACATGGCAGAGGATTGGATGCTCGACCGGGAATTATTAGAGGAGGGGCGATGGAAATTAATACGGTACCTGCCTTTGAAAGTGTCGATAAAGTAGGGAATGTCTATACCAAAATTCCTAAACTTAAATTTCCTGTCAACGAAAATGGGAAAGCAGCTTTAGTCCAAGACTTGACTTATTATAATAAAGACGCTTTATTTAATGACTTCCTGAATTGGAGAAAAGCGAATGTGCCCATTACTGGTACATTCAACCCTCAAGGCGCACATAAACCGAAGCTAAGTACAAAAGCACCGAGATATAAACAAAATGGAAAACCAATTATTGACGTAGAAGAAATCTTTCACACAGCCGTATTTGAATCCAATACTTTTGGTTTGCAATGGAATGAAAATTCTAAATTTGAAAAAGGCAGCTTTCCGCAATATTTTAAAGAAGTCGATGGTAATATAATTCCCGTAACGCCTCAAGAATTGCCAGAAGAAACCGACTTGCATCAAAAAGAATTTCCAATCGCTGAAAAGAAACCACCATTTAGTTCGCCTACGGATGGGGTTTGGAAAAATCTAGGTCCAGCTGCTGGCCCATTTGAAACTACTTTGAATGATGGTTCTACCGTCACTTATTATTGGTATAAATTTATAGACCAACCCGTTTTTCAACAATTCAATTGGACGCAAGAAAAAAAGGATGAACTGCAATATCTTGTGGAAAAAATACACAAAGAATGGCCTATTGATAGAAATTATATTGCGCCTCCATTGAGCGGCAAGTTAGTCAAATTAGACCCAGCATTAATTATTAATCCGCCTGTTGGATTGGAATTTGGATATGTACCTATTGTGACGAAGCAAGACCGAGATTATTAAATAAATTGCACGGAAAGAGCTTCCAGAATTCCAAGTTCTGGAAGTTCTAGGCCTTTTGGAATAAAGTCTATTTTATAACCAAAACATGACCCTTTAGATGCGGAAACCTATTTTACTATATTGGTTTTTCCTTTGCTTCTTTACGACCGAACTAACTGGGCAATGTTTGGATATTACTGCCAATGAACAATTGAAAATTTGTAGTTCAGAAGCGGGTCTTTTAGCTGCAACTACCAATGGAACTGTTCTATTTTCAGAATGGACACCTACGAAAGGACTCAATAATCCATTGAGTTTAAATTCATTGATTACCGAGCCTTTTGATACCACTTATACCTTGCGAGTAAAAGGTTTTTTAGAATCAGAAAATTTACTCACTAATAGCGATTTTAGCGAGGGCGATGTAGGATTTACCTCCCAATATGAGCCCGAAAGCACCAAACCCGAAGGTTATATCATCGGAACAATAGGAACGGAATTATTTGCCGAAGCAAAGGAATGTGAAGACCACAGTACCCCTGAAGCAGGCGGTAATATGATGATGGTCAGGGTTTCGGAATCATCCAATGTTGAAATTTACTGTCAAGAAATAAGCGTAAAATCCAATCAGGAGTATCATTTTAGAGGCTTTGCTACAGGATTAAAATTAAACGACCCGCCAATTATTGTATTAAAAATAAATGGAGAAACTATTTCAATTGGTACATTGGGTTCTTTTGCCTGTTCTTGGCAACAGATAGCAGGTGATTGGAATGCAGGAAACACGAATACTGCTAAAGTTTGCATTTTTGTGAGTCCAGAAGATATTGGAGCGGGGACAGATTTTGTATTAGACGATATTGGCTTTTATGAGGTGTGCGAAGTAGAAAAGAAGGTAGCAGTAGAAGTATTGGATTTTAGGGTAACTATAGCCGAAGCAATTGGATTGACTTGTGGAGACAGCTTAGGATTATCGGCAACGGTAATTCCCGAAGACCTCAATTTTATGACGGAGTGGACAACCCTAGATGGTCATTTGGTCAACGGAGAAAATACTTTATTTCCTATAATAGATGCGATAGGCACTTATGAATTATCCGTTAGTACAACTATAGACGAACAAATTTGTAGCGCAAATAAGACGGTTGAAGTTTATACCATTAATGAAGATACCTTAGTCATTTTTAAATCAGAAAACCTGCATTGCAATCAAAAAGAAATTAGCTTAACAGCAGTAGACGCAGTCAACCAAACTGAATTTAACTATCAATGGAAAAGCATAGATGGGCACATTCTTTCTGATTTAACAAATACAACAATCCAAGTTGACCAACCTGGCCTTTATGAATTGCAAAGAACTAATTTAGATGGAACTTGTCCACAAACAGCAGAAATAAGGGTAGCGGAAACTAGTTTAGAAGACTTTACTTATGACTTAATGATTCCTAATTGTGAAACAGCGACAGGCACTATTTTATTCAAGGAAATAACTGGAGGTGAAGCGCCTTTTTTCTATTCGATTGATAGTGGTCAAACTTTTTTTGCTAATCGAGTTTTTCCTGATTTATCAGGTGGTACTTATGATTTAATCCTTCAAGATGCCAATGAATGTGAAGTAACCCAAAGGACTAATTTTACTTCCTTTATAGGCGTTCAATTGGACTTACCCAATAGTGTCCGTATCAAAAAAACAGCTAATTATCAACTGCCCTTACAAATCAATTTGGCAGATTCTTTAATTGAAAATATTGAATGGACGCCTGCTATTGGACTAAGTTGTTCGGACTGTATTCAACCCTTTTTGACGAGTAAGAAATCACAGACTTATAATGTAATTGTAAAGGATAAAAATGCTTGTATCGCACAAGCCAGTATTCAAATTGAAGTGTGGGAACCTTCTGAGGTTTATATTCCATCTGTCTTTTCTCCTAACGAGGATGGTCAAAATGATATTTTTCAAATTCACGTTAATTCCCAACGGGTAAAGAAAATTATCCACTTCCATATTTTTGACCGATATGGTAATTTGATTTTTAGCCAAAGGGATTTTTTGCCGAATACTGGAGAGAATGGCTGGAATGGGTACTATAAAAATGAAGCTATGCCCATAGGTATTTATGTGTATTGGGCGGAAGTGGAATTAGCCGATGGGCAATTAGCCCTTTTTAGCGGGGAAGTTGGGTTAGTGAAATGATTACTGGCTAAAAATTACACTCATTTCCTAAATATTTCCTACCTTTCCTAAAAATAAAATCTTATCGAATCGCCAATTTTCATATCATGAAAAACTACCTCATCCTAAGCTTCTTCCTATTAATCAGTATCGGTCTTTTTGCCCAAAAAGCAAGTATTCAAGAAGAAAAGCGAACCTTAAAAACCTATCCATTTAGCGACCCAGACCCAGTTCCTATTTTAACGGATAATGCAAAAATCTACCCTTATTTTAAGTATGATGGATATAGCCAGGAAGCGCAAAACCAAGATTGGAAAGTAGTGAAATTGGAAAATGAGTATGTTGAAGTTTTTGTCACTCCAGAGGTAGGTGGTAAAGTGTGGGGAGCGATAGAAAAATCTAGTGGAGAAGAATTTATATATCGAAATGAGGTGATGAAATTTCGGAATATTTCTATGCGAGGTCCTTGGACTTCAGGTGGCATAGAATTTAATTTTGGTATTATTGGGCATCATCCTTCTACTGCGACTCCTGTAGATTATGTGCTACAAGAACACGAAGATGGAAGTGTATCTTGTACGGTTGGAAACATAGATTTACCTTCTCGGACGCAATGGCGGGTGACCATCAAATTGCCTAAAGATAAAGCAGCGTTTGAAACCGATGCCCTGTGGTATAATCCAACATCCATGAATCAATCTTATTATAATTGGATGACAGGCGCTGCACCTGCCCGTTCCGATTTTGAATTTTTTACCCCAGGAGATGAATTACTCAAACATAGTGGAGAAGCCCTACCTTGGCCGATAGATGATATGGGTAGAAATTTGGCATTGTATAAAGAAAATAATTTTGGACCAAGCAAGTCCTACCACGTAGTAGGCGAGTATAATGATTTTTTTGGCGGCTATTATCACGATGCCAAATATGGCTTTGGACATTGGGGCGAATATGAGGAAACTCCGGGACAAAAATTATGGTTATGGGCTTTGTCAAGAGGAGGTGGGATTTGGGAAGATTTATTGACAGATACAGACGGGCAATATATTGAATTTCAAGCAGGTCGGCAGTTTTTACAATATTTTCCTGAAAGTCATGAAAACCCACAAACACAAGCTAATTTTGAGCCTTATTCGGTGGATACTTGGCGAGAAGTTTGGTTTCCTGTAAAAGAGATTGGTGGGCTGTCAGATGTGTCTGAAAATGCGGTAATGAATGTAGCCGAAGCAGATGGCATATTAACGATTGGTTTAAATTCTTTTATAAAAACCAAAGCCAATTTAACAATTCGTAAAGATGGAAAATTATTCCATGAAGCTAGGTTAGATTTAGCGCCAATGGAAGTTTTTACAAAAACATATAGCATAAAAGGAGCTGAAAATTATAGTATTCATATCCCAGAATTAGACCTTCATTACACTTCCAATCCCGATGATTTACTAATTGAAAGACCTTTCCATTCAACAGACATACCTGCCATTAATTCTAACGAAAAATTATACAAAGCAGGTTGGGAGGACATGAAGTATCGCCTATATACGGAGGCAAAAGAAAAATTTGAAAAAGTCTTAGCGACAGACCCTTTTCATATCAACGCCCTATTAGGCATGGGAGAATTATTATATCGACAAGGTTTGTATGAAGAAGGTTTAGTCCATGCAAATAAAGCCTTACAATTAGATACGTACCATCCAAAAGCGAATTATGTAGCAGGGATTTTGTATCGAGGAAAAGGAGATAATTTAAATGCCAAGGAAGCCTTCGGTTGGGCAGCTCGTTCTATGGAATTTAGGTCAAATGCTTATGCACAAATGAGTGAATTATTATTGGCAGAAGGGCAGTTTGACAAAGCCAAAAAATATGCTAAAAAAGCCCTCGATTTTAATCAGTATAACCTCAATGCTTGGCAGGTATCAGCCATTTCAGCTAGACAAACGGCTGATTTTAAAACTGCCGAAGAAGCCCTTAATAAAATCGAAAAAATTGACCCTATCAATCATTTTGCTAAATTTGAACGATATTTATTAAGCGATAATGCTGCTGATTTAGCAGCCTACAAAACAGCCAATCGTTCGGAATTGGCTTATCAAACGTATTTAGAATTAGCCATAGATTATTTTAATAAAGGCCAAAATAACGCAGCTGTAAAAGTACTATATGCTGCTCCACAACATCCAATGATTGATTTATGGTGGGTGTATATTCAAAAGGATAGCAGTTCAAAATATTTAACAAATATTGGTGAGTTGTCTCCAGCATTAGTATTCCCTTTTAGGCGAGAAACTTTAGCTGCTTTGGAATGGGGAAATAAACATAACAATAATTGGAAATTACAATATTACCATGCCTTAAATCTATGGGGGAAAGATAGAAAAGCTGAGGCGGCCAACATTATGGAAGCGATTGGAGATACTCCTGACTATGCTCCATTTTATTTAGCAAGAGCTAATTTTTTGAAAGATTTTGCTGGGAAAGACCCAATAGTCGACCTAAAAAAAGCGCATCAATTGGAAAACAATAATTGGAGAACTTGGATGGCATTAATCAATGATAACATCGACAAAAAACAATGGAAAGAAGGGCTAACGATTGCAGAGGATGCTTATGAAAAATTCCCTGAAAATTATGCCATTGGAATGAAGTTAGCTCAAATTTTGAACGAAAATGGAAGGTATAATACCAGTATTAATTTACTCGACCAAATTAAAGTTTTACCTTTTGAAGGAGCATCAGAAGGACGACTTTTATATGAAAAAGCCCATTATTGGGAGGCGCTAAAACAAATAGAGGAACAAAATTATACCGCTGCTTTAAGTTTATTGAAAAAATCTAAAGCGTGGCCTGAAAATCTAGGTGTAGGAAAACCATTTAACCCTGATGAACGAATTCCTAATTATCTAATCGCCCATTGTGCTCAAAAAATAGGGAATAGTAAAATGACAACAAAATCAATGAAAGCTGTAGCAACCTATACTCAAAATAACCTAAGCCTAGTTACGCCAAATCATTTATTCGGCCTAAAAGCGCTGCAAGAAATAGGTGGTAAGGATGCTGCCAAAACACTTTTGAATACGATGTTACAAACACATAAAGACAATTCGACGATAAAATGGGTAGCCGCTCAATTTTTAGGTAAGCACAAAACGAAAGAAGAAATTCAAAAAGGAATAACAAAAGATTTAGCTTTAGTTACCAAAATTGCTGAATTATAAACAGACTTAATCCATGAAAAGAAGAAATGCTTTAAAAAATATAACGGTAGCAGTAGGTGGTAGTTTAGTGCTACCCGCTACCTTATTTTCTAGTTGCCAATCAGACGACTATCAACCACTTTTTTTCACAAAAAAGGACCTTGTTTTATTGAATGAAATGGGCGAAACGATTCTTCCTGAAACCAGTGATAGCCCTGGCGCTAAAGTTTTGAAAATTGCCAATTTTATGGATGTGTATGTGGCAGATTGTTATAAAGCGGAACAGCAAAAAATAATACAAGAAGGATTAATAAAATTCCAAAAAGATTGTCAAGAAAAAGTAGAGAAGTCGTTTTTAAAAATGACTACTTTAGAAAAACATGAATGGTTAGTTGTTTTAGATAAAAGTGCAAGAGATAGCGAAACTACCCATTATTTTAGGCTATTAAAAAGCCTAGTCTTATTGAGTTATTTTACGGCGAAAGATGGTGCGACCAAGGCATTAAGATATCTACCAATTCCGGGTAAATTTGAAGGCAATTATCCATTCCAACAAGGAGATAAAGCATGGGCATTAGGCTAGTTTTATCAAGTCTCCACAACATGGATTAATTAATAAAACCAACCAAAAATGACTACCAACCAAAATACAGAAAAGACTCCCAATAATACTTTTGATGCCATCGTCATCGGGTCAGGAATAAGCGGCAGTTGGGCAGCCAAAGAACTCTGTGAAAAAGGGCTAAAAACCTTGGTATTAGAACGGGGTCGAGATGTGAAACATATCGGTGATTATCCAACTGCATTCAGTAATCCTTGGGATTTCCCACATCGCTTGCATGAAACACAACAAATGCGAGCAGAAAATCCAGTTGTTTCTCGTTGTTATGCCTTTGACGAATCGACGGAGCATTTTTTTGTAAAAGATACGGAGCAACCTTATATCCAAGAAAAACCTTTTGATTGGATTCGAGGGTATCAAGTCGGTGGAAAATCTTTGATTTGGGCTAGGCAAACGCAACGATGGAGTAAGTATGAATTTGAAAATCCTGCTAGAGATAAATATGCCATTCAATGGCCGATTGGCTATGAAGACATTGCAGATTGGTATACATACATAGAAAAATTTGTTGGTATTAGTGGTAATAAAGATGGTTTAGAAACCTTACCCGATGGTGATTTTTTACCGCCTTGGGAAATGAATGTAGTAGAAAGAGAAATCCAGCAGGACATCTTAAAAAAATATCCAGACCGACAGTTTATAATTGGTCGTTGTGCCCACTTAACCGAGCCCAAGGAAATTCACAAAGCACAAGGCAGAGGGCAATGTCAAGCGAGGAACTTATGCTATCGAGGTTGTCCTTATGGCGCTTATTTTAGTGCCAATGCTTCTACTTTACCAAGGGCAGAACAAACAGGTAATTTAACTTTAAAAGCAGATTCAGTAGTACATTCTATTTTATACGACGATAAAGAAAAAAATGCAGTAGGTGTCAAAGTCATCGACCGATTGACTAAAGAAGTTCGACATTATTATGCAAAAATCATCTTTGTAAATGCCGCAACGGAGAATACGAATCTGATTTTATTAAATTCTACCTCCAAACGTTTTCCAAATGGTTTAGGCAATGATAATGGCCTGCTAGGAAAGTACATCGCTTTCCATAATTATCGAGGTTCTTTAACCGCCACTCGACCAGGAAATCAAGATAGTTATTATTTTGGACGGCGACCGACCGCTATTATGTTACCTAATTTTAGAAATGTTCAAGAACAAGACACCGACTTTTTAGGGGGCTACATGACTTTTTATACAGCGACCAGAAAAGGTTGGAATAGGGAAGTGGAAGGCGAACAAATTGGTGCAGTTTTTAAAGAAAAAATTTCCCAACCTGGCGAATGGTCAGTTTATATGATGATGCAAGGGGAAACGATTCCTAAACAAGAAAATCATATTAGACTAAGTACAGACAAAGTAGATGATTGGGGCATGCCACAATTAATTGCTTCGGTTGATTATGATGAAAATGATGAAAAGATATTGCATGACTTTTTCGTGGAAGGAGAGGCGATGTTAACCGCCGCAGGTTGTGAAAATATACAAAGAGGCGATAGTCGCCAAGCACCTGGTTTGGATATTCATGTGATGGGCGGTGTTCGTATGGGCAAGAACCCTAAAACTTCTTTATTGAATCAATGGAATCAATTGCACCATTGCCCAAATGTTTTTGTAACGGACGGCGCTTGCATGACTTCTACAGGCGTGCAAAATCCTTCTTTGACTTATATGGCTTTGACGGCTCGGGCTGCTAATTATGCGGTGGAGGAATTGAAAGCTGGCAGAATTTAAGCGTTGTTGCTAATGATGTTAGATCAAATTTAAAGTGACAGGTAAACAAAAAGAACCTATTTAAATCCGTTGTAGCAAAAAACTGTATAACGGATAATTAAAGGACAACGGATATTACGAGTTAGGTAATAGCTTAGATAATAAAATAGTATTATATGAAAACCGCTTTTTTCCTTTTAATAACTTTGGTTAGCTTATTAGCTTGTTCAAATCCAAAATTAGAAGATGTCGTTGATGTTTTAGTAATCGGCGAGGGGACAGGTGCAACAACCGCCGCTATCCAAGCTGCCCGAAGCGGAGCTAAAACGACTTTAGTCACCCCAATTTCGTGGCTAGGCGGCATGATGACTGCCGCAGGTGTGAGTGCCACCGATGGCAATCATCAACTACCAGCAGGATTATGGGGAGAATTTAGAGATTCGCTTAGACAACATTATGGTGGAACAGATTCCTTGTTTACAGGTTGGGTAAGCAATACTATGTTTGAGCCGAAAATTGGTGATTATTATTGGAAACAAATAGCTAAAAAAGAAGACAATTTGAAGATTATTTATGACACTCGATTTAAAACAATCGTCCGAGAATTTGACTTATGGACAGGGCATTTTGAAGACGGAGCTGGTACAAAAAAAATTACAGCAAGAGTAGCGATTGATGGAACAGATTTAGGCGATGTAGCAGCCAAAGCAGGGGCAACTTTTGATATTGGCATGGATAGTCGCAACGAAACAGGAGAAAGTATGGCGTCCGAAAAAGCCAACGATATTTTACAAGATCTAACTTATGCGGCGATTCTACAAGATTTTGGACAAGGAGTGAATAAAACAATTCCAAAACCTGCCAATTATGACCCTAGTCAATTTGATTGTGCCTGCCAACAAAATTGCCGTGATACAACGGTAACGACTACGGTGCATCCTTGCGAAACAATGCTAAATTATGGAAAACTACCCAATGGTAAATACATGATTAATTGGCCCTTAAAAGGGAATGATTATTACGCCAATTTGATTGATAAAACGGAGGGAGAACGTAAAGCAATTCTCGAAAAAGCCAAGAATAAAACCTTACAATTTATCTATTACATCCAAACAGAATTGGGCTACCCACATTTAGGGATTGCGGCAGCTGAATTTCCGACAGTAGATGGCTTACCCTTAATGCCTTATCATCGAGAAGGGCGACGAATGCACGGTTTAGTGCAAATGAATGTAAATCATATTTTGCATCCTTATAATTTTCCGCTTTATCGAACAGGGATTGCTGTTGGCGATTATCCGATAGACCATCATCATTTTGAATATCCAGATGCACCCGAAATTGACTTCCCCAAAGTGCCTTCTTTTAGTATTCCCCTTGGAAGTCTAATTCCTGAGAATGTGGATAATTTATTGATTGCGGACAAGGCTATTTCTGTAACTAATATTGTTAATGGTTCTTCCCGCTTGCAGCCAGTTATTGTGCAGATTGGACAGATAGCAGGATTGGTCGGTGCTATTTCTGCACAAACAGGAACACCGCCTAAAGAGTTGGATGTTAGATTTGTACAGCAAAAAGTATTAGAATTTGGTGGCTATTTAATGCCTTTTATAGATGTGAAACCTAGTCATCCTTATTTTATTAGCATTCACAAAATTGGCGCAACTGGTTTATTAAAAGGACATGGCGTTCCTTATAAATGGGCGAATCAAACTTGGTTTTATCCAGATAGTACCATTCAAACAACTGTTTTTTATGAAAATATAAAAAGGTATGATTCGACTTTTAAATGGCAGGCAAAGCCAAATGAATTATTGACCATTGCCATAACTTTTGATTTATTATTTGAATGGATAAAAACGGAGCACGGAGAAATGTATGGAAATAAAAGAGCGTTCAAAGAGAAAATAAAGACTAATTGGGAAAACGATAATTTTGATATTAATCGACCTATTACAAGAACAGAATTGGCGGTACTTTTAGACCAATATATTCATCCTTTTAAGCGGAGTATAGACATGAAAGGAAATTGGAAAGAATGAATTTGTCAGTTATCGGTTGAGTAGAAAGGGACAACCGATAACTGACAACTAAAACTTTAGTCTTTAACCAAAGTCACTTCCGACATTCCATACATCAAGCGATTAATATCATCTGCATTCAATTCTAATTTCCCTTTAATCGTTACCGCTTCGGCAGTATATTCGATAGCTTCTTTAGAAAAAACTTCCATGACTGTTTCTGGCCCTGCGCCGCCACAAAAGAAACACATGTTATAAGGAAAAGCAGAAAAGATGAATTCTTTATGACTTTTATAACCTTCTACAGGAATAATATACCCTTTAATCGTCACTTCTTTTCCTTCCAAGGCTTTAATGTCTTTGCTAAAAACAGGCACATCAATTTTGAAGCCCATCAATTCATCATACTCTTTTTTAAAAGTAATTTTAGCCAACGTTTTCCACATATTTGGCGCTTTGGTTTCTTTAGCGACTGTAGTAGGTGGTACGGAATCTTGTGCTTGTATGCCCGTTGCCGTAAAAACAGCTAAAAGGGCGAATAAAAATAATTTTTTCATTTATCGACTTTATTTAATTGTAATTTAATGAATGATTGTTTCCTCCTTATGACCCTAACAAACGAACACAAGGTACAGTTTTAGTCTAGGTAAAACTTTTAAAAAGCTGTTAAAGTTTTGAAAAAGGGGTGTTTTGATGGGTATAAAGGTGCAAAGATATAAAGATACAAAGGGAAATGGCGCATTATTGATGCCTTTAGAAGGTTCTATCCTTATGTCTTTCTACCTTGTAGTCGCTATCATTTTGCCAACTTTTGTCCTTTTATCCAATAAATGGTTAAATAGATACCGTTTCTCTTATCCAGTTCGTTATCTTTACAAAAGTAAAATAGCGCAATGGCACCATCAAAAAAGTTTAGAAAAACATGAAACTTATTTGAATAATTAGGGCAAATGAAAAATCGTTTTTACAATAGTATAACTACCTGAAAAAAGTTAAAAACTTTTAAAATATTGGTTTGAAGTTGAAAACTTCAAACATCGAGCATTGTTTTTTAAGGAGTGACATATTATGATTTTTATTTTTAGATTGCCATTGAAGTTGAAGTTGAAGTTGAGATTGAAATTGCCATTGAGATTGTATTTGAAGTCTTATAGGGGTTTATCCATTAAAGTACCATCACCAAGATATGAAGAAGTATTTATTTTTTAGTTTATGCTTAATTGTCAGTTGCCAAGTAGCAGAAGATTTAGAGACAACGGATTATGCACCAGAATTTGCTATTCCCGTTATTACGGATGCCTCGGTTTCCTTTATCGAATTATGGGAAAATAATAGTCCCGAAGGACAATCCTTAGTAGTTGGACCAGATGGGAATTTAGTTTTTAAATATGAAAGTGAACCTGTGGAAGTATCTACGCTAGATGTTTTAGGGGCATTAGATTTTCCTGTCGTATCTGGCTTGACAGATACCATTTCGATATTACCTTTTGTCTTACCAGCGAATATTGTGATTGAAAGAGCGACTATATCAGCAGGATTTGTGGTCTTTCAATTTCAACCGATAGCGGACAAATTAGTAAATATTACCTTTACGCTTCCAGATATTAAACTAAACGGTCAACCTTTGGAAATCGAAACCAATGGATTTACAGGAATAACGCCATCGGTTAGTTTAATAGGCTATACTTTCGAACCACAAGGGAACGAATTGGAAATTAGCTATATGGCTACAGATGTGGATGGGAATCGAGTTGTTTTAGAAAAAGCAGGGGTCATCGCTCGACCTACCTTACAGTTTGTATCGGGAACTTGGGGGAGAGAAGAATTTCAATTGCCGTCAACTACGGTTTCTATAGACCTTTATGATGAACGATTCTTAAATGGTAATTTACGGTTCTCTCAACCGACTATTACGGCAAATATTGAAAGTTCCTTTGGTGTACCAATTCGTTCTAGGGTAGATATTTTAAATGCCCGAACGAAGACAGGATGGAAAATGGACATTGACGCTTCGGCGATTGATGGGGTCGATATTAATTACCCACTTTTGGCAGAACGAGGCATCAGTAAAGAAACTACGCTCCAATTAGATTATACTAATTCCAATATTGTAGAAGTATTTGACACCCAACCAACTGAATTAGAATATGGTTTAACGGCTATTGCGAACCCAGAAGATGATCAAAATTTAACGGTTTTTGTAGAAGATACGAGTACTTTTAAAGCTCAAGTAACTGTTGAAGTACCTGTTGTTGGGCGAGCAGCTAGTTTTACAGCGACAGAAAATTTTGAAGTGCCTTTTGAAGATATTGAGGTGGTTTCCGAAGGAGAATTTAAATTGATTGTGGAAAATGAATTACCTATTGGTGCAATCTTACAATTCTACTTTCTAAAAGGTAATAAGTTGATTCTTGATTCCCTTTTTCAGGAAATACCACAATTAATAGCACCCGCCAATATTAACGATAACGGGAATGTAACTCAAGCGATTGAAACGACGACTTTTATTCCTATTGCTGCTGCAAAGATGCAAAACATCATCAAGGGTGACCAAGTACAAGTGAAAGTAACATTCCAAACGGCTGGAAATGGGGTACAAGATGTGACGGTTAAAGCTGATCAGACGATTAATTTTAGAATGGGTTTGCGATTTAAGCTTTGATAAGAACAGGTTTAATTTCCCAACGGATACGAACTTCTATCAAATCTTAACCTAAATGTGGTCAAAAGAAATCCTTGCCATTTAGGCAAATTTATTCGAGCCAATAAATCCGCACAACAGCAGTTATTATTTCACAATATACAAAAATGTAAGTAAAGACAATAAAAAAACGGCTGAAAACCCGAAGACCCCCAACCGCTATAACGTGTTTAAATTTTATTACTTACCACCCAGGCACTATATTCAATCCAAACACGACCTGTGTTTCTTTTTGTATCGGAACTGCCCAATAAGGTTCTAAAATTAAAGCACCAAATAAATTGACTCTTACGGATGCTCCTGCACTCATGACAGGTTTCACCGTAAAGGTTGAAACACCTTCACTATTATTCCCAAATTGGTCAAATGAATCCCAAGCCATTCCTGCATCAAAGAAGAAATTCAAATCAGTCAATAAAAATTTTGATTTAAATAAAGCCAACTGTTCTGGTCCTGTAAAAGGAATTCTAATTTCAAAGTTGGTGACAAACATTTTATCACCGACAAAATTTCTGGAAGATAAATTATTCGCATCCGTTACTGGATTTTGCCCATATCCATATCCCCGAACATACCAAGGATATGCTACATTATTAATCGCTCCTAAAGTATTCGTATTTTCTCCATATCGTCCATAATGCAAAGCTCTGAAAGCCAAACTAAATGGTTTGATATACTTATAAACTCTAGCATCAATTGTTACGCCTGTAAAATTTAAGTCGCCAAAATTTTGGTCCACGCCAATTCGATACCGATACCCTTGCAACGGTGCAGTTAAGCCCGAATAAGAATTATCGCCGACCAAAGCGGCATTGATGTTAAAGAAATTAATGCCCGGTCGAGTAGGCAATTTTTCTCGATCAGATTGTGTAATTGGATTCCCAAAATCATCTGTATATAAACTATATTGGTCGGTTCGGAAACCGTAATGCGTTAGTGCAGAACCAATTTCAAATCGTTTGGTAGTCGAAAAAGGTAATTGTAGAAAAACACTTGCTTTATCTTCAAACAATCGCTGTGTTTGTACTAAATATTCTTGCGCTTCAAAAGTCTGATTTTCGCCAATTTGCAAAGTTTCTGTTCCATTATAGCCAATACCCCCAAAACGATAAGGGGTATGAGATAAACTACCGCCCCAATAAAATCGACCTTTTTTATTCAGATAAGCGACCGTTCCACCAAAATCATAAATTTCTCCATTCAATCTTGCCCCTGTATATAATTGATGATTGCCTAAAATATCACTAAACAGAAAATCTACACCACCCTGTGCGCCAACTGCTGGACCAAATAATTGCCCCGTTTGTGCGCCTAACCCAGCACTTCCACCAATATAATCCAACTTAAATTTAGGGGTGTATTCCTTGCTATTAAAAGAGGACGTCTCTGCTACTGGTCTTTGGTCTAAACTATGTAAATTAGCATCGACAATAGAGGTCACTTCTTGATTTAAAGGTGGTAAAATAGAAGCCGCTAAATCTGTTTGATTGTTTGTTATTTCTTTATTTAAAAAGGCTTCAGCTCTTGCTCCGTAGATGGTATACTGTCCTTTGAAAAAGTGCGTATACAAAATTTTATCTCTTTTAAAAGAGGTCGAAATAGCTGGAGCAAACTCCGTAATCCCACTCACTCCTGTCATCAAATCAGTCATTTGTAAAACGGTACCCGTTACAATTTCATATTTATATAAATTTCTAAAACCATCTCGATTAGACAAGAATAATACATTGCCATCTTTATCAAAAACAGGGTTTAAATTATTGGCTTTTGGGAATAAATTTAACTGCCCCGCTTTTTTAGTCTCCACATCTAAAATGGCTAAATTAAATGTCCAAGCCCCGTGCGTTCGCCCTCTTCTAAAACTAACTTTGTCCGTTGAAAAAACTATCTTTTTTCCATCAGCCGACCAATTAGGTTGTGCTTCTGAATATTTATCATTCGTCAATTGGTTGACGGTCTTTTTTCTTAAATGATAACTGTATAAATCGACTTGTCCGTTTACCAATCCTGCCACCACAATTTCTTTTCCGTCAGGCGACCAACTTGGATTGCTAAAAGCAGGCACATTTGGAATGACAATTTCTTGTACTGTTTTTCTTTTTTCAATATCTTTAATCACCAAAACATTCTGTCCTTTTTTGAAAGCGACAAAGGCAAATTGTTTGCTATTTGGCGACCAAGTTCCTGCGGATTCTATGAAATTAAAAGCATCTAAATGCCCATCTCTAGTCGTACTTGCTACTTGCCGAATGGTTTTTCCAGTTTTGGCATCTGCTAAAAACAAATCGACTGAAAATAGATTTTTCTCAGATAAAAACATGACGTATTTACCATTGGGACTCAATGCTGGCGCAATGTTCATTTTACCAGAATTTTCTCCTGATAATAGTTTTTTGCCAACCAATGCTTCTTTATCCGTTTTTAAATGGTCTTTATCTTAGGTTTCGCACCCCTTGAAAAAAAATATGGAATAAGCTCAAGAGATAGTAATTTTGCCTCATGGTAATAATAAACTCTAAAATTGAAGCAGTTAAATCCAAGACAAAAGTACTAAATCATTTAG
>Ga0208544_10000104_pt1 | contig 66168 bp, 51 predicted proteins | sample DEB08_DNA_9_FD_184526 | JGI IMG/M metagenome (GOLD analysis project Ga0208544, IMG submission 184526) | Aqueous microbial communities from the Delaware River and Bay under freshwater to marine salinity gradient to study organic matter... | ecosystem: Environmental > Aquatic > Marine > Coastal ...
CGACGATTTTTTTACAATGATTTGATTAACAATCGACTATAAATATAAAATGCTCTAAATTTAGAGAAATATTGTTATTGAACTAATTCATAATCAATTAGTTATAAAAAATGGTCGAAACGAGGGTAATAATGAAAAAATAAATTGAAGACTTCTTATTCGTGGGGAGAGTTAAATTCGTGGGGAAATCAGGTACTACAATTATACAAAAAATGAGGAAATATCGTTTTAGGTAAAATCATTAGCATGAACTTAAAAGATACTATTAGCAAGATTCCTCTCGGTGCAACTGAAATGCGAATCAATGGCAAAAAATATTTAGTCAGCAGACAAGATTTTAATCAAGGAAAAAGCACGAAAGTCTATGCAGAAGAGCTAGGTGGTAATGATTTTATAAGTTTTAATTTTTACTTGACGTCAAAAGGAGAACACTTAAAACCTTGTGAAATGCCTACACAGAAGGTATTAGATTTTTTGACTTTAGTTAAATAAATGGCTATTTTCACTTTCCTAAACCTAAATTATCAAAATAGTAAAATGAAAGAAGGAACAAAAGTCTTATTAATCGCCGCAACCATTATTTTCCTTGGCTTTACGAGTATCAAAGGATTTACTAGCCATATTTACAATAGAACGGATTGCGAACAAATGAATATCGACAATATTGAATTAAGAACAGGCATTGATATTCCTGCGGTAAGTAAGGTTGTTTGTGAATTTAAAACAGCCGAGCAAATGAAAATCTCCGTTTTTACTTTGGATAAAAATCAAGTAGACTTAGCGGATTACACTACGAGGAATGGTTTTATTCAAAAAGGAACTCAATATGTAAAATCAGGAGAAAGAGCAGATACTAAGTGGGTAGCAAATTTGGACGCAACTACTTGGAAATTAACTGTTTATGTAAAATATAAAGCGTGAAACTTAGCTTTAAAAAGGCGTAATAATTTGCGGTTTTATAAAAATTTATAAATATGCATGACATTCGGGATAAAGCTGACATCAAAATATTTGTAGACGCTTTTTATCAAAAAGTTAGAATTGATGCTATGATTGGGCCTGTCTTTACTGCCCGTATTCCTAATGACAATTGGGTACCGCATTTAGAACGGATGTATAGCTTTTGGAACACTATTTTATTTGGGGTCAGCGACTATCGAGGGAATCCATTTGCTAAACATGAGCAATTGCCTATTCAAGCTCGACATTTTGAACGTTGGATTGGCTTATTAACGGAAACGGTTGATGCACTTTTTGTTGGTATGAAAGCGGAAGAAGTTAAAATGAGAGCCAATAAAATTGGGGCTGTATTTCAGGCTAAATTGGAATATATTCAGGCGAATGAGGCTACAAGAAAACCTTTATAAATTAACCTTCAATCCTCAAAAAACGCCTTTTTTATACTACCCGCCGCACAAACATTAATCGTTTACGCCAATAGCTGGACTTCATTATATTGGTGTGAATTACACCTTTGGAAGAAGAAGCGTGAATCATAGTTAATGTTTTACTAGGTTTAGACGTAACGATTCCCACATGCGATATCTTTTTTCCATCTTGTGAAAAAAAGACCAAATCTCCAACATTGGCTTTTTCGGTTACTATTTTTTTTCCTGCTTTGGCTTGACTGCGAGTAGTTCGATTGATGGAAATACCTTTTTGAGCAAAAATATATTGCGTAAAACCAGAACAATCAAAGCCATTTTTGGGCGAATTTCCTCCATAAACATATTGAACGCCCAGTTGTTTTTCCGCTGCTTGGATTAATTGCTTCCGCTTATCATTTTTAACAGCCACTTTCGGTTGACCTAATTTTTTGAAAAATTGGTCAATCTGAGTATCTAAATTAGGCGTCGAAAATACATTACCTATTTTATCTGGTTGCGTCTTCTTAATTATTTCCTTTTTCTTTTTGCTAGATTTCAAGCCTAGGTTCTTGCGAACTTCTTTAATTATTTCTTATGACTGACTATGACTTATGTTCGCATCGGCAAACAGTTTAGTCATTTTTTTGATGATTGGTTTTAGATACTGTTGGCTCATTATTTGGAATATCTATCAATAAAATATTTAGGTAAGTATTTTACTTTTAGTCACAAAAAAATCCATGTTAAGCACTATAGGTCAATTCCTTAACCCGTAGTGCTTAAGATGGATTATCTTTTAATAATATACATTGTTATTATTAGTCATTTCCTCTTCCTTTCTCTTTCTTTTTTGCTGCTTTTGCCGCTCTTTTTTCTTTCAACGTTTTTCCAGCTGCTGTTTTAGTACCTTTTTTTTGAGCACTTTTTCCTTTTGCCATGTCGCTTTTTTTAAAAAATTTAACTAAATATATTTTTGGGGAATAGCCCCCTTTCTATACTATGTAAGGTTGATTTGTTGATTATTAAGTTAAATCAATGCTATGGATTAATAATCAATCAAATCTATTAATACTTATTTCTGCCACCATAGATGGAGAGCAAGATAGGATATTATACTTATAAACCTAAAAATTTATTGTAAATCCTCTTTCAAATCCTCGAATTTTACTCAATAATACCGATTATTACAAAATACTACTTCTTCTTTATACAAATCCGTCCTGCTCTTCCTAATAATCAACTCATCCACCAAAAACAACTGCTCTTCCATAGCCTTATTCAAGATAGAAACCTCCAAAACGCCATCAGCAGGCAAGGTAAAAGGCAAATCTACCAAAGACCAACCATCATTAGCCATGACAGATAAAAAGTAACGAATTTGTGGGCGGTGTTGCCACATAACAGCACCTGTTGTAGGGTCTAGTAACTTAACATTTACGAAAGTATTGGCAACTGGAAATTTTTGCAAGTTATGCGCCCAAAAAGAAAGACGAATGTTATCTCCTTTTTTAGTATTGGGAACTTCACCTTTAAAGATAGTTTGGGGAGTACTGATATTTAAATTTAACCCACCATTACCTCGATAGGCAGCCGATTGGTCTTGGTCATCAAAAGATTGATACACAAAATTTTCGATACTATCGGTAGATAAAAAGCCATTGATGTTAAATAAAGTAGAATCTGCTTGCAAACGTTGTTGAATAGCTATTTTTCGATTATCAATCCGTTCTTGGAAACCCGATAGCGGCAATTCATAATAACGCATGGCATCTACGGCTTTTAAAAATTTCATCCCTTCTCCTAAATAAGGATATTTTTCAAGATGACTGGTATCTACCATCAATAATAAAGGTTTGTCGTTTTTAAAATCGGATAAAATAGTAGGAATATCGTAAGGTTCAGTTGTTGTTTGAAATAATTTATAGGCTCTGGAAACAGAACTACGGTTACCCATAGAAGCTATTAAAGGCAAACCTGTTTCCATAGATAAGGCGGAACTTTTTTGTTGAATCCGTCCGTGGACTTTGGCATTAAAATTATCCGTTCCTACATGGAAATAAGGAATGGGTAAAATGGCTTGGTAGTTGTCAAAATTGAAACCTGTTTTGTCTTTAAAGGTTTTACCTTCATAAAATTCTGGGACGGTATCCATGCGGTATCTTCGAGCATGATTAAATTGCCACGATTCATACACTAATAAAGCTAAAGGCAAAAGGAGCCATACTTTTTTCCTGCTAAATTTTCGATAGAGGTAAGTAAAAATGATAATATTGATGACGTAATAAAATATCCAATTAAATCGACCAACTGAACGGAACTGTTTTAATGGGCCTGAATAATCCAGTAAATTTTCAAAGCCAGGCAAAACAAACGGTATCCCAAAAGAAAAAACAACCAATACAAATGCCATGGCAAATAAGCGCCTTAAAAAATCCGCATCATCATAGACTAATTTTTCTAAACCTCGCATCATAATCAATTCGCTCTGCGCTACTTTCCCCGCTTTTTTGGAAGTTAAAACCGTCATCTTTTGGAAAAAAGAATTTTTGAACAAATGACTTATCCAATGGAATAACATGGTCAAAAATACCCCAAATCCAACAATCCCTACATAAGCTAAACCCTCTGAACTTACTTTTCGAATTTCAATAATATTTTCATTAATCCATTTATAATAAGGCATTCTAAGTGATAAAAATAAACCTTCCCAATGCGAAATGAAAATAAGAAAACCATAAGGTTTATCTGGTCGATTAGGCACGTCATATTGGGCAAACCAAATTAGGAATAGCGCATAAGGCAATAAGACTTGAAAAGAAAAATGAAGGGCATATCGAAAAAAATCTGATTTTGGAAATATCCATTTGCCCATTTCATTCCCCGACGGACGGGCTTTTTTCAAAAAGGAAAAGAAATAAAATAGGGCGATCATAAAAGCCGTAATGGCAAAAAAGTAGAATTGTATTAAAGAAGTTAATAAGACCGTTAAAAATAAACCAATGCTCGACCACCAATTAGGTCGTTCATCAAAACGCATTAAAAAATAAATCGTCGCAGGAATCGCATATAAATGAGCTAAGCCATAATGCCCAAATAAACGTTCTGCTTGGGGCGACATCATCGTCAATCCAATCGAAACAATGATGTTAAACCATGGAGGTATCGCTAATCGAGCGAATATTAAGTATAAAAAGATAGCACAAATTAGATAGGAAAACAGCATCGAATAATGCAAAATAGGAATCGAATAATCTGTTACATCTAAACCAACTGATTTTAAAAATTTTAAGCCATTAGAAATCAAAGGAATTGTCGAAGCAATCGTCACATGTTCTCCATACGGATAGCCCATTCCTTCAAATACGGTATAAGTAGCGTCGTACTTGGCGTGATAGGTGACGATATTATAGGCATTAAATGCATCTCCATACCCTTGAATCACATGGTTTGGCGAAGCGGTCAATATTTGCCCGAATCGAATGTATAAAACGATGCAAGTAAATAGGAGGAGTAAGAGAAATCCGAGTTTGTTTTTTTGTCGCAAATTGTTGGGTTTGCGGGTTGCGAGTTGCGAGTTGCGGGTTTTACGTACTGTATGAACCCGCAACTCGCAACTCGCAACTCGTAACTATAAAATCCGAAAGGTACGATTTATCCTAAAATTTATTAAAACTTAGGCCGAAAGCCTTAAAGTTTTCAAAAAAAAATTAATTTTAGCAGGTAGATGCAACCCTTATTGAAAGTATCCTGTCTCTTACTATAGAATATTTAAAACCCGAATATTCTTTTTGAGAAAAAAACCGACTTTCAATTTTGGTAGTATGAATCAAGGAATTTTGCATAATCTAGTGGGCAAAAATACTGTGCCTAAGGTCAAATTAGTCCATTCTAAATTCCCTGCAAATCAATCAAAATTAAAGCAGAGAAAAACACCAGACCCTTTGAATTACGCCGCAACGCACCAGGAAATCATAGATGACTGTAGGCAAGGCAACCGCCAAGCTCAGTTTGAATTGTATCGACTATACTCGAAAGCGATGTATAATATCTGTTTGCGGATGCTAAAAGATGACATGGATGCAGAAGATATTTTACAAAACTCTTTTGTAGATGTCTTTACCAAACTGCATACTTTTCAACATCAATCGGCTATCGGCGCTTGGATTAAACGAATTGTGATTAATAATTGTATCAATTTTCTAAAAAAACGACGTTTAGATATTGAAGAATTAAATGATAATCACATAAATGTGACCGATGAACGTCCTAATGATAATGATGCAGAAGATTACCCGATGTCCATAGAACAAATTAACCAAGCGGTGCATTTATTGCCTGATGGATATCGAGTCGTTTTTTCCCTTTATTTATTTGAAGGATATGACCATAAAGAGATTGGCGAAATTTTGGGTGTGACAGAAGCTACTTCAAAATCTCAATATAGTCGAGCGAAGAAGAAGTTGAAGCATATATTGAGTAGTCAATATATGTAGCTCAGACATTCCTGTCTGAGAAAACAAATACGCTATAGAGACTCAGACAGGAATGTCTGAGCTACAAAAAGACAAGTAATCAAAAAATATAAAACAGTTTTAGGCAGCAATGTCTGGACAACAAACAGCGATGAAAATGGATAATCTCGAACAATTCATACGAGACAACCGAGAAGAGTTTGACACGGCCGTTCCAAGTTTGAAAATTTGGGCGGAATTGGACAAACAATTACCTCAACCACAAGAAAAAACTGAAGCTAAGCGGATTTCTATCCGACGCTTCTTGAGCATAGCAGCAGCGGTGACTTTATTAATCGGCTTTGGAGTAGGTATTGGTTTTTCTTTATCTCCTAGCCCTGACCAAAGTGCCGTCACGTTGAGTGATTTGTCTCCAGAATATGCAGAAGTAGAACAATATTATGCAACGCAAGTCAATAGCCAATTAGCAAGATTGGCTAGTTATAAGGCAACTACACCAGAGATGCAGGCAGATTTAGCAGAGTTAGATCAATGGATGCAGGATTTGCAAAAGGAACTATCAATCGTTCCTAAAAGTAAGGAAGAAGCGGTGGTGAATGACATCATCGACCTTTATAAAACTAAAGTGGCCATTTTAGGAAAATTATTAGAAAGTATTCAATCAAGTAATCAAAAAAACAGTAATCAGCATGAAACCGTGGATATATAAACATCTGCTAGTCCTAGTCCTTGTGGGACTGGGCAGCGCCACTACCTTCGCCGCCGATGGGCGAGAAGAATTTACTAAGACCATAAAAAAAGAATTTGACATTAGTAAGAATGGAGAAATAGGTATCTCTAATCAATTTGGAAAAATAGAAATAAATACTTGGAATAAAGACAGAGCAAAGTTTTCGATTGTTATCTCTGTAAGAACGAGCTCAGAAGATAGAGCACAAGAAATATTTGATAGAATTGACGTTGATTTTTCTAATGGAAGTGATTACGTGAAGGCGGTTACGGAAATTGAATCACAGAAAAGTAAATGGGGTTGGAATGGCTGGAATGGCAATAATAACGCTGATTTTGCTATCAACTATGAAGTTTATCTCCCTAAAACTGTTGCTTTAGATATTGAAAATAGACACGGTAATACGTACATCGCTGAGATGTCAGGAAATGCCGAACTAGACATTGCACATGGTAATATTACCGCAGATGGCTTTACAGGATCACTAGAGTTTGAAATGGCACATGGAAATGGTACCGTCATTATGGCGAACAGTTTGGATGCCGATATTAGCCATAGTAATATTCGCTTCAAGAAATTGGGTAATGTACAATTGGAAACTGCTCATTGTCAGATTGATTTAGGCGATGCGAAGAAAATAAGACTAGATTCTAGACATACTAATTTTGAAATGGGAGACATTGAAGAATTAAGAGTAGATAGCCGACATGACCATTTTGAAATAGACGCAGTTAAATCTGTTTTCTCAGAATCGTCCCATAGCACTTATGAAATAGATAAATTATCCGTTGCCGCAGATTTTGATTGCCAACACGGAGGGGCTTATATTGATTATCTGGAGAAAGGATTTGATGAAATCATTTTATCAGGTTCTCATGCAGGCTTTAAAATCAGAATGGACGAATCCGCAGCTTTTGATTTAGATGCTTATGCGTCTCATGCAGGTATTCGCTATCCTATGGATATGGATATTTCCTACGAAAAAGATAAAAATAATGCCCATGAAGTGAGAGGAAAAAGAGGTGGTAGTGGCAATGCTGGAAAAATACGAGCTAGGCTAGCACATGGGAGTTTAAGAATACGGTAAGCAATTTCAAATTTTCAATTTTTAGTAACAATTTTCAAATGGAACAAGTCTTAAGCACCTATTGTACAATTGTATAACCTCTTAGTTTTCAGTAATAAACTGGTTCTTTTCTTTAAATTTTAAATTTACGAATTGAAAATTAAAAATTGTGTATTCCGTTTATCTATAAAATAAGCCGATTCGTAGAATCTAGTTTAATAAATAGTTAAAATAGTAGATATTTGAGTCAAAGAAGCCACCAACACCAAATAGTATAAAATACCAATTAAGAAATCACTTTTTAGTGTAAAAATTTTTCATACTAATCCGACTGAAAGTTTTTATGAGGCCGTTCCAATGGGAACGGCTTTTTTGTTACAGGATGACAAGATTTTTCAGGATTTACGGGTTGTCATCCATAGTGAGTGCATCTCAAATTGTCATTCGTAGCTTGGGCATTCCTGCCCGAGTAATGTCGCTTACCTTATGTGTTCGGGCAGGAATGCCCAAGCTACGGTTCTGAAGTAAACGCATCCGTCGGCAATCTCCTCAAAATAGCACTTTCTCAAAAATTTACAGAAAAAACAATCTACTACTACTAGCAATTAGTATCTTTGTCAAAATTGATTAGCTTGTTGGTTGAAATCAAATAGAATTGATAATAGTAAATCACCAATCTACTAATCACTAATCAACAAATCACCATTTCAAAAATGCTGCAAACCAATCAACTCCAGTTTTCTTATACGGGCGCACAAACAATGACTTTCCCTGATTTTACTTGTAAAAAAGGGGAACAATGGTTGCTATTAGGACAATCAGGAAGCGGTAAGACGACGCTACTTCATTTATTAGGTGGATTATTGTCGCCAACTAAAGGAGAAGTCAAAGTAGGTGAAACTTCCTTAAAATCGTTATCTACTGCTGCTTTGGATAAATTTAGAGGAAAGCATATTGGCATTATTTTTCAAAAAACGCATTTTGTGCGGTCTTTGACGGTACAGGAAAATTTGATTTTAGCACAGCAATTAGCAGGCGTAGCTATTAATAAAACTAGAATCTCGGACTTATTAAATCGGTTGAATGTGGGGCATAAGTTACATGCCAAGACGAATGAATTAAGTCAAGGAGAACAACAACGAGTTGCTATTGCTAGAGCGATTGTCAATCAACCAGAAGTTATTTTAGCAGATGAACCGACTTCTGCTTTGGATGATGAAAATTGTGAAGAAGTGATTCAATTATTGGAGGAACAAGCCGCCGCCGTTGGGGCGACTTTGTTGGTGGTGACGCATGATGGACGGTTGAAGGAACGATTTGAGAAGCAAATTGTAATTGAGTGATGAATTATAAGTGGTGAGTGATAAGTTTACTCAATACAACATATAACGTTTCCGAAACCTATATTTTTAAATTTCACATTTTCAATTTTAGATTTATAACGTATGAATCTTTTTAAACTAAGCTGGAAAAATCTTATCAATAATCCGTTATCCATGACGCTAAGTCTAGTGCTATTTGCATTAGGCGTAGGATTGATTTCGTTATTATTGATTTTAAATAAGCAATTAGAAGACCAGTTTGAAAAAAACTTAGCGGGAATTAATCTAGTAGTTGGGGCAAAAGGAAGTCCGCTACAATTGATTTTATCTAGTATGTATCATATTGATTCGCCTACGGGAAATATTCCGATTAAAAGCGCCAAGGCATTGATGAATCCTAAACATCCTTTGATTGGACAGGCGATTCCTTTGTCAATGGGTGATAGTCACCAGGGATATAGAATCATTGGCAGTACGTATGATTTATTTGGCTTGTATAATGGCGAAATAGGGGAGGGGAAACTTTGGTCAAAAGACATGGAAGTAACCATTGGCGCAACGGTAGCAGATAAATTGGGTTTAGGAGTAGGTGATGGCTTTTACAGTTCTCATGGTTTAATTATAGACGATAACCTAGTGCATGATGATGCACCTCAATTTAAAGTAGCAGGCATTTTTAAGCCGACAGGCTCGGTTTTAGACCAACTAATCTTAACCAACACGCAAAGTATTTGGAAAGTGCACGATTCGCATGCGCATGAAGAAGGCGAAAGTGAAGAAGGGCACGCAGAGGACGACCATGAAGGACATGACCATGAAGAGAGTCAGCAGTCAGCAGTTGGCAGTACACAGGACGATAATCATGATCATGATGACCATGAAGGACATGATCATAGTAATCACGACGACCATGACCACGCAGCAGCAGATACTCCCAAAGTCGCACCGACGAATGAATCTCTAATCACTAATGCCGATCAAAGCATTACCTCTTTATTGATTAAATTTAAATCGAATAATTACCGCACCTTAAATATGCAGCGGAATATCAATGAAAATACAGATATGCAAGCCGCAACGCCTGCTTTTGAAATCAATCGCTTGTATTCCATGATGGGAACTGGAACGGATGCCTTACAAATGCTCGCTTATGTGATTGTTTTTGTATCTGGGTTGAGTATCTTTATTTCTTTATTTTCTTCGCTGAGAGAGCGGAAATACGAATTGGCACTAATGCGAGTTATGGGGTCTTCTCCTACTAAAATATTTGCCTTGATTGTTTTAGAAGGATTGATATTAGCTGTTTTAGGTTATTTAATTGGTATTGCTTTAAGTCATATAGGGATGGAAGTCTTAGCTAAATATATGTCAGATGCTTATCGCTATTCTTTTTCTGGTGCTTTATTTTTAAAAGAAGAAATCTATCTATTATTTGGTGCTTTGGGGATTGGTTTTATTGCAGCTATTATTCCTGCTATTCAGGCTAAGAATACGGATATTTCACGGACATTAGGGAAATAGCGATAATTTCTAGCTTCAATTGTACATCTAAATTTTGTCTTCGTATAACTCTGTGTAACAATTACATGTAAAGAATTATTCCACAGAGATTCCGAGACAGACACAGAGGTACTCAGAGAAAAATAGACAAATGTATTACACTAGATTTTTTGTGATTCATAACTAGTTGCCTGTCTATCGATTTTTTTATTTGAATGATGAACTATAAATGATGAATTGGAAATTAAGTCTAGAAAAAAGCTTTTGCGTAATCTAACCTATTTAAATATAAAGAATCAGGCTATTTCAGCAGTCAAATTTTCGAATTTATCGTTCATCATTTATAGTTTCTCGTTTAACAATTATTCCAGCATTTTTTTTTAGTTTTACCTTCTTAAAATTTGAACCCAAATTTGAATGAGCTATATAAAACTGGAATATCCCATATTAGTGCAAAATATCCCTGCAAATGATAAGCCGAATTATCATTTGAAGCCTCTTTTTGTGCCTAGTCCAGTTGTGTCTAATAGGCGATTTGAATCAGCTGCAAGAAAATTACAAGATGCTTTAGCCAATCGACTAAAAGGTTTTGAGCTTAACTCAGAAAATACGGAGCAATTACTTTGGTATGCTTTTAATCCAACTTTAAAGTTTTCCACGCCCATTCTTCGATTCCCTATCGGTCGACAGTATTTTGATGGCGCTGTAAGTGTAGTAGAATTTGACTTAAAAGGGATGACTTTTATTTGTTTGCCTTCTTTCCAGCATTTTATGTTTATCGCTAGGGTGAATAATACAGATAAAACGAATATTAAAGATGCTGTAGAAAGCGCAGTTATTAAATATTTAAAAGCAGAAAGGATCGCCTTACAGGAAGACCTTGATTTTACGGAATATTACGCTGTAAAAGGCGCTTTTGTCACCACCATTTCTCAAAGTATAAAAATAAAACAAGGTGCATTTAAAGTAGAAAAATCGACGGATTCTTTATTCTTTGACAGTTTAGCACCCAGTTCAGATTTTGATGGTGGAACGGAAATTGAAAAAGTCGGGACTGATTTATTGCGAAAATATCCAGACAAATTACTACGTGCTTTTCAAAGAGAAAATTTAGTTCAACGTTTATTTAATACCCTCTATCATTCAGAAAACACGCCCATTGTATTAGTTGGCAAAGAAGGAGTTGGTAAACATAGTTTATTAAATGAAGCCATCTTTCGCTATCGACATTCCTATAAAAATAGAAATATAGAGCAATTACAAAGCGTTTGGCATATTGATCCTACTCGTATTATTGCAGGGATGAGTATTGTTGGATGGTGGCAAAAACGCTTTGAAGCCATTATAAAATTTGCGCAGGAGCGCCGTAAAGACATCGTTAAAAATTATACAGCAGATAAAATTGTATTTGACAACATTGTCGCCTTACAACGGATTGGAAAATCTGCCCAAAATAACATGACTTTAAGTGATGTCTTAAAGCCCTATTTAGAAAAAAGGAAATTGCAAATTATTCTAATTGCCACACCTGAAGAGTGGAAAATTGTACAAGAAAAAGACCGAAGTTTTGCCGACTTATTTCAAGTCTTACGTATTCCTGAGGTAACGTACGAAACAGCGGTAAAGATTGTCTTAGCACAACGCAAACAATTAGAATTAGCTTATGATGGTAATATTTCTATTCAAGCCATTCATCGCTTATTTACCATTCAGCGAAATTATTTAAAAAATAAAGCTTTGCCCGGTAGCGTCATGAAATTGCTACGGCAATTAGTGACTAAATATAAATCGAGCCCAGTAGATTTGCCAGAAGTAAGAGAAGAATTCCAAAACTTTAGTGGTTTAGAAGAATCTATTTTTGATACGGCTTATTCTTTTGAAAAACAGGAAGTTAGGAAAAAAATAAGCGCTTCTTTAGTAGGACAGCCCGAAGCAGTGGACACTTTAGCCAACGTTATTCATACCATTAAAGCTAAACTCGCCAATCCCACTAAACCGTTGGGGTCTTTTATGTTTATTGGGCCAACAGGCGTTGGAAAAACGCAAGCGGCAAAAGTGCTTTGTAAGTATTTGATGGGCGACGAAAAGCATTTGATGCGGTTTGATATGAATGAGTATATCGATGAAAGCGCTGTTCATAGATTGATTGGAGATTATTATAATCCAGAAGGGCAATTAACTGGAAAAGTGAGGTATAATCCTTTTGGTATTTTATTACTAGATGAGATTGAAAAAGCACATCCCAAAGTACACGATTTATTATTACAAGTATTAGATGATGGTCGATTAACCGATAGTATTGGCAGAACCGTAGATTTTACCAATACTATCATTATTATGACTTCTAATGTCGGTGCTAGGGCAGTCTCTTCCCAATTAGGTTTTGGGCAAAACCTGGACAATGATGCTGCCATTTACCGAAAATCAGTAGCAGATATGTTTCGCCCTGAATTTGTCAATCGGATTGACCGCATTGTTATCTTTAAACCACTCGAATTAGAACATATTCTCAATATTGCTCGACTGCAAATCAAAGAATTACTGCAAAGAGATGGTTTTGTTAGGCGGTCAACTATTTTAAATATTTCTCAAGAAGCGCTAGAATGGGTTGCTAAACGTGGCTATGATGCACGGATGGGTGGTCGGGCGCTCAAACGACAAATAGAACGAGATTTAACGGCGCTTTCTGCGGAGCAATTGGTGTCTACTTATAGCGACCAACCTATTTTGTTTGATATTTTTTATGATGGTACTAAATTAGTCCCCAAAATAGCTACCCTTGAATTTGTAGACAATATTGAAGATGACTGGCTGCCAGAAACACCTGATGAACGACAAGGTAGGCGGTTTTATGGGCAATTATTGCGGCGGATTGAACGCATTGAGCAACAAATTAGTCGTAAAGAACAGGCCGAAGAACAAAGTGATTTGATTGTTATTGGTAATAATAAAGGCGACCAATTAAATTGGCAACATTACGATTTTAAAAATAGATTGCTAGAAGTCAAAGAGCGGGTGCAAACGATGTTGTTAGGGTATCGAGACCGAAATTTTGACGAAGCTCCAGCGATACCATTTAGATTAAAACGTATCAAAAATAGTAGCTTTAATTATTCCAGTAATAGCGGCGATAAAGCTTATCGAAAAATGGTCAAAGACCAACTTTTTCAGCAAGAAGGTTTGCAAGAAGTTATTGAATATTATCGCCACGCAGCCGCTCAATTTGATAGCTTAAGCACTGAATTTCTTGATAATTTTCTGAATGTCTTTTTATTAGAATTAGCGGCCAAAGGATTTATGAAAGGGGCGACAGAGCAAGTGGTTTTTTACCTCGAAACAGGCATTATTGGGCTTGGAAAAAATGAGATGGACTATCTTTTTTCACATTATGAAAAAGTCTTTGAATTTTTAGATATTCGTACTATCCAGAACAAACAAGCAGGTACGCTGACTATAGAGGGTTATTCCCTTTATGATTTATTCAAAGAAGAACAAGGTATTCACATGTTCCGAGCCGTTCAAGGCAGTATGATTCCAATTAAGTTAAGGATTGAAAAAACAGGGAAGGAAGTCGTCAAACATCAAACATTGAAAGTTATTCGAGTCTATAGTGAAACTACGTTAACGGATGTAAGAACAGGTTTTTCTAATAGTATCGCCATTACGCCTGAAGAATTTAAGTTGTTGCTTTATGCGGGGGTGAGAAAACGATGGGGGTATTAATATAAAATTTTCAGACACTTATTATGACTATCAAACCATTAACGCTATTTTGATAAAGGATAAATCTTTTTCAGTACTGCTTCGATATTCGTATCGTGATATTTCTATCAAAATTAACTTTTATTACACAGCCCAACATTTCTATCAAATAGTTGCTTCGTTTGGTTCGCCATACTCCTCAATTATTTTCCTTTCACCCGATTCCACAAATCACTAAAAACACCACTGCGGTCCTCAAAATCTCTAGTTTCAAAAGCATTGACACCACCTTGTCCATCAGGCACAATCGTAAACTTAAACACATAATCTTCGGGTTGAGCAGGACGTTCCTTGGTTGTACCATACCGCAAGTCCCCAATCTGTAAAGTATCACCGTTCATGGGGGTAACAGTATAATATCCATCTGAAAACCATTGTAAGATTTGAATATCAGTGTCTTCTTTATAGACATCCACTAAATCGTGATTTTTCGGTGTTTTATAAAACTGGTAAACCTTTGGCTGTTTGTCTAACAAAGAATACGAACCATAATAATAACCAGCCTTTGTTTCCGCTACGCCTTGCCAGAGAATATTATTAAATATAGAAGGCCCTGTTCTAAATCTTTGAAAGTCGATATTTTCTGCTTGTAAGGATTGTTTGAAGACTTTATCTATTCTCTGTTTATTAAAAACCGTAAATAATAAATAAGCACTACTTAGAATAATGCCTAGCCCATTTAAATAACGGCGCATCCCTTTATCTCGTTTATAAAAAGAAGCAGCAATGAGGCAAGTTAAAAAAGGAACGGTATAAATTGGATCCGCTACAGAAATGGTATTGAATGCCACTCGATAGTCGGAAAAGGGCGCAAATAACTGCGTTCCGTAAGCAGTAAAAGCATCTAGCAATGGATGGGTGAAAATTGACCAGAAAAATAGCCAAGTCCAGTCTTTTCTAGTGGCATTGATAGGCGGTAGTTCTTTAGTGAGGTAAGTTTTAGCTAGACGAACCATGCTCCAAATGCCCAATCCTGCAGAAATACCTATCAGTATATAATTATAATCACCACCAATTACTTTAGTTGCCAAATTGAGAATAAAGGCAGCAAAGGCAGTAAATAGTAAGGTAGAGAGAAAGACCAGTCCTTTATAAAATTTATTTTGATACAACCCACTTTGATAGAGTTTATCAACCAAATAGCCAAATAAAAAAGGAGTCGTTACTGCAAAAAAGATAGAATGAGAGATGCCTCTATGAAAAGCCAAAGCTTGCATATCTGTCATCATGAAATTTCCTAAAACATCTAAATCAGGAATAGTACCACCTACAGCACCCCATAGCATGGCTCGATTGCCTATTTTTTTTCCTAATACAACTTCACCACAAGCAGCACCTAATACAATTTGAGTTAACGAATCCATGAATAATTTTCAATTTATGATTTTCAATTTTTCAATTTGGTTTTGAGGGCGTTGACTTTTATAGAATGGCATCTTGTTAACAACCTTTTTTATTATCTTTTGTGTCTACTAGTTTAATTAACAAGCAATTGAAGACAAGGTTCGATAGAAATCTGAAAACTAAAATTTTTAAATTGGAATTTGAAAATTGCCCAGTGTTTCTTCAATAATAGCATCTAAAAAATCACTTAACTCCCAACCCATTGCGGCTACTTGTTGGGGAATAAAACTTTGTTCTGTCATGCCTGGTATCGTATTAATCTCTAAAAAATGGAAAATTCCATCAATCAAAATATAATCGACTCGACACATTCCTTTGCAATTCAATAACTCATAGATCTCTTTAGTTCTATGCTGACATTGTAGCGTAAGTGCATCTGAAATTTCGGCAGGTGTGATTTCTTCACTTTCATTTTCGTACTTTGCGCTATAATCAAAAAACTCATTTTCTGTACGAATTTCTGTAATGGGCATCACTATAACCTCTTTTCCTTTTCTAAAAATACCATTGGAAAATTCTTGCCCTTCCATAAATTGTTCAATAATCACCTCATCATCGAATTGGAAAGCTTTTTTGGTAGATGTTTGGATACAATTTTCATCAGGAACTTTGGTGATGCCATAACTACTACCATTTTTGTTAGGTTTGACAAATAGCGGAAAACCCATACTTTTAATATCATCTACATCAATGGGTTGGCCTCGTCTTAATAATCTAGAATCTGCCATTGGAATACCATAAGGTCTTAAAAAGTCCTTGGTACGTTGTTTATTAAAAGTCAAGGCACTTACAAAATGGTCACATCCTGTACAAGGAATTCCTAATAATTCAAAATAGCCTAAGATACTACCGCTTTCGGCTGGATGACCATGTAGCATCAAAAAAACTAAATCAAACGTAAGCTTTTTTTTGTTGATTAATAGAGAGAAGTCATTCATGTCTAATTGAACACCAGTTGCTTGTTCTATGAATTGCTTCCCATTTAATTCAATAAGGTAACGATTATATTTATGCGAGTTGAGATATTTTTCAACCGTCTTTGCGCTTTTTAAGGAAACACCTCTTTCTGCTACATTTCCGCCAGTTAGGATGGCAATATTTAATTTTTCCGCTTTCAAAGTATGATAAAATTAATGGTTAACAAGAACCGATGATTAGATATGGAATGAGGTGCAAATTTAATTTAAAATACCTAAATCAAGTATTTGCGATGCAAGAACTTTTTAAAGTACCTTTTTTAATGAATTCTAACATTAATTACTCCCATTTTTCTTGACTAAATTTGGCCTAAAAACACTTAATTCTATTTATATAACACTATAGATAACGGTAGTCGATAGAATGATTTTAAATATTAGGTTTTCTGTGATGTATTTTTAAATTGTATAATGGCCATTTATATGTATAAGTTCATATAGTTACTTATTTTTATAAAAGAGATAACTAAAAATCATATTTCAATAATTGTGAAAAAAATGAATTTTATGACTAGAATTCAGGGGGAAAACAAGGCTAAATATTTGTAAATAATTATTTTATATATTTTAAATTTTATTTAATTATTTGTGACGGGCTTATTTTTATAAAATTCACTAAAAAAAATTTATTTTCCCTTGAAATTGTTACTTTTTTACTTATTTTTCAGTCAGAAACGATATATTTTTATAAATAACTTAGTCATAATATGTAGAATTAACAAAAATTACTATTTTGCTGACTAAAATACATTTACTTACAGTAATTTTTCATAATTGCAAACTAAAATCCAACTATGAGAGTAAGAGTCTTTCGTCGTGAAGGTAACAATCAGTATTACTTCCAATTTTTGAGAGATGACGGCCAGGTTATCCTAAATAGTGAGGGTTATACCACTGAGGCTGCCAGAGATAATGGCGTTCAATCTGTTATTAATAATGCCGGTAATGCGGATAGATATGAAGCTCACAGTAATGATGGGGGCGGATTTTATTTTATCCTTAATGCTGGAAATGGTCAAGAAATTGGTCGTAGTGTTACTTTTCGTAAGGAAAATAGCAGAAATGCTGCGATTACACTTATGCAAGGTGAGGCAACAAGTGTTGAAGGCGGTGGAGATACTGCAACAACAGCGACTACTGCTGAGACTACTGTTCAGAAAGTAGTAGAGCCTTACAAAGCATCGGGAAATGAGGATAATTATAAGCCTTTGAATTTTTACGAAACTCGAATAACGGGTGTGGATAACGGATTCGATTCCTTTTCTGAAGGCGGTGAGCATTATTTTACTTATAATTTAGGTGGTAATGTTTATTTGATTAGTGAAGGATATACTTCTACTGGGGCTAGAGATAATGGTATTCAGTCGGTTACGAATAACATGAATAATGAGGCTAGATACCAGCGTCAACAAGATCCTAAAGGTCATTTCTTTTTCAACCTGAGAGCTGGCAATAATAAGGAGATTGCTACTAGTCGTTGGTTTGATGACCAAGGAAATATGGATAGTGTGATTGCTCGAATGGTCGCAGGTCTTGGGTTGGGTGGAAGAAGAGTAGAAGAAGGTACTCAATTACAAGCAGCTAACCGAGATGCAAATATTGCTATTGCCGCACCTCCTGCTCCAAGAGAGATGGGTGAGCCTAAGAAGAAACGAAAGAAACGAGATACACCGAAGAAGCCTAAGGCTGAAAAGGTGTATGTTGCTAATGGGAATTACTTGTTTAATGATTTAACCTACCAAATTTTTAGAAGCGGAAATAATCGTTATTATTTTACTTTTAAAACACCTGAAGAAAAGACTTTATTCCTAAATGCGGACGTGAGAGGGTTTGAAACACAGGAACAAGCACAAGCTGTTGTTGATCAGATTATGCTTTATGCACCATATGAAGATAATTTTGAAGGTAAGCAGGCGAGAAATGGTAAGTTTTACTTTTATATTAAAGGGGAAGATGGTAAAAATATAGGAAAAAGTTTCTTCTACGGAACTGCAGAAGATATGCAGTCTTCGGTTGGCTTATTATTAGGCAGCGAAGCTCAAATTGCAGCACTGAAAGGAAGAGCAGCCAATTTGAATGAAGATGAATATTTAGCATGCAGTGCCTATGCTTCTAATGAAGATGGTTTCCATAAATTTACACACGATAATGGCGAACACTACTTTGGCTATAATCATGGTGGAAAAACTTATTTGCGTTCTGAAGGATATACTACTACAGGCGCAAGAGATAATGGAATTGCATCTGTTCAGAAAAATGCCCCTATAGAGGCACGTTGGAAGACGAGGCAAGATGAAGCCGATGGAATGTGGTACTATGCGCTTCGTGCAGGTAATAACCAAGAAATTGCGCTTAGTTGTGGTTATGAATCAGAAGCAGCTATGACTACTGCTTGGGAATGGATGAGAGGAGAAGAGTCAACATTGGGCACAGGTGCTCAATTTGTTGGAGGAATGTGGTATTCAGGTGCTTGGTTGCGAAGAAAAGCGGAAGAAGAAGCCGCTGCAAAACGTGCTGCTGAAGCTGCTGCCGCTGCGAAGAAAGCGGAAGAAGAAGCTGCTGCAAAACGTGCTGCTGAAGCTGCCGCTGCGAAGAAAGCGGAAGAAGAAGCCGCTGCAAAACGTGCTGCTGAAGCTGCTGCTGCGAAGAAAGCGGAAGAAGAAGCTGCTGCTACCACTGCTAAGAAAGCTGCTGCCGCCGCTGCTGCTGTTGCTGCCGCTGCACTTGCTGCCAAACAAAAAGAGGAAGAAGCAGTAAAAGCGCAGGCATTCGCTGCTGCTGAAGCAGAAAAGAATAAAGATAAAGAAGACGACTATTTAACTTGTAAGGCTTATGAAGGCCATGCTGTAAATGATAAGCGTAATAATGTAGCTTTCTTTAAAGGAGAAGATGGACAGTATTATTTTGCACTTTATAATGAAGAAGGTGGTGTTCGACTGAGAAGTGAAGGCTTTAAAACGGCACAAGAAAGAGATCAAGAATTATCTGGTGTAGTAAGACTGAAAGATAATCAAGATTTCTATAAGCGGAAAGAGAGAGGCAAATATTATATGGATATTCTCTATGATGAAACTGGTCGAGAGGTTGGTAGAAGTTGTTTGAGAAATGCGGAAGAGGAAGCCGCTGCCGCTGCTGCGCTAATTGCTGCTAAACGAAAAGCGGAAGAAGAAGCTGCTGCAAAACGCGCTGCTGAAGCTGCTGCCGCTAAGAAAGCGGAAGAAGAAGCTGCTGCTGCTGCCACTGCTAAGAAAGCTGCCGCCACTGCCGCCGCCGCTGCCGCTGCTGCACTTGCCTTAAGACAAAAAGAGGAAGCGGAAGTAAAAGCTCAAGCATTTGCTGCTGCCGAAGCAGCCAAAAATAAGGATAAAGAAGACGATTACTTACCATGTAAGGCTTATCAAGGTCACGCAATAAATGATAAACGAAATAATGTAGCTTTCTTTAAAGGAGAAGATGGGCAGTTTTATTTTGCTTTATATGATGATAATGGTAATGTTCGATTGAGAAGTGAAGGCTTTAAAACAGCACAAGAAAGAGATCAAGAATTATCTGGTGTAGTCAGATTGAAAGATAATCAAGATTTCTACAAGCGATTAGAGAAAGGTAAATATTACATGGATATTCTCTATGATGAAACTGGCCGAGAGGTTGGTCGAAGTTGTTTGAGAAATGTGGAAGAAGAGAAAGCTGCCGCTGCACTTCTTCTGAAACAAGCAGAAGATAAAAAAGCTGCTGCTGCTGCCGCTGCGGCTACTGCCGCCGCTGCCGCTTTAGCTGCAACGCAGAAGAAAGAGGAGGAAGCTACTGCACTTGCCTTAGCTGCTAAACAAGAAAAGAAGCGTAAAGCTGCCGCTGCTGCCGCTTCGGCTGCTGTTGCTGCTACTGCCGCAACAAAAGTTGTTAAAACGACTAAGAAAAAGGAGAAAGTTGCTGCGGTCGCTGCTGCTACTACGGAAGGTTCGGGTACGATGGGGTGGTTGCCTTGGCTACTATTACCATTATTATTGGCTGCTGTCTTTTATTTTACTAAAGGATGTTATGGGTGTGATGACGCTGCTGCTGGCTTGCCAACACCAATGGACGTTAGTTCAATCGTTACTCCACCAGTTCGAGCAAATGCAGTTGCTGATGCGGCTGCTAGATTAGCTGCGACGACTTGTGCTTGTAATAGTGACTGTAAAGTGATGAGCATTCCAACAAATGGTAGAGCACAAATCTTAACTCGACTAGGCACTAATCCTGAGTTTGGAAATGCACATGATTTAACTGGACCTCAATTCTTAGGTAGATTGAGAAACCGTTATGCGACAGAACCAGCAGATACGAAATTCTTAGATGAATTATTTACTTGTATGGGCTATACGAATGGATTTGCAGATGCCACAGCAGATATCTTCTCAGTTGTTACGCTTCCAAACGGAAAAACTGGTAACATGGGATATGGTGCTAATCACGGCACAACTTATGCGACTTTAAATGCTAAAGATGCAAAGGATTTAGAAGCCTTTAAAATCGAAGCAGCGAATGGTTGTGATGTACACTTCATGAAGACTTGTGGTAATCATTTCTTCTTCTGTAACTAATGACAAAATCAATTGAGTAACTGTCGGTTTATCGAATAGGGACTTAATTTGACGGATAAATTAAAAGCCGCTTGCTAATTCATTTTAGTAAGCGGCTTTTTTTGTTTTGGATAAAAATTAAGAATATTTGATACATTGCCAAATTAAACTAGATTGTCGATTTCAGTCAACGAAAGGTCTTGATTTTTAGATAGAATTCAATGAAATGCAATGTGTCAAAAAACGAAAATTAAAAGAGACCGCAAAAAGAACTTTAAATCGTTCCATTTTCCTAACAAATTACTTTTCTTTGCAGCTCCAAATAGACTTCTTTCTTTTTTATGGAAATTTATAGCGCTAGGTTCGCTCAAATTTTTGATTAATACATAAATTACACGAAATAATATTCTGTATTAAAAGTATTTTTATCTTTAAAACAGTATTTTGTTCGTATTTATTTTTATTAAATAAATATAATTAAAATATTATTTTTAACCCTAAAATAATAACCTGAAAAGAGTTTATTTAAAATAAATAAAATTCTGCATTTTAAACATAAATCAAAATATTATTTTGATAATATTTTATTTTATTAACTAATTTTGGGCGAACCTAGCGTTATAGGAAATTCCTTCTCTTAAAACTATAAAATATAAGGTCAATAAATTGATGACTTGCCAACAACCTTATAAAGACCGACTTTTTACAATAATATTATATTAGACAAATTATGAATACGAATATTTATCGAAGGATTGTGGATAGCCAGTGGTTTCAAAGTACGATTATTTTTTCTATCCTTGCTGCTGGAGTGATTGTAGGTATTGAAACTTACGGCGATGCGGTAAAAGAATGGTTGCCTTTATTACACGGATTAGATTATGCCATTTTATTTATTTTTACAGTAGAAGCAATTATTAAAATAGCCGCTGAAGGAAACCGACCGCTGAATTATTTTAAAGACCCTTGGAATATCTTTGATTTTTTGATTGTAATCGTTTGTTGGATGTCTGTCTTTTTACCCAATATTAATGCTGGTTTTGTGGCTGTATTTCGATTGGCTAGGATTTTAAGGGTTTTACGCTTAGTAACAGCTCTGCCGCAATTAAAAATGTTAGTAGATGCGATGCTAAAAAGTATTCCATCTATGGGCTATGTAAGTATTCTTTTATTTTTATTATTTTATATCTATGGCGTATTAGGCGTATTTATGTTTGGCGAAAATAACCCTGTTCATTTTAAGGATTTGCAAACCTCACTGATTACTTTATTTCAAATTACGACTTTAGAAGGATGGGCAGATATTATGTATATTAATGTCTTTGGTTGTGATCATCCACAATGGGGAAGCGAATTTTGTCCAAGCCCTGTTGCGAGTGGAGTAGGAGCGATTATCTATTTTATTTCCTTTGTTTTGATTGGGACGATGATTGTTTTGAATCTATTTATAGGGGTCATTATGAATAGTATGGATGAAGTGGCAACGGAACAAAAAATGGAGGAATTAGCAAGTGCTAAAACTGCTGGAGGTGCGCCTAGCTTAAACCATGATATTAGTCGCCTACAAATTCAACTAAAAGAAATGCAAAATCAGCTACTGTTTATAGGTCATCGGATAGAACGAGAAGAAGAGGATCGGAGAGGTTAAAGAAGTGATGAGTTATAAGTGGTGAGTGATGAGTGTCTATAACTCATCACTCACCACTTATAACTCATCACTATTTTAACTATACATTGCGTTAATTTCTTTTTCAAATTTCTCTCTCACAACTCGCCGCTTAAGCTTCATCGTAGGCGTTAATTCAGGCTTAGAACCATCTTCTTTTACTGCATCCCAAGTGATTGGCAATAAAGTGAATTTTTTGATTTGCTCAATATGACTAAAAAGGGGATTGAACTGATCGATAATTTCTTGGTAGCGAGCAATTACTTTGTCATTTTTACAAACTTCTGCTAAGGAAGTAAACGGAATGCCATTTTCTTTGCACCAATCTTGTAATGCTTGGGCAGAAGGGACTAGCACCGCAGAAACAAATTTGCGCTTCTCGCCAACCACCATCATGTGTTCAATTAAAAAATCTTCTTTAAATTTATTTTCGATAGGAGCAGGCGCTACATATTTACCCCCCGATGTTTTTAATAATTCTTTTTTACGATCTGTAATTTTTAAGAAATCATGACCGCCTGGTCCTTTAACCATTTTTCCTATATCTCCCGTTTTAAACCAAACTTTGCCATCAATATCCTTAAACACTTCCGCATTTTTCTTTGGCTTATTATAATAACCTTGCATGATATTAGGTCCGAAAGCTAAAATTTCTCCTTCGCCTGCTCGATATTCCCCTTCTGAACGATCAATTAAAATATCTACGCCTTCAATTGGGCGACCAACAGTACCCATAAGAGCACCTCCAGGTTCATAAGTATTTATTGTTAAGGACGGAGAGGTCTCTGTTAAACCATATCCTTCTCTAATTGGGATGCCAGCAGCAGAAAAGACTCGCATAATTTTAACAGGACAAGGTGCTGCACCTGTGACAATTCCGTTGACATTGCCACCTAGAGCATCTCGCCATTTGCTATAAATTAATTTATCTGCAATGCTTTGTTTTATACGAGCAAGTCCAGTATATTTTTTATCATACACGTAATCATCCGTAAGACTTAATGCCCAGAAGAATAGTTTTTTCTTGAAACCAGTTAAGGCTAATCCTGTATTGTAAATTTTTTCATAGACTTTTTCTAATAATCTAGGAACAGTCGTAAAAAAGTAGGGTTTTACTGCTTGCAAATCCCCTTCAGGTCCTCCTAAGTTATTTGTTCCCGTAAAATAAACTTTTGCACTTTTTGCCATATAACTATAGGAGACGGTACGCTCAAAAATGTGACACATGGGCAGGAAACTTAGTACTTGGTTGCCTGGTTTGGTCGGTAATAAGTCAATGGTACTTTTGATAATGTGTACTAAATTATTATGTGTTAGTACAACTCCCTTTGGATTACCTGTTGTACCAGAAGTATAAATGAACGTAATGATATCGTCTGGCTGAATCGTGTCTGCTATCTTAGCAACTTCTGCTAATCGACTTTCATCCATTAAATCTTCGTAATATTTTCGACCCGTTTGTCGGTCGAAAGTATAAATATCTTCTAAGGTCGAAATATTGGCCTTGGCTTTAATTACTTTATCATAGAGATCATTTGTGCCGACAAAAGCATATTTTACTTCTGCATCATTAAAAATATAATCATAATCAGATGAACTAATAGTAGGATAGACGGGTACTGTAATAATACCTAGTTGTTGAGCCGCCAAATCCATAATAGTCCATTCTGGGCGATTTGTATAGCTAATTAACGCAATTTTATCTCCTTTTTGTAGACCAAGATTAAGTAATCCACCAGCCATTTTTTGACTACTACGGATGATTTGTTCCGTACTATAAGAAGTCCATTTATCACTACCTGGCAGGCGATGACTAAAAGCTTCTTTTAAAGGAAAATTTTTTTGTTGGTAGAAAATGGTATCAAATGCTCTTGTTATGTTTTGCATACTTAATAGTTTATTTACAACAGAATATAGCTAAGATTCAAAAATCTGAACTACCAGTAGTCAGATAATAGGCAAATCTACTAGTTAAAAAACGCTGTACTTTTAGCTTTGTGTGCTATTTTGAAGCACTATGTTTATTTTTAATATTTAGTAAAATTGCAATATATTGGCTTAAAAATACATTAATTATAAGAATTGTAAAGTTATCAGATTATCTGAAAACTGTTCGTATTGAAGTGAATTATTTGGATTTTTTATACTTTTAGTCAAAAAAGGCAGCTTTTTATAAAAAAAATAATTTTTTTTTTTTGTAAATTCGTATTAGAAAGTGACTTGATAAAAGTAGTGCTAATCTAAAAAAAATAGAGAACTGTTGATTTTATTTTGACAGATATTTTACATAGTTTAACTTTTTTAGATACAACTGTTTTTCAACGGTTTATCTAAATGTAGATGTGAAAAGCGTTGATTTACAGAAGGATAGGTTAAAATGTTGATAATCAGTAACTTATTTAAATATTTTGTTATATGATTAAATGAAATAATTTATAAAAAAAAGTTTGTGTAACTACTAAAAAAACGATAACAAGAAACTTTTTGGCAGGATTTTTTGTACTTAATGTAAAAGAGCTGACGATATATATATTTTTAACCTAAAAGTCAAATTTTTTAAGCGTACATTTAAAAAAATAGTAACTTTTAGGTTTGCAAATCGTATTTTTACTCAACCAATACTAAAATAATCTTAAACCAAAATTCCCATGCGTCAACTTAAAATTACCAATAAGATAACGACGAGAGAAAGTCTTGCATTGGATAAGTATCTAAATGATATTGGTAAAATATCCATGCTCAATGCAGAAGAGGAAGCGGAAATGGCGCGCCGTATTCGAGGCGGTGATGAAGCTGCATTAGAACGCTTGACCAAAGCTAATTTACGTTTTGTGGTGTCTGTTGCTAAACAGTACCAGAACCAAGGACTTTCCTTAAGTGATTTAATCAATGAAGGAAATGTTGGCCTCATGAAGGCTGGCAAAAGATTTGATGAAACTAAAGGCTTTAAATTTATTTCCTACGCCGTTTGGTGGATTCGTCAATCTATCTTACAAGCAATTGTAGAATATTCTAGAATTGTTCGTTTACCACTCAACAAGGTTGGTTCTTATAATAAAGTGAATGAAGCGTATTTGTCCTTTGTCCAAAAATTTGAACGAGAGCCTACTAATGAAGAATTAGGAGAAATATTAGGGATGACTGCTAAAGAAATTTCTAATATGTTGAAAGGAAATGGTAGACATTTGTCCGTCGATGCACCGCTTAGTGGTGAAGATGGGGATTCTACCATGTTGGACGTTATTTCTAGTTCACAAGATATGACACCTGATGGTCGGCTAATGGATCAGTCTTTGAAGGAAGAAGTGCAAAATGGTTTATCTATTTTATCTCCTAGAGAGGTGGAAGTACTTTCTTCTTATTACGGGTTGAACAACCATAAATCGCTAACACTCGAAGAAATTGGCGAATTATATGGTTTGACTAGAGAAAGAGTTCGACAAATTAAAGAACGAGCGATTCGTCGCTTGCGTAAATCTTATAATCGAAATGCTTTGAAATCTTACTTAGGATAACGAAGTATTTTAAGCAATTAAAAAAGCCGAAAGAAATGTACATTTCTTTCGGCTTTTTTAATTTATAAGTATAGGTTTATGAGTTGATAAGCTGCTAAGTTAATGAGGCATCTCATAATCTCATTCCTTCATAATCTCAGCCTTACCTATTATATGGAGATTCATTAATCCAATTGAATTTCCGTGATAATAATAAAAAATCAGCTAAGTTCTTTTTGTGGACTAGACCATTGGTTTTTAGTTAAGTCGGTAATTGTCATTTTATGTCGTTTTTGATGTTGCCTTGAAATTAAGGAATTATGTTTGAACGACTTAATTTTCTTAGGAGATTAACCTATTATTGGCTCGTATAATGGGAACTTCAGTTCCACGAAAAACTTAGTTGAAATGAAGTTTCATGATACCAAAAAAGCCTTGACACTGCAATGTATCAAGGCTTTTTTATATGGAATGGAGCTTTAAAAACTATTAACGATACACGCTGTACCGTCACTATATTCACCCAAACAAATTATCATATTGATTGCCACTTCCAGAAGACCGTTGTGTTGGTTGAATAGCAGGTCGATCACTATTTAAATCTAATCCTTCTAACTCATTTCCTTCCATCAGCATAAGGGTACTTTTCTTTTCCCATTCTTCTAACATGTTCATGCCATCTTCTTCAAAAACGCCATTTTGTAAATCAATAGAATTCATAAAGTTGGAAGACATTTCCATAAAAGTTTCCATTTCACCAACTTTATTGGCTACATCATCCGCTATATTTTCCATCGCCGCATCAAACATTGCTCGTTTATCAGGATCCCCAGACATGACACTCATGGCGGATTTCATAGCAGAATGAGACGCTTTTATAGCTTTATGTTCTTGTTCTTTAATCATCACTTGGTCTTTGGTATCTTCCAAGAGGATTTCAGAATTTTGGTACATTTTAGTCAAAATACGATATATCACTTCCATTTTTTTATGGAGTTTGTCGTATTTACTATTACTCTCTTTTAACCTTGCTGCTTTCCGAGTGGAGAGTAATAATTGTTTCTGATTGCCTTGTGTTTGCGCTCGATTGGCTAACTTTAGGTTCATGTCAATGTCCTTATTATTCTTGGTCATGATGTCCTTCATCTTACGCATCTGCCCTCTTAAAGCACCAATTTGTTGACTCATTTTACCTAAATTACCTTGCAAATCGTCAATGTAATTTTTTAGAATACCAATTGGATCAATCGTTACAAACCAGCCTGTAATAGAACGCATTACACTCTTGTACATATAGCTGACTAAACCCCGCATTTTGGGGTCTAAAACCATATACACGATGGCGGCTAAAACCATTAAAGTTGCACTTAAATACAGGATGTTTCCTAGAATAGTTGTTAGAATACCAGTCGTTATTAAATAACCAACACCAGCAGCAACACCTAATAAAAAGATAGCACCAGTAACGCCTTCAGGGCGCTGCCAAAAAGATTTTTGTGTGTTTTGTGGTCTGAATTCAGCTAAATCTGCCATATATTATAGTGTTGTCAGTTGCCAGTTTGTCTGCTGCTAACAGGTAACGGGTAACTGATTTAAAGATAAGTGTTAAAATTGTCGATATCGGATTTTATCTGGTCGATAAAATTTTCATGGGTGCGTTCAAAGTTATTTTGCGTCCCCATAATTTTTTCTTTTTCTGCTTGAATTTGCTCATCAGCAGTATCAATCGTATGTTGATGCTTTTCAATTTGCGCTTTTAATTGCGCTATTTTTTCGTTGTACTTGACGATTTGTTCTTTTAATTTTTCTACCTCTTTTATTTTACCACCCACCTTCTGATTAATTCGCTTAGCTAAAGCTGCATCAAAATGTTCTTTTTCTTGATTGATGATTTTGGCGTAATAATTGGCAGATTCCATCAATTTTTTCTTTGTCAAACCAACCGTTGAAGCAGTTGCAAAAGCAGAGCGAATAGCCGTACTTTCGTCAATGTTCATTTTGGCCATGGCGCCTAAAGATTGCTTGAATTCGATATAATCAAACCCTGGTTGATTGCTTCTTTCTAAAGCCTTGATAAAGAGGGTAACAAATTTTTGCTCTAGCTCAGGATGCGAACCGAATAATTGGGACAAATTCTTTTGCATAGTATTTCTATCTAATTTTGAGTGCAATTTAATATACCTAGTTGATACTTCCAAAGTATTTGCCTCCTTTATTGGACACTAGTCGATTTAGTGCTAACTTATTCAGTATCAGTAAGGGAGTAATCAATAAGTGTTAAAGGAATTTTTGTAAAATATTAGGACTATTTAAATAGTATAGGGCAAGAAGGTCTACTTTGTTTCAAAATAGGAAATTTCCCTACTATAAATGGATAAAAATAAATACAAATTCGTTGACGGATTAGACTTAATAGACGAATGATGATTAGTTGCGGATTAAATGGATTAACGGTCGGTTGATTGCTACAACGGATGTTGCTGCCACGGATGTTCTTTTAAAAAGAGTATTCGCTTTTTTACGAATGTTTTTGACAATGGGCTGACTACCAAAAAAGTAATTTTGAGTAAAAAATATTCGTGAAAATCTAGCATCTGTAGCAACAATATCCGTGGCAAAATATCCGTGGCAAAATACATCCGAGGTATAACCAAAACATCTTCTTCACTTTTGACCATTAAAAATTGCTATTGTTCTAAACATACCCTATATTTATTTTTAATAAGAACAGGACAAAATAGCTACAACCTTTAGACTATTTTAGCATTGATTAGGCAAAAAGAAACAGACACAAAATCTTAGCTCTTTAAGTCTAATAAATAATTTGACAGCATGAGTAAAAAAATATCAACAGGCACGATTCTTTTAGCCGAACCGTTTATGGTAGACCCGAATTTTAAGCGGTCAGTCGTACTGCTTTGTGACCATTCGAAGGAAGAAGGAACCGTTGGCTTTGTCCTTAATAAAAATTTAGGCTTACAAGTGAATGAACTAATTTTAGACTTTCCATCCTTTGATGCCGAAGTGTATTATGGGGGCCCTGTTCAAACGGACAGCATTCACTATATCCATAATGTGGGAGATTTGCTAGATAATAGTACCAAAGTAGTAGATGGTGTTTGGTGGGGTGGCGATTTTGAGAAATTGAAATTTTTGATTACTTCTGATTTAGTTAAACCCGATAATATTCGCTTTTTTGTAGGCTATTCAGGTTGGTCAACTGGTCAGTTAGACAAAGAACTGACACTCGGTTCGTGGGTCATTACCGAAATGTTTGCCAATTATTTATTCAACAATAAATCGGATTCCCTTTGGCAGGAAGTGATGAAAAATAAAGGCGATCGTTATGAAGTGATTGCGGATATGTCAGATGGGTTGAATTGGAATTAACTACAGGATGACAGGTTTGTGTAAGATTAACAGAAAAGGCGTTATCAAAATTTGGTAACGCCTTTTCTGTTTTATTAGGATTGTTTGGGAGGTTGATATTCCAAAATATTTTATAAAAAACATCTATTTGACTGCTTTTAAAATGGTGAGTTTCCAGAATTTAAAGTAAATTGCTACCCTAAGTAGCTCGGGCATCTTGCCCGAGTAGCTGTATTCATTATAGCAAAACATTTCTCAGGTAAGATGCCTGAGCTACTACGAAACAACTACACAAAACATGTTAGAAAATTGGTTGAAAGCTGTAAAGATTGAAACGGAGCATCAATCTTGGCAATTCGGAGCGCATATTGAATTATTTGATGGCGAATTTCCAGATTTAAAAGAGACAAAAATTGCTTTAATTGGAACTGGAAAATCCATTGACAATATACGTAAATACTTGTATGAATTGGCATTTCCATTTAAGAAAATGCAGATTGTAGATATTGGTAATTTGCGTAAAGCTAATGATGAATTTTTATTACCTGTCGTTCGAGAATTATTAGACAATAACATCATTCCGATTATTTTAAGTGATAAGGCATTGCAATTTTCGGGACAATTTAAAGCGTACCAAAACATCCGAAAAAAAGTAAATGTAGCGGTCATTGATGAAGGAACGCCTTTTCATACCGAAGACATTCATTACCTCTCCACTATTCGCAAGGCGGAAGTACCCAAATTAGGTAATCTAGGCTTAGTCGGTTATCAGACCCATTTGGTACCAGCTGATACTCTTAAATATTACGAGAAAAAAAATTATGATTTATCTCGTTTAGGCGTAGCTAAATCCAATATGGAAACGGTCGAACCTACTTTGCGAGCAGCAGATACCGTTTACTTCAATTTATCAGCACTTAAACAGATAGAAGCATCGGGACTTTGGGCAAATACACCGAATGGATTTAGTTCTGAAGAGGCTTGCCAGTTATCCCATTATGCAGGGATGAGCGATAAATTAACGTCGATTGGCTTTTATGGGTATTATCCAAAGAAAGATAGAAGTGGGCAAACTGCTCAATTAATTGCCCACTTAGTTTGGTATTTTATTCAAGGCATTTACAACAGAAAAAGAGATTTTCCTGCTTCTACGGATGGTATGATAGAATATATTATTTCTTTTAAAGATTTTGACCATAATGCGACTTTTTGGAAAAGTACTAAAAGTGGTCGCTGGTGGATACAAATGGATAGCGCAACTAAAGGTAAACATGAATTGGTTCCTTGTACTTACGAAGATTATAAACTGGCCTGTAAAGATGAATTGACGGAGCGAATTTTGACTATCTTGGAGCGGTATATGTAGATGAGTTGCCGTGTTGCGATGTTACCATGTTACCATGTTACCATGTTGCCGTGTTGGGTTTCGCCTTATCGTCAACATCGCAACACAGCAACATCGCAACTCGAATCACTTCACCAACCCAATCAACACCCCATAATCATCAAAAGGGGCATTTCCATCCTTCATCTCCAATAAATCCATCAATTCTCCTTCATAAATTTCTTCTAAATCTAACTGCGTTTGTTTGGTACGAATTTCGATATTTCCTTTTTTTAATTGAGCTAAACGCCAACGCAAAGTGGCTTCCATTTTCTCCCAAATCCGCTCATTGATTTCGATATGGTCGCAGTCTGGATTAACGGCTACACAATTTTGGAAAGCCTGATGATTACGGGCAATCATTTCGCCTTTTTCTAAAATAAAATAAGCAGTATGCGCCCAAGTTGAGTCGGGGGTTAATAATTTGGAATACATGACTAATTGTAAATCCTCTTCATTTTTAATCACTGATTTTCGATAATTACCCCCTCTCCATTTTAAATCAACCACACATAATTCACCGTTTCTTTCTAAGACTAAATCGGCTTTCCCTTTCATCGGAATGCCAATAAAATGCCCTTTTAAATCCATTTCGGTGCCTTTCACTTTCCAGCCATTTTGTTGAATACTAGAAACTAAACTCCAAGCTGCATATTTAATAGTATTTAAAAAAGCCAATCTTTCTGGTTCTCGACCATACATTAATAGGGTAGCGGCTTCTCTGGCAAATAGTCTAGGGGCTTGCTGGTCTATCCAATTTTCAACTTGGTCTTTTTGCCAAAGTAGAATGGCCTCTTTTAATAATAATTCAATGAAGCGGTGTGCCAAATTTCCTAAAAGTGCATTATCACTCACCACACTTAAAATAGCTGATTTATGCAGTCGAACCTTATGCCTGAAAACCCATTGATACGGATAATAAAATAGCGAATCTAAACTAGTAAATGTTTCGTGTTCTCGCTCGTTGAATAATTCCGCATGCTCTACATCTAATACTGGAATGGGTTGACTAATAAATTGCTGATTTAAATTGACCCAAGTTGGTAAGTCAAAAGTACCTTCTAAACAAGCAGCATTTTGTTGCTTATCTATATCAAAAGTGACGGCTTCTAAATTGCCGAAAGTAGCTTCCAAATCTCCCAATAATGGATGGGATAATACTTCTTTTCCTTCGACTCTTTCAGGGATGATTAAGATTAGCCGTTCGCTTGCTTGCAACATAGGACGTTTGCGCTGCCAAATTAAGACATCATTTTCCTTTTTGGGTGTTTCTAATGCAATATCAATCGTTTTAAAATAATTGATTTCTGGTTGATACCACTTAGAAAAGAAGGAAGGTTGTTCTTTTAAAGAAAAATTCCACCATAATAAATCTGGTGTGGGCTGAATAATGGCACTTGGATGATAAACGAATGGTAAATGACCCACTTCTACTTCTCTGAAAAGGACAGGAGAAGCTTGATAAATGGTCCGCACAATTCGCTCTAAATCTAAGTTGTTCAAAAAATTATAAGCATCTGGTAAGGCTTCCATTAATTCCTTAATCCGCTTGGATTGTTCACTTAATACGAGTAAAGATTTATTAGCACTACCATCCGATTCATATTTTTGAGATGCCCAATCTGCTATATATTCAAAGACTTCAATGACTTCATCTTTTGGTAGTGATTTTGATATATCATATCGTCGTCGTTCAAACCAAAACTGGTATTCCTTCCGAATTTTATCAATTTTTATCAAAGGGTCAGCTGCTGACTTCTTTTCTAATTCTTCAAAATATTGATTGATAGAAGCATACCAATTATCACTATTTAAACCTGGCCTTTGCGCAATTTGTCGAGCAATAATAAACGCTAAATCTGATTCTAAAGGCTTAATCGGCAAAGTCACAAACTCCAATACCTTATAAGGGTCGATTGGTCGCCATAAAAAAGTAGTGACTAGTTTAATGATTTGTAACGTCGGTCGAGCCAAAGAAGCGGATAAAATACCTAAACTAGGTAAGCCTTCTTGTATTAAAGCATTGTCTAAAGCTCTATTTTTTTGAGGAATTAAACAGACTGGTCGATAATCTGCATTGAGTTGTATTTTTTTAGCTAAAAAAGCGGCTGCATCTGTTTCCCTTTTTGCTCGGATAACCAATAAAGAGCCATCTTGTTGGGCATTTACTTTCCCTCGTTCTCCATTTAACGCTTTCTGGAAAATAGCTAAATCATGTGTACCATCTATTACAGGTTCCGGTAATTGACTAACTTCTGTGCCTTGTTCTTCTAGGTAAGTAAATATTTTTTGCCAATGAAAAGGAAATAAATGCCGAGGTTCATTTAGTAATAATTGCTGAATAGGGGTAGGTCGTTCTTCGCAAGCTTCTAAAACAGCTACAAAACGGTCGGCAAAACCTGTAGCAAAATCATAATCTGCGTTTTCTAAAGCTTCTTCTACGCCCGCTAAATCAGCTAATCTAGCTGGTAAACCACTGGCTGATTCAAAATCCCAACCTGCTAATTTTAGTTCGTCTCTTCTATTTAATAATTCTTCTGCGGCTGCCAACTGGTCTGCATCAAAGGATTCTTTGTAAAAAGCATCAGGCGTACTGTCCAAATGCTGTTGTAAGGCATGGCGATATTGCGCAATCCTTAAATAATCTATGGTATTCGTAGGGCCAATTAAACCAAGGTGTGCTTCTAATAAAAACAGGAAACCTTGAGGGCCTAAATAATGGGCGCCTAATTCGGTCGTTGCTCCTCTAGGAAATACTTTATCATCAAGCTCTAAACCAAAATGGACGGTTAGGTACATAGTTGTGGTACACGTTTTTCATTGAATAACACCGCTTTAAATTCAAAATGTAAAATTTAAAAATCAAAATTGAAAAGGGATGGACACTATCGGATACTTTTAAAATATTTGATAGGTTTAAGATTTTACATTTATTATTTTCAATTTTTGATTAAAAATTGGTGTAGTATTCCTTTTATTAATAAAGTTCGCAATATACGAATAAAATTTAATTTGATACGCAAATAAGTGAATTTTGCTATAAATGTTCCCCTATAACTCTTATTAACTCCAATTCAGAAACAACGCCTGATTGTCGCCATTTGGTTTCCCCTCCTTTATAGAGAATTAAGGTAGGCACACCTCGAATTTGCAATTTATTCGCTAATGCCTGATTTTTATCAATATCTATTTTGATAATTTTAGCTTTATCCCCTATTTTTTTCTTAACATTTTTGATAATTGGTGCTAAAGCTTTACATGGGCCACACCAAGTAGCATGAAAGTCGATTAACACAGGCGTTTCGCCATTGATGATTTGTGAGAAAGATGCCATTTATGTTTTTGATTTTAGAATTTGTAAGTAATGGATAAAAAATAAGTTGGAGATATTTTGTTTTATTCCCCACGAATTTATTGACCCCACGAATTATAGCTATTATGTTATTCAAAGGGCTAACTTAAATATAGTTCTTTGTTAATGAATAATTGTCAATTATTGCTACTATTAAAAACCTTTCAAGACGGACAAAGTTCGCTCTTTTTTCAGTAAATGGTTTAGCAATAAATAAACTACGTAAATTGACGCAATTATTTTTAGTCCGAGCAAGGCGCAAAAAACGGAGTTACCCGATAGCTATCGGGTTAGCATAATGAGAAATTTTGTAACACAGCATGGGCCGAAAATAACAAGTTCAAATGCGTAGGTTATATTTTTCTAAAGCATTAAATACAAAATAATAAATCTAATCGTGCTAATTAGTGGTGAGCAATAAATTCGTGGGGCAATCACCTCCTATTTGATCGTGTTATTCTAATTTGTTACTAAAAATGTTAAATTTGAAATAATCAATAAAAAAAAGTTGGATAATATTGACATCAATTCTTTTTCCCCTTAATTTTGTAGTCGAATTACAGATATTTTTTATTAAAAAGTTGGGTGTTTTCAAAATGCCCCAACAATTATTAAAGTTCAAAGAGTAAGGGTTCTTTTATTTTGTTTTTTAATCATTTTATCTGTCCTTGACCTTACTTGGTTTTTGTGCGTCTATTCTGATGGCAAAATCCGTCTTGCCGAGTGTTGAAGCCACAACTTCACTCGGCAATCTTTTTTTTTACAGGATGACATGATTTTTCAGGATTAACAGGATTTGCTACTATCCGCTGCCAAACTATAAAGTATTAGTTCCACTATAATCGACTCAAGACTGCCTCCAAAAATCCTTGCTGCCCTTTTTCGCCAGCCCTAAAATATAATTCAGGGTCAATCAATTCCGCTTCCATTAGTTGAAAATGACCATTATGTATAATACCGTCCATGCGAGCATACAATATTTCTTCTTCATAACTATCTAAAATAGCCTTTGCTTCTGCGATAATATGCGTTGGCGGTTCAGGGTAAGTAATCGAGCCCCCTAATTCACTCTGTACTCTAAATTCTCCTTTTTTTGGTGTTTTTAATGCCGTCATACAATATTGTTTATCATAAAAAACTAAAGACCATTCTCCTTCTGTTATAATCTCTTTAGCAAATTTTTGTACCATGACTTTCGTATCGCCATAATAATTAACTAATTGTGTTTGTAAGGCTTGGCAATTATTTTTGTCAAAAGAATAAGTATGGTAGGCAGACATAGAAATCACAGGCTTAATGACGCCCTTTTCCCATTGTTGCGTTTCCATTATTTGTGTTAAATTGATTGGATCTACATTATCAAAAAACAAAGTCGGAATAATCTGAAAACCTTTGTCTTCAAGCTTTTTTAAATAGCGTTTATCATAATTCTCCTCAATGATAGAGATTGGATTATAAATAGGCGTTTTGATTTTTTTTAACTGCGTTAACCAAGTTTCAAAAGCGACTGTTTTTTGGTGATAGTCCCACGCAGAACGAAAAAGGAACATATCAAAGGCTTCATAATTGATTGGCTCATCCCATATTATTGGAATAATTTCTAGACCAGCAACCTTGAATGGTCCTATTAAATATTGCTCATCTGATGCTAATGCGGAATATTCCTGACAAGTGATAAAACCAATTTTTTTCATAATTTTAATATTTTGCAACTTAGGATAATAAAAATGGTCTTTAGATAGTAGATTAGGCAATGATTAGTTTCTTTTGTGAGCAAAAAAAGCTAACTTGCCTCCACTACTGGACTTATTTTTGCTATGAAAAGTTATAACCTCCCTAATTTTTAGTCCAAATGTAAAAATTGTAGGATAAAACAATTTACCTCCATTCAAATAAACATAAGAAACTTAATTTAATGTCAAATATTCCTATATTTGTTCCTACTTTTTAATTCATATAAACGGATGTCTCTTTTTAGAGAAAACATATTATAACTTTAACTAAATCAATTGTTTAGATGTCGACATCCTTATTATTTTTTTTCAAAAACTTAAACCTATTATGTTGAGGAATAATTTTTTACTTGCAATAGTAATTAGTTTATTTGGGGGAACCTTAACTGCCCAAAGTGTTACAGTTGGCTATGCGCCACCAGCGAAACATGCTGCTGAATTTGGTTTGGCTGTGGGCTATGCGGCTAATTACGGAGATATTGATAACCGTCCTGGTTTTGGGATAGGTCTACATTACCGCAAAGCTATTGATTATTTATGGTCCGTTAGAGTGGAAGGGAATTATCTGTCGCTTAATGGAGAAACAGATGATCAAACTTTAGAATATAACACGACTATAGCTAGTCTTGGTGTTCACGGAATCATGAGCTTGAATAACTTAAGATATGATGGTCCTAAAAAGACAAATATTTATGCACTTTTTGGAGGTGGCGTAAATAGTATTTCTCCAGATGTAACTTCAAGCACTGTTGCTGATCCAGATAGCTATACTAAAGTAAGCCTTCAAACAGGTGTAGGTTTTGCTTTTAAAATTAGCGAAAAATTTAATGTGGCTATCGAAACAATGGGAATCCGTCCATTTGGAAAAGATCAAGATTTAGTTGATGGATTTGCAGGTAACGATAATGATTTTATTAACTATACCAATATTCGTTTGAATTTTAATATCGGACAAAGAGAAGGCATTAAGGAACCATTATATTGGGCGAGTCCTTTTGAAGATGTTATGCGAGATATTGCAGAGTTAAAAGCTCGGCCAAAGTTTGATCTAACAGACGAAGATAAAGATGGTATCGTCGATATGTGGGATGAAGATACCGCAACTCCTGCTGGTGCTAGAGTAGATGCCAAAGGAAATGCGATGGATAGTGATGGTGATGGTGTGGCAGATTATAAAGATAAAGAACCTTATTCTGCTCCAGGATATACCGTTAATGGCGAAGGTGTTGCGCAAATTCCAGAACCATCTTATATCACAGAAGGGGATGTGAACAAAATTGTAGATGCGAAAATTAAGGACTATGACCTTACTGCGAAAGATGCAGTCGTTAATTGGTATTTACCAAATGTCAATTTCACGAATAATAGCTATACGGTCGCTCGTTCTGAGTATGAAAAATTATATCAAATAGGCAAAGTAATGCGTAGTAACCCTCAAATGAAGTTTGTCGTGAGAGGTTATACGGATCAAACTGCTTCTGAAAATTATAATAATGTATTGTCTTATAATAGAGCAGCCGCTACGGTTGATCATTTAGTGAATACTTATAATATTGCTAGAAACCGCCTTGTTTTACAATGGGGAGGAGAATCTGAGAATATTATTCCTGTTAATAAAAGTAAGATTAACCGTCGAGTTGAAATTGGGGTGGCCAAAGCTGGTGATGCGGAAATGGGCAAACCAGAAGGCCCTGATGCAGGTGTTGGTACTTTTAAGGGAAATAAGTCCGGTTACTAGTAGGCAGTAACACAGTTGGCAGTAGGCAGTAATTCAGTAGGCAATTCGCAGTAGGCAGATGACTACTCAAAAAATTGCTTAATTGCCAAATAAAAACGACTTAGGAGTTTATCTCCTAAGTCGTTTTTTTAGTTTGTAAATTAGCAGCAATACCATTTTTTAAGTTAGTACCTGTCATATTTGTCATGTTCTTGAAGTTCAACGTATTTAAAAAAATTTATAATGAGCGCAATTAGCATAAATACCAAAAGACCAATAGTGCCAATTATCTTTGTTCTGGTATCCGTATCCATTATTCAGATTTAAAAAATTAATTACAAAGTCGGCCAAATGTATCGTCAAGAATACTTGTTACTCCTTGACTAAAGTAATCTGTATATTCTTGTATTCGCTGTCCTTTATTAATAAAACTATTTGAGTAGTTAGAATTATTGCTTGTTTCATATTGCTACTCAGGCTGGAAGCCTAAGGTATTTAATAATCCCCCACCGACAACATTACCAACGTACAAGCAATCTCCGTTTCAATTCCTTTGGCTTGTGCCAATGCTATCAATTCCATATTCTCCGTCCCTGGATTAAAAATGATTCTTTTTGGACGTAACTCAATAATGTAATCGTATAAAGCGACTTGTCGCTTAGGATTCATGTATAAGGTAATTGTATCAATATTCTCTAAATCTGGTTCCCCTTTTATAATAGAAACCCCTGCTACAATTCCTTCTCTTAAACCAATAGCCAGAACTTCATGCTGATGATTCACTAATCTGTTGATTGCGATATTGGAATACCTATGTGATTTTAAAGAGGCGCCTAAGACTAGTGTTTTTTTACTCATTGTTTTATTTATTGTATAAGGGAAAACTTCAGTTCCCTGTAATTCACTATACGAAAAAAGCCATTCGTTATTGAGGAAACAACGAATGGCTTTGAAAAGTTAATTTTTTGGAAAAGAGAAAGGATAGATAAACTACTGGGTAACCTTTATACCTTTTAGCCCCTATACCTTTACACCTCTATTTTACACCAACATTCTAATTGGATCTTCCAATATTTCTTTAAATGTTTTTAAGAATTTAGCACCAGCTACGCCATCGACTACTCGATGGTCGCAAGAAAGCGTCACTTTCATGCGTTGTCCAATGGCTAATGCGCCATCTTTAACTACAGGCTTTTCAATAATCGCACTAACGGCTAAAATACAAGCATTTGGCCGATTAATAATTGCCGTAAATTCTTCTATACCAAACATGCCTAAATTAGAAATCGTAAAGGTACTGCCTTGTTGATCTTTAGGTTGTAATTTTTTCTCTTTGGCTTGCCCTGCATAAGCTCTTACCTCTGCATTAATTTGAGATAAAGATTTCATATCAGCATGTCGTACTACAGGGATTAATAAACCATCTCCTGTATCTACTGCTACACCGATATTGACATCTCCGTTATAACGGATTTTATTATCTTCTAACCAAGCGGCATTGATGGCAGGATGTTGCCGTAATGCGACTGCTGCTGCTTTTACGGCTAAGTCATTAAAGGAAATTCTTGTAGGTGAAACCTCATTCATACGGATACGAGAAGCAATTGCTTGTTCCATATCTATTTCCGTCGTCAAATAGAAATGAGGCGCAGCAAATTTATTCGCCACTACATTTTTCGCAATGGCTTTTCGCATTTGACTAATAGCGACATCCTCATAATTAGCTTCGCCACTATTCATCGAAAAGGATGGTGCTGGCATTGAAGGTGCCGCTTTAGCGGGTGCAGGCGCTTGTGGAACGGGTGCCGCTTTTGGTGCAGCAGTCGTTTGCTGTCCACCTAGGATAGCTTCTATATCTCGTTTGACAATTCTTCCGTGGTCGCCACTTCCAGATACTTCTGCTAAGTTGATACCTGATTCCTTAGCCATACTTTTGGCAAGAGGAGAAGCTTTAATTCTTTCGCTAGTTGAAGGAGCGGTTGGTTCACTAATTATTTCCGTAACCTCAGCTGGCGCTGCTGCTGCTTCGGCAGGTGCATCTGCTTGACCACTATCACCAGCACTTGCAGCTGCGATAGCTGCTTTCCAATCTTCGCCTTCTTCTCCAATTACGGCAATGACCCCATTAATTGGTACGGGCCCTTCTTTAACAGCAATATGTAATAATACACCATCACTATAGCTATCTAATTCCATAGTAGCTTTATCGGTTTCTACTTCAGCTAGGGTTTCACCAGATTCAATTGCTTCACCTTCTTCTTTTAACCAGCCTACAATAACACCTTCTTCCATCGTATCACTCATTCGAGGCATGCGGATGACTTCAGCCATATTTTTTTTTCTTTAAGAGTTGGAAAATTATTTTTTATTTAACAATTAAATTGGTCTATTAGTTTGGAAAGACAAAAATAGGGTATTCAAAAACGATATTTTAAATTTTTTACAAAAAAATAGGAATCATTTTATTTGTTCAAAGTTTAGGCGTCCAAATCAGTCTGATTTTGAAAATAAAGTACGGGTGTTTTTTAGAAATTACCAATTGCTTGCTGTCGATTTTAAGTAGAATTAGTATTTAAAACTAGCAATGGATAACTGATAATTGTTTGATTAAGCTAAAAAAACTTTTATATTTAATTTATTAATTATTTGAATGGATAGCCTAAAAATCACTTAATTTGTTGAATTACAACTATTTGAAAGGAATGGAGACCATTTTTATCGAAAATTCTTTTGTTATAAAAACATACTTAGTATCTTCATGCCTGTGACGCTTCCTTTTTTAGGACGTATAAATAGTATCGTAAAAATTAGGGTAGAGGCAATTAGACTAAATTTGTTAGCCTTATTTTCTTACCTATTGTATAAAAAATACTAAAAACTAATTTTTTAACCTACTTGAACAAGATTAATTGTTTAACATCGTCTTGTTTTAAACTAAAACAATTTACAATTATGGGATTTTTAAGTGACATGAAACGTTTAGTATTTGGTGCAACATCAATCGCTAAATCAGCGGCTGAAAAAGCGACTGAGGCAGGTAAAGATTTAGGTGGAGATTTATTAGAAAAGGCAGGAGATGCAATGGAAAAAGCAAAGGACATGGCGGAAGACGCCGTAGAACATGTACAGGAAAGCGATTTAATGGATAAAGCAGGGGACATGATGGCCAAAGCGAAGGAGGTTGCAGGAGATGTCGTAGAATCAGCAAAAGATGCTACGGGTGATTTTTCTGAGAAGGCAGGAGAGATGTTGAGTAAAGCAAAAGAAGTGGCGGCGGATGTGGCAGAAGTAGCGAAAGATGCTACGGGTGATTTGGCAGAAAAAGCACAAGAAATGGCAAAGGATGCCAAAGGAATGGCTGCAAATGTTGGCGAAAGTATCCAGTCTGGTGACTTAATGGAAAAGGCGAAAGAAATGGCGGCTGATGTTTCGGAGGTGGTTAAAGATAAAACAGGTGATTTAGTCGAAAAGGCAAAAGGGGTTGCAGATGAAGTAAAGAATAGCGAACTTGGTAAAAAAGCTACAGATATGGCAGCTAATGTAGTGGATAAAGCAAAAGATGTTGGCGGAGATTTAGCGGATAAAGCGAAGCAAGCCAAAGATGATTTAGATAAAATGGTTTAATCTTAATTATAAGTTATGAGTGATGAGTTATGAATAACACACACTCATAACTCATCACTCATAATTCATAACTAATAATAGATGGGTTTTTTAAGTTCTTTAAAGCGTTTATTTTTTACGACCGAGGCAGTAGCAAAATCAGCAGCAGAAAAAGCAGCGGATGCTACTAAAGATGCAGGAAAGGATATGTTTGAGAAAGGAAGTAATTTGTTTGAGAAAACAAAAGGTAGCGTCAGTGATAATGTAATGGATGTTGCTAGTGATTTGGCGGAAAAAGCTAAAGATGTTACTGGACAGCTTGGTAAAAAAGCTAAGAGTGTTACTGGACAATTTGGCGAGACAGCTAAAAATGTTACTGGACAGCTTGGTGATAAGGTGAAAGATATAGCTGGCAATGTGAGTGAAAAACTCAAAGAAAGTGAAGTACTTAATAAAGCTGCTGACTTTACAGAAGGCGTTGGTAAAAAAGTATTAGAAAGTGATGCTTTAAAGAATGCTGGTGAACTAGCGGAGAATGTAGGTGGAAAAATTATTGAGACAACAGAAAACGTAGGTAAAACCATCTTGGAAAGTGATGCTTTAAAAAAAGCGGAAAGCCTCGCTGAAAATGTAGGCGGAAAAATACTGGAAAAAGGAAGTGATTTTACAGATTCTTTTAAAAGTGCTTCTACTAAAATAGGTGGAGCTATTTTAGATAAGACAGCAGGCTTGACGGATAAGATGGAAGATTTGTCTACTAATTTTGGTAGCTCCATTTTGGATAAAGGAGGGAATTTAGCAGACAAAGCAAAGGAGGCCGTGAATAATCCAGAAGCTTCTTTAGATGCGATTTTAGAAAAAGCAAAAGGCTTAGCTAATGATATAGAAGAAAAAGTAAAAAATTCTGGTGGGGAATTATCTGATAAAATCGGTTATGAAGAATTGAATAAGAGTACACTGGAAGGGAAAGACGACTTCTTTGCGAAAGCAGACCGTTATGCGAAAGGAGATTTTAAAAAAGAAGGAGAAATTAATATTGTAGATGTCAAAGAAGGAGAAGCCGTTGATAAAGAACCTTTTAAAGGGGATATTCATGGGTTTAATGATTTGGATGGAGATGGTGATCCTTTAATAGATGATGCCATTATTGAAGAATAAACAAACGATTCACCAAATTATGTGCTGAATCATTGTTTCGTTTAGCGGAAAATTGTTTATTTACTAGCAAACAAAATGGCTTTTTGTAACAACTTATTTTAGGTACTTGCCGTACAAGTAAAAGCTACATTAAATAATGAGCGCAATGGTAGCATTCGATACTATTGCGCTCATTTATTCTTTAAACTCAGGAAAATTAAAGAATTTTAACCAAAAATGGTCGTTTGTCACTTAGTTGACTGGCGAATTCAAAACTCCTAAAATACGCAAACCACTTGGCACTAATTAAATCAATTTCTGGAATACGAGGTACTATTGGCGGTGTTGCTGGGGAAAACTTAACACCACAAGATATTGTTGAATCTACTGCGGGTTTTGGTACGATGCTGCTGAAAAAATATAAAGCACCATCTGTTGTAATTGGTCGAGATGCCCGAATTTCAGGTAGCTTGGTGAATAATCTAGTCTGTAGTACTTTGCAGATGATGGGGATTAATGTGGTTGATTTAGGCTTATCGACTACACCTACTGTAGAAGTGGCGGTAGTCAAAGAAAAAGCACATGCTGGGATTATTTTAACCGCAAGTCATAATCCTAAGGAATGGAATGCCTTAAAATTATTGAACAAGAGAGGAGAATTTATTTCTGCTAAAGACGGGCAAACCATCCTTAATACTATAAAAAAAGGAGCAATTGAATATGCGCCTGTTGAAAAACTAGGAACTTATAGAAAGGACGATACTTATATTGCCAAGCATATTGAATCCGTATTGGCTTTACCTTTAGTGAATATGGAAAATATAAAGACTAAGGCTTTTAAAGTAGTCGTAGATTGTATTAACTCTACAGGAGCTATTTCACTTCCTCCTTTATTGGAGCAATTGGGTTGCGAAGTTATTTTACTAAATGAAAAAATGACAGGGGATTTTGCTCATAATCCAGAACCACTACCTGATAATTTAAGAAAATTATCACAAGAAGTGCTGACTAGTAGAGCACATCTAGGGATTTCTGTAGATCCTGATGTAGATAGATTAGCTTTTGTTTGTGAGGATGGAGAAATGTTTGGCGAAGAATATACTTTAGTAGCGGTGGCAGATTACGTATTGAAGCATACTAAAGGAAATACAGTTTCCAATTTATCATCTACTCGAGCATTAAGAGATGTAACAGAAAAACATGGAGGTGTTTATCATGCTTCTGCTGTTGGAGAGGTTAATGTGGTCACAAAAATGAAAGAAGTGGATGCCGTAATTGGAGGAGAAGGAAATGGAGGTATTATTTATCCAGCATCTCATTACGGTAGAGATGCTTTAGTTGGAATTGCTTTATTCTTATCTCATTTAGCAGATTTTGGTAAACCTGCTTCTTTTTTGAAATCGACTTACCCTAATTATACCATTTCTAAAAATAAAATACAACTCACTCCTGAAATAGACATTGATTATTTATTAGCTCGACTTAAAGAGAAATATAAAAATTACGAACTGAATACGATTGATGGTTTAAAGATAGAACTAGATAAAGATTGGATTCATCTTCGAAAATCTAATACAGAGCCAATTATTAGAATATATTCAGAAAGTAATTCTAAAGTAGTTGCCGATAATCTAGCTCGAAAAATACAACAAGATATTCATGAAATACTCAAGGGTGTTCAGATATAGTTAACCTCTGAGATGTTATGCTAAAAAAAGTGCTTTTAGAACCTAGATTCTGAAAGCACTTTTTTATTGTTGTTATTTTTATTTTGAACAGGCATCAGTTATTTGAATTGTTATACCAATGTCATATAATTACAAAAAAGTTTCCTTTTTTTGTTAACTAGGTATTTTTGCCTATTTTTGCCTGACTTTAATAAAACCTATCCTTTTTCTACCCTGAAAAATCGTTCAACTTGACCAAGTTGAACAATAAGCCTATTATTTTTATTTGTAGTCTACTTCAATATAAAACTAAATTAGTTTATTATCTGCGTCTATTCTCAATTGATGTTGATATAACTATTGATTTTGGATATTGAATGTCCTTAATAATTAATGCAACAGATTTAAATTTCAGTGTGTTTTTCAAATTCTGGATTGGCACTTGAAACTTATACGCTCATAATTGAACGAAAAACCATGGACGAGTTAAAATTCCTAATCGTGGAAGATAATGCTTCTACTGCTACCAAATTAGAGCAACAAATTGAATCGATTGGTTGTCATCCTGTTAAAACAGTTGACAATGCAGTTGCAGCATTACAATATATTGAGCGAGAAGTAGTTGATGCAGTCATTGCCAATGTTTTTATTAATGGTAAACCTGAAGGAATTCAATTAGCTGCTCAGCTTAAAGCTCGAGACTTACCCATTTTTTTAATTGCTTCGTCAGAAGACCCAGAGATTTATCGGCAAGCGAGACGAGTTCAGCCCATGGGCTATTTTGTTCAACCGTTTAGTAAATATACGCTTCAAAATACGATTGATATTGCTCTAAAAAGGAGGCGTTCTCCTGAAGTCGGTTTCATCCAAGATGCTTTTTTTGTCAAACAAAATAATTTACTTAGAAAAATTCCTATAGATGAAGTACTTTGGATAAAAACAGAAGGAAATTATAGCCTTATCCATACAATTACTAAAAAGTATGTTTTAAAATTATCGCTCAAAAAGGTACTGGAACAATTGCCCACCACGTATTTTATTCAAATTCAACGGGCCTACATTATTGCCCTTTCAAAAATGGAAGATATTGATACTAGTACTAATGAAGTGATTATTAATAAGGAGCGACTACCATTGGGCAGGAACTATAAAGAGGCTTTATTTAGTCGATTGAAAATATTGAAATGATTTCGAGTTGCGAGTTGCGGGTTGCGGGTTGCGAGTTCAATTATAGTATATGTATTTATGTTTAGTTGCTATACTTCTATTTTTAGGAATGTTTAACCTATAAAAAATAAGTCCTTCTTCCATAAAATTTAGAAGAAGGACTTATTTTATTTATAATATCTACTAATATTGATTAAAACTGCTATGCCAACCCGCAACCCGCAACTCGTAACTCGTAACTCGCCTACTTTCGCTTAGTCCGAGAAAACAAGGTAATATCTTTATTAAATAAAAAGCCATAAATCACAGCTACCCAAGAATCATGAGCATGTAAATTATTATAAAATTCTGGCGCTATTTTTTTTAACTGTGGTAACCGACTTCCAGGAATAGTTGGAAAATCATGGTGCTCATTATGGTAGCCCACATTAAACGTAATTTTATTTAAAGGCCCATAATAAGAATAGGTTTCTTGCCCTTCCTCAAATACATAATGTTCCGAGATAAAATGACCTGCTGTAGGGTGTAAACTACCTGCAAAAAACATGGATAGCAATAAATATAATAAGCCTGACCAGCCTGCAAAAGGTAAATAAATTGCCATGGCTACTAACTGAAAAGCAATATTATATTTTTGCCATTTGTCTAATTTTATTTTTTTGACAAAAATCGGTCGGAAAGCATACACTAAAATCTGATTAATATACCAAGTTAACTTACCAAATAAACCTCTAAAAAAAGAAGCTTCTTGGACCATCGGAATATCTACATCTATTCCATCTGTACCTTGATGCCAGTGGTGTAATCCATGATATACTTTAAAGGACATCGCATAAGGTGCAACGATTGGAAGATTTGCAAAAATGGCAAAAATATTATTATGTTTTTTAGATTTAAACGCTAGATTATGCGTGATTTCATGAACCGCTAAAAACATGGCTCCTGCAATAGTCGCACCTATTATATAAGTGACTAATAAAAATGGAATCCAAGATAATTGATGCGCAAAAAGCCCAATGGTTAATTGCACGACAACCATAAGTGTCGTCCAATATTTTAAATTTTTATCAATACCAAATAACTCCTTTACTTCTGGGTGTGCTGCTAAAATTTCTTTTCGCCTATCAAAATGAGGCTCTCTATCTTCTACCCAGTAAAAATCGTCTTTTGGTGCTGTTTTCTGTGAGACCATGTTTTAATAAAGATTAAATTGAAAATAAAAATGTAGTGTTTAAGCAAGCTCGCTGTAAGAACACTTACTTTTCACATCAGTTCGCAAATATCTGATAATTTAACAGTAATTGGAAATGAGTAGGTAAAAGTAATGTAAATTGTAGGCCTTTTAATCGTAGATTCAACGATAGAATTACATTGACGTTTAATAAAATGGTAACTATGTCTGCTCAAAAAATAGGTTTGATAATCTAGCATTTATTGCCTAGCGTCCTTTTTACCTCTATACCCCGTTACCTTTATGCCTCTTTTTTATTCCATTTCAAAAGGCACATTCCGCTTAAAAGCACAACCAAAATCAATAATAGATTCTGTTTTTCTGACGCCTTGAATATGGTCTATTTTTTCGTAAAGGAGCCGCCGCATGTGTTCATTACTTTTAGCGACTACTCTTATATATAAAGTATAACTTCCTGTAATGTAATAACATTCAACGACCTCAGGGATTCGCTTTAATGCTTCGATAACTTCCTCTGACTTTGCATCTTCTTTTAAGACAAGGCCTGTAAAAGCACCCCAATCAAAGCCTAGTTTTTTTTCATCTAAAATAACCGTTGTGCCTTTTAATACCTTTAATTCCTTCATCCGCAAGACTCTTTGATGTACCATGGTATTAGAAATGCCTAAATCTGTTGCGATTTTGGAAAAAGGTTTTTTGCCATCTGCTTCGAGCGCTTTTAAGATTCTTTTATCGTAGGCATCTAAATATTCTTGAGTAGACATAGTCAATGTATGATATATAGAGATAGTTAGTTTAAAATTGACTTAAATATAGGAAAATAAAGTTATTTTAAAATTATTTAACTTAAAAAAAGTCAAATAATAACGAATTGTATAATTCTATTTTATCCATATAAAACAAATAAGTATTTAAAGCTACATTTGCCTTTGAAGAAATGATAAATCACTAGTTAATCTATTTTTTTAATTAAAGCTTAATGCATGAAAAATTTATTACTTTTTACGCTATCCTTTTTATTCACCGTCCAACTTGCCGCCCAGCATACGGTATCAGGTAGGGTGGCGGATGATTCCAATGAACCATTAATTGGCGTCAATATTCTTGAAAAAGGAACTTCCAACGGTACAATTACAGATATTGACGGTAATTATAGCCTGTCTGTTGCTTCAAGTAATGCTACTTTGATATTTAGTTATACTGGATATTCTACTACAGAACTTGATTTAAATGGAGATTCTTCCCTTGATGTAGAGTTAACGGAAGGTATTGCACTTGGTGCTGTCCAAGTAACGGGTTCTAGAAGTTATAGAAGAACTGCTACCGAAACACCAGTTGCCGTAGATATTATTGACATCCAAGAAGTGGCTACTCAAAACGGTAACATCGAATTAAACCGTATTTTACAATATTTAGCGCCTTCTTTCAACGCAACCAAACAATCTGGTGCGGATGGTGCAGAACATATTGATCCTGCTTCTTTAAGAGGTTTAGGCCCTGACCAAACTTTGGTATTAATTAATGGTAAAAGAAGGCACCAATCTTCTTTAATCAATATCTTTGGTACAAGAGGTTTAGGTAATACAGGTACAGATTTTAATGCGATTCCTGCTTCAGCTATCGAAAGAATTGAAATTCTAAGAGATGGTGCAGCTGCTCAGTATGGTTCTGATGCCATTGCTGGAGTTATCAATATTATTTTGAGAAAAGGGACGAATAAATTAACTGGTTCTGTTACTGCTGGTGCTTATAATGCAAAACCTCCTGGGACTTTTGATTCAGATGCTTCTAATATTGATGGTAATTACACCGATGTTGATGGCCTTGGTGGAACGGATACTAGAAATGACTACCCAGGTTTAGATGGACAAACTTATAAAGTGGCGGCTAACTATGGTTTTGATATTGGCCAAGATGGTGGATTTGTGAACTTTACGACTGAATTTGTTAATAGAGAAAAAACATTAAGACCGGGTGCGCCTTGGAGACGAGGAATGGGAGAAGCGGAGATTAGTGGTTTTGCTGCTTTTATGAATGGAGCGATTCCAATTGGAGAAAAAACAGAATTTTATTTTTTCGGTGGTAAAAACTATAGAGACACGGATGCTTATGCTTTCACTAGAGGACCTGCTTCTGAAGATAATCGTTCTGTAGCTTCTTTATACCCAGGAGGATTTACCCCTAGAATTACGTCTATCATTAATGATAACTCTATTTCTGGCGGGGTTAGAAAGCAAATAGCTGGTGGCTGGAGTGTTGATTTTAATAACACTATTGGTAATAACGATTTTCACTACTTTATTAAAGGCACCAATAATGCAACTTTAGGAGATGCCTCTCCAACTAATATTGATGCAGGTGGACATACTTTAACACAAAATACAACAAGTTTAGATTTTTCTAAATACTACGAAAAAGGAGATGGCATTGGAACGAACCTTGCTTTCGGAGCGGAATTTAGAACCGATAACTTTACTATCTTTGCAGGAGAAGAAGCTACTTGGGCTGCTTATGATGTAGATGGTTTATTAATCACTCGTCCTGACCAAGTTTCTACTGGACGTCCTGCTGGCTCTCAAGGTTTCCCAGGATATAGTCCTGCAAACGAAGTAGATAGAAGTCGTTCTAACTTTGCCCTTTATGGAGATGCGGAATTTGATATTTCTAAAGCATTTTTATTAAGCGCAGCGTTGAGATATGAAAATTACTCGGATTTTGGTAGTACTCTAAACTGGAAGTTGGCTGCTAGAATGAAAGCGAGTGAAAACTTATCTGTTAGAGGGGCGATTTCTACAGGATTTAGAGCGCCATCTTTAGCGCAGCTTTACTATAATTTAAGATTTACTTCTTTTGTAGATGGTCAGTTGAACGAGTCTTTATTATCGGCTAATAATAGTCCTGTTACTAAAGGTTTTGGTATTCAAGATTTGAAAGAGGAAGAATCTTTGAATGCTAGTTTAGGATTCACTTATAAGGCGGGTGCTTTCTCGGCAACAATTGATGGATACCTAATCAATGTAGACGATAGAGTAATTATTACCAATAACTTTGACGCAACTTCTTTAGGCATTGGTGTTTCTACTGCGCAGTTTTTTGCGAATGGGGTGGATACTGAGTCTAAAGGTTTAGATATTGTATTGGCTTACAAAGCTGATTTAGCGAATGGTTCTTTGAATCTTTCTTTAGCTGGTAACTTAAACCAATTAGAAGTCGCCAATATTAGAAATGAGGGCTTAGATAAAGAAACTTTCTTCGGGGCAAGAGGTCGTTCTTTATTAGAAGACGCAGCGCCAAGTACCAAATTTGCTTTTAGTACGGCTTATAGTAGTGGTAAATTTAGTGCACACTTAGGCTTGACACAATTTGGTAAAGTCAGTTATATTGGTTTTGCTGGAGAGTTAGTAGAGTATGAATCTAGAATAACAGCGGATTTAAGTTTGACTTTAAAAGCATCTGAAAAACTTGATTTCACTTTAGGTGGTAATAATATTTTCAACACTTACCCAACTCAACAAGATTACAATAGTACAGATAACTCTGGTTACTGGGATTCTACGCAAATGGGTTTTGGTGGTGCTTATTACTATGCTAGAGTTGGATTTTCTTTCTAATATGGAGGTTCAAGATTTAGTAAATTTTCAAAATTTGCTAAATCTCTAATTCTATAAAAAAGGGTTAGGTATTTTCGAATATCTAACCCTTTTTTAGTTTCTTGTGGATTAGTAAAATCATAATAACCAGCGTAATTCGCGTCAAAAAAATGAGTCAAAAACAACAAAAAATAGGCTGGAAAACAGCAGCAGCAATAGTCATCGCCAATATGATTGGCACAGGCGTATTTACCAGTCTAGGTTTCCAAATAGCTGATATTCAGAACACTTGGAGTATTATCCTACTCTGGTTAATCGGTGGTATGTTGGGTTTGATTGGCGCATTTACTTACGCCGAATTAGGAACAAAATTCAAAGAGTCTGGTGGAGATTATATTTTTCTATCTCGTATTTTTCATCCTTTTGCAGGCTATTTATACGCTTGGATTTCGCTAACTGTCGGTTTTTCTGCACCTATTGCAATTTCCGCTTTGGCAATGACGAGTTATTTAAGCCCAATTAACCCTAGTGTTTTTACCGATTGGTTTGGTATTGGTGTAATTATTTTAGTAACAGCGATTCATTCGGTAAGTGTAGGACAAAGTGGAAAATTTCAGAGTTATGCGACTATTTTAAAACTTGCCTTTGTTTTTGTATTAATCATTCTAGGTTTTTGCTTTATACCCGTAGAAAATACCGCACTTAACTTTTCGTCTACTTGGAAAGAAGAACTCTTATTACCTGGTTTTGCAGTCTCTTTAATTTATGTGTCCTACGCTTATACGGGCTGGAATTCTGCGGCTTATATTACCGATGAAATAGAAGACCCTGATAAAAATTTACCCAAAGCTTTAATTCCTGCTACGGTCTTAGTCATGGTGGTTTATATTTTATTACAAATAGTCTTCTTACGACATGCTTCGGTTGACCAATTAGCGAATAATGTAGAAGTAGCTACCATTTCTTTTTCCAATGTGTTTGGCGAAAGTGGCAGTTTTTGGATTAGTATTTTTATTGGCCTTCAGTTGATTGCGACTATTAGTGGTTATCTCTGGGTAGGTTCTCGTATTTCTTATGCCATGGCAAAAGAAAATCCCTTATGGAAAATGATTGCGGTAAAAAATGAAAATGGGATTCCTGTTCGTGCTTTATGGCTACAAGGATTGATTGCTATTGCCCTAACCTTAACAGGTACTTTTGAACAAGTAATGCTATACGCTAGTTTTGCCTTACAATTAATGGGGACTTTAACCGTCGCTTCTCTATTATGGCTTAAACGGACAGAAGGTACTTATCATAGTCCTGGTCGTCCTTGGCTGCAATACATTTATATCCTTTTTAGTGTTTGGGTTTTGGGTTTTATGTTGAAAGAACAACCTTATGAAAGTATGATTGGAATTGGCTTTGTAGTTGTTGGGGGGATTACTTATTTTATGCAGCCGACAAAACAAGAGAATTAACTTAAAATAGCAGCGACTTTTTCTGAGAAATCACTTTCTTTATGGTATACTAAAGTAGCTTAGACCTCTGGTCTGAGTAGGTGCATTTTACTGCTACTCAGACCAGAGGTCTAAGCTACTTTAGAACCAAAAACATAAACCATGAAGAAAGACCTCCTTTTTTTATTATTACTCTTAGGGATAAGTTGGAATGGACGCTCCCAAAACGACATCTGCACAGGCAACCTAGGCGATAACATCTTCACCTCAGGTGATTTTGGCAGCGGACAAATAAACATTCCAAGTAAACCTGCTGATATTGTTTCCACTTATTCTTATGTCGGACAAGGCCCACCAAGAGATGGCTCATTTACTTTGACCAATAATACAGGTGCTTGGGGCGGATTATATTCTGCATGGCTAGCTATTGGCGACCAAAGTAATGACCCCAATGGTTATTTTATGGTTATTAATGCCGATTTTTCCCCAGGCGTTATTTATGAACAAACGATTGAAGGACTTTGTGAAAACACCTTATATGCTTTTTCTGCGGATGTGATTAATTTGGTCAGAACAGGTATAGTAAATCACGTTGAACCCAACGTCTCTTTTTTATTAAATGATGTCGAACAATACACTTCTGGAAATATCGGACAAACTGAAAGATGGAATACTTACGGTTTTACCTTCACAACGGACCCTGGTGTAACAACGATGACCTTAAGCCTTAGAAATAATGCGCCAGGCGGAATTGGCAATGATTTAGCCATTGATAATGTCACTTTTAGACCTTGTGGACCAATCGCCGAAATTCTTCCAAAAGACATAGCGAATATTTGTGAAGATGGCGACCCGATAGCCATTAATGCGACCATCAATGGCAATCAATTTGGCGAAGGTGCTTTCCAATGGCAACAAAGTTTTGATGAAGGTTTGAACTGGGAGAATATGGATATGGCGAACCAAAACACTATTGAACATAATGAAAAAAGTGCAGGCTTTTATTATTATCGCTACTTATTATCTAATACGGAAGAGAATATAAACAATGCCAAATGTCGAGTTAATTCCAATACTAAAATCATCCAAGTAGTACCCAAATCATTTGATATTGAACGATCTATTTGTGAAGGATTGAATTTTGCAGTAGGCTCATCTAGGTATAACCAATCAGGGGTTTATACGGATTCTTTAATTTCTTCTTTGGGTTGTGATAGTATTGTCACCTTAGATTTGACCATTGTACCAGATGAAGGGATTGATCCAATTATTCGATTTAACGACCCAATTTGTACAGGAGATACCGAAGGTTCGATTGAGGTTTTTAATATCCAGAATATTCATCCACCTTATATCATAGAACTAGGAGAACGACGAGCGACGAGTTTTGTGAAATTTGTAGAACTAACCGCAGGGGTTTATGATGTTTTTATAGAAGACGCTGTGGGGTGCACTTTTAAAGAAACCGTTGAATTATTTGACCCAGCACAATTTGTTATTGACTTGGGGGCTGATTTATCCATAGATTTAGGGGAACCCGTTACTATTAACCCAACTACTAACTATCCAATTACTGAGTTTCAATGGTCACCTAGCCAAGATGATTGTGGAGATAATTGTTTGGAACCTACTTTTTTGCCGACTATTTCTAGTAATTATAGATTAACTGCGACTTCGGAATTAGGTTGTGTAACTGTTGATTCTATTTTTATTGAAGTTAATCCTGCTAGAAAAGTTTTTATTCCCAATATTTTCTCTCCAAACGCAGATGGTACGAATGATTTTTTCTCCATTTATTCAGCTTTTCCCAATGTGCAAGAAATTTTACAAGTAGCGATTTATGACCGATGGGGCAATCTGCTCTTTGAGCGCCAAAATTTAGCAGCAAACGAAGGAGATAATCTTTGGGACGGAATGTATCGAGGACAAAAGGTTGAACGAGGCGCTTATTTATATTATGCCAATATCTTATATTTGGATGGAGTCGAAGTGATTACTGCTGGAACGTTGACGGTGGTTTATTAAAATAAATTTTATTTCATAATATTCATTTTAAAAATATTATAAAAATATTGGATTAAAATTATTATTATTTTATTTTTTTTATATCTTTGAAATAAGTCATTGGTATTGTATTAGTTATACATACCATTTTTATGAAATTTTTTGTTAGATATAAACTAACCACTTACCACTTTATAAAGTGTTTTTTTAGTAAGATTTAATAACTCCAACTAATTTTTAGAGAGAATCCTATCTATTTAAGGTCAGAAAGATAATGCATATTATCCTTCTAGATTATTGTTTATTAATTTTTCCTAATAATAAATCAGCAAATACGCTTGATTTGTTGGGCGGTTAATTAATAGATAATTTAACATTTACCCCAAAGAAAAAAATCAGTCCACAAAGAAATAGGTAAAACCTAGCACAATCAACGGTAAATAGTTGACAGTATATGCCTGTGAGTAATACTCAATGAGGTAACTACTGAAAACTATAGCAGCCATCCTGCTTGAGCTAACAGGTGTTACCCTTATCAATTAATTTCTATAATTCAAAAACTATTAACAAAACCCTCTCTCTATGTCAAATATTCACTACACCAAACTACTTAATACTATTTCTGATGTTTATGATGCTGGAAAAATTGCCGAAGTTATCTGTCTAGAAAATCGAACAGAGCATTGGAATGGTCAGCAACTAAATATTAACCAAAAAGAGCTCATTAATTTCGGTACTTGTGGCTACTTAGGTTTAGAAACGGATCGTCGATTGATTGATCGTGCCATGGAATATACGGATAAGTTTGGTACGCAATTTTCTGTTTCTCGATCTTTCCTTATTTCTAGTTTAGTTACTGATTTGGAGCACCATTTAAGCGAAGTCTTTGACGGACAAAAATTATTCGTTTTCTCTTCCACTAGTTTAGCCCACATTAGTATCTTGCCTATAATTATAGGCAGCGAGGATGCTATTATTTTTGACAAACAAGTTCATTTCAGTGTGCAAAATGGCGCAAATTTGGCAAAATCTAATCATTCACCCATAATGATTAAGCATAATAATATGACGATGCTAGAGCGTACGATTGAACGCTTGAAAGATAGCCGCCAAAAGATTTGGTATATGGTCGATGGCGTCTATTCTATGTTTGGAGATTTTCCACCAATAGATAAGCTCAATGCCTTGATGTCAAAGTACGAACAATTACATTTGTATGTGGATGATGCACATGGTATGGCTTGGGCAGGAAAAAAGGGAGCAGGTACGATTTTTAATCAAATAAAACATGCAGACCGATTGGTTTTAGCAACAACGATGGCTAAAGGATTTGGCTCAGTCGGTGGTATAGTTGTTTTTCCAGATGAGGATATGTATACCAAAGTGAAAAAATTTGGTGGGCCACTTTCTTACTCTCATCCGATTCCGCCTGCTATTGTTGGTGCAGGTATGGCAGCTACGGACATCTTACTTTCGGAAGAAATTAATACTATCCAAAATGAACTAGCCAATAGAATTAGTTACTGTAATCAATTATTAGGGAATTCGGGATTGCCGATTTTATCTCATCCAGATTCCCCTATTAAATTCATTGGAATTGGTAATTTAGAAACTGGCTTTAAGCTCAACAAGAAAGTATTAGATGAAGGCTATTTTGTTAATATGGCTTTATTTCCCACGGTTGCTATTAATAACACAGGGATGCGTTTTACCATTACTCGACATGTAACGATTAACCAGATTTATGATTTTGTGGAAGTGTTGAAATTTCATTATTTTAAAACGCTTCAAGAAGCAAATACGGAAATTAGAACCGTTCAAAAATTCTTTAAATTACCGTTAGGTAAGAAAGTACTATTGGCAACGGGCTAATGTTAATGTAGCTTAGGTTTCCAGCCTGAGTAGTGATGCTACTGCTAATCTACTCAGGCTGGAAACCTAAACCTAAGCTACTAAATTATTTCTTTCGAGCAGAAGGCGGCACAGTAGGCCGAACCTCCACTTTACTAGGCAAAGTCCGAGGGTTCATCTTTAATAAATCTACCACCATTTGACCAATATCCTCAGGTTGAATTTTCCAGCCATCGGCAGCCGATGGAACATGCCCATTAAAATAAGTGGCTACAGAACCTGGCATAATCGTTGTCGTCTTAATCTCGTAAGGACGTACATCCAACATAACTGCTTGTGTAAATCCGACCAAACCAAACTTACTAGCATTATAGGCTGCACCTCGCTGAAAAAAGTTAGTACCAGCCAAACTAGCAATGGTCATAATATAGCCCTTAGATTTTTTTAAAGCAGGAATAGAAGCTTTCACCGTATGAAAAACACCCGTCAAATTGGTATCAATCACGGCATTCCAATCTTCGGTGCTCATTTCATCAATAGCAGCAAATTTTCCCACACCTGCATTGGCAATACAAACATCTAATTGTCCCCATTTATCTAATACTTGTTGAATGGCATATTCTTCATCGGCATAATTTCTGACATTCGATTGAATCCCTAAAATTTCTCCTTTGTCTATTTTTTTTAACTCAGTGACCGCTTCATCAATTACCTTTTGTGTCCTAGCGGTAATGGCTACTTTATACCCTTCTTTTAATAAGGATTCAGCGATACCTAAGCCAATGCCTTTTGACCCACCTGTAATGTATACTACTTTATTCATTGTTTTTAAAAAGTTGATTTTGAAAAAAAGATGATTATCTTGTTGAATGGAAACCAATTAAATTAGGAAAAGTTTGTCCGGAACGAGGAAATTCATTCGACAGGTACAGATAAATTTTGACCATGTTTTTGTGTGCCGATATTTTAAGATTTTATCTTAAAATCAATATTTTTTTGGTTTTAACCATTATAAAAAGTATTAACCATTTTTTATCGGAATGATTTCTAGAAACAATAGTATATCAGAATCTTAGTCTCTTGAAAAAGATATTCAATAAATTTTCTTTTCATCAATAAAATTATTACGACCTTAGCTGCAAAGAATTCAAAATGCGACAATTTAGTATTGACCTCAACTGCGACATGGGTGAAAGCTACGGCAATTACAAAATCGGTAACGATGACCGAGTAATGCCTTACATCACTTCCTGTAATGTAGCTTGCGGTTTTCACGGAGGCGACCCACTACAAATTGAAAAGACCATCAAAAATGCCTTAAAGCATGGTTTACAAATAGGTGCCCATCCAGGTTTTCCCGATTTACAAGGTTTTGGCAGACGTAGAATGCAAATTCCTGCCGATGAATTAAGAGCGATTATTAAATATCAAATTGCTGCGGTAAAAGGAATGACCGAAAGTTTAGGCGGAAAATTAGCCTATGTCAAACCACATGGTGCTTTATATAATATGGCTGCGGATGACGCACAAGTTGCCCAAAGCATCGTACAAGCCATCCAAGAAATAGGACAAGATATTGCCTTTATGGGCTTGGCAGGAAGTGAACAAATGGAGGGCATTGCGAAAAAAGTAGGTGTCCGTTTTATTGCCGAAGCCTTTGCAGATAGACGCTATACTCCGAATGGTCGCCTGCAATCTCGTAGTATTGAAGGTGCAGTCATTCACGATGCCGAAAAAGCAGCGGCACAAGTATTATCTTTGGCAAAAGATAAGCAGGTTATAAGTAGTGCAAATACAATGGTTAAAATCAATGCCCAAAGTATTTGTATTCACGGAGACAATCCGAAAGTAGCCGATATTTTACAAACTATTGGTGTGCTATTGCGGATGAATGGTATTGAGAAAAAAGCTTTTTAAAACTAAAAAACCTGTGTTATTATTCATTCGAGATACGATATATACCAAGCAGAGCTTGGCACTACAGAAAAAATCCTTGGGAAAATAAAATCCGTAAGGAAAAACATCCAAAATAGAAATCATGCAAAAACAATTCAAAGAGGTCATCACTACCGAAGCACAACTGCGGGCAATCATGGGTACACCAAGTGAGGTGGTCAAAAACAAGACCATTACTATCCTCGATAAACATTGCCGAAAATTCATCGAACATTCTCCTTTTCTAACCATCGCCTCCACGAATGCCAAAGGAGAAGCAGACGTTTCCCCCAAAGGTGATCCTGCTGGTTTTGTAAAAGTATTGGATGACAGGACGCTAGCGATTCCTGAAAGATTAGGCAATAAAAGAGCAGATACCTTTGTCAATATTTTGCATAATCCAGGCGTAGGTTTATTATTTTTTATTCCAGGAATCAAAGAAACTTTAAGAGTAAACGGAAAGGCGCAAATTGTAACTGATTTAGCAATTAGAGAGCAATTAGCCGTTAAAAATAAACTACCTAAATTTGCCTTAATTGTTCAGGTAGAAGAAGCATTTATGCACTGCTCAAAATGTATGATTCGGTCTAAATTCTGGACGGATATTGACCCTGGTATTCGGCAGAAAGTCCCAAGTTTAGCGGAAATAATTATTGACCATGCTAAGCTAGATGCGCCTGTTGAACAAGTTGAAATTTATCTGAAGGACAGTGAAAAGAACCACCTTTATTAATTGATACAAATACGATAAAATGAAAACGCATTTATTATTTTCCCTTAGTTTTATAGTTCTATTATTCGCGTGTCAAGAAAGTGAATATGTGCCTGAAGGATTAAGAAAATTAACTCCTGAGGAAATGATTACAAAAGCCGAACAAGGAGATTGGGGAAATGCAGGAGAAGTGGTACTGAAAGATGAAAAAGGAAATGTCATTCCAAGAGATTCGCTTCGGAAGATTACGGATTTTGATGCATTTTGGACAGACCCTTATGCGGATGAAGATGGAAAAGTGGTGGAAGCGATTATGAGGCAAGCGACTCCAGCAGACAAACAACTAAGAGATAGGATTAACCGAATTATGAATCAAGGACCAGATGTAAAAATGGTAGAGGTAGATTGTGCGAATAAACAAGATTTTTTACAAGCGATTTATGAAAGCGACCAATATAAGCGTACCGAAAGAGTAGACCCGAAAGTAGACCATGAAAACTTAGGAAAGATTGTTAGCTTTTTAGAGAAATGTGGCGTGCCTAAAAAAGCAGAAGTGAGTGAAGTACAAATGGCAGCTATTTGGGCAGTTCTACAACATGGCAGTCTTCGCTACAGGAAACAATATTTGCCGATGTTAACAGCAGCAGCCAAACGAGGAGATATGGACAAAGGCGTTATTGGAATGATGAAAGACCGAAATTTAATGGACGAAGGCAAACCACAAATTTATGGCACACAAATTAGAGGTAACCAATTGTATACTTTATTCAATCCTGAATTTGTCAATAAAAGAAGAAAAGAGATTGGTTTAGGACCGATTCAGGAATATTTGGATAGATGGAATATTGTTTTTGAGATACCGCAAAAGGAATAGAAACATCGGAACTATTTAAATTATAGCAATATGAAGAAAGAAGAACTGCAAAAACTAAGTACAGATAAGTTACAGGAAAAGGTAAATGGACACAAAACCTTAATTGGTATTTCTATCGCACTTACTGCTTTTTTTGCCTATATTGTAATCACAGATTACCTAAACGGAAAAGAGGCTGAAATGATTAATTGGATTATGATTCCTTGTCTATTTACAGGACTTGCAACTTTATTCCCAGAATTAAAAGCCATCCAGAAAGAACTAGTAACTAGAAAAAATTGATAAAATCCATTAAACTATATGGCGACCAAGCCATCCTCATCAATTTTGAACAAAAAATTGACCCTGCTATTAATGCAGCAGTCATTGCTTTGAAAAATGCCATTGAAGCAGCAACTATTTCAGGGATTACCTTTATGATTCCTGCCTATTGTTCTTTAACTATTGGCTATAACCCTGCGGTAATTGAATATGAAATTTTAGTAAAAGTCATCAAACAAATTGCAGCGAATGCACTAGATACAAATGATAGTAATCCTAATCAACAGAAAGTAAGACAGTTAAAAATTCCTGTTTGTTACGAACTTCCTTATGCTTTGGACTTAAAAGAATTAAGCGAAACTAAAAACTTACCGACTGAAGAAATAATTAGTATTCATACCAGCCAAACCTATAAAGTCTATATGTTAGGTTTTATGCCTGGTTTTGTATTTATGGGAAAAATAGTTTCCAAATTGGAGTGCAATCGAAAAGTAACGCCAAGACTAAGGGTGCCTGCAAGTTCAGTTGGTATTGCTGGTTTTCAAACAGGAATTTATCCAACGGCTTCTCCTGGTGGCTGGCAAATTTTAGGTAGAACGCCCTTAAAAATATTTAACCCACAAAAAGAAAACCCTTTTTTGTTTCAAGCAGGAGACGAAGTAACTTTTTACTCGATTACGACAGATGAATTTATAAAAATTGAAAAAGAAGACAACCAATGAAACCAATCAACTTCAGTAAATCCTTTCAACTATTTTGGGGAAGTATTCCATTGATTTGGTTAGCGACTTTATTATTGCCTGCCGAAGTAATAGATATCCAATTTCATGACACGTATTGGGTGATTGCCTATTATCATTTGGCAATTCCGATTACTATTTTATTAGCAGGTATAGGTTTATTATATTGGTTGTTTAGAAAGAAAGAATTGATTCAATGGATGACCATTTTTCATACTTTAATTACGATTCTACCAATTTTGGTATTATTTATAAAATGTGGATTTCCTAAGGAAGATGGAGTAGGAGATTATATTGAAGGAGATGCTATAAGTCGGAGTATACCTTATCTAATCTTATTACTACTATTCATTTTTGGACAAATTTTATTCGTACTCAATTTATTAATAGCCTTATTCAAAAAAAGGGATTGATTGTAAATGTAACAGATAATAAATAATGTGTATAACTGCAGAGTATTTCTATAGTATACAAATCATCCGTGGAGGTTATCCGTGGAAAATTATACGTACTTTAATTTCCACGGATAATCTCCACGGATGAAAACTTACACATTCTATTTTTCTATCCTCGTTAAAAAATATCCGAAATAAATGACCATCTTCCATTTCCAAAAAGCAGGTCTCCAAACGACAATTCAAGACAAAGGAAGAATAGGCTACCAATCCTATGGTGTTCCTGTCAGCGGCGTAATGGATAAAAAAGCGGCTGCTTTGGCAAATGAATTAGTGGAGAATACACCAGAAACCCCAGTTTTAGAAATAACCTTGTTAGGCCCAACCATCAAAATAATGGGCGATTGCCAAATAGCGATTACAGGTGCTGATTTATCACCAAAAGTCAATCAACAACCGATTTTATTATATAAAACCATCCAATTAAAAGATGGAGATACCTTATCCTTTGGTGCTGTAAAAAACGGTTGTCGAGCTTATTTAGCGATTAGAGGAAACTGGCAAATCAAAAAATGGTTGGATAGTTATAGTGCTTTACCTTATAGTGGTGATGCCGCAATGCCAGATAGTTTAATTCAAAAAGGAACGACTTTACAAGTTGAAACGATTCCTGCTATTGCTATTAAAAATATACCTAAAGATGCCCAACCGAACTTCCGAAAAAGAGTAAGAATTCGAGTATTACCTGGCCCCGAATTTGAAGAATTTTCTCCCTATACCATTGCCTATTTTTTTAGCAGAGGCTATCAATTAACGAATGATTCTAACCGAATGGGCTACCGTTTAGATGCGACTTTGATTGATTTTAAACCGAAAAGAGAAGTGATTTCTTCAGGCATTATGCCTGGTACCATCCAAATTACGAGCGCTGGACAACCTGTTATATTAATGATGGATGCGCAAACGGTTGGCGGATATTATCGAATAGCGAATGTTGTCTCAGCTGATTTAGATAAATTAGCACAATTGAAACCTGGAGATGAAGTATGGTTTTCTTTGGTTAGATTGGAAGAGCTAGTCGATTGATTTATTAACAGTTGATAGTTTTTGTTGCCATGTTACGATGTTGCAATGTTGTCAGCTTGATGAAAAAAATCGCAACATGGTAACATCGCAACTTTTAGCTAACTTTGCACTTATTTTAATTCAATAATATAAGTTTCGAACTCGAAACTCGCAACCCGTAACTCGCAACTCACATGGAAAAGCTGACAAAGCAAACCATTAATATCATTCGAACAACCCAACGTAATAATATTGACCTCACGCAATTGGCGGATAATAAAGCGAATGTATTACTGAGTTTGAATGCGATTATGATTACTTTTTTATTACCAATGATTTTGTCGAATATAGAAGTTATCATTCAAGGTTATTTATTCATACCGCTAATTATTTTATCTATTACTTGTTTTTCGACCATCTATATTTCCACCATTGTTTTAAAACCTTCTAACTTAGATGAATATAGAGCAAGTCCTTCCAATGACCCTGATACACAATTCAGCCCCTTCTTTTTTGGTAATTTTTATAAAATGGAACCTGATGAATTTTTTGACTACATGAGCGAATCGGTTTCTAATTCAGAAATGGTCAAGTCTCACTTAGTACAAGACTTATATTATATAGGAAAACGATTAGGCTATAAAATGGATAAAATTCGACTAGCTTTTAATATCTTCCTGGGTGGTCTATTTTTAACTTTGTTTTCTACGGCGATTGTGATTTATTTTATGTAGGATTAAACTTTTTAAAACAAAACAATGTTATAACATTGATTATTTTTTTCAAATAATAACCCATTTGATAAAGCATATTATTATAAATCTTACAAAACCTGTTTTATATGAATAAGCCCATCCTGAGTATCCACCCACTAGGTTTTCCTTGGAAAACGCAAGATCCATTTTTATTCTGTGTATATCACAAAGATGATTACCCAAAAGGTAATGAACAATTAGGGCCTAATGCTTCTTTATCTGGCCGAAACCTAGGACAAGACTTTGTGATTAAAGATGGCTGGAGAATGTACCACGGACATAAAGTCCCCGGTTTTCCGTCACATCCACATCGAGGTTTTGAAACGGTGACTATCGTTAATAAAGGTTTTGCAGACCATTCGGATTCTTTAGGCGCAACGGCACGTTTTGGAGAAGGAGATGTGCAATGGTTAACTTCTGGAAAAGGTTTACAACATGCGGAAATGTTCCCTTTATTAAATAAAGAAGAAGAAAATCCATTGGTCTTATTTCAATTATGGCTGAATCTGCCCAAAGCGGATAAAATGGTCGATCCTCATTTTAAAATGTTGTGGTCTGAAACTATTCCGATTATTCAACATCAAGATACAGCAGGCAAACAAACAGAAATTCAATTGGTTGCAGGTAAAATAGGGGAGACAATAGCACCTAGTCCAACGCCCAATTCTTGGGCAGCAAATTCTGAAAATGAGGTAGCTATTTATAATATTAAAATGGAAGCTGGAGCAGAGTGGAGGTTACCTATCGCATCCGCAGGCATTAATCGCTCTTTCTATTATTATAAAGGAGACACTTTAACTTTGGCTGATTTAGAAATTCAACCTGACCATGCCATTGAATTAAATCCAACTATTGAAACGGTTATAAAAAATGGAGCGCAGGAAAGTCGGATATTAGTATTGCAAGGAAAACCGATCAATGAACCCGTTGCGCAACATGGTCCATTTGTCATGAATACTCAAGCAGAGATCGTGGAAGCTTTTCAAGATTATCAGCGTACGCAATTTGGCGGTTGGCCGTGGGCAACGAATGCACCTGTTCATGCTAGAGAAAAAGGAAGATTTGCTAAGCATATTGATGGAACAGTGGAAATTAAAGATGCCTAAATGCCACATCTATCTCATTCTACTGACTAATAAATATAGTTAGTCAGTAGAATACCTCCTTTTATTTTGTGAATTTTGAATTAGATAATTGAATTTTCTCCTATCCGTGGCATGATTCATCCGTGGCAGAATAGATTCAAAATATTATTCAACCGCCATCCCCCGAATCTCCTTCTGTTTCCCAATTTGCTGAATCGAGCTTTTCAAATGCCTAGCATCTTTTACTTCTATTTGTGAATAAGCATATAAAGCGACGCTAAACAATAAAATAGGGTAGAGGAGAAATAAAGTAAGGAGCGAAGTATACAATAGCATTCCACTCAAGACATTTCGAGCAGCCATTCCCTTAAAAGGTAAATTCCAACTAACAATGTCTATAAAGAACCAAGTTAGCGAAGTATCCAATAAAGAATAGAACAAACCACAAATGAGGAAAATAATAAAAGTGAGCGAAATCAACTTAAAGTAGGCAGCACCCAAAAGGTGAAAAGCTTGAACCAATCCTTTGATATACCAAATATTTTCTCGTTGCATGGTAAATAACCAAAGCAGAATAACTGGAAAAAGTAAGCCGATGAAAAAAACAGTATAATTATCACCGATTCTAATCAAGCAATACATTAAGGTAATAGGTATCAATACTTTTAACAATAATAATAGATTATCGATTCTACGCCTATATATATAGGTGTCCGTTGATTCTTTTAATAGTAAGTCATTACAGAAAACAGATAAGCCAGTAAAAATTAAAATAATGAGGAAGGGTAATAGAAAAATCTGTTCGTGGCTAAAAAATTGACCAATATTTCCAAATATATTATTAAATAAGAAAAGGTCGGCAAAATTATCCGCTTCGTGTGTTAATAAAATGGTTATGCTAAAAAATAAGCTTGCTAAAATGGCAGCACCTGCAATTTTCCAGAAGTGATTGCGATACATAATAAACGTATCTCCAAATAAAGCCCCTGTTTTTTTTATAGCCCCAAAATTAATCTGTTGTAATTTATCAGGTTGTAATTGATACTTGGAGGTAGTTATAGTAAAACCCATTTTTGATTTTTGATAAGGATACCAGACAAAATACCAGATAATGAACACCAAGCAGCCTAAAATAAAAGTAGCCCTTAATAAATCTGGAAGTTCCGTATGTCGAGTAATATATCCCTCAATAAAACCAGCCGTAATAAAAATAGGAATCAAACCCATCATTATTTTCAAACCTCGCCTTGCACTTATTTGAAAAGCTTTTAATCTAGATAAAGTACCTGGAAAGACCCAACCTTTGCCCATTGTAATGCCTGCTGCCCCAGCAATAATAATTGCAGAAATTTCTAATGTTCCGTGCATCCATATTGTCAAGAAGGATTCTAGAAAAACACCCTGCGTATAAAAGAAATACTGAAAAGCCCCCACCATAATTCCATTCCTAATCAAAATACCGATTGAACCAATTGCGGCAAAAGCACCCATTACAAAAGTCAGTAAAGCAACGAATATATTATTGAAGGTAATGCCAACCGACATCCCAAATTGTCCCTGTTCTTTATAAACTGCCATCGGGTCGCCTTTTTTGATATTTTCAATCGTCATATCAACATAACTATCTCCTAAAATAATTCTAGGAAAATCAACATCCATCGCTGTAGATAAAACACCAATTAGAAAAGCCCCCATAAATACTAAAAAAGAGAGTAAAAAGGCTGGTCGAGCTTCATAAACCAATTGCGGTAATTCTTCTTTCCAAAAATTAATAAACCGTTCCGCTGGAGATTGCTTGTTTTTATAAATATGGGTAAAAATAACTTGGGCTAAACTATTTAGATAGACTCGAACTGAGCGATTCTTATAAAAGGTACGAGCATAAGATAAATCATCGGTGACCTTAATAAAGATTTCACTGAGCTTATCAGGATTTTGATGCTCTTTTTTTAGTACTTTTTCGTATTCCTGCCATTTGTCTTTATTGTCTTGAATGAATTTTGTTTCTCGCATTGGGTCAGCTTGTTTTTAGAGTAAAGCTAAGATAGATTTTTGAGAAATACATTAATAAAATGAAATTAGCTATAAAGTTGAGAAAAGGCGGACAGTCTAAGAACACACATATATATATATAGTAGGAATTAGGCGTTTATAGACTAATGGGGTAGGGATTTCTAATTTAATCTTGATAATTTTTGAGTGTATTGCTTTCTATTCTTCCATTTTTCTGAAAAGGCTATTATCAATCATATCGAGTATGTCTTAAACTAAGGGCTTAAGTAATTCAGCTGATATAGTTTCAAAGACAGTAATCATAGATATACTTGGAAAAGGCGGTTTATCAGTTGGGGAATACTTAAAGTTTTTTAGTATACCTTATATATAGTAGCTATTTCTGGCGATTTATATAGAGGGAAACATCAATAGAGCAATGCTTTTCTATAAATGCTAAAAAAAGCAGGTTAAATATGATTTTTATTACTAATAATAAACGGGGTAATTTATTGTTTTTGAAATAATATTTTGTATTTGATATTAAGATGCCTTATTTTAAAATTTATCTATTTTTATTTCAAAAAAACATTAAAAAAATTCGGTTTAGGGCTTGTAGAAACTATAAAAAGCCTATACTTTTGCGCTCGCTTGGGAAGCTAAGCAAAATCGGCAGAAAAGCTGGTTAAAAGGGTTGAAAAAAAGATAATTTATTTTGGCTTAAAATTTGGTTTTAAGAAATAATAAATATACTTTTGCACCCGCTTAGAAAGCTAAGCATTTAAAGGGTAAGAAAGGGCTTAAAAAAACTTCAAAAATAAAATAAT
>Ga0208544_10000105_pt1 | contig 66117 bp, 64 predicted proteins | sample DEB08_DNA_9_FD_184526 | JGI IMG/M metagenome (GOLD analysis project Ga0208544, IMG submission 184526) | Aqueous microbial communities from the Delaware River and Bay under freshwater to marine salinity gradient to study organic matter... | ecosystem: Environmental > Aquatic > Marine > Coastal ...
AGAGCAAGGCGCGTCAGGCAACACCCAAAACCTAAACCACAATCAGCACAGATTGGCCCTGACGGGCCAAAGCATCCGGGCAACCGCCAGCTATATGACAAGCGCGGCCGCCCGGATGCTGGCGCTCGTCTATACGCTGATTATCCCAACCCCAAAGTGGCAACATTTTGCGCTGCCCTTTGGCTCACTTTTACTCTGCCGTTGACACCTGTTATGGCCCAAGGCCAAGAAGGCGGGCAAATTTGACCTGTCGCTGCTGCACGCGGAAGGTGCGCAAACCGGACCCGAAAAATTCAAGGCCCAATATTTCCGGCAGAATTATTATGGCTCGGAACGCTATGTTCTGTCGGTGCCGGGCAGTGTGCAGTATCGGCTGCCACCCGATGGGGCCGGTTTTGAAAACCTGTTTCTGGCGGGCGACTGGACCCGCTGCGGGATCAACGCGGGCTGTGTCGAAGCCGCCACGATTTCCGGGCTTGGCGCGGCCAAGGCGCTGACCGGCGCAAATATTGAAATCGTCGGCGAAGGCGATATCGCGCCCGATGCCGGACCAACAGCCGCCGCCAAGCTCGACAGCCCCTATGCGCAAACGGCACCTTGGCCGCTGACCCCGTTCTATGGCGTTGGTCAGCTTGACGGTTTCTTCAGTTTCCATGCGGTCGATGCAAAAGAGCTGGAAAAATCACTGCCCAAAGGCATGAGCCTGCACCCCCAAGCGCTCACCCCTCAAGGGACCCACCCGGTCGCGATCCTTGCCAATCAGCAGATCGGCGTGCGGGCCGCCACGCTGCCGCGCTTTACCGGCTACCGCAATTATTTCGAAGCGATCACCGCGATCAGCTATGTCCAGATCGAAGGCCAAGAAGGCGCATTTACCTACCTGCCCAATATTTACCTGAACCGCCTGCGCCCGCAACTGGCCGGCGTTTGGTACTATGGCTACAACAAACGCATCGGCCAACTGACAATGTCCAACGACCGCCATACCGTCGCCTCGGCGCAGGGCACGCCGATCTGGTCCGCCAAATATGCGCAACGCGACTTCGCCCGACCGCTAACCCAATATGACACGCTGGGCGCAGTCCACCGTCTGGCCGAACAAGTGGTCGTCAGCAAAAATAAATTCGGCCACTGGCAGTATTCGAACCTCGATTTCAGCCTGACCTCGGCCTATGTCGCTGGTATTGATGTGGAAATAGACGTGCATGACTTTGGCTTGTCCAATCTGCCCGTTGGCAAGATGACCGCCCAGCCGCTGCGCCAAACCACCCATCACGCCGCAGCCGACAACCACCTGCCGGGCGCTTTTCGGATCTGGACCAGTTGGACGCTTTCAAATCCATTTGACAGCGCACGCATTGCGCGCTTGGAAGCCAGCCAAACACGCCTATAGTGCGCCACAGGGACGGGAGTGAACGATGAATACGCCACACATACCCTCTGCCTTAACCGGCAGGGGTGAACGCAAGCAAATTACAGCCGTATTCATTGACCTTGTTGGGTTCAGTGATATCGCCAGCACCGCCGATGCCGAGGACCTGCAACAGTGGCTGGAAGACTACTATACCCAGTCCCGCGACATCATCGAAGCCCATGACGGCGAAGTCACCGAATATTTGGGCGACGGCGTGGTCGCCTTGTTTGGCCTTTCCAAAGCCGATGAACTGGCCGCGGCCAAGGCGGTGAACGCCGCCCTGAAAGCCGTCAATGAAATCAGCGCGGCCTATCGCGGCGGCGTGTCCATCGAAGTGCGCGCAGGTGTTGCCACCGGCGAAGTGGCCGTGCGCGCAAGCAGCGGCAACAACACACTGCCGCGTGCCACGGGCATGGTGACCACCTTGGCCCAGCGTATTCAGGAACGCGCCACCGCCGGCACGGTCATGGTATCCGAAAGGACCCGCATGCTGCTGCGCGACACGATGGTCCTGCAAGAGATGCCAGGTCAACGCCTCAAAGGTTTCGCCGAGGCGCAAACCCTGTATCAACCCATGCCGCAAGCCTTCCCTCTGCAGCGCAAGAAACTTGACTTTTTCGTGGGCCGCAAGACTGAATTACAGCGGATTACGGCAAGCCGCGAACCCTGCTTGCTGATCGGGCAGGCCGGGATCGGCAAAACCACCCTCAGCCGCTTTGTCGCGCAATCCGCCGCAGCCGTGTCCACCTTTGCCGCCGATGGCACCCAGACCCGCGCCAGCTACCAGCCATTCAACGACTGGATCATGCAGCAAACCGGCAGCACCCTGCCGGAGTTCAGCGACATCCAGACCCGGTTCGGCGCCTTGGAGCCCGATGCCCAGCGCGCGCTGGCACTGGCGCTTGGTCTGCCCGAAGGTCAGCGCCTGTTGGCCGAGAGAACCAACCTTGCCCTGAAATCCCTGATCGACAACAGCCTGTGGCAGGCTATTCAAGCGGTGCAACCCGACGGTTTGTTGATTTTCGAAGACCTGCACTGGCTCGACAACGCCAGTTTCAGCGTGTTGGTCAACATCCTGCTCAGCCCGGCTGCCGCCAATTACCAGATCGTGATGACCAGCCGCGAAGACACGAAGATCGGCAAATATCTGGGCAATCTGCCCATCGTGGTGATCCCCTTGGAAACGTTTGACGACGCCGATGCGCAGGGGATGCTGGATGCGCTGTCGGAGGGCAAAGTCACGGCCAATGAACGGGCCGCTCTTGTCGAAAAAGCTGGCGGTGTGCCGCTTTATCTCGAGCAATTGTACAAACGGCGCGCCACGGGCACCCAAGCGACGGATCACATCCCCGGCTCTTTGATGGACCTTCTGGCCGAACAGATCGACGCGACCGGGCCATCCAAGCCGGTGCTGCAATGTGCCGCTGTGATCGGGCGCAGCTTTAGCCTTGATATGTTGCGGGCGATTGCGGCGGATCAGGAACCGCTGGATACGCACCTGCACGCCGCCTGTACGCGCGGTGTCCTGCTCAAGGACGCCGCCGACGCCTGGACCTTTTCCCATGCGCTTTTGCATCAGGCCGCCTATCAGGGAATGTTGCGCAAGACCCGGATCGAATATCACGGCCAGATTGCAGACCACCTGCAAGAACGCCACCCCGACGCCGTGCGGCGCAACCCTGCCCTGCTGACCGACCACCTCAGCCGTGCGCAGCAATATGTCCCTGCGATCCAGAACTATCTGACCGTCAGCCAATGGGCGCTGTTCCAAGGCGCGCTTGAAGACGCCGAAGCGCATATTATCGCAGCACTGACACTTTGCGCCGATGCGCCGGGCGATATCGACGTGACCGATCTGGAAATCGCCTGTCAGACCGCGCTTGGGTCGATCCGGATGCAGACGCAGGGCTTTACCGCCGCCCCGGTCAAAGAAGCCTTTGAAGCCGTGGAGCGGTTGGCCACCGCGCAGCACAAATACTCAAGCGCGAACGGCCCTGCGTTTTACGGCAGCTTCTCGCATGCGATCATTTCGGCGGACAAGGCGGGGTCGGAACGGTTCTGCAACCTTCTGGTCGAAACCGCCGACAATCTGCCCCAAGACGCTGCAAGCCAGCAAATTCGCCTTGCCGCGCTTGGCACCAGTGTCTGCCTGAACTTCTATAGCGGCAATTTCCAAGAGCAGTTCCAAGACTTCGCCGGGCTGCGCGCCATATATGACGTCGGCAAACATGGCGCGATGATTGCGCAGTATGGCATGGATACCTTTGCCGCCGCCCAGATGTTCGAACCGGTCGGGCGGGCGATTTGTGGCGACAGCCATCTGGTGGACGCGCTAAGCGCCGAAACCGACACCCATCAGGACCAGTTGAACATCCCCGTGATGCTGCCCTATGCGCAGGTTTGGGGTGCTGTCCCGCTGTTTTACGCGGGCAAGACCGATCAGGCGATCGCGCGCCTGCAACAGGGCATCGCAACAGCCCACGCGCAGGCCGCATTGTTCTGGCAAATCACCGGCAGCGCATGGCTGCACGTGATGGACCCGACGCAAAGCGATACCCCCGAAGGTTTGGCGCAATTCGAGCAGATACTTTTGACCCACGAAGCTATCGGATCAAACGTCGGCCTACCCTATTTCCGGGCCTACTATGCACAGGCGCTCTGGCGGCACGCAAAACCCGAAATGGCGTATAAATGCGCCCGCCAAGCGACCGGGGACTGCGCGGCATCGGGCCTGCTTTGCTGGTACCCCGAAGTCCTGCGGCTGCACGCTGATATCTGCGACAAGACGCACCGAAGCGACGAAGCGACCAAAGCACTTTCACTGGCCGTCAGCATTGCCGACCAGCAACACGCCAGCCTCTGGCGGCTGCGCGCGCGGCTGGACCAATTCGCAACGGGCCGTGCAAACGGCAGTGACCTTGCCGCGGCGCTGGCCGCCTTTCCGACAGCCGCAACCCCCCCCGAGGTGATCGCAGCACGGGCCCTTTTGGAAACCGCATGAACCCAAACCAGCTACTGCGCTACAAGCTGCCCCTGTTTGATGGCATCACCACGGCAGATCTGGCCCACATTCCCCTTCAGGTCACTGAAATACGCCTGAACGCATGGCAGACGGTGTTTAACCAACAAGAAGATTCGCACGATATCTTCTTTCTGATTTCCGGTGCCCTGCTTGCGGTTTACTGGACCCAAGAAGGCCGCGAGATCGTCTTTTCCCGCTTCCCCGAAGGTGCCTATTTCGGGGAAATGGCCGCATTGGACGGCACGCCACGGTCGCTGGCCGTATTTGCCAAAACCCAGGCACGGGTGCTGTCGATGACGCGCGAAAGCTTTCTGCAGTTGTTCAACACCGTCCCCGTGATCCGCGACCGGATCGTGCGGCATCTTGTGTGTCGGATCCGCTCTCTGACGGAACGCAACATGGAAATGACCACCCTGTCGGTCGAACAGCGGGTCGGCACGTATCTTTTGCGGCTTGCCGCCGAACACGGCAAACTGGCCAAAGGCTCGATCATCGACAACGCGCCGACCCATGCCGAAATTGCAGGCTCTATCGGGGCCAATCGGGAAATGGTCAGCCGCTCGATTAGCAAACTGGCCAAACGCGGGGTGATCCGACCTGCCCGCCAGCGGATCGAGATCCTCGACCCCGAAGCCCTGTCCGAAGGTCTGGCCTAAAACGCACGCGACGTGTCGTAGCGCACACACCGATGCGCCTGCTTTCGCCTAAGTTGCTGCAAAGACGCAACAAGGGTCAGCCGATGCAGCTATTCCAAACACTGGGTCACGGGTTGTCGGCGTTGATCGTCGTCGGGGTTGTCGGGGTGCTGGCCATGCGACCAGCCCTGCCGCTGCACACACCCCCGATCACCACAGCAACGCAGACCGCAACGCCACCAGCCGCCACCCAAGCCGACCAGACGCTGCCCGGCATCGACGTGTCGCATTACCAAGGTGACATCAACTGGACACAAGTGGCCGCAGACGGGCTGATCTTCAGCTATCACAAAGCGACCGACGGGATCACCTACAGCGACCCGCGCTATCATGCGAACCGGGCCGCAGCCACCAGCGCGGGCCTGCTGTTCGGCGCCTATCATTTCTACGAACCCAACGATGCGCCCCTGCCACAGGCCCAGAATTTTGTGACCGTCGCAGGTGTCGGTCCCGGCTCGCTTCCGCCGGTCGTCGATCTGGAACGGGCACCGCCAAAGGGGCAGGAAGCCGCCTTTGCCAAAGATGTGGAAACATGGCTGAACTATGTCGAACAGGCCACGGGCTGCGCGCCCGTCGTCTATGCCAGCCCGTCGTTCTGGAACAGCTACCTTGATACCGCCGGCGCGGACCGGCCCCTGTGGCTGGCGTCTTACGGCACCACACCAAACCTGCCTCGCGGGCTGCAAAAATGGACCTTTTGGCAATACAGCCCCCACGGATCAATCAACGGGATAAAGGGTTTTGTCGATCGCAACACCTTTGCGGGCGGCCATACCGATCTGGCTAACCTGACCTGCCCATAGGATAAAACGATGACACCCATGTTGCGAAACTTCCTGCTTGCCGCCGTGTGCGTCGCTTCTGCCGCCCTGCTGTGGCTGCTGGCCACGACCGGCACCTATGTGCTGGGCCAATCCGGCTCTGCGATCGTGGCGCAAAACACCAGCTACTTGCAGGACGCCAGCCGCGACGGCCTGCAAGACATGCTGCTGATCGCCGAGATCCTCGGCCTGCTCGAAGTCCTGTCCACCACCGAAGTCGGCCTGACCGTCGTGGTATCCGTCAGCGCCGAAGCCGGTCAGGCACTGTCGGCCCTGACACATGTGATGGAACGCGTGCTGGGCGTCGCCACGCTTGCCACCGGCACAGCCGAGGCGATGCTGGGCCTCAACCGCGCCGCAGCCGCCGCATCATTTGGGCTGGCGCAACTGTCACTGGGTCTGGGGGCCGGGTACTTTGTGTTTCGGGGTCTGAACATCCACAACCGGCTGCAACATCTGGCGCATACGCTGGTGCGAATGGCGACCATGCTGTTCCTGATCGCCTATCTGGTGATCCCCTACAGCATCAACGCCAGCGGCTGGCTGGCCAACCAGATTGCGGAACCGGGCGACCCGTCGGCGGTGCAGGTGATGCATGACCGCACGGTCAAGCGCAATCTGTCCAACGACCCCCTGAAATACTGGAGCGACGCAGAGCACCTGACTCGGGGGTTCAAGGACACGATCAACGATCTCCCCCAAAAGCTGAGCCTGATGACCACCCATTACCTTGGTACGTTGATCCACCTGCTGCTGGTCGGGATTGGCTTTCCGTTGCTGGCAGCTGCCCTGATGATCCTTGTGATCAGGCGGATGTTTGACGGGCCGCCGGCAGACGATGGCGCAAACAAGACGCCACGCGCGGTAGGGTAGACGAAAACGTCTTGGTCGATCACGGGATCGGCCCTGATATTTTCCACCTTGCCGATGACAGGCCCGACATGCGGCGCGGGCTGATCCGGGCCCGGCAAAATATGATCCGGCAAAACCGCCCCGGGTGATTGATCTGCGGCGGCTCGTACATAGATTGGTACAACCATAGCCAAAGGATGCCCGATGTTTCTGCGCTGCGCCATCGCCACCGTTCTTAGCCTGCTTGGCCTGCCTGCGGCGGCGCAATGCACCGGTGACAGCTATCTGGATCAGCTAAGCGACCGCGATCAGGCCGCCCTGACCGCGACCGTCGCCGCAATGCCCTATGCCGAGGGGATCATCTGGACCGCGCAGAAGGACGACCGGCACATCACGGTCGTCGGCACCATGCACATCTACGATCCACGGCTCGAACCGATCCATGACGGCCTGCGCGATACCATCGCGGGCGCCGACCTTGTGCTTGTCGAAGCCACCCCCGAGGACGAGATAAAACTACAGAACATGGTGGCAGCCGATCCCAGTCGCATCTTCATCATCGAAGGCCCGTCGTTGCGGGACCTGCTGGACGATGACACATGGGACCTGGTCGTGCAGGCTGCCCAAGCCCGCAATATTCCCGGCTTCATGGCCGCCAAGATGCAGCCATGGTATTTGTCGATGATGCTGTCGATCCCGGTTTGCGCCTCAGCTGAGCTGATGGAGGGTGCGCGCGGTCTCGATCATATGATCATGGCAGATGCCATCGCCGCCCGCGTCCCATTGCAGGGGCTGGAACCCTTCACGACCCTGTTCGACATCTTTCAAAACGACCCGATCGAAGACCAGATCGACATGCTGATGGTCAGTCTTTTGGCACCGGACCAGCAACAACAGATGTTTGTCGCCACGCTTGATCGCTATTTCGCCCAGGACGTCGGCCGGCTGTGGGAACTTTCACGCTTTGCCATGGCCAATATTCCGGGCGTCACACCCGCCGAAGCCGAAGCCCTTTTTGCCGAAACCGAAGCGGCCCTGCTGATCGACCGCAACCGCAACTGGATGCCCGTAATCGCCGATGCCGCCGCCCGGCACGACCAACTGGTCATCGCAGTCGGCGCGGCCCATCTGATTGGCACAGACGGCGTGCTGCAACTGCTGGAAAACGATGGCTGGACCCTGACCCGGTCCGCCGCCTACAGCTCTCCGTAGTCCGCCATGCCTTGGCGGCCTGCATCTGTCAGGTCATACACCCCACGCGAAACCCGGCAAAACCAGCCATAGTGATCATCCGCCATGATGCGCGTCGCTTGCGGCACCTCGGCCCAGGCCTTGACCTGCGCCCCCTTTGACGGACCATGCACCGCCAGAAACCGGGCACAGCGCACGGCGTCCTGGCGATAACCAGTGACGATCCCATGCCGGGTCGCGCCGCCCGCGTTCGGATCGCCCTGCAAACGATCAAAGGCACGCAACAGGCGCGCCGCCTTCTTCTTGGACTTGCGCGGCGCATAAGGCACCGGGTCCGCGTGCACCTCAACATGGCCATCGCGCGCACGCACCGTCAGGACCCCCAAACCGACACGGCGGGCAAGGGCCACATTATCCTTCAACGCCCGCACCGCAGGCTTGCCGGTCTTGTGCGGCACCGCCACATAAACCTGATCCGTCACCACCAGCCGCGCAATGCCCTGATGAAACAACGTCAGCGAAAAACCCAGCTTCAACTCGACGATCAGCGGCGGCTCATCGGCGCGGCGGGCCACGACATCCGCCGCACCCACCTCGCCTTTCACCTCATAGCCTTGGCGCTGCAAATAGGCTTTGACCGGGTGATACAGATCCGCCTCGCGCATCTTTGTCATTTCACGGCCCCCCTCATCACATTCATATTATGCTGCATAGTCGCAACAACCGCGCGCCATGTCACCTCGTGACATCGCCCATTGGCCTGCTATAACCCGGCCCAACCGTACTGCAGATGAAGGCACATACCATGACAACGCTCGTTTTTGGCCACAAAGCCCCCGATACCGACAGCACCGGCTCCCCACTCATCTGGGAATGGTTCCTCGACCACACCGGGATTCCCGCAAAGGCGGCGCTGCTGGGCACCCCCAACACCGAAGCGGCCTTTGTCGCCAAACGCTGGGGCTTTGATCTGCCCGCCGTCATCGCCGATGTTGATACCGACCAGAAATGCGTGGTGGTCGACACCAACAACCCCGCCGAACTGCCCGCGAGCATCAACAACGCCAATGTGATCGCGATCATTGATCACCACCGCCTTGCGGGTGGGCTGGAAACCAAAGGGCCGATCAATATCACAATCCGCCCACTGGCCTGTACCGCCACGATCATGCACCAGATGATGGGCGACCACGCCAGCCATATGCCCGACGGCATCAAAGGCCTGATGTTGTCATGTATCCTGTCCGACACCCTCGCCTTCCGGTCGCCCACGACCACGCCCATGGATCAGGAACTTGCGCAATCACTGGCCAAGGACCTGAAAATCGACATCGACGCGTATGCGACCGAAATGTTCGACGCCAAATCCGACATTTCCGCGTTTTCCGATGCGGAACTATTGCGCATGGACAGCAAAGAATACGAAGTCGGCGGCACGAAATTCCGCGTCTCGGTGCTGGAAACCACATCGCCCAAAATCGTGCTTGATCGCAAGGCATCGCTGATGGCGACCATGCCCACCGTCGCCGCCGAAGATGGCGTCGATCAGGTGCTGCTTTTCGTCGTCGACATCCTGAACGAAGAAGCCACGATGCTGATCCCCAACGACCTGACCAAAGCCGTGGCCGAAGCATCGTTCGCGGTCAAGGTCGCAGGCGACAGCGTGGTCCTGCCCGGCATCATGAGCCGCAAGAAACAGATCATCCCGAACCTGAAGGTCTGATCGGGGTGCCGCACGTCCCGGACCTGTCCGGGACCTCTGCTGCCTTACAGTGTCCGTACGCGATACATACCCAATACGCACGCCGTCTTGCACCATCAAAAAAGGTTAACCCATGACCCAGATCATCACATCTTTTGACCAGATATCGGGCGATTACGACGCGGCGTTCGTCGATCTCTGGGGCTGTATGCACGACGGCGTCACAGCCCTTCCCGATGCGGTTGCAGCCATGCAGAAATACCGCGCGACAGGCGGCGTTGTGGTGCTTGTCACCAACTCTCCCCGCCCGTGGGATTCCGTGGCGCTCCAGATATCTGACATGGGCGTGCCGAACGATGCATGGGATGCAATCGCCACCTCTGGCGACAGTGCCCGTGCCGCGATGTTTCGCGGTATCGTCGGGCAAAAAGTCTGGTTCATGGGTGAAAGCCCCCGTGATGATGAATTCTTCACACCGCCGGAAATCGTCGATAATCCGGTCGATATTCAGCGCGTTACGCTCGATCAGGCCGAAGGCATCGTTTGCTGCGGACCCTTTGATCCATTGGCCGATCTGGACGTGAACCGCCCTGAATTCCTCCATGCCAAGCAAAAGGGCCTCAAGCTGCTATGTGCCAATCCTGATATCATCGTGGACCGGGGCGAGGTGCGCGAATGGTGTGCGGGCGCGCTGGCGCAACTCTATACCCAAATGGGCGGGCAAAGCCTGTATTTCGGCAAGCCGCACCCGCCGATCTACGACCTCGCGCGCCGCAGGCTCGCGGCGTTAAACATTGCCCCATCCGATCCGCGTATCATTGCCATCGGCGACGGGATCAGGACCGATATCCTTGGTGCCCTGCAAGAAGATATCGACGCGCTGTTCATCTCTGGCGGGTTGGCTGCGCAAGAAACCAAAACCAACGGGCAACCCGATCCCGACGCGTTAACGAATTACCTGAATTCCGAACAAATCAGCACGACTTTTGCAATCGGACAGCTGCGCTAACGGAATCACTTGATCTTTCTGCGCTTGCAAAGTAATAAAGTTTCAATATCGTCCGGATATTAGGATTTTTATTACCCAATGGAGCGTGACATGCTAGATAACGTCCCCCGCGGAACGATCTGCATCGAAGATATTGAAATCGGCATGGTGCGGTCCCTGCGCAAGGTGATCACCGACCGTGATATCGAAATGTTTGCCGAAGTCTCCACTGACCGGAACCCGGTACATCTGGACGAAAGCTATGCTCAAGACACCATATTTGGTGGTCGGATCGCGCATGGCATGTTGACGGCGGGCCTGATCAGCGCCGTAATCGGTGAACAGCTTCCCGGTCACGGGACGGTTTATCTGGGTCAAAGCCTCAAGTTTCTTGCGCCCGTCCGCCCCGGTGACATGGTGTTGACAGAGGTCGAAGTGACCGAAATCGACCATTCCCGGCGGCGTGTCACCATGAACACTCGTTGCATGGTGAATGACAAAAAGGTGCTCGTCGGTGATGCAACGGTTCTCGCACCGTCGCGTAAATTCGACTAATCTTGCGCCCCTGCGCTGGCCGGGATACGCAAGGCCATGCGCATTATTCGTGACACCGCTTTCATCGACCCCAAGGACCGAGGCGCCGCCGCTGCCATCGGTAATTTCGATGGCGTCCACATCGGCCATCAGGCCGTGATCGACATCGCGCGCGCGGCTGCAAAGGCCGCAAATGCGCCCTTGGGCATCATGACGTTTGAACCGCACCCACGCAGTTATTTCTCTAACGATCCCACGCCCTTCCGCCTGATGAACGCCGAAGCCAAGGCGAACCGTCTGGCCAAACTTGGCGTTGAAAAGCTTTATGAAATTCCGTTCAATGCCGCCTTGGCCAGCCTGTCACCGCGCGATTTTGCACAGACCATCATCGCCGATCAACTGGGCCTGAAACACGTCATTGTCGGGGCCGATTTCTGCTTTGGAAAAGACCGCGCCGGGACCACGCGGGACCTGCAACAATTTGGCAAGGAAATGGGTTTCGGCGTGACCGTCACCCCCATGATCGCCATCAATACCGCGCGCGTGTCATCCACCGCGATCCGCGCCGCGCTCAGCGATGGGTGCCCACGCGATGCCGCTGCAATGCTGGGTCATTGGCACCGGATCGAGGGCAAGGTGATCCGCGGCGATCAGCGCGGCCGCGAACTGGGCTATCCTACCGCCAATATGGCCATCGCCGGATTGCATCCGCCAAAGTTCGGCGTCTACGCGGTGCAGGTCGATATCCTCGACGGTCCGCACAAGGGCACCTATGACGGCGCCGCATCAATCGGAGTACGTCCGATGTTTGGGGAAAACATGCCCAATTGCGAAACCTATCTGTTTGACTTCAAAGGCGATCTTTACGGCGCAACCCTGTCTGTCGCGCTGGTCGAATATCTGCGCCCCGAGCTGAAGTTCGATGGGCTGGACGCGCTGATCACCCAAATGGACGCCGATTGCGTCCAAGCACGAGAGATTCTGCATCATGTCCAGTGAAATCGACCGCGGCGGATTGGCCGACCGGTTTTGGGAAACCAAACCAATGGCCAAACTGAACCCGCAAGAATGGGAAGCGCTGTGCGACGGCTGCGGCAAATGCTGCCTGAACAAGCTCGAAGATGAAGACACCGGCGAGGTCGTGATGACCCGCGTAGCCTGCCGCCTGCTGGATGACCAAAGCTGTCTGTGCGGCAACTACCCAATCCGCCACCAATTCGTGCCCGAATGCATCGTGCTGAACCCCAAGACCCTTCTCGACAATCTGTATTGGCTACCCCAAACCTGCGGCTATCGTCTTGTCCACGAAGGGCGGCCGCTGTTCCACTGGCACCCGCTGATCTCGGGCGATCCGGAATCGGTGCACCAGGCCGGTGTGTCTGTCCGGGGGTTAACCGTTCCGGAATTTGAAGTGGACGAAGACGACTGGGAAGACCACATCATCGAGGAGCCGACGTAGATGTTTTTTGCCTCTGACAACGCAGGCCCCGCCCACCCCAAAGTGATGGAAGCGCTGATAGCTGCCAACCGCGGCTACGCGAAAAGCTATGGCGCGGATGCGATCATGGATGACGTACGTGAAAAGGTCCGCACGATCTTTGAAGCACCGGACGCCGCCGTTTATCTGGCCGTTTCGGGGACCGCCGCAAATGCGATTCTGCTGGCGACGATGACCCAGCCTTGGCAGACGATTTTCTGCGCCGACATCGCCCATATCCAGGAAGACGAGTGTAATGCGCCCGAATTCTACACCCAGGCCAAGCTGACACTGGTCCCCACGACAAATGGGAAAATGGCGCAGGCAGATTTGCAAAGTAAGATCAGCGGCGAACAAACCCGCGGCGTGCACGGCCCCCAACGCGGGCCGCTGTCACTGACGCAGGTGACCGAAAAAGGCACGATCTATACGCTGGACGAAATCAACGCGCTGACCGATACGGCCAAGGAATATGGGATGAAAGCCCATCTGGACGGGGCGCGTTTTGCAAATGCGCTGACTGCGCTGGGTTGTTCGGCGGCAGAAATGACGTGGAAAGCGGGCGTTGATACCGTCAGCTTTGGTGGCACCAAAAACGGCGTTCTGGGGGTCGAGGCCTGCGTTATTTTCGATCCACAGCTCGCGTGGGAGTTTGAGTTGCGGCGCAAACGCGGCGGGCATTTGATGTCAAAGCACCGTTTTCTGTCTGCCCAGATGCAGGCCTATCTGACCGACGGTCTTTGGCTCGACATGGCACAGGCGGCCAACGCACGTTGCGCACACTTGGCGGACGGCATGCGCGGCCATGATCTGGCGTCGTTTGTGTTCGAACCACAGGCGAATATCATCTTTTTCCAGGCACCCCGCCGTGAACACAAGCGGTTGCTGGACGGCGGCGCAACCTACAATGTGATGAACGGCGATCCGAACGCAGGCACCCCGGATGAACTGCTGATCGGGCGGTTGGTCACGGATTGGTCAATGACCGTTGACGGGATCAACCAGTTTCTTGATCTGCTACACGGATAATCGCGGCGACTGCATCAACATGGGTCATGGGCACCATATGTCCCGCCCCGTCGACCACGTGGTCCGTGGACCGCGGAATACGCGCATGCAACACCGCATGGATCGCAGCAATCACCGGGTGTGACAGCGCCCCCCGGATCAATGTAACAGGAATATTCAATGCGCCCAGTCGGGCCGACGATGTAATTTCCTGCGCGTCTTCCTCAATCGCGGATGCCCCCGCAACAATCAGATGGATGCGGTCGGTCAAATAGGTTTGCCTGCGCAGTGACAGGTTTTGCCACACGACATCGCCCCAAAGGTTATTGAAAACCTCGGCTGCGTGCGATTCATCCCCAGACAGCATTGCACCCACAAACGGGCGAAACGCCTTGGCGTGTGCATGATGCGCGTCGGACCCTTTGGCGGCGGCAAAGTAGACAGGTTCGACCAGGGTCAGGCGGTTCACTAGATCCGGTCGCTCCACTGCGAGACGCAGTGCGGCGGTTGCCCCGAATGAATGGCCGATCAGATGGGTCGGCCCATCACAAAGCCCGGCCGCAGTTGCGGTGATCAAGGACTGATATTCGGTCCGCCCGTCCCAATTGCCGCTGCGCCCATGGCCGGGCATGTCGAAAAACGTCGTGCGGCCTTCCAGCGCCTCGGCGAGTGGCAACAGGGCCTCATGCTTGGCCAAGGCACAGTGGATCGCAACCGCAGGCGCCCCTGCGCCCACGGTGGTGACCCATATATCGCGGCGAGCGGCGCCGTCGTCAGGCATCAGATATTGCCAGACAAATACGCATCCAGATCATCAAGACGGTCCTGGCCCCAGAACCGTTCGTCCGTATCGGTAATAAAGAACGGTGCGCCAAAGACGCCGCGCATCACGGCCTCTTCGAGGTTGCCGGCAAAGGTGTCGGCACTGGTCATCAGCCCCTTGTCGGCCAATGCGGGATCCAAGCCCGCTTGTGTCAAGCAGTCGCGCACCACGTCGTCATCCGCAATATTGCGATCCTCGGCCCAGCAGGCCGCACCGATGGCATTCACCAACTTGCCCACATCACCGCCACCTTCGTTTTGGGCCGCGATAATGGCATATGATGCTGGCGCGGGATTGGTGGGCCAATGTGCCGGCTTAAGGTTCAGCGGCAGATCGGCAAGAGCGGACCGGCGGCGCAATTCCTGCAGGCGATATGCAATCCGGTTTGGGTGGCGATCCTTGGGTGGTGTACCCCCGGTCCGCGCGAACAAAGCCATGATATCCATCGGCTTGTAGGTTAAGGTCGCGCCGTGTTTTTGGGCAATCTCCTCGGGCCGTGTCCCACTAAGGTAGGTAAACGGTGACAGCGTTGCAAAGAAGTAATCTATATGGGGCATTTCAGTCTCCAGAGGTGCGCGAGTTGTTTCCGCGACGGTAACCCTGTGCTAGTCGGTGTCAACGCCACGAATCTGTTACACGCCAGTAACCCAGTTGCCAAAGGACCCCAACATGCCAATCATGAATGAGCCAAAGCTGATTTCCGGCAACGCCAATCAAGCACTGGCCCAGGCCATCGCCCGCCGTATGTCGATGCACAGGGGGATGGATGTCGCCTTGGTTGATGCCCGGGTCGAACGGTTCAATGACGGCGAAATCTTTGTTGAAGTATTCGAGAACGTCCGCGGCGAGGACATGTTCATTGTCCAGCCCACATCGAACCCCGCGAATGACAACCTGATGGAGCTGCTGATCATCGCAGATGCCCTGCGCCGGTCGTCGGCGGCACGGATCACCGCCGTGATCCCATACTTTGGCTATGCCCGGCAGGACCGTCGGTCAAAGGCGCGCACACCAATCACCGCCAAGCTTGTCTCGAACATGATTGTAGAGGCAGGGATTGAACGGGTGCTGACCCTTGATCTGCATGCCACCCAGATCCAGGGTTTCTTCGATATTCCCGTGGATAACCTGTACGCCTCACCGATTTACGCTTTGGATGCGATGCACAACTTCCGCGACCGGATGGATGATGTGATGGTGGTATCGCCTGACGTCGGTGGCGTGGCCCGTGCCCGTGATCTGGCCCAGCGGCTTGGTGCCCCACTGTCCATCGTTGACAAGCGTCGCGGCAAGCCCGGCGAAGTTGCGGAAATGACCGTGATCGGTGACGTCAAGGATCGCGTTTGCATTATCGTTGATGACATTGTCGATACGGCAGGCACATTGTGCAAAGCGGCCGAAGTGCTGATGGAAAACGGTGCAAAGGAAGTGCATTCGTACATTACGCACGGTGTGCTGTCTGGCCCTGCCGTGGAACGCGTTACCAAATCCGTGATGAAAAGCCTCGTTATTACCGACACGATTGCACCGACTACCGCCGTGAAAGCCGCCGCGAATATTCGCATCGTCCCAACGGCGCCCATGTTCGCGCAGGCGATTTTGAACACATGGAATGGTACATCGGTGTCTTCACTTTTCGATCATAAAACGCTCGGGCCGATCTACGAAGGGCTTTATGCCGCCGAGTAAGGTGCAGTATCCCTTGGGGGATATGCCGAGGCAACAAAAGGTCCTGCGCGATGAGCATCTGGTCGCGCAGTCACGCTGACGCTGACAAGCCTGACGACCTAGTCCAAATTCCAACCATCATCATGGGGCAGTTCCCCGATCGCGGTCCACGCCACCCTTGCGCGTGCGACCTGCGTGTCGGCCCAGGTCCGAAAGGCGATCTCAAACCCTGATTTGGTGATGTTTTCGGCCTGCACATCGACCCGCGTATTGGATGAATTCGAGATATCCCACATCGAAATAGAGACCTGCACATGTGGGATGCCTATGTATTGCTGAGAAAAAGTGACGGCAACGCGGTTTTCGCGCGGGCCTGCGCCGCGCCACATCTCGCCGTCATCCTCAAAATCGGAAAACAGGATCACGTCGCCGTCATCAATGCCAACCGTACTACTGTGAAACTTACGCATAGCGCTGGCGGCCCCTATTTTTCGCCTGTGCACCATATTCCAGAAATATTGAGAAAAAACGACCTGAAAATGCAAAAGGCCCCGCAGCGCAGGGCCTTTTTCCTAGATTTGACCAAATTCAGTCGTTTGCCGTCAGCCCGATGTGCCCGCCGATGGCGACCATATCCGCCAACAGTTTGGCTGCATCATCCACGGGTCCATGCTCGTTCTTGAACACTTCCTTTGCTTGGCCGTGCGCCTCTCGGGCGGCGGCCAGCATCCGGCTATAGACCTCTTGGGTGAATTCAGACCGCGGCAATGCCTGTTCAGCCAGGACAGATACACCTGTCGCTGTGATCTCGGCAAATCCGCCGGACACAATGTATTCATCCGTACCGCCGCCGTGCACCACGCGCAGAACGCCGGGGCGCAATGTCGTGATCGTCGGCGCGTGATCAGCCATGGCTGTCATGTCGCCATCCGCACCGGGGATCTGCACCTGAGAAGCCTCGACCGACGCCAAGCGGCGTTCGGGCGAAACGAGATCGAATTGTAGGTTTGCCATGTCGGCTCCTTACGCTGCGTCTGCAGCCATTTTTGCGGCTTTGGCTTTCACGTCTTCGATGCCGCCAACCATGTAGAAGGCACCTTCGGGCAGGTGGTCGTATTCACCAGCAACCACAGCCTTGAACGACGCGATTGTGTCCTCAAGCGGGACCTGCACGCCGGGTGAACCCGTGAACACCTGCGCAACGTCAAACGGCTGCGACAGGAAACGCTCGATCTTGCGGGCGCGCGACACGGTCAGTTTGTCGTCTTCTGACAATTCGTCCATGCCCAAAATGGCGATGATATCCTGCAGCGACTTATAGCGCTGCAGTGTCTGCTGCACCTCGGCGGCCACTGCGTAATGCTCTTCACCCACGATCGCAGGGTCAAGCAGGCGCGATGTTGAATCGAGCGGGTCAACGGCAGGATAGATACCCTTTTCCGAAATCGCACGGTTCAAAACGGTTGTCGCATCAAGGTGCGCAAACGATGTGGCCGGCGCAGGGTCGGTCAAGTCATCCGCAGGCACATAGATCGCCTGAACGGATGTGATCGAACCGTTCTTTGTGGATGTAATGCGTTCCTGCATCTGACCCATGTCGGTAGCCAGCGTTGGCTGGTAGCCCACAGCGGACGGGATACGACCCAGAAGCGCAGACACTTCGGAACCAGCTTGGGTAAAGCGGAAGATGTTGTCGACAAAGAACAACACGTCAGCGCCGGATTGGTCACGGAACGCTTCGGCCATCGTCAGGCCGGACAGGGCAACACGCATACGCGCACCTGGAGGCTCGTTCATCTGGCCATAGACCAGCGCCACTTTTGACTTCGTCATGTCTTCGAGGTCGATAACCTTGGAGTCGATGAATTCGTAGTAAAGGTCGTTTCCTTCGCGGGTCCGTTCGCCCACACCGGCGAAAACCGAGTAGCCCGAGTGCACCTTGGCAATGTTGTTGATCAATTCTTGAATAAGAACTGTCTTGCCAACACCGGCACCACCAAACAGACCAATCTTACCACCCTTCGCATAAGGCGCGAGAAGGTCGATCACCTTGATACCCGTGACCAGCACTTCGGATGCTGTGGATTGTGCCTCAAAGGGCGGCGCATCCGCGTGGATCGAGCGGCGTTCTGTTTCGCCAATCGGACCTCTTTCGTCGATCGGCTCGCCGATCACGTTCATGATGCGGCCCAAAGTCGCGTCGCCCACGGGAACCGTGATGGTGTTGCCCATGTCAGTCACTTCCTGACCACGGACCAGACCTTCGGTACTATCCATGGCGATCGTGCGCACGGTGTTTTCACCAAGGTGCTGCGCCACTTCCAGTGTCAGCATCTTGCCGTTGTTGTCAGTCGTCAGCGCGTTCAGGATCTCTGGCAGGTGATCCCCAAACTGCACGTCTACGACGGCGCCGATCACCTGAGTGATTTTGCCTTTTGCTTGTGCCATAACGTTTCTCCGGTTCCTTAGAGCGCTTCCGCGCCCGAAATAATTTCAATCAGCTCATTGGTGATCACGGCTTGCCGCGAGCGGTTATACTCGATCGTCAGCTTGTCGATCATGTCACCCGCGTTGCGTGTCGCGTTGTCCATGGCGGACATCCGTGCGCCCTGTTCAGACGCAGCATTTTCCAAAAGCGCGCTAAACATTGCTGTGGCCACACCGCGTGGCAGCAGATCGGCAAGGATCTCTTCCTCACCAGGCTCGTAGTCATAAAGCGTGGCCTCGGCATCGTCGGCCATTTTGAACTTGGCTGGGATGATTTGCTGCGCTGTTGGGTGTTGGGTCACAACGTTTTCGAAGCGCGAAAAGAAAATCGTCGCAACATCGAACTCGCCCGCGTCAAAGCGACCAAGCACATCTTTGGCGATGCCCTGCGCATTGGCATAGCCAACGCGTTTCACATCGGTCATGTCAACATGACCGATAAAGTGGCTTGCCAGATCCCGCTTGATGGCATCACGGCCTTTTTTGCCGACAGTGAAGACTTTTACAGTCTTGCCCGCCGCGAGCAGTTTTTGCGCGTGGATTTTGGCCAGTTTGGCAATGTTGCCGTTAAACCCACCACACAAACCGCGCTCTGCCGTCATGACGATCAGCAGTTGCACCTGATCGCTGCCGGTGCCCGACAGCAATTTTGGCGCAGAGTCCGAACCGCCAACCGATGCGGCAAGCCCGGCCATCACAGCGTTAAAACGCTCTGTATAGGGGCGTGACGCTTCGGCAGCGTCCTGGGCGCGGCGCAATTTTGCTGCCGCGACCATTTGCATAGCCTTCGTGATCTTGCGGGTCGATTTGACCGACGCGATCCTGTTTTTCAGGTCCTTAAGATTAGGCACGTTATCGTCTCCTTATCTCAAGATTTACGCGAAATCAGCGGCGAAAGCGTCCAGAGCAGCTTTGATCTTGGCTTCTGCATCGCCTTTGATCTTCGGATCTTCCTTGGTGATCATGTCAAGCACGTCAGACGCCTTGGTCCGCAGATATTTGAGCAGACCAGCCTCGAAACGACCGACAGATTTAACGTCGATCTTGTCCAGATAGCCTTTGGTTCCGGCATAGATGACGCAGACGATTTCGGCGTTTGTCAGCGGCGAATACTGTGGTTGCTTCATCAACTCGGTCAGACGCGCACCACGGTTCAGCAACTGCTGGGTCGAGGCATCAAGGTCGGAACCGAACTGTGCAAAAGCCGCCATTTCGCGGTACTGCGCCAGTTCCAGCTTTACTGGGCCAGCAACCGACTTCATCGCGTTCGTCTGTGCGGACGAACCCACACGGGACACGGACAAGCCTGTGTTCACAGCAGGGCGAATACCCTGATAGAACAGTTCAGTTTCAAGGAAAATCTGACCGTCAGTGATCGAAATCACGTTCGTCGGAATAAACGCGGACACGTCACCACCTTGGGTTTCGATGATCGGCAGCGCCGTCAACGAACCAGAGCCGTTGTCTTCGTTCAGCTTTGCAGAACGCTCCAACAGGCGTGAGTGAAGATAGAAAACGTCGCCAGGATATGCTTCACGCCCCGGTGGGCGACGCAGCAGCAGCGACATCTGGCGATAAGACACGGCCTGCTTGGACAGGTCATCATAGATGATCAGTGCGTGGCGGCCGTTGTCGCGGAAATGCTCGGCCATCGCAGTCGCTGCATAAGGTGCAAGGAACTGCATCGGCGCAGGGTCGGATGCGGTCGCGGCAACAACGATCGAATATTCAATCGCGCCGGATTCCTCGAGCTTCTTCACAAGCTGTGCCACAGTCGACCGCTTTTGGCCGATCGCAACATAAATGCAGTACAGCTTGTCATATTCATTCGTGGCGGCGTCATTGTAGGACTTTTGATTCAGGATCGTGTCCAGAGCCACAGCCGTTTTACCCGTCTGACGGTCACCAATGATCAATTCGCGCTGGCCACGACCAATTGGGATCATGGCGTCAACGGATTTCAGGCCAGTCGCCATCGGTTCGTGCACGGATTTGCGCGGGATAATGCCCGGCGCTTTGCTGTCAGCGACAGCGCGCTTTTTCGCATTGATCGGGCCCTTGCCGTCCAGCGGGTTACCAAGGCCGTCAACAACGCGCCCCAGCAGTTCGTCACCGATGGGAACGTCCACGATAGATTTCGTCCGCTTGACCACATCGCCTTCTTTGATGTCGCGGTCGGAACCAAAGATAACGATACCGACGTTGTCGGCTTCAAGGTTCAGGGCCATTCCGCGGATACCACCGGGGAATTCGACCATCTCGCCGGCCTGCACATTGTCGAGGCCGTAAACGCGGGCGATACCGTCGCCAACACTTAGTACGCGGCCAACTTCGGCCACTTCGGCTTCTTGGCCGAAGTTCTTGATCTGGTCCTTCAGGATCGCAGAGATTTCAGACGCTTGGATCGCCATTATCCGACCTCTTTCATGGTGTTCTGGAGTGCGTTGAGCTTAGAGGCAATCGACGTGTCGATCATCTTGGAGCCCACTTTGACAATAAGACCGCCGATGATGGATTCATCGACGGTTTCTTTGATGATGATAGATTTGCCCACTTGGGCCTTTAGCGTTTTGGCCAGCGCTTCGGTCTGGGCCTTGGTCAGCGCCTTGGCTGTCGTGACGTCAGCGGTCACTTCGCCACGCTCTTCGGCCAGACGGTCCTGAAGAACGCGCACCAGATGCGGCAGCACAAAAAGGCGCCGCTTGGACGCAAGCAATGCCAGCGTGTTGCTGGTCGTTGCAGAAAGCTTCATTTCCTTGGCAACGGCGCTGATCGCAGCGCCCTGCTCTTCACGGCTATAAAGCGGTGATGTCAGCAATGTGCGCAAATCCGCGCTTTGGTTCATTGCAGATTCTAATGCGCCCACGTCAGATTCGAGCGCCTTGATAGTCTTGCCATCCTTGGCAAGATCAAACACGGCTGTCGCATAGCGCGCAGCGATGCCTGTGGAAATACCAGCAGTTTCGGACACGTCCACCCTTCCGATGTCTTTGGCCCGGACCTGCCACCCCAAAGTGAGAGCCGGCAAACGAGCAACTTGTTTGGCCCCCGTTATCACGGAAGCGTCAAAATCTTGGGCGATGTAGCAGACGCGGTATGGTGCCGCAAGCACCCTGCGACAAGAATCCCCGAATGAGCCATGCATGGTGTTTTTACTGCGCAATGAGGTGCCTGTTTATGCAGCGTCACACCCAAAACCGCGCAGCAACAGGTCTCAGGGTGCCAGGTCTGCGTGTCAAACGCATGATGCCGCGCCCGATGATCGGGCGCGGCATCATGATTCTAAGGGAAAGGTGTGGGGCCACGCATGCGACCACCGCGAGTGTTGCGATCAGTACAGATCCTGCCAGACGGTGCCATCGTGACAGCGCAATTTTGATGCTGTGCTATCATAATAGACATCACCGGCCACGGCGCTTGCCGGGGCGGCACCCGGTACAAGGTTGAGCACCGCACCGATCTGCACATGTCCATCTGCCGACGTGACCGTCAACGCGGCAGCCCATGCGGCACCGTCAGCACTGACCTTGATGCTAAAGTCATCATTTCCCGCCAGTCCCATCTCGGCCCGGCCCGAGAACCCATTTTGGTACAGCAGCGACGCGGTGTCGCCCGCCGCCGCTTTGTTGATCTTGACCTGATGCCCGGCACCGTCGTTGTTCAACAGCGTCGCGGCACTTGAAACACTCAAACGGTTCGTCGCGTCAAAGCTCGCGTTGATGCCCACGCCAGACAGATTGCTCAGCACCGGATCACCACCTTTCGTGACCCACGCACCGCTGGTCCAGACCTGTAGCTCTGCAATGTCATTGACCCAAGCCAGCCAGCCGTCACGGGGCGTGACAAACAACCAGCCGCCACCGCGCCAGGTCGCGATCATGTTGTCCTGACCGGCCCAAGCACCGGTGGGCCCAGCGCCCAGCGCCCAGGCTTGCCCTTCATCAGCGACACCCGGTACTGCGGTTGCACCGGTAGCTTCCAGAGTGAGTTGGACAATCATATCCAGCAGTTCAATCGCTTCGTTGTGCGTCACATGCTTTTGCGCCTGCGCGGGCAGGATAAATGGCAAGGACAGGTTGGGGGTTTGATCTGACATTGGTAATCGCGCCTTTCGCAATAATGAAATCACGCGCAGTATCCGTCGGATCAGGTAAACGCGGCCTTGGCCCAACGCACGGCGGGTCGCGCAACGGTGTCAGCTTTGAACCGCCAAGGGTTGTGAAAATGGGCATGCAGGCTTTAAGTGTGAGCGACAACAGACCGCAGGACAAAGACCAGCCATGACAAAACGCGCGCTCATCACCGGGATCACCGGACAAGACGGGTCCTATCTGGCGGAATTGCTGCTGCAAAAAGGCTATGAGGTGCATGGGATCAAACGGCGGGCATCGTTGTTCAACACGGCCCGCGTCGATCACATCTACGAAGATCCGCACACCGATAACGCCCGATTTCGTCTGCACTACGGCGATTTGACCGACAGCTCCAACCTGACCCGGATCATATCGGAAGTGCAGCCCGACGAGGTGTATAACCTTGGCGCACAGTCACACGTCGCCGTCAGCTTTGAAGCGCCCGAATACACTGCGGATGTGGATGCCATGGGCACCCTGCGACTGCTCGAGGCGATCCGGTTTCTGGGACTTGAAAAGAAGACGCGGTTTTATCAGGCCTCCACATCCGAGCTTTATGGGTTGGTGCAAGAAACGCCACAGACGGAAACGACGCCGTTCCACCCGCGCAGCCCCTATGCCGTGGCCAAGTTGTACGCCTACTGGATCTGCGTAAATTACCGCGAAGCCTATGGGCTGTACGCCTGCAACGGCATCTTGTTTAATCACGAAAGCCCGCGACGGGGCGAAACCTTTGTGACGCGCAAGATCACCCGCGGTCTGGCCAATATCGCCATGGGCCTCGAGGACTGTCTGTATATGGGCAACATCGACGCCCTGCGCGACTGGGGCCATGCCAAGGACTATGTGCGGATGCAGTGGCTGATGCTGCAACAAGACACGCCAGAGGATTATGTGATCGCGACCGGCAAGCAGTACTCTGTGCGTGAATTCATTATATGGTCGGCAACAGAGCTGGGCCTGACGCTGGAATTCAGCGGCACCGGCATTGACGAGACCGCGACAGTCAGCGCCGTGAACAGCGACATGGCCTCGCAGGTTAAGGTCGGTGATGTGATCATGCGGATTGATCCGCGCTATTTCCGACCCGCCGAGGTGGAAACCCTGCTGGGCAACCCCGCCAAGGCGAAGGCGCAACTTGGCTGGACCCCGGAAATAACCGCGCAAGAAATGTGCGCCGAAATGGTCGCCGAAGACCTGAAGGCGGCACGGCGGCATGCCCTGCTCAGACAACACGGCCTGAACACGCCGGTATCAGTCGAAGGGTAGCCAAGATGCGGATCTACGTCGCAGGTCATCGGGGTATGGTCGGCAGCGCCATCTTGCGCCAGCTCAACGCGGACGGCGGGCATGAAATTATCACCGCCACCAGAGCAGAGCTGGATCTGATAGATCAGGCCGCCGTGCGTGATTTCATGCAGGCCAAGCGGCCCGAAGCCGTGATCCTTGCCGCAGCGAAGGTCGGCGGGATCGTCGCCAACAACAGCTATCCGGGGCAGTTCATCTATGAAAACCTGATGATACAGGCCAACGTGATCCATCAGGCCTATGCCGCTGGGGTCACGCGCCTGCTGCAATTGGGTTCATCCTGCATCTACCCACGCGCCGCCGCCCAGCCCATGACCGAAGACGCACTGCTGACCGGCACGCTGGAACCCACGAACGAGCCCTACGCCATCGCCAAGATTGCAGGGATCAAACTGTGCGAAAGCTACAATCGGCAGTATGGCACCGACTATCGCTCGGTCATGCCGACAAATTTGTACGGGCCGGGCGACAACTTTCACCCGCAGAATTCCCACGTTCTGCCGGGTCTGATTCAGCGTTTTCACAATGCGGCGCAGGATCGCGCGGACGAGGTCATCATCTGGGGAACCGGCACGCCCCGGCGCGAATTTCTGCATGTTGACGATATGGCTGCGGCATCGCTTTTCGTTATGACACTCGACCGCGAAAAATATGACGCCGAAACCGACCCCATGCTGAGCCACATAAACGTCGGCACGGGCCGCGATATTTCCATCATGGAACTGGCACAAATCGTCGCTGATGTAACGGGATTTCAGGGGCGGATCATCTGCGACACATCAAAACCAGACGGGACCATGCGCAAGCTGATGGATGTCAGCCGCCTTGCCCGGATGGGTTGGTCGGCGCGGATCGACCTGCGCGCTGGAATCGCATCGACCTATGACTGGTATCGCGCACAGATGGACGCAGGCGCACACCTGCGCGCAAAATAAGGGCTTCGACCATGATCACTCCTGTTATTCTTTGCGGCGGATCGGGCACGCGCCTTTGGCCGCTGTCGCGCAAAAGCTATCCCAAGCAATTCGCAAGCCTGCTTGGCGATCAAAGCCTGTTTCAGGCCAGCGCGGCCCGGTTGCGCGGCCCGGCCTATGCCGACCCCGTGATCGTCACCGCAGATGCGTTCCGTTTCATCGTGGTACAGCAACTGGGCGACGTCGGCATCACGCCCAGCGCGGTCCTGATCGAACCCGAGGGGCGCGATACCGGACCGGCCATTCTTGCTGCGGCGATCCATCTGGCACAATCCGATCCTGATGGGCTGATGCTGGTGGCGCCATCTGATCATGTCATCCCGGACCGTGCGCAATTCGATGACAGCGTCACAGCCGCTGTGCCCGCCGCGCTGGCAGGCCAGCTTGTGACGTTTGGGATCACACCCGACCGACCCGAAACCGGCTATGGATATCTCGAGCTGGAAGCGGCACCAGATGGTGCAGCCAAGCCATTGCCGCTGCGCGGCTTTGTGGAAAAGCCAAATGCAGACCGGGCCGCAGCCATGCTGGCCGAAGGGCGATATCTGTGGAATGCAGGCATTTTCCTGTTCACCGCAAACGCCATCCTTGAGGCCTATGAAAATGCGGTGCCCGGCATGGTTGCCGCCGTGCGGGACGCCGTCACGCAGGCAAACGCCGACTTGGGCTTCTTGCGTCTGGAACCGGGCGCATGGGCCAAGGCACCGGCCATATCAATCGACTATGCCGTGATGGAAAACGCCCGCAACCTGAGCGTCGTGCCCTATGCCGGACGTTGGTCCGATCTTGGCGACTGGGCGGCGGTCTGGCGCGAAACCCAAAGCGGCGGCATGGCGCTGTGGGGTCCGGCAACGGCCATCGACTGCACCAACAGCCTGCTGCGGTCGGAAGTCGACGGGCAGACCATTGTGGGCATCGGGCTGGACGACATCATTGCCATCGCCATGCCAGACGCCGTGTTGATCAGCCACAAAAGCCGTGCGCAGTCGGTCAAACAGGCTGTTGACGCACTGAAGGCCACGCATGCCCCGCAAGCCGAAAGCTTTCCCAAAGATCACCGGCCTTGGGGATGGTTCGAAAGTCTGGTGGTCGGGGACCGGTTTCAGGTCAAGCGGATCGTGGTCAATCCCGGCGCAGCCTTGTCGTTGCAATCGCACCACCACCGGGCAGAACACTGGATCGTCGTGCAAGGGATCGCCAAGGTCACCATCGACGAAACGGTGAAACTGGTCAGCGAAAATCAATCCATCTACGTTCCGCTGGGGGCTGTGCATCGCATGGAAAACCCCGGCAAGCTGCCGATGGTTCTGATCGAGGTACAGACCGGCAGCTACCTGGGCGAAGACGACATCGTGCGCTACGAAGACGTCTACGCCCGAACGTAGGCCCCGCGCAAAGCTGCCAAGCCGGGGCACAGGGTATCACAATAATAGCGCATACGGCGCGCAATGAGCCCCATGCACCCGATTTTCGCCACAGTTCCGTTGTCTTTTTCGCAAAGATATGTCGCTAATCATCCAAACCTGACTGCTGCCCTTGTTCAAGAGATATACGCATGCCCGATCTTCCAGCCAATAGCACGACAACCGCCACCCTGACGGTCGGGGGGACATATACCGATATGCTCGAGGTCAACGGCGACCGCGACTGGGTCCGCATTGTTCTTGATCCGGGTGAATATGTCAGCATCTCGCTCAATGGTCAGGGGCTTGTTGATCCGTATCTTCGCGTCTACGACGCAAACGGCGACCTGGTCGTTCAGAACGACGATGGTGGCTCGGGCCTTAATTCCCGGGCTGTGGTCGGCAGTGCGGCAGGCAGTACATACTACATAGAGGCCGCTTCCTTTGATGACATCGGGACAGGCGGTTATCAGCTTTCAGCAGCGGCGGTACCCCCGCCTGTGCCGCTTGACGCGCTTGATAGCGGGTACCAGCGGACTGATACCGCCACCCCGATTACCGTTTACTTTGTGCCTGAAGGACAGTCGCGCGATGGCGTAACATCGGAAGGCTGGACCGCCAATGAAATTCAGCGGTTTGAAGCCGCACTTGCGTCAATCGCCGCTGTCACCAACATCACTTTTCAAACGGTGACAGACCCGACTGCTGACACGACTGCTGATTTTCAAGTGGTGGTTGCGCCGAATCCCACGGGTGACAACAGCACCCTCGCCTACTTCTTTTATCCCTCTGGTAGCGCCTCAAGCGCTGGCGTGTTCAACAGCACCGGGGCGGGCTGGAACAACACCGGGGGGCTGGAGGTTGGCGGGCTGGGTTTTGCCACGATCGTCCACGAGGTGCTGCACGGTCTGGGTCTTGAGCATCCGCATGATGGGACCGTCATGTCAGGTGTCACCAGCGCATTCGGCGACTTTGGGGATTTCGACCTCAATCAGGGCATCTTTACCACGATGTCATATAACGCGGGCTACGCAGGCACGTTGCGCAATCAGGTTTATGGCAACGAAGCAGGGCCGATGGCCCTGGATATCGCCGCCCTGCAAGCGATTTACGGCGCCAATACCAACTACAACACCGGGGCGAATGAATATGCACTGCCTGATGTGAACACGGGTGGAAACGAAACCGCGTGGCAGGCGATCTGGGATGCCGGCGGCACCGACGAGATCAGCTATGGCGGCACGCAGAATGTAACGATTGATCTGCGTGAGGCAACGCTTGGTTACGAAAACGGCGGCGGCGGCTTTGTGTCAAGCGCATCGGGGATAAGCGGTGGCTACACAATCGCCAACGGCGTTGTGATCGAAAACGCAACGGGCGGAAGCGGCAATGACATCCTGATCGGGAATGCAGCTGGCAACGTGCTGACCGGGAACGCGGGCACTGACGATCTCACCGGCGGCGACGGTGGCGATACGCTTTATGGCGGTGCCGATGATGATAATCTTCACGGCGACGGCGGCAATGACAGCGCATTTGGCGGGACGGGCAATGATGACATCAGCGGCGGGGCGGATAATGATACGCTGGGCGGCAATTCCGGGTCGGACGTTGTTTCAGGCGACAGCGGCACCAACACGATCTATGGCAACAGCGGCGCTGACGACCTGCGCGGCGGCACGGGCAGCGACACAATCTATGGCGGCAGTGGGAATGACTTTATTGTCGGTAATGGCTCTGGCGACATATTGTTCGGCGGTCGCGGCGATGACACACTGAACGGCGGCAGCGGCAGCGACAGCCTGAGTGGTGGCATGGGGCAGGATGATCTGACCGGCGGCGCGGGCAGCGACACCTTTGTGTTTGCCTTTGTCAGTGACAGTTGGGCCGGGAACGCCGACACGATCGCCGACTTTGAGATCGGCATTGATTTGATCGACCTGTCGGTCATTGATGCCAATCTGGGGCTGGCGGGAAATCAGGCGTTTTCTGTCGTGGGTGGCTTTAACGGCACTGCGGGCCAGATTGCGCTGGATGTTGCTGGCACCGACACCATCGTGATGATCGACCGCAACGGCGATGGCATTGCCGAGATGGAGATTATCGTCACGGGTGTCACCCTGACGGCAAGCGACTTTGCTCTCTGATGCGCGTTCTGGTCACGGGCGGCGCTGGCTATCTGGGTAGTCACACGCTGCTTGAACTGATGGCCCTCAATTATGAGGTTTGCGTTCTCGACAACTACAGCAATGCCACCCCCGAGGTGCTGTCGCGGGTCCGCAGCCTGTCGAACGGGACGGTGACAGATTATACTGGCGATGTGCGTGACGATGCCATGCTGGACCGTGTCATGGCGGAATTCCGGCCTGATGCTGTTATCCATTTTGCCGGACTTAAGGCCGTCGGAGAAAGCGCGGAAAAGCCACTGTATTACTATGACGTCAATGTCGGCGGTACGCTTGCCGTGGTCCGCGCGATGGAGCGGGCGGGCTGCAATCGGATCATCTTTTCGTCCTCGGCCACTGTCTATGGCGAGCCTACCTACCTGCCTTATGACGAGGCGCACCCGACCACGCCAAAATCCGTCTATGGCCAGTCCAAGCTGATGGCGGAACGTATCTTGACCGATTGGACCGTGGCGAACGGTGCTGCATCCGCCGTGATCTTACGCTATTTTAATCCTGTCGGTGCCCATATTTCAGGTCAAATCGGAGAAGACCCCAGCGACATCCCCAACAACCTGATGCCCTATATCGCGCAGGTCGCTGTCGGCAAACGCGATGTGCTGACGATCTTTGGCGACGATTATGATACGCCCGACGGCACTGGGCTGCGTGACTACATCCATGTGGTTGATCTGGCGCGGGCCCATGTTGCGGCACTGGGTTATGCCGTCCGGCATACCGGTGCGCGCCCATTCAACATCGGCACCGGGCAAAGCTATAGCGTTCGTGATATCGTCGCGGCGTTTGGACGGGCCTGCGGAGCTGAAATTCCTGTCAGGCAAGCCCCCCGTCGCGTGGGCGACATTGCGGCAATGCAAGCGGATGCGGGCCGCGCGATGCGTGAACTCAATTGGAAGGCCACCCACACGCTTGATGATATGACGGTTAGCACATGGAAATGGCAGTCGGGTAATCCCGACGGATACACCCGCTAAAACCACAGCGTCGGTCTGACGCAATGCGCCCCCTGCCCCGCAAAAACAGCGCAGAGGGGCGGCTTTCGGTCCGCCTTAAAGCGGACAAATGTCGCTGACGCACCGAATACGTGTGTTTTCGACACGCATGACATTCAAACCCGCAGTTTCAAGAATGTAGAAACCGCCCTCGAGGGCCATCAATCGCCCTTGGATGGCAACGGTGCCGTCCGGGGCTTCCAGCCTAATCATGATCGACTGGTCTGCCGACAACGATGTCGGCGAAACAAACAAACTGCCTAATGCGACAAAAACTGTCAAACTCAGCAGGGAACGAAGGGTACGTACGGCAACCACGTGATAACCTCATTACAAAATAGAGCCCCCGCCTGGAAACACGCATACATCAACGCGAAAACGATGTCCGTCCGACACCTAACTTTTGGCTACATAAAAGATTCTGACGCCACGTCAAATCGCGCTAAGCGCGAGCGTATCGCGCAACGCCAACAACCCCATAGCGAGAGTTTTCTGCGCCTGTTGCGGCCCTTCGGCTTCTACATAAAGCCGCAGTTCCGGAGCATTTCCCGATGGGCGCAGGTGGACAATCCGGCCATCAACCAATTTCATCCGAAGCCCATCGACGCAATTGATGCGGGCCTCGGCCCCGTCCAGAAGCGTCAGAAATGCGGCGCGCGCTGCAGCGTCATGGGTCAATGCATCGACCAATGCCAGCGACTGGTCGGTTGGCACATCCTGCAGCCGGTCGGCTGCGGTAAAGCGCGGCGGCTCTGCCGCGACGAGGGCACCCAGACCGCAGCGATTGGACCGCGCCAGCACGGAAATGATCGGCAAAAGCGCATCCCGTGTCAGCAATGCCGACAGCACGCCAGTCGGTCCATGGGCATCAAAACCCAATAAAAAACCGCCATTTGCTTCGTATCCGACAACGTGACCGCTGGCCTGCGCCATGCCTGCGATCACAAACGGAGAGCCAATCGCAGTGCGTATCACCTGCGCGAAACGGCCGCCCATCTCGACGCCGGTATTCGATGACACGGGCGTCACAACGACGTCAGCCCCGACGGCCGCCGCCGTGATCTGACCCAGGATATCACCGCCGATAACCGCGCCCGTTTCATCGGTCACCAGCGGCCTGTCACCGTCGCCATCGGTCGATACGATGGCATCAACGGGATATGCCTTGGCCCAATTCACCAGTTGCGCGCGCAGTTGTGGCGCAACGGCTTCGGTATCGACGGGCACAAATGTTTTCGATTGCCCCAGCACGATCACCGCTGCGCCAAGCTGTTCCAGAATGTCGACAAGCAATGCCGCGCCGACAGCGCTATGCGCATAGACGCCGATACGCATGTCGGACAATGCACCCGTATAAGCTGTGGCATAGCGGGCGACATAGGCCGCGCCGGCGGTGGTATTATGGACCATGTCCGGCCCCGGCATCATGGGGCTGTCATGGCCCAGCGCCGCCAGAATGGCCGCTTCCTGAAGCTTGGTGATTTCACCGGCAGGGGTGTAAAATTTCAAACCGTTGCGATCTGCGGGAATATGGCTGCCGGTGATCATGACCGCCGCCGCACCAGCCTGCATCGCAGCAAGCGCCAGCGCCGGGGTTGGGATCGGTCCGCACAGTGTCACCACAACGCCCGCCGCGCGCGCGGCCTGCGCCACCACCTGTGCAATATCCGGTGACGAGGGACGCAAATCATGGGCCACGAAGACCCCGGCACCCACCGGACAGGCGGCCACAAATGCGGCGACATGTGCGCCGACGCAGGCCGGGGTCAGTTCCGTCACAAGCCCGCGTAGTCCGCTGGTGCCAAATTTGGGGGCCATGACGCTCTCCTCAGCCAAGGGCTTTGGCCCTTGTATCCTGCGGGTCCCGCCTGCTTCAACCGCAAAGAAATGCGGGGCTTCGTTTAAAATGCCCGGTGATATTGAGGCAATTGCGCGGCAAGCTCCATGCGGGTGCCGTAATTGCGCCACCGCCCGGCCCGCCCCTGCGTTCAAGACAAGCGATATCGTTGACGACTGTCGCTCCGGGGGGGGCTCAAAGATGTCACTATTTTATTTTGTCACCCACGTCGTGGTGGCTGCTGATCTTGAACGGTCGCGGATCACCGATCTGGCGTTTGTTGATGTGGGCGGTACGGACCTATTGTTGAGCACGACCCGTTTCGATGGCGTGCTCACCGCATGGGATATCACAGGCGGTCTGTTGACACTGTACGATAGTATCGCGTTTGATGGCGGCGATCAGCCGGGCGGGACCAGCAGCCTGACAAGCGTGGCGTTGGCAGGTGAGGCAGGCCTTCTGATCGGCGGCGGTGGCGGCGGCACCCTTCAGACGGTGACGATCGGCGCAGATGGCAGCATTGGTCCCACGACCACACTGCCCGCCGGTATGGCCGGTTTCCAGCACGGCTTGTCGATTACGCTGCCTGACAGCACACAGGCCATCTACGGCGGGCTGGCGGGCCAGAGCGGCATCGGGCGCATTGATTTCACAGCAACAGGCACCCTGATCGGCAGCCAAAACATCAGCGCCCCCGACGGCAGTTTTGCCGATCAGGTCGCGGCAACGGCCACTGCGGCGATATCGGGGCAGACCTATTTTTTTACCGCAAGCAGCACCCAAAACGGCATCACAAGCTGGGCGGTCAATGGCGCGGGCGATCTGAGCGTCATTCAGAACCTCGGCACCGAAGATGGGCTTTGGGTCAGCGTGCCCAGCGCGATGCAGGTCGCGCAGGTCGGCGGCGCGACCTATGTCATTTTGGGTGCTGCAGGCAGCAGCACGTTGAGCGTGATGGAAGTTGGCAGCGATGGTAGCCTCATTATCCGCGATCACCTGCTCGACAGTCTGGAGACCCGTTTTGCCGGCGTCACAAGCATCGAAATCGTAAATCATAATGGCCAGACCTATGTGATCGCAGGCGGCGCTGACGACGGATTGTCGATCTTTGTGCTGCTCGAAGGCGGGTATCTGATGGCCCGCGCACATATGGCAGATACGACTGAAATGGCGCTGGATAATGTCAGCGCCATTGCCGCGCGCGGTGCAGGTGATGGGCTGGATATCTTTGTGGCCAGCAGCAGCGAGGCAGGATTGACCCAACTGCGCTTTGACACGGGCACTGCGGGCGTCGTGGTTACCGCGACGCTGGTGGGTGGCTTGCTGGGCGGCACAGCCGGCAATGATATCTTGCAGGGCCATGACGGGGACGATCTGATCAATGGTGCCGGCGGCGATGACATCATCCGTGATGGTGCCGGCAGTGACACGCTGACGGGCGGGGCCGGAGCTGATGTGTTCATTTTCACGGCGGATGGCGTGACCGATACGATCACGGATTTCACCCTGGGCGAGGACCGCATTGACCTGTCGCTATGGCCGATGCTGCGCGATATCAGCCAATTGACGATCAGCATTCAGCCCTATGGCATGGACATCCGCTATGGAGATGAGCTGTTGATCGTACAGAGCGCGGACGGACAGATGAGTGACTACCGCGACCTGCAAACCAGCGATCTGATCGGCGGCATGCGCCTGTCGCAAGACATCGCGCCCGGTTATCCCGGCCCCGCCACACCGCTGCCCGACCTGAACCCGGACGACACGCCGGCATCGCTACCGGTCGATCACGGTGCGCCTTACACGATGCAGACCGGGCTTGGGGTGATCAGCGATGCCAACCTGAACCATCTGCGCATGGCATTGGGTCAGGCGGGCACCGTTGGGGATCTGATTATCGGACAAGATGGCAATGACAGTCTTTCAGGCGGTGCGACTGCCGATGTGCTGATCGGGGGGGCGGGCAATGACAACCTGAGTGGCGGCACGGGTGATGATCTGATCATCGGGCGCGCGGGTAATGATACGTTGACCGGTGGTGATGGCGCCGATGTCCTGATGGGAGGCGATAACCGTGACACGCTTATCGGCGGAAACGGCCACGACCGTCTGGACGGCGGCTCTGGGAACGATGTGCTGGATGGCGGTGCCGGGGACGATATGCTGATCGGTGGCGCCGGCGTGGATACGTTTATTTTTGCCAGCGGCGCCGATACCATCGCCGATTTCATGCAAGGCAGTGACCGGATTACCCTGGATGTGGCCCTGTGGACCGGGCTGACGTCGGGCAGTGATCTGCTGGCCGTTTATGGCACATTTGATGGAACCCGCGCGACAATCGACTTTGGCGATGGCAATGTCCTGCACATTGATGGGGTCAGCAATTTTGCCGCGCTGGGAGAGAGTATAGATCTGTTTTAAAACGCTAATTTCAAAAGCCTGTTATCGCGGAGGCCACGTTCAGAACGGTCAACGCGGGGCCAAGCGGGCTTTCTGTGGCATAGACCAGATCATTGGGTTGCACGGCAAAGGACCCGGCGGAAAACAACCCGTCGGCGGATGTCAGATCAAGCGTAAAGACCACGCGTTCCTGCGGTGGGCCGGACCCGTCGCTGCGCACTTGGTTCGCGGCATATTCACGCAGGATCAAGATACCCTGCGGGTTGGCGCGCGTATCGCTGACCCCGCCGACGATCGACAGCGCATCAAGCGCCGAGACGGTATCCTTGGGGAATGTGTGCAGTGATTCTGTACCGGTGGCACCAAGCGACAGAAAATACCGTTCGTCCTGCTGGACGATCACGCGGTCGCCGCCGCGCATCGTGGTGTCCAGACCGGGTTCCGACAGCAGGCGGTTCAGCGAAACGCCGAACACTTCGTCGCCACGGATCAACCGCACCTGCGGGTTAATCAGCAGGCCGCTTGCGCCGCCGCCCAGCGACAAAAGGTCCAGCAGTTTGAAATTGCGGTCCGGCAAAGGATAGACCCCCGGCACCGTGACACCCGACACCAGATTGGCTGTATTGGCCCGCCCCGGTTTGATTGCCAACTGCACCTGCGCCGATGGAATCGTCTTGATCATGGCCTCTTCGATCCGGGTCCGCGCCGTGGCGGGCGCCATGCCGGAAACCCGTAACTCCCCGATATAGGGGACAAAAATGGTGCCGTCGGTATCGACCTGAATTTCCTGAAGCGGCGTCGCACGCTGCCCGCTACCCGAGAAAACGGAGTTTTCTTCGGCGTCCCAAATCGTCAGTTGCAGGCGATCACCCGGCGCGATCAAAAGCGATGCGGGCTGGTCGCTGCGGGTCATCCAGCGGTAGGTTTTGGTGCGGTTCGCAGGCCAGCTTTGCAGGGTTGGCAGCACGGTGCGCGTTACCTGAAATACGGCGAAATCATACACGGCTGCGTCGCCGGGGGCGGCCGTCCTAGCGTTGGTGGCTGCGAGCACTTCGGATTGAAAACCCGCGCCGCGTGGCAGGCCGCAACCGGCAAGCGCGACACACAGACAGGTGAGCATCAAACGGTGGAAAGGATAACGCATAATTCCTCCTGCTGGGGCGCGGTCAACTTATAGGGTCATTTGGCAACGCGACAACAACGGATGTTTTGACACGATGCGTATTAACAAAGCAATACCACTGCCCCGGCGCAGATCGGCTGCGCAACGGACGATACATCGTGGCCAGCGGCAATGCCGACGGGCCGCGAACCATATGTAAACGCATGTTTTTTATGGGAAATGCGGCATGCAGACCGCGTACAGGACCCGTACAGATCGCGTACGTACGTTTGTACGGCGTTGGTGTGATAAATACAGCGCACGGCCCAGAGGTAAACGCGGCGTTCACACTTGCGTCCGATCAGAAATCGACCGCCAGACCTTTCTTTTCCCAATCGCCATAGCGCACAGGTTCGGGGCCATTGCGCCCGCCAAGTTCCAGCGGCAGTGCGGGCCCTTTGTCCAGCTTGCGCCGCGCTTCGGCCTCGGCCAAGGCGCGGATTGCGGCGGGCGGCAGGTCTTTGGGCTGATCGGTCACGGGCTACTCTCCTTGTCGACGGTCATTGTTTGATATACGCCGCCTGCACCCAGCTTCAAGAGACATAGCCCATGAACCAAACAGGTCTGCCCGCCCGCCGCACTGCGCATCACTTGCTGATGGAAATCACCACCGATGGTCGTTTGATGCCGGAACTGATTGCCGGGGGCGCGCTTGCCCATTTGGCCAATGATGATCGCGCCCGTGCGCAACGGCTGGCAACGGATACGTTGCGTGGTCTGGACCGTGCGGATCGGATGCTGAAGCCCTACCTGAAGAAGACACCGCCGGAGAGCGTGTTGAACGCGCTGCGTCTTGGCGTGATCGAGCTGTGCGGTGGCGAGGCCGCGCATGGTGTCGTCAACGCCTATGTCGAGATTGTCGGGCGCGACAAGCACACCCAGTCGATGAAGGGTCTGACCAATGCCGTGCTGCGCAAAATCGCCGACGAAGGTCCGGCGGCATGGGCCAAGCGCGCGATCCCGCTGACCCCCGGTTGGTTGCGGCAGCCATTGGTCGCCGCATGGGGCCGCGATGCCGTTGCGGGTATGGAGGCCGCGCATTTTGCAGGCGCACCGTTGGATTTGACGCCCAAAGGCGATGCAGCCGCCGTGGCGCAGGCCGTGGGCGGTATTGTTCTGCCGACCGGGTCCGTCCGTGTGACGGGGGCCGGTCAGGTGTCTGGCCTACCCGGCTATGACAGTGGTGATTGGTGGGTGCAGGATGCCGCTGCGGCGGTGCCGGTCAAGGCGCTGGGCGATGTGACGGGTCTGAAGGTGTTGGATCTTTGCGCGGCACCGGGCGGCAAGGCATTGCAGCTGGCGGCGGCTGGTGCCGATGTAACAGCGCTGGACATGTCGGAAAAGCGGATGGTGCGGGTGGGCGAAAACCTGACCCGTGTCGGGCTGACTGCGACGACGATTGTCAGCGATGCGTTTGACTTTGATCAAGGCGGGTTTGACGCGGTTCTGCTGGACGCGCCTTGTTCCGCGACAGGCACGATCCGCCGCCATCCGGATTTGCCCTATGCCAAAGACGGATCAGAATTTGCCGCATTGATCGCGCAGCAAGAAACGATGATCGACCATGCGCTGACCCTGCTGAAACCCGGCGGACGGTTGGTGTTTTGCACCTGCTCGCTGTTGCCAGACGAAGGCGAAGTGCAGGTGGAAGAAGCCTTGGAGCGCCATCCGGGGCTGCGTGTCGACGCGGGCGCGCTGGCCATCGCGGGCATCGACCCCGATTGGATCACCCCCGAGGGCGGTTTGCGTCTGCGCCCGGACTATTGGCCGGAACTGGGCGGTATGGACGGATTTTATGTGGCGGTGCTGATAAAGCCTGCGTGACTTGGGCGTAATCGTTTCCTATGGTTCGGCTAAGAACAAGGCATGACAGCCCAGATCGAGGCCGCAGGGATATGGCACAGACAACGACATGGCGTGCCCGCCGGATCAATTACATACATCGGGTGCACGCCCGCCGTGCGGCGCGTACGCCGATGGCCACGGTGTTCGTATCGCCCCCGGAACCCCGCATGATCGGCATTGTCGCCAAGGGTCGGCAACTGATGACGGGGAATTTCCTGTTTTCGGGGCTGCTGGTCGAAGGACCGCATCTGTCGGTCTGGGATATCGCGCATGCCAATGCGTTGGTGGCCGACGAAATCCACAGATGCGCATGGCTGGATGATCTGGCCGCCGTGGGCGATGAACAGGCCCGTGTGCGGGCGCAAAAGTGGATATTTCAGTGGATCAAGCGCTATGGCGACGGCAAGGGCCCCGGCTGGACGCCGGATGTCGTGGGGCCCCGGCTGATCCGGTGGATCAATCACGGGGTATTCTTGCTGCGCGGGCAGGACCACGACGCGATGGGCAGCTTTTTCCAAAGCGCGGCGCAGCAGGCCCTGTTCTTGTCGCAACGCTGGCATGCGACGCCGCACGGGCTGCCCCGGTTCGAGGCACTGGTGGGGATGATTTATGCGGGGCTATCGCTGGACGGCATGGCGGGTCATGTCGATGCGGCGGTACAGGCGCTGGCCGCTGATTGCGCGACGCAAATTGATGCGGACGGCGGTATTGCCACGCGCAACCCCGACGAATTGCTGGAGATCCTGACCCTGCTGAACGCGACGGTGCAGGCGCTGACCGACACGGGCGGTCAGGTGCCGCAGCGGATCGACGCGGCCATCACGCGGATTGTGCCGACGTTGCGTGCGCTGCGCCATGCCGATGGGGCCTTGGCGCGGTTTCATGGCGGTGGACGCGGCATCATGGGGCGGCTGGATCAGGCGCTGGCGGCGTCGGGCGTCAAGGCGCTGCCGGAGGCGGGTTTGCACATGGGTTTTGCCCGGCTGACGGGGGGGCGCACATCGGTCATTGTCGATGCCGCAGCCCCGCCAACGGGCGAAGCATCGGACAATGCCCATGCCAGCACATTGGCGTTCGAGCTGACATCGGGACGGCGGCCCCTGATCGTGAATTGCGGATCGGGTGCGCGGTTTGGCGATGAATGGCACCGCGCCAGCCGCGCGACGCCCAGCCATACGACGCTGGGGATCGCGGGTGTTTCTTCGTCACGTCTGGCGTCGCCGGCCCGGCTGCTGGCGCAGCAGGAATGGCTGCTGGACGTCCCCGATGTGGTCTATGGCCATATGTCCGACGCCGATGGCGACCGCAAGCTGGAGCTGTCACACAACGGCTACCGCGCGCGCCACGGCCTGACCCATGCGCGTATCCTGCAATTATCGGTGGATGGGCGCAGGTTGCTGGGCGAGGATCTGCTGGCGACGCTGAACCCCGACGACGAGGCGCGGTTTGACAAAGTCCGGGACCGGACCACCCCGCCGGGCATCCCGTTTGCGATCCGATTTCATCTGCATCCAGATGTGGAAGCCATGCTGGACGATGCAGACGGCGCGGTTTTTCTGACGCTGAAATCAGGCGAAGTCTGGGTATTTCGCGACGATGGCGCCGCAGAACTGACGCTGGCGCCGTCGGTTTATCTGCAAAATGGCCGTTTAAGGCCGCATGGGGCACAACAGGTGGTTTTATCCGGTCGCACAATGGCCTATGCGACACGCGTCCGCTGGTCATTGGCCAAGGCACTCGACACGCCCCAAGCGGTGCGTGATCTGGTCCGAGGCGATCCGCTGGACAGTGATATAGACTGACCTTTGGGGATATTGATGACCGACCTTGCACCACTGCGCCGCGCGCTGCTTTCTGTTTCCGACAAAACCGGCCTGGTCGATCTGGCCCGTGCATTGACGCAGCGCGGTGTCGCGCTGCTGTCGACCGGCGGATCGGCCAAGGCGCTACGCGATGCCGGGCTTGAGGTGCGCGATGTGGCCGACGTGACCGGTTTTCCGGAAATGATGGATGGCCGGGTCAAGACGCTGCACCCGGCGGTGCATGGCGGCCTGCTGGCGCTGCGGGACAATGACGCACACAAGGATGCGATGATCACGCATGGGATCGGCCCGATCGACCTGCTGGTCGTGAACCTTTATCCGTTCGAGCAAACCGTCGCCAAGGGCGCCGATTATGACACCTGCATCGAAAATATCGACATCGGCGGCCCGGCCATGATCCGTGCGGCGGCCAAGAACCATGCGTTTGTCACCACGGTTGTGGACGTCGAAGATTACGCCGCCCTGCTGGCGGAACTGGATGCCAACGACGGGCAGACCACCTATGCGTTCCGGCAAGGGCTGGCCCAGACGGCGTACGCACGCACGGCGGCATATGACACGGCTGTCAGCACATGGATGGCGGGTGCGATCGGTGTCGATACGCCACGCCGCCGGTCGTTTACGGGGACCTTCAAGCAGGTGATGCGTTACGGTGAGAACAGCCATCAAAAGGCCGCGTTCTATGTCGATGGCACAGGTCGCCCCGGTGTGGCGACGGCGGTGCAGCATCAAGGCAAGGAGCTGTCTTACAACAATATCAACGACACCGATGCCGCGTTCGAATTGGTGGCAGAGTTTGATCCCGCTGACGGCCCCGCCGTGGCGATCATCAAACATGCGAACCCTTCTGGTGTGGCGCGTGGCGCAACCCTGATCGCGGCGTATCGCAAGGCGTTTGACTGTGACCGGACGTCTGCGTTTGGCGGGATCGTCGCGCTGAACCAACCGCTGGATGAAGAAACGGCGCGCGCGATTGTCGAGATTTTCACCGAAGTCGTGATTGCGCCGGGTGCGTCTGACGCGGCCAAGGCCGTATTTGCCGCCAAAAAGAACCTGCGTCTGCTGACCACCGATGATTTGCCTGATCCCAAGGCCAAGATCACGACCTACCGCCAAGTCGCGGGCGGCATGTTGGTGCAGGACAAGGATACGGGTTATGTCGGCATGGATGATCTGAAGGTCGTGACCAAGGTGGCACCGACGGATGCGCAGATGGCCGATCTGCTGTTTGCATGGAAAGTCGCCAAACATGTCAAATCCAACGCGATTATCTACGCAAAGGACAGGGCGACGGTAGGTGTCGGCGCGGGCCAGATGTCACGGCTGGACAGTGCGCTGATCGCCGCCCAAAAGGCCGGACGTATGGCCGATGCGATGGGTCTTGCGCAGCCGCTGACCATTGGGTCGGCTGCGGCGTCGGATGCGTTTTTCCCCTTTGCGGATGGTTTGCTTGAGGTCGCCGCCGCCGGCGCGACTTGCGTGATCCAACCCGGCGGGTCGATGCGCGATGATGAGGTGATCGCGGCGGCGGATGCTGCGGGAATCGCCATGGTCTTTACCGGCATGCGCCATTTCCGGCACTAGGAGCACTACAATGCGGCTGATATTCTGGACCGGGTTTTGGGTATTCCTGTTGGATCAGGCCAGCAAATATTACGTGGTGCATTGGCTGGGCCTGATCAATGAGCAAGACGGGCGGATCACCGTATGGCCGCCGTTTCTGGAATTCCGCATGGCATGGAATCGCGGTGTGAATTTCGGGCTGTTTGCGGATTTCGATATGCGCTGGGTGCTGGTGGGTGTCGCGGTTGCGATATCTGCCGCGGTGCTGATCTGGCTGCGCAAGGCGGGCGGATCGAAGTGGGTTTACGTCGCCGCCGGATTGCTGATCGGTGGTGCCCTGGGCAACGTCGTGGACCGTGTATTTTATGGTGCCGTGGCGGATTTCATCAATATGTCGTGCTGTGGGATCAATAACCCCTACGCGTTCAACGTCGCTGATATTGCGATTTTTGCTGGGGCCATCGGGCTGGCGTTTCTGGCTGACGACGGCAAGACCAAGAAGACCAAGAAGAGCGCGTGACGTCGCCGGGCGCATGGGCTAAACAAGCGTCATGATTTTTGAAGGAACCGGCATGCGCGCGATCACACTCTCTGTTCTGGCTTTGGCTTTGATGGCGGCCTGTGGCAACACAGATCGCCCGCTGCGTGATATGTCGTCCGCCGACGCCGGACCAGATCCGTTTGCCGTGATCCCGCTGGGCCCGCTGGAAATCCCTGACACGCTGACATTGCCCGCGCCGACACCGGGCGGGGCGAACCGGACTGACCCGTCGCCAAAGGCCGATGCGATTGCGGCGCTTGGCGGGTCTGCCGCAGAACAGGTCGCGGGGGGTGTGCCCGCCAATGACGCGGCCCTTGTGGCGCAGGTCGGCCGCTATGGCGTCGATCCTGCGATCCGCGCCGCGCTTGCTGCAACCGATGCCGCATTGCTGCAACGCAAACGGCGGTCCAACGTGTTCAACCCGCTGAACCGCGACCGCTATTTCCCGGCCTATGCCGGTCAGGCGTTGGATGCCTATGCCGAGCTGGCGCGGCTGCGTGCGCTTGGCATTGCCGTGCCGACTGCACCTGTCGCACCGTAAAACCCACCTCACATCCGCGTATGGCACCTTGAACATGCGCCCGACCGGCGTAGGTTGAAGCGTGACAGAACCGGAAGGGTGCCCATGACACGATTGTTTGCTGCGTTAGCCTTGATCACTGCGGGCCTTGCCGCACAAGCCGAGGAGGCGACGACATTCACCCTGGATAACGGGATGGAGGTTGTCGTGATCGAGGACCACCGTGCGCCGGTTGTCGTGCATATGGTCTGGTACAAGATCGGATCGGCGGATGAACCCGTTGGTGCATCGGGCGTCGCGCATTTTCTGGAGCATCTGTTGTTCAAGCAGACCGATGTGCTGGAGGCGGGCGAGTTTTCGGCGATTGTTTCGGCCAATGGCGGCAGCGACAACGCCTTTACCAGCTACGACTATACCGCCTATTTTCAGCGCATTGCGGCCGACCGGCTGGAGCTGATGATGCAGATGGAAAGCAACCGGATGAACAATCTGGCCATCACCGCCGACGATATCGAGACAGAGCGCAATGTGATCCTTGAGGAACGCAACCAGCGGACCGAAAACAATCCCGGCGCTTTGGCGCGCGAACAGTTTCAGGCCGCCCTTTACCAGAACCACCGCTACGGCGTGCCCATCATTGGCTGGAAGCACGAGATGGAGCAGTTGGAGCTGGAAGATACAAAAGCATTTTATGACCTGTACTATTCCCCCAACAATGCCGTGCTTGTCGTGGCGGGCGATGTGCAGCCCGACGCCGTCAAGGCCCTGGCCGAGACGTATTACGGCGTCATCCCCGCCGAGGCGCAACTGCCCGAGCGTATCCGCCCGCAAGAGCCGCCACAGCGTGCCGAGCGTCGGGTTACCTATGTCGATCCGCGCGTCAGCCAGCCCTATCTGATCCGCAGCTATCTGGCCCCCGAACGTGACCCCGGCGCCCAGTCAGAGGCGGCAGCGCTGGTATATCTGGCCGATTTGCTGGGTGGATCGTCGTTTACATCCGCACTGGGGCAGGCGTTGCAGTTTGACCGGCAAATCGCGCTTTATACCAATGCGTCGTATGATGGCAGTTCGTTGGATACCGACATGTTCAGTGTCGCGGTTGCGCCCGCGGATGGGGTGACCTTGTCGCAGGCAGAGGCCGCGATGGACGAGGTGATCAATGCCTTCATGGAAGCCGATATCGACCCCGCCCGCATGGACAGCATCCGCACGCAACTGCGCGCGTCCGAGGTATATGCGAAGGACGATGTGCAGCAATTGGCCCGCCGGTATGGCGCAGCTTTGACGCAAAGTCTGACGGTGCAGGACGTGCAGGCATGGCCCGATGTCCTGCAATCCGTGACCGAGGCCGATATCAAAGCGGTCGCGGCCAAAGTGTTCAACCGCGACCAATCGGTGACCGGTTGGGTGGTATCCAGCCAAGAGGAGGCACGCTGATGTTTCGGACCCTGATCGCCCTGTGCCTGAGCATTGTCGCAAGTACCGCCTGGGCTGAGATTGACATCAAACAGGTCACATCGGCGAACGGAATAAACGCCTGGGTCGTCGAAGAGCCGAGCATCCCGTTCATTGCGATTGAGATCCGGTTTCGGGGCGGTGCGTCGCTGGACCGGTCCGGCAAACGCGGGGCCGTCAACCTGATGACGGGGTTGATCGAGGAAGGATCCGGCGCGATGACCGCGCAGGAATTCCAAACGGCCCGCGAAGCGCTTGCCGCGCGGTTCAGTTTTCAGGCGACTGATGACACGATTACCATTTCGACACGGTTCCTGACGGAAAACAGCGATGCCGCGCTGGCGTTGTTGCGGCAGGCGATTATCGACCCGACGTTTGATCAGGACGCGCTGGACCGGGTGCGTGCGCAGGTGCTGTCGAGCATCGCAAGCGATGCCAAGGACCCCAACAGCATTGCGTCGGCCGCGTTTGATGCCGCAGCTTTTGGCGGCCATCCCTATGGGACGTCGATGGATGGCACGGTGGAAAGTGTGAATGCCCTGACCCGTGACGATATGCGCGATGCGCATGCCGATGCGCTGGCGCGTGACCGGCTTTATGTGGCGGTGGTGGGTGACATCACGGCAGAGGCGGTCGGGCCGATGCTGGACGCATTGCTGGGTGACTTGCCTGCGGTGGGGGTGCCGATGCCGACGGATGTGGATTTCGGACTGGCCGGTGGCGTGACCGTGATCGACTATGACACGCCGCAAGCGGTGGCGTTGTTTGGACATAACGGCATGACGCGCGATGACCCGGATTTCTTTGCGGCCTACATCATGAATCAGGTGCTGGGTGCCGGTGGTTTCGAATCGCGGCTGATGACCGAAGTGCGCGAAAAGCGCGGGCTGACCTATGGGATCAGCACGTTTCTTGTGCCAAAATTCCATGCCGAGATGATTTTGGGGACTGTGGCGTCGGCCAATGCCACGATTGCCCAAGCCATTGATGTGACCCGCGCCGAATGGGCCCGGATGGCCGATGACGGCATGACGGCAGACGAATTGGCCGCCGCGAAAACCTATCTGACCGGCGAATACCCGCTGCGTTTCGACGGAAATAGCGATATTGCGCAGATCATGGTGGGGATGCAGATGATTGACTTGCCGCCTGCGTATGTGACCAACCGCAATGCATACATCGAAGCGGTCACGCTGGACGATGTGAACCGGGTGGCTGCGGCATTATTGCAGCCCGATGATCTGCATTTCGTGGTGGTGGGTCAGCCGACCGATTTGGAAGCCACGAAATAGGACGGCCATATTTTCGGGAAAATTTGGGACCAGAGGGATTTTCCTGAAAATTCCTCGCCCTTCCGATCAGGACTGAAATACGGCTTTTCCTGCTCGCAGAATCGCGGGGGGATATGCTAGTGCTTGTGGCATGGCCATTGCAGACCCCCAGATACAGCCACGTCCGGTGATCCGACAGCTGGATGACGCCGCGATCAACAGGATTGCGGCGGGTGAGGTGCTGGAGCGTCCGGCCTCGGCGGTCAAGGAACTGGTCGAGAATGCCATTGATGCCGGTGCAACCCGGATCGAGGTGGTGATTGCCGATGGTGGCAAGACATTGATCCGCGTCACCGATGATGGTTGCGGCATTGCCCCAAGCGATCTGCCGCTGGCCCTGTCACGTCATGCAACCTCCAAGATTGACGGGTCTGACCTTTTGAACATCACGTCGTTCGGGTTTCGCGGCGAGGCGCTGCCGTCGCTGGGCGCTGTGGGTCGTCTGACCATCACATCCCGCGTACCCGGACAGGATGCCGCCAGCATTGCCGTATCGGGGGGCCGCACCAGCGACGTGCGCCCCGCCGCCCTGTCCGGCGGCACCGCAGTCGCGTTGCGCGATATGTTCTTTGCCACCCCTGCCCGGCTGAAATTTCTGCGCACTGACCGGGCCGAGGCACAGGCCGTCGCCGATGTGGTCAAGCGGCTAGCAATGGCCGAACCCTTTGTGACCTTTGTGCTGCGCGATGCGTCGGGTGGCGACAACCGCACCACATTCCGCGCCGATGCCGAAACCGGCGATCTGTTTGACGCGCTGCACGGGCGACTGCGCACCGTGCTGGGCCGCGACTTTGCCGAGAACGCCCTGCCGATTGATGCCCAACGCGACGGGTTTCACCTGACCGGCTATGCCGCCCTGCCGACGTATTCACGCGGGGCTGCGGTGGCGCAGTTTCTGTTCGTGAACGGCAGGCCCGTCCGCGACAAGATGCTGCTGGGTGCCTTACGTGCCGCCTATATGGATGTGCTGTCGCGCGACCGGCATCCGGCGGCAGCCCTTTTCGTCGATTGCGCCCCGACTTTGGTTGATGTCAACGTGCATCCGGCCAAATCCGAGGTTCGGTTTCGTGAGCCGGCCACGGTGCGGGGGCTGATCATTTCGGGTCTGCGGCATGCGTTGGCGGGTGCGGGGCACCGGGCATCGACCACGGTCGCCGATGCCACATTGGGCGCGATCACGCCGCAGCCAAGCCAGCCGCGCGTCTATCAAATGGATCGCCCCAGCTTTAGCGCGCGGTCAATGACGTTTCAGGCACAGGCCCCCGGATTTGCCGAAGCGCCGTCGGCCCGGATTGAACCCGTTCTTGCGGATGACCCTGATCATCTGCCGTTGGGTGCGGCCCGCGCGCAGGTGCATGAGAATTACATTATCGCACAGACCGAAACCGGTATCGTGATCGTGGATCAACACGCGGCGCATGAACGGCTGGTGTATGAAAAGCTCAAACGTCAGATGGCGGAAAATGGTGTCGCCGCGCAGGCGTTGCTGATCCCCGAGATCGTCGAGATGACGACCGGTGAAGCGGAGCAACTGCTTGAGATCGCGGCGGATCTTTCGCGGCTTGGTCTGACACTGGAGCCGTTTGGCGGCGGGGCGATTGCGGTGCGCGAAACGCCTGCGATCCTGGGCGAGGTCAATGCCGCCGCGATGCTGCGCGACATTCTGGATGAGCTGGCCGATCAAAACGACAGCGCCAGCGTGCAGGCCAAGATCGAGGCGATCCTGAGCCGGGTGGCCTGTCACGGCTCTGTCCGGTCGGGGCGCCGGATGCAGGGCGCCGAGATGAACGCGCTTTTGCGCGAGATGGAGGCGACGCCGATGTCGGGTCAATGCAACCATGGGCGCCCAACCTACGTCGAATTGAAGCTGGCCGATATTGAGCGTCTGTTCGGGCGCACATGATCCAGATCGGTGACCAAGTTTTCGCATTCGGCGATCCGCTGGTGATTACGGCCCTTGTCGGGGCCGGCGTTGTCTTGCTGATCGTTGTCTTGCTGATCACGACTGTCCGCCGTGCGGGCACCTCTGCCGCAGCCGTGCAATACGTGGCCAGTCAGCTGGGGCGGTTGTCGATGGATGTGAATGTCCTTGGACAGGGGCAGAACCAGTTGGCGGGCAACATTCAGACCGTCAGCGACGCACAGGCCAACGCACAGGTGCGCGTGATCCAGACGATGGAGGCCCGGCTGGCGCAGGTGCAGGCACAGGTGGCCGAACGGCTGGCGGATAATGCCCTGAAATCCGCGCGCTCGATGTCAGACCTGCAGGAGCGGATGAAAGAAACCCTGTCGGGCAACAGTGAAAAGACGACGAAAAGCCTGACACAGTTGCAGGAACGGCTGGCCACGATCGACCGGGCGCAGACGAACATTGAAAAGCTGTCGGGCGATGTACTGTCGTTGCAGGACATTTTGTCGAACAAGCAACGGCGCGGTATGTTCGGGGAAATCCAGCTGACCGATATTGTGTCCAAGGCGCTGCCTGCGGAAAGCTATACGTTGCAAGCGACGCTTTCCAATGGGAAGCGGGCCGATTGTCTGGTGCATTTGCCCAACCCCCCCGGCCCCATCGTGATCGACGCAAAATTCCCGTTTGAAGCATACGAAGCCTATGCCGCCGCTGAATCCAAGGACGATCAGGCAGTGGCCCTGCGTGCGCTTGGTGCAGCGGTGCGGGTGCATATCAAAGCGATCTCCGAGAAATACCTGATTGAGGGCGAAACCGCCGATGGCGCGCTGATGTTCCTGCCCTCGGAGGCGGTTTATGCCGAGTTGCACGCCCGCCTGCCCGAGGTCGTGCGCGCGGGGTTCGATGCCCGCGTCTGGATCGTATCGCCGACGACCTGTATGGCGACGCTGAACACGATGCGCGCAATTTTGAAAGACGCGCGGATGCGCGAGCAAGCCGGTGAAATCCGCAAGGCGCTGCGGCTGTTGCACCGCGACGTCGAGATTATCACCGAAAAAGCGGGCAAGCTGGAAACGCATCTGCGGCAAGCAGGCGAGGATGTGTCGGGCGTGCTGACAGCGGCGACGCGCGCAGGCAAACGGGCCGACCGGCTGGACAACTTTGACTTTGAAGAGCTGGCGCCGGATGCTGATCCGAAGGTCGTACCGATCGCGCCACCCGGCGGATGACCCGCAAAAACACCACACGGCGAGGCTGAGAGGCCGAAAAGACCCCGGCTTGCGTCGGGGTCTGTCGAAGAATTTGATTAGATACCGACGAAGCGCTGCGCGAAGCGCGGCAATATCCCGGTGAACCGCAGCGGCGCGTCGGTGGCCGCAAGGCAGATGCAATCCATCCCGGCCTCGGCGACGGGCGTATGGTTCATGTCTTCGTTCGCCACCTCGACATCGCCCGTGCCAAAGCGGTCGGTTTCATCAACGAACGCGCCCTGCAGCACCAGCGTCAGTTCCATGCCACCGTGGCCGTGATCCGGCACGGCGGTCCCGGCAGGGATGCGCAACAGGCGCACGCTGGCGTCATTTGACGTCTGCAGGATCATCTGGCTGACACCGCCGCCCACCCTGCGCCATTTGACGGAAACAAGGTCACCATCGACATAGTCGTGCAACGGGGCCGGGAAGATACCGTTGCGCAACGGCGGCTTTGGCATCGCGTCCACCGATGGCGCGTTTGCGATCAGCGCCATTGTCGCGGCAAGCGCATCTTCGGCCATCGCGATCGGTTCCGCGTCCAACATCACCTCACCGCCGACGGCGTCATAGGCGGATAGCGCCGCGCGGCAACTGTCGCACATGGAGATATGCGTAGCGACCACAAGGTTGAACGCCTCTGGCAAGGTCCCAGCGGCATAGCCCATCAAAAGCGGCTCTGTCAGGTGATGTTTGATCGTGTTCATCATTACATTTTCACTTCATTGCATGGCGCAGGCGATCCAGCGCGAGTCTAATTCTTGATTTGATCGTTCCAAGCGGAAGACCGGTTTCCGCGGCAATTTCGCTATGGCTCAACTCGCCGTAGTAGGCGCGTTCAATCAGTTTTCTTTGTTCAGACGGCAACGCGGCAAGCGCCTGCCCCAGCTTTTCTGTCTCTTGCTGCAGAACGATGGCTTCGGACTGGTCGGGCTCTGCTTCGGGGCCCCATGGCAGGTCTTCGGGTTCGGGCCGGCGCTGTTTGCGCAAAATGTCGATCTTGCGGTTCCGGGCGATGGTAAATATCCATGTCGACACGCTCGCCTTGGTCGGGTCGAACATTTTGGCCTTGTTCCAAAGGGTCGCCATCACCTCTTGGGTGCATTCTTCGGCCATATCGGGGCTCGCGCCGGATTTCATCAGAAACGATTTCACGCGCGGCGCGAAATAGGCAAAGAGTTCGGCAAATGCCGCCTTGTCCTGATGGTCGCGTACGGCTGTCACCTGCACCACCCAAGCCATGCGTTTCGTCGATTGTTCGCCTGTCACCCGTCGCGCCCCTGTCTTGTAAAACGCCCTAACGTCCTGCCCCTTATACGGGGGAACGGCAGGCGGCGCATCCGCTTTCGGGGGGGTAGGGGTTTCCAACAACATGTGCTTTGTACGGGGCATCTTTGCCACTGGATCAGTGCATCGGCTTTTTTTCTCTTTGATCCATCCCGCAGTAGGCTACGTAAGATATAACGAAGAAACGACGAGGCAACGGAGCACTGATGTATGCCAACTAAGACAGTGACAGCCGCCCCCAGACGTGTGGCGGTGATTGGGGCAGGTATTTCCGGAATGGGTGCTGCCCATGCATTGGCAACGGATCATCAGGTGGTTCTGTTCGAGGCGGAAAAGCGGCTGGGCGGGCATGCGCGCACCCGGATGGCGGGCCCCAATCGGGATCAGCCCGTGGATACCGGGTTTATTGTGTTCAATTATGCAAACTACCCACATCTGACGGAACTGTTTGACCGGCTTGAGGTGCCCGTTGTCAAAAGCAACATGAGCTTTGGTGCATCGTTTTCGGGTGGCAGGTTTGAATACGGATTGGGCAGCATGAATGCGTTGTTTGCCCAGCGCAGCAATATTGCCAGCCCCCGGTTTCTGCGCATGGTGCGGGATATCCTGCATTTTAACGCCAACGGGTTAGAGGCCAGCCGCGATGAGACGCTGACCATCGGTGCCTTGCTGAAAAAGCTGAACCTCAGCGATTTTTTCCGCGATCATTATCTGCTGCCGTTTTCGGGGGCGATCTGGTCAACGCCCAAGGAAAAGATCCTTGATTTCCCAGCTTATGCGATGATGAAATTCTTTGACAATCACGCCCTGCTGTCGGCCAACGGGCAGCACCAGTGGTACACGGTCGATGGCGGCAGCCAGCAATATGTGACTCGGCTGGGCGAGGATATGGTCCGGCGCGGTGTCACGATCCGGCTGGATGCGCCGATTGATGCGGTGCGTCGGGGGCCCGCCGGGGTCGAGGTGAAAGCCAAGGGTGGCGATTGGGAGATGTTTGACGAGGTGATTTTCGCCACCCATTCCGACGATACGCTAGCGCTGCTGTCCGATGCGACGGCGGTCGAAAAATCCGTTTTGGGCGCCCTGCGCTATCAGCCCAACAAGATCGTGCTGCATTCCGACACGGCTGTGATGCCGAAGCGGCGGTCAGTCTGGTCGTCGTGGGTATATTCCGAGGATGCCGGCAATGACAAAGAGCAGATTGACCTGACTTATTGGATGAATTCGCTGCAGCCGTGGCTGAAGGCGGATGAGATGATGGTGACGCTGAATTCCAATCGTCCGATCCGCGAGGATCTGATCTGGGACGAGGTGACCCTGCGCCACCCCGTCTATGACCTTGCCGCGCTGGCAGCCCAAGACGCCGCAGCGGCGATGAACGGGTCAAACCGGACGTGGTTTTGTGGTGCATGGATGAAGAACGGGTTCCACGAAGACGGGTTAGCCAGCGCGATGGACGTGGTGCATGCGTTGAACGCGGTCGAACGCATGGAACTGGCGGCAGAGTGACCGCAACGGTTCATCATATCGCCGGGCAGACGTATCACGCACGGCGCGGTGCCACCAAAAATGCGTTTCGCTATTCGATTGATTACGTGCTGCTGGATGCCGAGGCAGATTTGCTGACGCCCGGTCTTTTTGGCCGCAATGCTGGCAACCTGATGTCGGTGCATGACGCGGACCACGGCGGCGCACCCAAGGCAGGGCGCGGTGGCGCCTGGGTCCGGCAGGTGCTGGCTGCGCATGACATTGATCTGCCGGGCCGGATTGATCTGCTGGCGCAGCCGCGCGTGCTGGGGCATGTGTTCAACCCGGTGTCATTCTGGCTTTGCCATGATGCAGGTGGGGTGCTGCGTTGTGTGATTGCCGAAGTCAGCAATACATTTGGTGATCGACATTCATATCTGTGCCGCCATGACGATGACCGCGAGATAACCAAAGCGGATACGATGTCCGCCCAGAAGATATTTCATGTCTCCCCGTTCCAGCCGATTGAGGGTGGATATGTGTTTCGATTTGATATTCAACCAGACAGCATCGGCATCTGGATCGACTATTCGCGCGGCAACGGCGGGCTGATTGCGACCCTGACGGGCCAGCGCAGGGCGCTGACCAATCTGTCGATCCTATGGGCCGCGCTGCGCCGCCCGTTGGGGTCGCGCCGGGTGCTGGCGTTGATCCATTGGCAGGCGGCAAAGCTGTGGTGGAAAGGTGCTAAATACCGCCCCCGCCCAGAACCGCCCATGGATGAGGTCAGCAGATGACCGCCATGTCAGAGAGGTTGCCGGCATTCACAGGTTTCGCAGCCGTGCTGTCGGGTGCCGGGTTGCCCATCTATATCTATGCGCCGAAATATTACGCCGATACGTTCGGGGTCAGTCTGGCCGCGTTGGGGGCCGTACTGTTTGGCCTGCGGATGTTCGATGTCATTCAGGACCCCGTGCTGGGCTGGATCAGCGAACGCATGGGCGACACCAAGAAACTGATCGTGACGCTGACCGCTGCCGTGCTCGCCCTGTCCATGATCGGGCTGTTTGCCGTGGCCCCGCCCATCGCCCCAATCTGGTGGTTTGGGCTGACGATTACCGGCCTGTTCACGGCCTTCAGTTTTCTGACGATCAACTTCTATGCCCAAGGGATCAGCAAGGCGGGGGATGGCCACGAAGGGCATGTGCGTCTTGCCGCATGGCGTGAAAGCGGTGCGCTGCTTGGGGTCTGTATCGCGGCCGTGATCCCCACGCTGCTGATCGGCGTCGTGCCTGACCCGTTTGCCAGTTTTGCCTATGGATTTGCTGCGGCCACGATGATCGCGGCGTTCTTTATGTGGCCCGAATGGAAAGGCCGCACGACGACCGAGCCGTCCCGGATAGGCGAGATTACCGCAGATCCCATCGCGCGACGGCTGCTGATCCTTGCCCTGGTCAATGCCACGCCGCTGGCGGTGTCATCGACATTGTTCCTGTTCTACGTCGAAAGCCGCCTTGGCGCGCCCGGCTGGGAAGGCGGGCTGCTGGTGCTGTTCTTTCTTGCGGCTGCGGTATCATCGCCGGTTTGGTCCGCACTGGCCGGGCGGTATGGTGGAAAGCCGGTTCTGCTGACGGCGATGGTGCTGGCGATCGCGTCATTCGGCTATACCCTGACATTGACGACCGGCGATGTGATCCCATTTGCGGTGGTGTGCGTATTAAGTGGTGCAACGATCGGCGCAGACCTGACGTTACTGCCCGCGATGTTCGCGAAACGCATGGCGGTGATCTCTCCCAATGGGGGGCAGGGGTTTGGGTTGTGGACATTGGTGAACAAGTTCACGCTTGCCTTCGCTGCGGTGGTTTTGCTGCCGCTTCTGGAACGATCAGGGTTTCAGGCCGGGGCCGCAACGCCCCCCGCCGCCGCCCTGACAATGCTGACGGTGCTTTACGCATTAGTGCCGTCGCTTTTGAAACTGGTGGCCATCGGATTATTGGCCGCCACAAAACTGGAGGATTAGACGATGTCAGTTCTGATCTATGTTCTGATAGGTGTAGCCCTGACATACGTCGCGCTGGTCCTGAAATGGCGGTTCATGTCGTTTGGATCGCAACAGCCTGCCGACTATGCAGCCGGCCCGATTTTCAATATCCGCGAACGGTTCAACGGGCCGATCATCTGCGAGGGTGTGATTTATGGGCCGACCGGCCGTGTCACATCACGCTTTGTCGCAGACTTTGACGCATCGTGGGATGGCAACGTGGGCACCATGACGGAATCGTTCCAGTACGACAGCGGTACCACGCAGGAACGGGTCTGGACACTGACGCTGGGCAATGAAGGCGCGATCAAGGCCGACGCCCCCGATCTTGTCGGGTCCGGCGTTGGTCGGCAAGAGGGGTCAGCCGTACTGCTGAATTACCGGATCAAATTACCACCAGAGGCCGGAGGCCATGTGCTGGACACCACGGACTGGATGTATTTGATGGCCAACGGGTCGATCATGAACCGCAGCCAATTCCGTAAATTCGGGATCAAAGTAGCCGAGCTGGTCGCGACCATGCGCCCGCGCACTGACGTTTACGCAGGAGAATGATGTGAGGGAATGGCAGGGAAAACGGTACTGGCTGGTCGGTGCAAGCGAAGGTTTGGGCCGCGAGGTCGCATTCTGTCTGAGCCGCGCCGGGGCCGAGGTTATCGTTTCTGCCCGGTCCGAGGAACGTTTGAAAGAACTGGTTGCGGCACTGCCTGGAAAGGCGTCGTATATTGCCGTTGATGTGACGGACCGCGCGGCGGTCGAGGCCGCCGCGAAACAGGCAGGTGCGCTGGACGGGGTCGTCTATCTGGCGGGCGTGTACTGGCCCATGGCCGCGACGGAATGGGACAACGAAAAAGCCGACATGATGGGCGAGGTGAATTTTCTAGGTGGATCGCGTGTTGTCGGGGCCGTGATTGGCGATATGGTCGCACGCGGCGAAGGGCACATCGTGCTGACCGGGTCGCTGTCGGGATTTCGCGGACTGCCGGGGGCGATTGGCTATTCGGCATCCAAGGCAGGATTGATGGCGCTGGCAGAATCGATGCAGGCCGACTTGCACAAATCCAACATTCAGGTGCAGGTGATCAACCCGGGTTTCATTAAAACGCGCCTGACGGAAAAGAATAATTTCAACATGCCGTTCATTATGGAACCAGAAGCCGCAGCCCGCGTATTCTTTGAACACATGAATGACAGCGCCTTCAAGAAAAGCTTTCCCATGGTGTTTTCATGGGTATTTCGCGTGTCGCAATTCATGCCCGACTGGATGTATTATCGGCTGTTCGGCGCCAAGTGATTGCGCCAGATCAATGTCTTTGAGCGTCACCTGCCCCAAGGTAACCACAGGAGGGCCACATGATGCTACCCATTTCCCCTGAAAAAGTCGCCGAGGTTATCATCCTTGCCCGCGAGCTGGACCGCGCCGAGAACGAATTTGATGGCTTCGTGGACCGGCTGGCCGAGGATGAACAGGCCGGCCTTGTTGCCATTTTCTGGATCGGGCGCGGGACGTTCGATGCCGATGATCTGGAAACCGCCATCAAGGTCGCCACCGAGGAAGCGACCCTGCCAACGGCGAAATACCTCAAAGGTTCACCGCATCTGGCGGATCATCTGGAAAGCGGGCTCGAAGCCTTGGGGGTCGATTCCAGCGATGTTGAAAACGATCTGTACCGCCCGACATAGGTGCGCGACACGGGCCAGACCGTAGGGTGGATTTTAATCCACCGCCCTATCAAAACAATCCCGCGCCCTGCCCCAGACCCCATCACCCGACACGCCAAGCGTCATAAGATGCGGCAGCAACTGCCCGGCGAAATCCGCGCTGCTTTCGGCTGGCAACATTGAGGGCAGGTTATCGATGGCCGTCACATCCAGCACCGGATCGTCAAAAACCCGCAGTGCGGGCGCGTCCCATGTCGTGGTCCTGTCATAGACCTTGATGGGGGAAAGGTCGCTATCGGGATCGCAGGCAATATCGCCAATGACCGACAGATGACGCGCGGCAGTCTTGGCGCTGGCTGGCACAAAGACGGGCGTGCCGGGCCGCGCAAGGATGCAGTTGAGAAAGATATCATGCGCCAGGACCTGCGCGAAAGGCCCACCCGATGCGGTTTCGGCCATGTCCCAATTGGTCGTCGCCACCCCCATCGCGGCACACAGATCCGCCGCCCCGGTCCCGACGCGCCCGAGCGCGCCGATGATCAGCGCCGTTGGCCGTTTGGCCCCCGATGCCGCCAGCGACTGCTGCAGTGCCGCACGCATATCGGTCGCACTTGGGTAGGCTTGCACCGGTCCGGCCAGCGCGCCACGTTGCTGCGCGATCCAGCACATCAGCGCCACAGCGGCCCCGGCGTAGCCTGCCCAATACCCAAAGGCGGCAACCCGGCGCCCATCGGCCTGCGTCAGATATTCCAGATCATACAGCGCCCCACCCCCGGCCTTGAACCGGTCCAGCAGCACCCGGCCCGCAGGTTGCCCCTTGTAGGCGTGCCCGAACATGATGTGACGGTGCGGCAGCGGCGTGCCGTCTTCGGGCAATTCCTTCAGGCCAAAGATGATCGCATCGCGGGGTGCCTCGGGCCAGGTGAATTCCGGCGCGATCGCGGCACCCTGGGCCGCATAATCGGTGATCGGGATGATCCGCTGGCGGCTTTCTTCGACAGTGACGGCAAAGCCTTGGTTGATCAGCTGTGCGACACCTTGCGGGGTGATGCCCACGCGTTCTTCGTGTGCGCGGCTTTCAGCGCGGACCCAAAGATGCACCATCACAGCATCCCCATATCGCGGACGGTGCGGATGGATTGCCGGGCGTCCATTTTCTGCTGAAAAGCCGAGAGGTTGGGATAGTCGTCGATATCAACCCCATCACCCGGCAGCCACGTCAGGACCACGTAAAGGCAAGCCTCTGCCAGCGTGATTTTCCCGTCGGCAGAGGCTGCCAAAAGTGGCAGCGCCTGCGCCACATAGGCGCAGGAGGCGGCCATGGTTTCGGGCATTTTGCGCTTCATCTCGGCGATGGCTTGCGGGTCGTCCGCCCAGCGCCCGCCGCGATACCCATGGGCGTGGTTTATATGCATCGTGCTGGACAGATAGCACATCAGTTCGCGCATTTTCGCGGCTTCGAATGGGTCTGCGGGCACCAGATCCGGCGCGATATATTCGAGAATGGCACCTGTTTCAGTCAAGACGCCCTTGGGTGTTTCAAGCGCGGGCACCCGCCCTTTTGGATTTACCGCCCGGTAGGTGTCACCCGTCTGTTCTGACTTGGAAAAGTCAACTAAAACAGGGGTATAGTCCAGACCGAGTTCTTCAAGAACAATGGCGACAGCGACAGAAATCGTGCGCGGGGCGTAATGGAGTCTGAGCATGGTTGCGCTTTCAATAATGGGTCACCGCATAGGTGCGGTCAGCGTAGTCAAGATGCGGGGTCGCGTTGAAGCTGGCAAGGATGGGACCCTGTGGGATTACCTGCACCCGGTGCAACGATGTGTTCATGATCGGTAGCAAAATATGCGCCATCCGCGTCGGATCAAGGTTGAGCAGGTGCCGGATGATCATGCCGATAACGCCGCCTGACGTGACGCACAGGATGCGGACACCGGGTTTGGCGGCCTCTTGCAGCACGGTCGTGACGCGGTCTTCGAAGGCGGCGAATGTTTCGTTACCCATGATTTCGGCCCTGTGCCATGCCTCCATCACCTGCGGAACGTGGGCGGCAAAGTCATCGGGGCCGGGAAACGGGATGCCGTGCATATCTTCGAGCGCGCGGCCAAGGTTGAAATAGTCCATCTCGTTCAGGCGCGGATCAATGATGGCGTCAGCGTGACCGATACCTGCGGCTGTTTCGCGGTGCCGCCGCAAGCTGCCGCTGATCACCTTGTCGAAGGGGCGTTCCCGATCACCCAGATAGTCGCCAAGCCAGCGCGCCTGCTGGTGGCCCAGATCCGACAATTTGTCGTAATTCTCCTCGTCACGGGCACCCGAATTGGCCTGCCCGTGCCGCACCAGAATAATTTCACCCATTTGGCCCCTCCTGTCCGGCTAGGCTTAAGAGGTCCAAAGAACCTTGGCAACGGTGGTCGCGACGTGGCGCGTCAGCCGCGCTTGGGTGCGGACTGACCGCTGGCAGGTCAGGTTTCAGCGCAGATCAATCACGCGGGCGTGAACTTTTGAAATATTTTGTCGTTCACATCATTTGGCGATGTTGAAATCTGTGATCGGACAGCTGCGCGCCCTGCGCAAAAAGCCGGTTGAGGGGTATTCCACGCACAGATCGGGCACTGTTTCCGTGCGGTTCCGCACGGAAACCCGCCGAATCGGCAAAAACCGCTGCGTCAAGTGCCCGGCGCGATCACGGGCCTTACTAATTTCGTGATCGCGGGAACCCTTTTCCGACGCGGTCCAAAGGCGGATGATCATCACATGATTTGGCATATCCGCCAAAAATCAACATCGAAAGGTACATATTATGTCCATGAAAACACTGATCTTCGTTGCCGCTGCGATTGCTGCAACAGGTTCCTTCGCAACAGCCGACACCTATTTTGAATTCGGGCCACAGTTGGCCCCCAGTGACACATTGGAACTGGGTCTGATCACCGCAGATGGTGACGGCGTCGTCGAAATCTATGAGTATCACACGGGTGTCATGGGTGCGTTGCTTGGGTCTGAGCGTCTGCATGCAGGCGCAAATCCCGACGTCCGCATCAATACCGGCGTGCCCGTCAGGCAAGATGTCATTGCCGTGGTAAAAATCGGCGGGCAGGTTGTTGCCACCAAGCAGTTCGACATCGACAGCTAAACCGACATTATTCGGTCATTGACACGCCAGCCCCATCAAATGGGGCTGGCTTTTTTAATGCCGACGCTGCGGGGTTACTTGTACACGGAATCGTGGCGTGGGACTGTGCCGCGCAAGAGCATCAATCAACAAACCAACAGGTCCCCCCATATGTCCGCTGCTGCGCTTCTACGTGACGTTTTTGGCTTTGACGCCTTTCGCCCCGGCCAGCAAGAGATTGTAGAGGCGGTCGTGGATGGCCATAATACGCTGGCGATCATGCCGACGGGGGGCGGTAAATCGCTTTGCTTCCAGCTTCCGGCGCTGGTGCGCGACGGGGTAACTGTGGTGATATCGCCGTTGATCGCCCTGATGCGCGATCAGGTCCGCGGGCTGCGCGAGGCGGGGGTCGAGGCGGGTGCGCTGACATCGGGCAATACGCCCGAGGAAACCGATGCGGTCTGGGCCGCGTTGGAGGCCGGCACGCTGAAGCTTTTGTATATGGCGCCGGAACGGTTGGCCGCAGGCGGAACAATGCAGATGCTGCGCCGGGCGGGTGTCGGCCTGATTGCCGTGGACGAGGCGCATTGCGTCAGCCAATGGGGCCATGATTTTCGCCCCGATTACCTGCGCATTGGCGAATTGCGGCAAATGCTGAACGTGCCGCTGGCCGCGTTTACGGCCACCGCAGATGCGGAAACCCGCGCCGAGATCGTGCAAAAGCTGTTTGACGGGCAGCCGCCAACAACCTTTTTGCACGGCTTTGACCGGCCCAATATCCACCTTGCCTTTGCGGTCAAGGATGGTCCCCGCGCGCAGATCCTGAACTTTGCCGGCACCCGCAAGGGGCAGTCCGGCATTGTCTATTGCGGGACCCGCGCCAAGACAGAAACGCTGTCCAAGGCGCTGTCGGACGCGGGCCATCTGTCGTGTCACTACCATGGTGGGATGCAGGCCGAGGACCGGCGCATTGTTGAGCGGCGTTTCCAGCAAGAGGATGGGTTGATCGTCTGCGCGACCGTGGCCTTTGGCATGGGCATCGACAAACCCGATATTCGCTGGGTTGCGCATGCGGATTTGCCCAAGAGCATTGAATCATATTATCAGGAAATTGGCCGTGCGGGCCGCGATGGCGCCCCGGCGGAAACGCTGACGCTGTTTGGGCCAGATGACATTCGCTATCGCCGGCAACAGATCGACGAAGGGCTGGCCCCGCCCGAACGCCGTGCGGCGGATCATGGGCGGCTGAATGCGCTGCTGGGCTTGGCCGAGGCGTTGCGCTGTCGCCGGCAGAACCTGCTTGATTATTTCGGTGAGGCGTCCGGGCCCTGTGGGAACTGTGACCTGTGCGACAAACCCGCCGAGATCTTTGATGGCACGACTGCCGTGCGCATGGCGTTGTCCGCCGCGCTGCGGACCGAGGAGTGGTTTGGCGCGGGGCATTTGATTGATATTCTGCGCGGCGACCTGACCGATAAGGTGAAACAGCGCGGCCACGACAGCCTGCCCACGTTTGGCGTCGGCAATGACTATGATAAACGCCAGTGGCAGGCGATTTTCCGGCAGATGATGGGGCACGACCTGATGCGTCCTGACCCGGACCGGCATGGGGCGTTGCGTATGACCGACCACGCCCGCCCTATCCTGCGCGGTGAAGCAACGATTGAGCTGCGCCGCGATACCATTCGCGCGGCCAAGGGTACGGGGCCAAAGGTGCGGATGCTGGTCAGTGAAGAAGACGCGCCGCTGCTGTCGGCGCTCAAGGCCAAGCGCCGCTATCTGGCCGAACAGGCCAATGTGCCCGCCTATATCATTTTCAACGACCGCAGCCTGATTGAAATGGCCGAGCGCAAGCCGAATACGCTGGATCAGATGGCAGGCATTGGGGGCGTGGGCGCCAAGAAGCTGGAAAGCTATGGGCGTGCGTTTCTCGAGGTGATCGCGGGGGCGGTGGATGACGTGCATCCGATGCGCCGCAAGCTGGCGGGCCGGGACGAGGGCGTTATCTACGACCGGCTGCTAGAGGTACAGGCCGCGCTATCGCGTGGCCCGCACGGTGCCGACAAACCGATGAGCTGTTCGGCGTCGATGCTGGCCAAAGTCGCGCAGATGCGATCCGCCGATGCCGATCAGCTGGCACGTGTGATGGGAGAGAAGTACGCAGAGCGGTTCGGTGATGCGTTTCTGGAGGTATTGGAGGCGGGATGATGTCCGGTTTCAATCTGCGTCATCTTCTACTGGCGACGACTTTGAGCCGGTACATTCTCGGGTGTTATGACCTGAACGTTGGAAATAGCAGCTATCAAAGGGTCTGACGTCAGCTTGTGGTGATACAGGAAAGCGTGAAAGACATTTTCCAAATCAATGCGCAGGTCATGGTGCAAGACAAAACTGAGGTGACCTGTGTCGATCAGGGCCCTGTTGTCATTGTCGAGATCGTGGGCCACGTAGATACCGGGCTGCAACCTGTTCTGTTCAAGGATACGCAGGATAGTATGGTTCCCGCCGCCCATGGAATAGACCGCGCACACATGATCCAGATTTTCCAAGACCCGTTGCATAAGCTGGGTTTTTTCGAAGTGGGCCCCGCCTCCCCCGCTTGCATCGACCATGCGCAACCTTGGGCACAGCCGTTTCAGGGTCGTCGTGAATGCGGTTTCCCGCGCTTCTTCTCCCAGGAATTGGTCATTGCTTCTTGAGGTCAGGACAGTTCCAGAGACATTGCCGACGGTTTTTGCGATCAGATAGGCGGCTGTCCTGCCGGCGCTGTGGTTATCAAGTCCGACATAGGCGATGCGCCGGGGTGTTGTCAGGTCGGTGACAAGGGTGACGACGGGGATGCCCGATGCGGTCAATTTATCGACAGCTGCGCGCACCGCAGGGACATCGCGCAACTTGAGGCACACGCCTTGGCTTCCACGCTTGGCGATACGCGCGAGGGTTTGCACGACTTCCGCCTCGCTCATGTTTTCGTGCATCACGAAACGCGGGCGGCAAACGGCAACCCCGATCCGCGGCACCACCCATTCGGCAGCCTGCCTGACCTCTGCGCTGAAACGCGCGGGTGCCTCTACCACGAAATCAAAGAACATGCGCCGCCCACGCGCAGCAAGCTGGGCCTCCTGTCCTGCAAGTTCAGAAACCGCAGCCGCGATCCTGGCCTTGGTTTGGGGGCTGACATGGGGACGATTGTTGATCGCACGGTCAACAGTTGCGGTGCTGAGACCCGATTGCCGGGCGATTTCTTTGAGTGGGAAACGATGTGTCATTGATGTGTTTTTGATGTATTTTGGTGATCCGATCAAGCCAGAATTGCAGCAGGGTATGGGCAACAACAGGAGATCGGCCATGAAAGACCACATCGAAACCAAAGTCGGATATTTTCACCCCGACGCCTGCGACCTGAGCGCATTTGCAAAGTTGATTGCGCAAACGGTCGATCCTGCCACGGTCCCGCACGCCAGTGACATTCAAAAGAACACACCGATTTACGACATGTCGCTGCTGCGGGCGTCGCTGGACGACACAACGATGCGGCGTGAAATCATGGCCGAATGGGCAGGTGTGCTGATGAACGGTGCAGGTGTTCTGGTCCTGCGTGGGGCCTATGCGGACACCCGCGTACTGGACGAGGCGACATCGGTTTACGAGACCATCATCGCCACCGAGAAGAAACTGGCAAGCGGCGGCGGCGGTGACCATTTCGCGGCGTCAGGTTCCAACGACCGGATTTGGAATTCACTGCAAAAACTTTGCGAGGCAGCGCCAGATGTGTTCCTGCGATATTTCGCGAATACGTCCATCGCAGCAGCGTGCGAAGCATGGTTGGGGCCCAACTATCAAATGACGGCGCAGATCAATCTGGTTCATCCGGGCGGTGCGGCGCAACAAGCGCACAGGGATTACCATCTTGGTTTTCAAACGGCAAAGGTCAGTGCCGACTATCCGGCACATGTACATGACCTGTCCCCGGCCCTGACGCTGCAGGGTGCCGTCGCACATTGCGATATGCCGATCGAGAGCGGGCCGACCAAGCTGCTGCCTTTCTCGCAGCAGTACCGTGCGGGGTATGCCGCGTGGCGACGTGACGATTTTCGCGCCCTGTTCGAAGAGCGTCATATCCAGCTGCCGCTGGCCAAAGGGGACGCTCTTTTCTTCAATCCGGGGCTGTTTCATGCTGCGGGCGCAAACACGAGCGGCGATATTCATCGCATGGCAAATTTGTTGCAGGTGTCTTCGGCAATCGGACGCGCGATGGAGACGGTAGATCGACAGAAGATGTGCAAGCTTTTGTACCCGCATGCCGTGCGATCCCATCAGAGCAGCACGTTGAGCGGGGCTGAGTTGACCGCGTCGATTGCGGCGACGGCAGAGGGGTATTCCTTTCCAACCAATCTGGACCGTGACCCACCCAAAGCAGGTCTCGCGCCGGAAACCCAGCAAGCGTTCTTTGCGCGGGCAATTGCGGCGGGTATGACGGACCAAGCCTTCGTAGATCAGCTTGATCAGATGGCTGCAAATCAAAGAGCGTGAGTAGCAGTTCATCGGCGCAATCAGCGTGATTGCCCAGGGCGTCGAAAGTCGCAAAGCGGGCATTGGCCGCTGCGGGGTCCTGCGTGGCAATGGGCGTCAGGCGGTTGTGCGGGCCTGACCGGGTGCGACCGTCGAGGCCCAAGTTTTTGCGCACGCTTGACCCCCCGCCCACATGCCACTAGCAAGCGGCAATTCTGACAAGGGGCAAGGCAATGGCACGCACACGCAAAGGGCGCGATATTTCGGGGTGGCTGGTGGTGGACAAACCCGCCGGGTTGACGTCGACCGCTGTTGTCAACAAGGTCAAATGGGCGCTGGATGCCAAAAAAGCCGGCCATGCGGGGACATTGGACCCGGAGGCGACGGGTGTTCTGGCCATCGCGCTGGGCGAAGCGACCAAGACCGTTCCGTATATCACTGATGCGCTGAAGGCCTATGTCTTTACCATGCGTCTGGGTCAGGCGACCAATACCGACGATGCCGAGGGCGAGGTGATTGCGCAAAGCGATCTGCGCCCCGATGACGCGGAGATCAAGGACGCGCTGGGTGCCTTTATCGGGGACATCATGCAGGTCCCGCCGCAATTTTCCGCCGTAAAGGTGGACGGTCAGCGCGCCTATAAAAAGGCCCGCGACGGCGAAGAAATGGAGCTTGCCGCGCGCCCTCTTTGGGTTGACGAACTGGTTTTGGTCGACCGGCCCGATGCGGATCATGTGGTGCTGGAAATGACCTGTGGCAAAGGTGGTTATGTCCGGTCGATCGCCCGTGATCTGGGTGCCGTATTGGGCTGTTTCGGGCATGTCGTATCGTTGCGCCGGATTTGGTCTGGCCCGTTTCAGGCCGAGGATGGCGTGACACTGGAGCAAGTCGTAGCACTGGCCAGGACACCGGAATTGGATGCGTATATCCAGCCGCTTGAAGTGGGGCTTGCCGATCTGCCGCAGGTGCGTTGTCTTGCGGAAAGCGTCGCCCGGCTGCGCAACGGCAATCCCGCGTCGGTGATTGCGTCAGATGTCGAGTATGGCGAAGAGGTTTGGGCGTCTTACGATGGCAAGGCAATTGCCGTCGGAAGTTATCGCGGCGGTGAATTGCACCCGACGCGGGTGTTTGTCGCCGCGAAGGTGGATTGAAATCCACCTTACGTTCTGGCTACCGTCACACGATGATCACGCGGACACATATCAAGGACGATGCGCCTTCGACGGCGGTTTATTCAGATTGCGAACGCTACCGCTATGCGTTGACACGGACTTGGGACACGGCTGGCACGCGTGTGTTATTCGTGATGCTGAACCCATCCAAGGCCACAGAAGTGCAGAACGACCCGACGGTTGAGCGTTGCGAGCGGCGCGCACGTGCGTTGGGATTTGGGGCATTTCAGGTCACCAATATTTTTGCATGGCGCGACACCGATCCGCAGATGATGCGCAAGGCTGTCGATCCGATCGGACCGGATAACGACGAGATGATCCGCGATGGCGCCGCATGGGCGGACCAGATCATTGCCGCATGGGGCACCCATGGCGCGCATCTTGATCGGGGTGTCACCATGGCCCGGCTTCTGGGTGGCATCGGTAAACCCCTGTTGACGCTTGGCCTGACCAAAGACGGCCACCCCACGCACCCGCTTTACATCAGTTATGCCCGGAAACCGACCCTTTGGAGCATGCCATGATCCCCCGCTTTACCCAATCATACGTGCAATGCGGCGACGTGCGCCTTTCGGTGCATCGCACGGGTCAGGGGACACCGTTGATCCTGCTGCACGGTACCCGCAAAACCATCATTGCTGGGAACAGGTTGCCCCGATCTGCGCGGCTATGGCGACAGCGACGCACCTGCCGATAACGCAGATCACACCACCTATTCCAAACGCCAGATGGCGGCCGATATCGTGGCGCTGATGGATGCACTTGGCATCGCGCAAGCCCATGTTCTGGGCCATGATCGCGGCGGGCGGGTGGCCTATCGGGCGGCGCTTTACCACCCTGATCGTGTGGTAAAGCGTGGGATTATCGAGATCGTACCAACCGGCGATTTCTGGGCCGTTTGGGACGCCAACCTAGCCATGAAGGCGTATCACTGGACCTTTTTAGCCCAACCGGCCCCCTTGCCGGAACGGATGATCGGGGCGGACCCGGCCGGGTATATTGATTGGACGTTGACCGCATGGACTCTGGGCAAATCGCTGAGCGTCTTTTCAGATGCCGCGCTTGCCAGTTACCGGGCGCAGGCGGCTGATCCGGCGCATCTGCATGCCATGTGCGCCGATTACCGCGCCGGGGCCACGTTTGACAAAGCACTAGATGAAGCCGACCGTGCGGCGCGGCGCACGATCAGCGCACCGTTGCATTTCCTATGGGCCAAAAGCGGTTTTCCGGCACAAACCGGTGATCCTGCCGCGATGTGGCAACCACGGGCAGATCATATGACCGATAGCGCCTGCGCATCGGGTCACTTTACCATGGAAGAAAACCCACAGTCAGTCTGCGACACCTTCGTGCCGTTCTTTCGAGAGCGTTAACCATTGGGTCACTTTGCGGCCCGGATGCGACGCCTTTTGTGTTAGTCAGATACCTTGGAAGGTCGGGGGCGGCTTTTGTTGCGGCGGGTGTCTGTCATGTTGGCGATTCTAGGACTTATGGGCATCGCGTTATCCGCGATCGTGTTGACCGGCACCGAATTCGGGGAAACCCAGGACAGTGAGGCAGACGCCCTGAGAGATGAGCCGGAAACCTCCGGGGTCGAAGTGATGCCACTGGATGAGCTGCTTGACCTGAGCGACGATGATACTGTGATCTTTGCGGGCGGGGCCGATGATGTGGTCCAGACTGGCGCGGGCAACGACCATATTGACGGCGAAGACGGGAATGACCACCTTGTCGGCGGCGCGGGCAATGATGAATTGCACGGTGGGCGCGGTGATGACGTTCTTGACGGCGGTGCAGGCGATGACGCGCTGAACGGGCATGTTGGCGACGACATTATTACCGGGGGCGACGGGAATGATATGTTGAACGGCGGCAGCGGGAATGATGTGCTGATGGGCGGGGCGGGTGACGATGCCCTGCTGGGATCGCTGGGCGATGATGTGCTGGTGGGTGGTCCGGGCGCTGATGTGCTGCATGGGGGCGCGGGGAACGACGCGCTGTATGACCGGGGCGACAGCATCCGTGATTTTCTGAATGGTGGGGCTGGGGATGACGTGCTGATGGGCGGCGCAGGCGACTATCTGCATGGCGGAACCGGCGCGGATACCTTTGCGCTGGAAACTGGCATTGGCGTCATTGTCGCGGATTTTGACCCAACGGCTGATATTATCGAAATCGCCTATGAAGGGACCGCGCCGGTCCTGTCAACGGCGCTTTCTGACGGGGGGCTGGTGTTGCTGGCGGATGGAGAAGCGGTGGCGACCTTTGTGAACCTGACCGACCTCGACATGGCCGCGGTGGCGCTGATCGCGGCATAAAAGGCTTTCCTTTTTGCGCAATTCCTCTTAGATGCAGCCATCCGAACGGGATTCCACCGTGCGGACCCTCCACGGGCCTTGCTGGACGACATCCCGGCCTGCGCCATTCACCCCTTAGATAAGGAGACCCCGATGTCGATTACTGCTGAAGAAAAAGCACGCGTGATGAAAGAGTTTGCAACCAAAGAAGGCGACACCGGTTCGCCCGAAGTGCAGGTTGCAATCCTGTCATCCCGGATCGCGACCCTGACAGAGCATTTCAAGACCCACAAAAAAGACAACCACGGTCGCCGTGGCCTTTTGAAAATGGTCGCCCTGCGCCGGAAATTGCTGGACTATACCCGCGCCAAGGAAGAGGCCCGTTATCAGAGCCTGATCCAACGCCTGGGTCTGCGCCGCTAATCCAAGTTGCGGCGGTGTTGCATCGCCCGGCAGCTTGCGAACGTAAAGAACGCCTGCCAGTTTGGTGGGCGTTCTTGGTAGTGGCAGGTCGGCGCGATCCCGGCTTGCACTGCACCCCATGACCGATTAAACGGTCGCCCACAGGCCCCAATAGCTCAGATGGTAGAGCAACTGTTTCGTAAATAGTAGGTCGGCGGTTCGAGTCCGTCTTGGGGCACCATTTAAATCTGCTAAATTATTGATTAAAACAGTTTTATGCCTAATTGTAGCAATCATAACCCCCAGTTATCCCCCTTGAGGATCGAGCTAGGTGGGGTCTTGGAAGAGTCTGGCGTAACGCGTGTCCATAACGTTTTCGCGATTTCATCTGCCCCATGTGTGAAGCGCTCACCATCTTGAACAATCGCCCGCACTGGTTCGCCCGTCGCAAAATCACATATAAAATTTACGGCATGGCTTTCGCTGGCGCCGCCCAGATTGCCTGCGAGGGATAGGGCGGCCTTTATGTATACCCTCATCGTCACGGCAAAGACGAACGATATTGACCCGCAGGCGTGGACGGCCGATGTTTTGGCGCGGCTGCCGGACATGCCGGTGTCACGCGTTCAGGAATTGCTGCCCTGGAACTGGAAGACAGCAACAGAAATGGGGAGGATTGCCGCATGACACTGGCCGCACGCCTCAAGATCACATTGTCGAGCTATGCGGGAATTTGGGTGATGGCGTGATTTGAAGGGCGGCGTATCGTGGCGGGTGTCAAAGCCGGCCAGAACCTCACAAGGAGCGATACGCCATGAAAGCAGATACAACGATTTTGCCATTTC